>Ga0180429_10000312_pt1 | contig 43399 bp, 36 predicted proteins | sample SS_ome_FD_132428 | JGI IMG/M metagenome (GOLD analysis project Ga0180429, IMG submission 132428) | Hypersaline lake sediment archaeal communities from the Salton Sea, California, USA - SS_1_S_1 metaG | ecosystem: Environmental > Aquatic > Non-marine Saline and Alkaline > Hypersaline > Sediment ... | reverse complement strand
GTGCTCCACCACGGCACCCTGATGCTCCGCTGCCCGCTGGCCGAGATCCAGCGCTACCTGCCGCTCCCGCCCAACAGGGCGGATGTCGAGCACCGGGACTTCCTGACCGGGCTGCGCGAGGAGGGACTGGCATGCACTCCCAGGCAGCTGGAGAGCTGGCTGGCGGCGGAACTGGACTCCTCGCTGGCTCACAGCTGGTAGCTGCGCCGCGCCGGCTCCCGGCCTCACTTGCATCAACCCGCAACTCAACCGTCGGCGCCGGGGTCCGATATACAGGATAGGAGCAGAGCGGAGTATTGTCATGGAAGTCGATCGCATTCAGCCGGTGAAGGGCCTCAAGGTCGAGCGCGCCGGCAGCGAGCAGGAACGGCGGCGGCAACAACAGGACGTCGAGGAGTTCCACGAGCTGCTGGATGAGAGCCTCGACGACGGCGCGCAGCGCGAAGCGGGTGACGGCGAACAGGAGGAGGCGGACCGGCATGCCGCACCGGCGGACACCGTCTCGATCACCAACGGTGCCGCGGGCGGCCCACTGGTGCAGGACTTCGTCTCGATCTCGGTGCAGGCGCGGATGAGCGCGCTCGACCCGGACACGGTGGAGCAGCCCGCGACCGGCAGGTACCGCCCGTCTCCGGGCGGCGAGCCCCCTCCGCGGGCCGCGGCACCGGAGCCCGGGACCGAGGACGATGAGCAACCCAACGGGCGGGACGAGGATGAGCCGAGCGGCATTGACACCGTCGCCTGATTGCCGCGGACCAGCGGCTAGAGGACGTACAGCTCCTCCGTCAGCGCGTTGATCGCGAACGGCACCGGCACCTGCACCACGTTCCTGGCGTAGGGGCTGGTCAGCGGCGGGGCATCGCTGAGATTCTCTGGATCGAGGGTCACCGTCTCCGTGTACCAGGCATCAAACAGCCAGACGGGCACCAGCGTGTCGCGGTCCTTGCGGTCCTGAATGAAACCCAGGCTGAGATTGGTGATCGTCAGCAGCGGCGGGTCGTCGTTGTAGTGCTCAAGCAGCCGCTCGCGCGCAGCGACCAGCGCAGCCCCCGCATGGATGCACTCACGGGGCTCACCGATGGTGCGAATCGAGTCATCCCAGAAGTACTCCAGGCCGGCCAGCAGCTTGTCGCCATCGAGCATCATCACCACTTTGACGTCCCAGACCGGCACCGAGACCGGCTGAGTGCCCAGCACGACGCGCTTCAACTCACCGTCGTCGTCGGGGTTGATGTGATACTCGTACACGTCGTACTCGGTGACATACTCCGGGCGCACGCTGTAGGCGAACAGGCGCTCGCCGAAATCCTGGATGATCGCGCGGACCGCCGGCTGGAATCCCTCGGGCACCTGCAGCAGGCCCAGCGTGTCGGCGATCAGGTCCTCGGCCGCCAGCTGGCCCTCGTCCACCTCGTAGACGTTGTGGTAGCTGACGCTGGCCGAGGCCGGGCCCTCCACCTCCACGTCGGTGGCGTAGACCGGCTTGTGCGGGATGTTGTTGACGTAGATGAATCCCGTGGAGTAGACGTCCAGGTAGCTCGGCACCACTTCCACTTCGGTGGCGAGCCCCGCGATGTCCCGCGGAGTCGGGGTATCCTTCTCCATCAGGTACAGCACGGTACCGCTCTTGAAGCGGCGGCCCCGGCCCCACAGCGGACTGCTGATCTCCTCTTCGGCCAGGATGGCCTCGCGGCTGCCCATGAACATTTCAACCAGCTCGCTCGTATTCGGCGACCAGCCGCGCTTCAGATTCGCCAGCTTGGGCTGCATCGAAGGCAACAGCACGCCTTCCTGCAGGGTCAGGAACTGGGATTCCTTGAAACCCTCCAGCACCGACTCGAGGCCCTCCTCCCCGATGTCGTAGCCGTCGTCCTGCGCGACGGCCGTCGCCAGCGGCAGCACCAACACCAGTGTGGCACTCAGCAGCGAGATCAGGCTTCGCATGCGTCAACTCCTGTGGCGGCCCGATCAGCGGACCGCGGCATCGTGTTCGCTTCCGCGGCGCGTCCGTGCGGGCGCTGACCAATACTAGCACGGCCTGCGGAGTTACTCCTCATCCAGTTCGTTTAGTGCGATGTAGTTGGGATCATAGGTCAGCGCCGCCTCCCGCAGACGCTCGCCGGCCTTGAATGATCCCATGATCTTCGACACATAGGGACGTGCCAGTTCGTGCAGCTCGGGGCTGGTCACGAAATCCATCCTGAGGACCCGCATGGGGCCCAGCGGGCCGAAGTACACGTAGTGCGAGAGCCGCTCTCCATTCTCCGCTTCCAGTTCGTACTCGAAGTGCTCGAGGCGATAGCCCTCCACCGCCAGCGGCGAGACGTCAGCGTAGAACCTTGCTCCGGCCTGATCCAGCTCGTAGCGAACCCGCGACACGTAGGTGGTCAGCAGCTCTCCCTCGATGCGAGGCGGCATCGAGTATTGCAGCTTGCGCAGCGCCTGGTCATAGCGCAGATCCGCCTGCACCAGCACGTTGTTCTTCGCCACGTCCTCCATCCCGTAGGACATCGACGCGGTGCCGTAGGGATGCCAGACCTTGAAGTCGATGAACTGCACGTCGATCGGGTAGCGCAGCGGTGGCGAGCCGTCCGGCTGCGCGGCGAGAACCTCCAGGAGCACCTCCGCCAATCGTCCCTCGACCACCGACGACTCCTCCAGCTGCTCGTGCGGAACCACCTCGTAGAGCCGGGGGACCTGCGGCAGCGGCGCACCGAGCGGTGCCGGGTCGCCTTGCGCACGCGCGGTGACAAACGCCGCGGCCGCCGCGACGACTCCAAGGACGACGCTCAGCACTATGGATACCAGCAACCCTCGGTCACGCATCGCCAGCATTATATCGAGACGGCGGCAAGGTGGCTACGTTCGAGACTCCTCACGCTCGCCGTTGTCGGTGCCCTCCGAGATGCGCGTTCTGCCGTCGTCGGCCAGCCGCTGCCGCGAACCCAGCATTCTCAGCAGCTTGGTGTCAATCGCATTGCGCCGCTTGGTGGCCGTCATCCGGTCGCGGAAGGCCGTCGGGTGCGATGGATCCTGCTCCAGCGCGTAGGTCAGGTACAGGATCGCCTCGTCATAGTTGCGCACGCGGATCAGTTCGCGGCCCAGCATCCCATAGACGTCGGCGTCGCGGCAGCCGCTGGCGATCGCCTCCCTCAGCAGCGGCAGCACCTCGCGCTGGCGGCGCTGCTGTGTCAGGATTCGCGCCATTTCGATGTAGCTGGCCGCCAGCTTGCGGTTGAGTTCCAGCGCTCGCTGGAAGCAGCTGGTGGCGTAGCTCATCAGCCCCTTGCGGGTGTAGGCCACGCCGAGCTGGTGATGGATGATCGCGAAGTTGGGGTTGATCTCCAACGCCTGAGTGTACTGATCGATCGCCTCGTCGATCCGGCCGTCATTGAGGTAGGTATCGCCCTGGGCCAGGAAGTTGCGGGCCAGCATCCCGCGCTTGGCGTGACTGATCGTCTCCTCGGCGTAGGCCAGCACGTTGCCGATGTTGAGTAGCACGCAGCTGATCGTGCCTTCCAGCCGGCGACGGATCGCATCGCTGCGCACCAGTTCCACCGCCTGGGCAGGCTCACTGGAGCTGGTAACCAGTTCCTTGACCTCGCTGATCGACAGCACGTCGGTCAGCGCCCTCGACGGCAGCAGCACCTGGTCGCCGTCCTTCAGCCGCCGCTTGATCCGCCCCACGCGGATGATCTCGCCGAAGCCCAGGCAGTCGTGGACTTCGTCGCTGAGCGCAGTCGCGGCGTCACCCAGCGTCACCTCGTCGCTGACCGTCCACTTGTCCTCCTGCTGGTCGATCAGGTCGCCCTGGTGCAGCACCGTGAACTGCAGCCCGCCGACGTGCTGCATGTACAGCGTGTTCTCCTGGATGATGCCGATGATGGCGGAGACCCCGAAGACCTTGGTCTTGCCCGCGGCGAAGGCCTCACGGTAGAGCCGGTGGTTCACGTGCAGCAGCAGCTGACCCAGGAACTCCTCGGGCTCCGCCTTCTGCAGCCCGGCGAACTCGGGCGAGATGCTGCCGGGATTGAACAGCAGTTCACGGATCGTCTTCAGGGCCGACGTCGCGGCGCGGGCGGCCTCACCGGTGGCATCGCCGTGTCCGACCAGCAGCGCGATCGCACCCCGGGCGCGGTTGTGGACCGCCGGCAGGCGGATCGCCAGGGTCTCCTCGCTCTTCTCGCGGGCGTTCTTGCCGACCATATTGAGTTCGGCGAAGTCGAAGAACAGGTTGGGCACCTCCACCTGCTCCTTCTTGTCGTAGCCCAGCAGCACCGTCAGGTCGTCGCGCAGCTCGGCGATCTTCTGATAGCGCCCGGCCGGGTTCTTCTCCAGCATCCGCAGGATGATCTGCTTGGATTCGGGATTGATCAGTGCCGACTCCACACGCGTGGAGGCGTCGACGTGCAGGTGGTCCTCAATCAGCTCCTGTTCGATCTTGAAACTGAACGGCGGATGGCCGACCATCATCTCGAAGAACAGAATCCCCAGTGCGTAGATGTCGCTGCGGACGTCGCATTCGGCGTCGTTGATGAACTCCGGGTTGAAGTACTCGGCCCCGATCGTATTCAGATTGCCGTGGCGCAGGAAGTAGTCGGCGATCAGCGCGTCGCCCAGCTTGACCGTCCGCAGGTCATGCGTCAGGAAAACGTTGCTGGGCTTGATGGCGCCATGGTAGTCGATCTGATTGAAGTGCAGCCCGTCCAGCGCCTTGCAGAGCTGGAAGGCGATGCGCCCGGCGTCCGTCAGCGGCAGCGTCCCGCGCTTGATCAGCAGCTCCTCCAGGCTGATCAGCCCGGCCTCCATCGCGATGTAGCCGTTCTCGAAGTGGATGCCGACGTCGTAGACGTCCAGCAGATGATCGTGGCGCACCGCCTGGAGCTGCCGGAAGCGCGTGCGGAACACCTCCGTCATCTCCGGATGCGCCCGCAGGTCGATTAGTTTGACCACGCACGGCGTATCCTCGTCGTCGTGCAGATCGACGGCGGCGAACACCTGGCTGACCCGCCCGCGCGCGATTTCCTCGCCCAGCTTGAAGCGGCCGTTGATCAGGGTGTCCAGGATGAAGGTCTGGAAGCTGAGCCCGTGCTCCTCCTGACCGGCCAGCTGCACCACGTCGTCCAGCGCCTGCTGGTACTCGCTGTAGCGCTCCTCGGGCACCGGCGACAGCAGCTTGTAGAGCAACTCCCGGACGGGCAGCGGCAGGTGATCATGCTCGCCGATCCGCTCGTGCAGCAGGCTGGCGTCCAGCCGGTCCTCCGGGCTGAGCAGCTCAATCGGTGGCTGCGCCGTGGCCAGCTGCAGGGCGATCAGCCCCAGGGCATACAGGTCGTATTGCTGCGGGGCCAGGTCGAGCGCCGCCACCTCGCGCGGCGGATAGCACTCCAGCAGTCCGTCCTCGTCGCCGGCTTCCCACAGCTCGCCGGCCAGCTCGACCAGCGGGTAGCCGAAGAACCCCAGCTTGACCTCGCTGCTCTCCAGCGAGATGGCGATCGTCGAGGGCCGGATCGACTGGTGGGAGGTAATCTCCTTGGCCTCGGCGAAGCTCAGCGCCCTGAGCAGGCGTCTGAGGATCATCAGTAGCTCGCTGGGCGGCAGGGGCTTGAGGTTCTCATAGCCGCTCAGCGGCCGGCCGAAGTCCGGATAGACCACGTAGTGGCGCCCTTCCTGCGTACCCCAGGCCAGCGGGCGCAGCACGTTCTCGTTCTCCTGCTGCGCCAGGATCAGGCTGACGCGCTGCAACTCGTCCACCTGCTCGGACGTCAGGTGCTCCTCGTCGAACACCACGCACAGCACCTTGCTCTGGTCCTCGAGCGAGAAGCCCGAGTAGCGGTCACCGATGTAGTTGGTGCCCAGATGATTGTTGAAATGAAACTTGTCTACCTGGAATGAACTCGCCATCGCCCACCTGCTTTAACTGGTGCCTGCCTCAAAGTATAACCAGCGCCGCGCCCGGCCCCAGCTGCCGCGGGTTAAACCTGCGCCAAGCTTCACTGCCGGCCGCACGGCGGCCCTGAGGTAAGATGCTGGGATGCTATACCCGGCAATACGTGTGACTGTCGCGAGCGGCGTATTGTTGCTCGCGATGGCAATCTCGCCGGCTGCCGCCGAGCCGCCGCTCAAGGCCAGCCTCAATGCGATGGGCGGCATCCCGATCGCGATCAGCGCCTGGGGGCTGGACCAGCAGAGCTTCGACGCCGCCGTCAGCGAAGTCGGCGCGCGCATCGAGCAGCTGGAGGCGATGATCTCCACCTATCGGCCGGACAGCGAGGTTTCGCGGCTCAATCGCGGGGAGACGCTGGATTCCAGTCCCGCGGACCTGTCGTTCCTGGCATTCGTCGCCAAGTGGATCGCCGGCGACACCGGAGGCGCCTTCGACATCACGGTCAAGCCGCTGGTCGAGCTGTGGCGCAGCTGCACCGCGCAGCAGCGCCTGCCCACCGACGCGGAGTACCAGGCGGCGCTGGCCACGGTGGGCTACGGACACGTCAGCGTCCTGCTGGACGGCACCATCAGCTTCGATATGCCGGGTGTCATGCTCGACTTCGGCGGGATCGCCAAGGGCTACTTCGCCGATGAGGCGGTCGCCCTGCTGCGTGAGGCCGGCGCCACCCGCTGCCTCGTCGATGTCGGCGGCGACATCGTCAGCTGGCAACCCGCGGACGAGGCGGCCGAGCCCTTCCGCGTCGGGATCCGCCATCCCCGGGGCGGCGGCGAGGTGTTCGCCGTCTTGAGCCTCGACGGCGGCGCGGTGGTCACCAGCGGGGACTACGAGCGCTACTACGAGATCGGCGGACGCCGCTACTGCCATATCTTCGATCCCCGTACCGGCCGGCCCGTCGAGGGGGTGCTGTCGGTCACGCTGGTGACCAGATCCGGCATCGACGCCGACGCCTATGCCACCGCCGTGTTCGTGATGGGCCCGCAGGTCGGCGGCAAGTTCGTGGAGCGCAATGAGGCGCTGGAGGCGGTGATCGTCTTCGACGCGGGCAGCGGCGGGCTGGAGGTCTACGTCAGTCCCGGGCTGCTGGAGCGGTTCGAGCTGCTGGAGGCCGGCTAGCGCCCGTCGTGGAGCGCCACGATCGGGTCCAGCCGCGCCGCGCGGCCGGCCGGATAGACGCCGAAGAAGAAGCCGGTTCCCAGGGTGACCACCACCGCCACCAGGATCGCCACCGACGTGATCACCGGATCGGGTACGTTGGCTTCCGCCGGCAGCCGCGCCAGATAGCGGCAGGCCAGCCAGGCCACGCCCGTGCCGATGATCCCGCCGCAGATGCAGATCACCAGGGCCTCGACGATGAACTGCGCCATGATGTCGCGGCGGCGAGCGCCCAGCGCCTTGCGCAGGCCGATCTCCGCGGTGCGCTCGTGGACGGTGACCAGCATGATGTTCATCACGCCTACGCCGCCGATCAGCAGGCTCAGCGCGCCGATCACCCGGAGCAGCAACGCGAAGCTGTCAGCCGTCTGCTCGCGCTCGGCCATGCGGGAACCGACCGACCGGATCATGATCGGGCTGAGTTCATCGTCGAAGAGGTCGTCCGGTACCGGCAGCTCGGGGTACTCCAGATGGAGCTGCTCGCGGATCTGGCGCATCCCCAGCTGGATGTACTTCGTAGAGACCAACTGCACGTTGATACCGTGCACTCTGTCAAACAGCTCGGTGCGTTTCCGACCCGTGTTCCACGGGATGTAGATCTGGTCCGCGAACCAGGTGCTCAGGCCCTTCTTGCGGGTCACCCCGACCACCCGATAGCGCTTGCCGCCGACGGTCAGGTAGTCGTCGACGGCCTCGTTGGCCATGAAATATTTGTCCTTGGTCAACTCGCCGATGACGCAGACGCGTTCCTGGTTGAAGTCCTCCTCGTAGGTGAACGCCCGACCGGACAGGAAGGTGTCACCCGTGATCGTGAAGTGGTCGGACGAGACGGCGTTGACACGGTAGTGGTCCTCGCTATAAAGGCTGCTCTTGACCTCCACGTGGGCACTGGCCTCCGGCGAGGCCAGGCTGATGGCGCTGCAGCTGTCGACCAGCAGGCGGGCGTCCTCGCCTTTCATTTGCACGCTGCGCGGCACGGTCAGGTTTCCGCGCCAGCTCCAGTAGCTGAAGCGGATGTACATCTGCCGCTCGCTCCAGCCCTCAAAGCGCGCCAGCAGCTCGTTTTTCTGGCCCTCGCCGTAGGCCAGCATGATGATCACGCTGCCGACGCCGACCACGATGCCCAGCATCGTCAGGCCGGTGCGCAGCTTGCGGACGGCCAGCGTGCGGATCGCCAGTTTAAGCATCTGCCAGATCAGCATTGCCGCTCCACCTTACTCATGCCGCAGCGCCTCGATCGGATCCAGCGACGCGGCGTTCCAGGCCGGGTACAGCCCGGCGACCAGGCCGATCGTCAGGGTTACGGTGATCGCCACGGCGATCGCGGCGGGCGTGATAATCGGGTCCGGCACCTGCAACTCGTCGGGCAGCCGCGCCATATAGCGCGCCGTCGCGAAGGCGGCCAGGCTGCCGAGCACGCCGCCGGCGACGCAGACCATCACCGCTTCGGACAGGAACTGGCCCATGATGGTGTTGAAGGAGGCGCCCAGCGCCTTGCGCAGGCCGATCTCGGCGGTGCGCTCCTCGACCGAAACCAGCATGATGTTCATTAGCCCCACCGAGCCGATCAGCAGCGCCATCGCGCCCATCGCCACCAGGAAGCGTCCCAGTGAGTTGGCCGTGATGATCCGGTCCAGCCGGCGCTCGTAGTCATGGTCGATCCAGATCGGCGAGCGCCAGGCCTCAACCGCCTCCTCGTCCCGCGGATCGGGCATTTCGATCTCGTCGTGCCGGCTGAGCAGCAGCTCCTCGACCTGCCGCTCCGCGAGCGGCATCCGGTCGAAGTCCGCGACCTGCATATAGACGCCGCCCATCCACCACGGATCGCTGGCGAACAGCTGCTCGCCGGCGGTGTACGGGATCAGCACCTTCTCGTCGTTGGTGTAGAAGCGCCAGCCGCCCTGCTCCTTGAGCGTTCCGACGACGCGGAAACGCTTGCCCAGGATCATCACGTACTCGCCCTCGGCGGGCGCGTTGTAGAACAGGTCGTACTTGGTGGTGCCGCCCAGCACACAGACCGGCTCGCGGGCCAGATACTCCGCCGCGCTGAATGGCCGCCCCGACTCGAACTCGCTGTCGGCGGCCGCGAAGTACTGCGGCTCGGCCCCGATGACGTCCGTGTCTTCCCGCTCGCGCGTCCCATACAGCACGGTTTCGCTGAAGTAGGCGTAATACGAGGCGTGTCTGATCGTCGAGCAGGCGGCCCGAACCGCAGCCGCATCCTCCGGCGTCAGCTGGTAGTCCTCGGTCGTCAAGTTGTCGCCCCGCCACATCCACAGCTCCGCGAACATCCGCGTGGCCCCATAGCGGTCGAAACGCTCCAGCAGCTCCGCGCGCTGGCCGGCGCTGTAGGCGATCAGCAGCACCACGGCGCCCACGCCCACCACGATGCCCAGCAGGGTGAGCAGCGTCCGCAGCTTGTTGGTCAGAATCGCCTGCCACGCGATGCCGACGACCGTTGAGAAGTGCATTGCCCGCCCTATTCCTCGGGGATCTCACGCTCGATGATGACCGTCTCGTCCTCCGACAGGCCGGCGGTGACCTCATAGCGCAGGCCGTCGGTGAAGCCCAGCTCGATCTCGCGGCGCTCGCGGCGGTCCTGGTTTTCGGGGTCCGGCAGGACCTCGACGTAGGGATTGCGGTCCTCGTCGTACTGCACGAACCGTGCTTCCAGGATCAGCACGTCCGGGTGGTCCTCCAGCACGAATTCCACGTTGGCGGTCATGTTCGGCCTGAGCACCGGCAGTTCGGGCTCGGCGGTCTCGGCCTCGGCGGCCTCCGCGGACCCGGCTGCTGCCGCCGCGCCGGGCGGCGCCCCGCCACCCGGCGGACGTCCGCCCGGGCCCCCTCCTCTCCGCCCGCCTCCGCCGCCGGCCTGCGCCAGCATCGCGCCGCCGCCACCATTGCTGTCCCTGGCAGGTGTGAGATCCAGTTCGATCTCGACCGGGAAGCGCGTGCCGCTGCCCTGGCTTTCCTCGCCCTGGGGGTAGATTTTGACCAGCCGGCCGCTCCAGACGTAGCCGACGAACGCGTCGAAGCTGACGCGGCACGGCATCTCGATCTCGACGCGACCCAGATCGGTCTCGTCCAGCTGCGCCTCGATGTACAGCGTGCTCAGATCGCCGACGGTGGCCACCACCGTGCCGCCGGTGTTGCCCGTCGTACCGCTGGCGACGGCGGTGCCGATCTCGACCGGACGGGTCAGCACCTTGCCGTCGATCGGCGCGCGGATGGTGGTGTTGCTCAGCTCCTCGTTGACGTCATCCAGTTCCGCTGCGGCGATCTCGACCTGCGCCTCGGCGACCGCGATGTCCTCCTCCTCCCCGCCGGCCAGGTCCAGTTGGTACTGCGTCCGCGCGTTTTCCAGCGACTCCTTCGCGACTTCCACCGCGCGCTGAGCCTGCTCCAGCTCCTCGTCCGTGGCGTAGCTCTTGGCGTACAGCTCCTCGATGCGCGCCAGCTGGTTCTCGGCCTCGGTCAGGTTGATCTCAGCCTGCCGGATGCTGTGCTCGTGGCTGGCCTTCTGCTGGGGCGTCATGTCGCGGCGGATCTGCGACAGCCGGGCCTGGGCGCTGAGCAGCGAGGCTTCGGCCTGCCGGCGGCGCGCGACGATGCGTTCCTTGTCCAGCTCGACGAGTACGGCGCCGGCCTGCACGTCGTTGCCGGGCTCGACGTGGATCTCCTCCACAACGCCGCTGGCCTTGCTCTTGACCTCCACCAGCACCGAGGGCTTGACGGTGCCGTCCGCCGGCACCACCCGCCGCAGGTCGTCGCGGCGGACCTGAGCCGTCTGGATATCGGTTTCTTCCTCCTCGGGCAGGAACAGCGGCCAGATGAAGCGGAAGCCAAGGTACAGCAGCCCCAGCACGACGACCCAGGTGAGCACAGGGCGCAGGTAGCGCATGCTTCGATCCTCCCTCTCAACTCATACAGACGTCCGCAAATTGACATCGGTTCACGGACGGCGTTATACTCTAGCTTACGGGTCGCTAGCTCAGTTGGTTAGAGCGCATCCCTGATAAGGATGAGGTCGCTGGTTCGACTCCAGCGCGACCCACTCTTCATCTGAGGCGTCCCCGGACGGCATTGTTGCAGCGCTCGGCGGCCTGTTGTCCACCCCGCTAGAACTTGACAATCAGGTCAATTGCCTCGCGCTCCGTAAGCTCGTCACTCGCCAGCGAATCCACCAGATAGCAGGCCAGCACCAGCTTACCCGCCGCGTCGAGCGCGGTGCGGGCCGCCTTGACCTGAGAGGCAACCTTGCGGCACTGCTCCCCCTGCTCGACCAGTCGTTGAATGCCGCGCACCTGGCCCTCAATCCTCCGCAGGCGATTGAGCACCTCCTCTCGCAAGTCCAGTTGAAACCCCATGTGCTCCTCCCGCGCCATTATAGCCCATACCCTACCCCGTATAGGTTGCGGCGGCGCGCCCCCGGCAGTAGAATAGCCTGCATCACCGAGGAGGCACCGATGTCAGACTACTACTCACCCCCCAGACTCGCCGACCTGGATCTGGCGCTCGGCAAGCGCGTTCGCCTGCACCGCCTGCTCTACGAGCACGGTCCCGGCAACGGCAAGCTGCTGATCCTGCCGATCGACCAGGGCATGGAGCACGGGCCGCTGAACTTCTTCCCCAACCCGGACAGCAAGCACCCCAACTACATGTATGAACTGGCCCGGCGGGGCGGCTACTCCGCGATCGCGCTGCACTACGGGCTGGCCAGCAAGTACCTGCGCGACTACGCCGGCGACGTACCGCTGCTGCTGAAGATCAACGGCAAGACCAACATCCCGTCCGATGACGACGCGTTTTCCGCCATGACGGGCACTGTCGAGGACGCCGTGCGCCTCGGCGCCGACGCCGTCGGCTATACCCTATACTTGGGCAGCCCGCGTCAGGACGAGGATTTCATGCAGCTGACGGAGGTCCGCACCGAGTGCGAGCGGTTCGGGATGCCGCTGGTGGTCTGGTCCTATCCGCGGGGTTCGGCGATCAAGGACAAGGGGGGACGCGACAGCTTCTACGCCGTCGACTACGCCGCGCGCGTGGCGATGGAGCTGGGCGCCGACATCGTCAAGGTCAACTTCCCCAAGCTAGATCCGGCGGCCGGCGCCGCCTGTCCCAAACCCTACGACCAGCTCCAGCTGGACGAGGTCGAGGCCTTCCGCCAGGTGGTGGAGAGCGCCGGACGCACCATGGTGCTGGTCTCCGGCGGCAGCAAGATCAGCGACGAGGACCTGCTCAGCAAGGTCCGGATGAGTCTTGAGGGCGGGGCGACCGGGCTGATCTTCGGCCGCAACATGTGGCAGCGGCCCCTCGACGAGGCGCTGGCGCTGACCGCGCAGGTCAAGGACATCATGGCGCAACACTGACCTGCCATTCACAGCACGTGGCGCGGCCACATTTTACCTAAACAGGCGGGCATCGCCAGGTGCCCGGCCCGGCTCAAGCGGAGGGCTGGACGTGCAGAAAGCCTCCGGCCCGTGGGCCGGAGGCTTGACTGCCGTAATCGCTTGGCTGTTTAGCGGACGCCTTCGCCCTCGGTGATGTCGACGTTCACGCGGGACGACTTCTTGTCCAGTCCGCTGTCCAGGGTGACCACCACGCCATCCTGGATCGTGTCACTTCCACCGTTGTTCATGTCGACGCTGGGTGCGCCTTCGCCCGAGCAGATGCAGGGGATATCGTCAGGCAGGATACCTGTTCCCGTGCAGTCCATCTCGCAGGTCTCGGTACGGAATCGACCCTTGTAGTTGCCGTTGCGGTTGTACACGTCCTGGCCCTTGGTACGCACTGCGCCGTAGCCGGCCAGCGTGTAACCCATTGCATCGGACGCACCGGTAATCCCCCACGCGGTATTGCGCTCGCCGCGCGGCCAATAGCTGAAGTTGCCCGTCAGGAAGTTGTTGCCCGACGCGCCGGTCCAGCCGTTGATGGGATTCTTGTACATGTCGCTCTCGAACAAGTACTTCGGGTTGAAGAAGATGTGGTGGACATAGATGTCTCCGGCGATCGACTGGCCGGCGATCAGCCAGATCGGTCCGAACACCTCATACATCTTGTTGCTCTCCCGACCACCCACGATCCGCCAGAATTGTGGCACATTCGGATGGAAGGTGCTGGGGAAGTGATGAATCCTCGGCAGCAAGGTGTCGGACTTGCTCTTGAGGAACGGATTGCCCGGGTAGGAGGGCAGATAGCTCTCCATTACCAGCGGGTCGCCCACGTCCGTTTCTGCCGCCACCCACTCGTCGCGACGGGCGGGATTGGTGATCATGCTGGGATCAAGGTTCTCCTGAGTGTCAACCCACTGCTGCCAGACCACGTAGCTGTCCGTCCAGTCACCACCCATGATGATGTAGGGGTAGTTGCTGCCCGGCGCATCGACCGCGTAGCGCTCCAGACCAAGCTGGATGGCGTGGCAGTTCTGCTTGACCTCGGCCTCCTTGGCCTTGTCCTTGATCTTGATGAAGTTCGGCAGCGCGATCGCTACCAGGATGCCGATGATGACGATCACCACCAGCAACTCAATCAGTGTAAAGCCATTTCTCTTCATTACCAATTAACCTCCTGAACCGCTCCGGAACCGTGCACCACCGGCCTAGTATGCCGCCGTGGGGTTCTGAACCTTCTTGTCCATCCCGCTGCCCAGGTGGATGATGTAGAAGTCCGGAATATTGTCGGAATACGGACGCTCGTCGTAGTTCCCGCAGGTGCCATCGTAGGTCGGGTCGATCCCGTTCAGCGTCGGCGCATCTGGGCCGACGTACGGGTTGCGCTCCTGTGCCTGGGTCAGATAGCCCGTGCGGAGATAATGCTCGGCTCCAGTACCGACCGGGACCGAGTTGTCCAGATCCAGACCCTTCGTCCGCGGGGCGCCGACCGCAACCAGGTCGTAGCCCGCCACGTCGAGGCTGTTGATCTCATCGTCAGTCCGATCAGTCCGGCTGCCGCAGTAGTCGTCCAGTTGCCCGAAGTCCGGGAACCACACCGCCGGCGTGCCCTGGTCGTTGTAGAGCGACTGGCAGATGTTGTGCTCGAAGTTGGTGACGGCATCACCGAACCGTGGGTGATAGTAGAAGTTGCCGGGCAGGTCCTGGTCGACGAGCTCGAGCGCGTCAACAAACTCCACGATCTGCGGCAACTCGCCAAAGCAGCCCAGGTTCCACATCTTGCGGCCGTCCTCGCCACCGTAGCAGGACCACTGGCCGTACATACCTGACGCCGACGAAATCCTCAGACCCGCCAGGGAGAAAGTGATGGCCTTTCTGTTGACCTGGAACGGATTGCGGGGGTACTTCGGCAGATAGCCTTCGTAGGCACAAGTGTCGCCAAAGGCGGACTCCACTTCCCCTCGGACAATGGCATCCCAGTTCGTGTCGTTGTAGTCCCACGTCCGGGTTGACAGCCAGAACATGTCGAAGGGCAGGTGGATGTTGTCGGTCCAGAGGAACGGACGCGAACGCGGATCGGGGCTGTAGTGGTTGATCGTTCCGATGTTGAACAGCGCGTCGCCGCCGTACAGGAAGTACGGGTAGTTGCCTTCCATGTCCGTCGCGTAGCGCTCAACCGCCAACTGGATCGCGTGCAGGTTCTGCTTGACCTCAGCTTCCTTGGCCTTGTCCTTGATCTTGATGAAGTTTGGCAGCGCAATCGCTACCAAAATGCCGATGATGACGATCACCACCAGCAACTCAATGAGCGTAAAGCCTTTCCTCTCCAAGGCTAAGAACCTCCTTTCTGGTGTGAAGTACGGGAAGCCACAGCGATTTACAGCACTCGTAAGCTAGGCCTTAGTATACCTATACACATTGCCTTTGTCAACGCGGATTTAACCTGCGAATGCCGTCTCACAGCGTTGCCACTCGCACCCGCGCCAGCCACGGCACGGGTCGGTCACACATATAAGAGACGTTTGCAGGGGCCGAATGTTACAGCTCTTCGCCGGCCAACATACTCTCCCAGCCGCTGACCTGTTCGAAGTAGCCCAGATTGCCGTTCTGCTCGTCCAGAATCTCGCCCAGAGCCGTCACCACGTTGGCGTCCAGATGGGGTCCACTCTCGCGCCCGAACCTGTCCGTGTGCCAGACCGTCATGGTGCGGCACTCCTCCAGGGCCTGGGCGGGCGGCAGCCCCTGCTTGTAGGGGCGCGTCTGCGTCAGCGCCTGGAAGACGTCGGCCACGGCCAGGATCCGGCTCTCCAGCGGAATCTCCTCCCCCCGCAGGCCAAAGGGGTAGCCGTTGCCGTCCAGTTTCTCGTGGTGCAGGCCGGCGATCCGCGGAATATCTTCCAGGCCGCGTCCGAAGGCAATGCGGGAGAGGATCAGGATCGACTTGATGCAGTGGCTGCGCATCTGCAGGAACTCCTCGTCCTCCAGCTTGCCGGGCTTGTTCAGCACCTCGTCCGGCACGCCGATCTTGCCGTAGTCGTGCAGCACCGCCGCGATCCGCACCCGCTCCACCCGCTCGTGGGACAGCTCCAGGTGCTGGGCCAGCGCCACCGCGATGCCGGTGACCATCATGGTGTGGTTGCTGGTGGTGGCATCCTTGGCGTCCACGCTCTGCGCCAGTGTGACGATGAAACTCTTGAACATCTTCTTCTGCTCGGAGTAGAGCAGCGCGTTCTCGACGGCGACGGCGGCGATGCCGGCCATCGCGGACAGCACTTCCACGTCTTCCTCGCTGAAACACCCGACGCCGTCCGGCTCGCTCTCGTCGAGCCGGTTGACCGCCTGGAAGCAGCCCATCAGCCGCTGGCCGTGGCTTTCCATCGGCACCGCCAGCAGCGACTTTGTGCGGTAACCGGTCCGCCGGTCCACTTCCGGGTTGAAGTAGGGGCTGGTGTAGGCGTCGTCGATGATGATCACGCGCCCCTCCTGGGCGGCGGCGCCGGCCACGCCCGTCCCCAGCGGCATGCGGATCTCCTGGCTCAGCCCCTCGCCCAGGAACGTGTAGATCTCGTTGGTCTCGTGGCTGTAGAGCCACAGCGTGCTGCGGTCGGCGGAGACCAGGCGGCTGGCCTGGCGGACCACCTCCTGGATCAGCGGCTTGAGTTCCAGGCGGCTGGAGATCAGGCGGCTGACGTTGAGCAGCAGCTTGAGCTTCTCGGCATCCGTGGTGGCCAGGCTGGCTTCGGTCGTCATGCTGCCAGTTTACCGCAGCTACGGGATCAGCGCCGGGCCGCGGCGCCGCTCAGCGATCCTCGCGGTCCCAGTCGTAGGGCACGTCCCCGCCGTGCGGCGCCACCCGCCGCTCGTCCGGCTCCTGGTAGTCGTACAACTCGGTCGGCAGGTTGAGCAGCAGACAGAGCTCGGTGCCGATGTTCTTGTAGCCGTGGTACACGCCGGGCGGGATCACCAGCAGCGCCCGCTGCTGCTCCCCGAGGAAGAACTCGCCGATCTCGCCGTGGGTCGGCGAATCCGGGCGACCGTCGTAGAGCACCACCTTGGCCATCCCGGTCAGCGCGCAGAAGTAGTCCGTCTGCCGCTCGTGGAAGTGCCAGGCCTTGACCACCCCCGGGTAGGCGGCGGTGACGTAGCACTGGCCGAACTGCCTGAACACCTCATCGTCGCGGCGCAGAATCTCCATCAGGAAGCCCCGTTCGTCCGGGATCAGCCTCAGCGGCTTCAGCTGCACTCCGTCGATCATGGTTGCTCCTCCTCCTCCGGCGGTGCCGGGGGTACTGCAAGCAGGCTGCTGAAGTCCGGCGCCACGATCCAGCTCAGCGCGGCGGCGTTGGCCGGCAGGCCCTGCCCCAGCGCCTGGTTGATGTCGCGGTGCGGCACCAGTCCCCAGGCCCGCACGTGATCCGGCTCCAGCTCCGAAATCAGGTGCACTTCGTACATGTCCGCCAGCCGCTTCAGCGACAGCGAGCAGATGCTGGACAGCGAGATGTGGTACTGCACCTTGCCGCGCACCTCATCCAGGCTCAGCGGGCGATAGGACTGGAACTCCTTCGTGCCTTCGCCGTGCTCGCAGGCGGCCAGCCAGAACACGCGCGCGCCGGGCTTCAGCGCCGCGACGCTGTGCCTGAGCGATTTGTGCGCCTGGAACAGCGACAGGTCCTTCGGATAGCCGCCGGCGCCGATGATGGCGATCTCCGCCGGCTCCGCGACCTCGACGCGCCGGTGGTCGTCCAGAAACTGCGCGCCGGTCCTCAGCATGTAGCCGTGGTCGCCGGCCCCCAGCCACGCGATCTGGCGGTCCGAGTTGAGCACCACGTTGACGCAGATGTCCGGGCGCAGCTGGCTGGCGACCTGCAGCATGTCCTCGTTGACCGGATTGCCCACCAGCGCGCCCGGCTGCACCGCCGGGTGGAAGTCGCCGGTGCTGCGCTCCAGGGCCAGCGAGTGGTTGCTGAGGATCGTCTGCCGCGCGCTGCAGCCGGGCAGCACCGCCTTGCGCCCGCCCGAATAACCGGCGAAGTAGTGGTAGTTGATCCCGCCGGTCAGGATCAGCAGCTCGGCGTGGAAGACGCGCTCGTCGACGTAGGCCACCGTGCCGTAGCTGGTGCGCCCGATCTTCTGCATACGGCCCATCGCGTCGCAGTCGTGGTCCAGGATCTCGACGCGGCCGTGGACGGCCTCGCCCACCAGTTCGCGCTTCTCCTCCGGCGTGGCCGTGCGGTGCGTGCCGCTGCCGACGTAGAGCCGGATCGCGCCGTCCGGAATGCCGGCGGCGTTGACCTCGTCGAGCAGCACCGGCAGCCACTGGGGATAGCCGTGGTAGCGCGTGTAGTCCGAGATCACGATCAGGGCGCTGTGCTTGTCCCGGGCCTGGGCAGCCAGCGGGGCGCAGCCGAAGGGGTCGGACAGCCCCTCGCGCAGCGCGGCGGCCGGGTCCGGCAGCGCCGGCATCTCGCGGCCCGTCAGCTCGGTCATCTTCAGGCCGTCGGGCAGTTTGACGGTGACGTCTTCGCGACCGTAGTGGAACGTGTACTCTGCCACGGGACTCATTGTAGCGCCGTGGCGGCGCGTCCGCGGCCGTCGGCTCAGTTGCCGCGCAGGGGCATCCGCTGCGCGGGCCACAGCCGGCCGACCATCGCCGTGGCCAGCGCCAGCAGGCCGGCGAGGATGCCCAGCAGCATCAGCCCGAAGGCCCAGACCGGCCAGCCCAGCATGTAGACCAGCGTCACCGGCAGGATGTTGAGCACCAGCGACAGCGCCGCTGCCAGCAGCGCCGCGATGCTCTCGCGGCGGAACAGGCCGGTCAGCAGCAGGCCGCAGACGATCGCCTCGTTGCAGGCAAACAGCAGCACGAAGCCGAGGATCAGCCACGGGTCGCGGGCGATGAAGCCCTCCTCGGGCAGCGCAAACAGGTAGGCCCCGAAGCCGAGCGCGAAGACCACCAGCGGCGGCACCAGCACGCGCTGCATCGCCAGGAACGCCCCGATCACGATCTCCCACGGGCGGATGCGGGCGACGCGCAGGCAGTCCAGCGAGCCCTTGCGCCGGTAGCCGCCGACCAGGTAGTAGCCGACGAACACCGCGGCGAAGCCGTAGGTCATCGCGAAGAACATGAACAGCGAGAGCGGCCCGTAGTAGTAGGCCAGGTAGTCGCGGACTTCCTCGGTCACCCCGGCGATCACCTGCAGCGCCACCGGCACCGCGGTCGCGCACAGCCAGGCGAACAGGTAGAGATGGTTGCGCCCCGCCATCTTGGCCCCCAGCTGCATGACCGCCGCCGTACCCACGCGGCTAGTCTACCAGCGCGCAGGCCGGATACATCTGCCGCCCCGACTTCCGCACGCGACCGCCGCCAGGTCAGGCGGGCCGGACTGTGGTATGCTTACCAGCTTGCGGCACGTATCAAGCGTGCCTGAAAGGACAGCGACATGAAGAAGGACATTCACCCGGAAATGAAGCTGGTGACGGTCACCTGCGCCTGCGGCGAGACCTTTGAGGCCTACTCGGTGCGCGACAGCGTGCAGGTCGAAATCTGCAGCCAGTGCCACCCGTTCTTCACCGGCAAGAAGCGCGTGGTCGACACCGCCGGCCGCGTGGAGCGCTTCAAGCAGCGCGCCGCCCGCGGCACCCAGTACGGCCAGAAGGCTGCACCAAAGAAGAAAAAGTAGCGGTACTACGCTTCATGCGACTCAGTCTCAGAAGTATCGCCCCGCGCGGCTGGCTGGCGCCTCTGCTGGCGGCGCCGACGCTGCCCTACGGCGGCCAGGCCGCGATCGAGGGCGTGCTGATGAAGGGCACGGATCAGGCCGCGCTGGCCGTGCGGCGCCGCGACGGGCGCATCGAGGTGATGGACCGTCCGGCCCGGCCCCGCTTTCCGCGGCTGGTCAAGCTGCCGTTCGTGCGCGGGTTCTTCGTGCTGTGGGACATGATGACGCTGGGCCTGTGGGCGCTGCAGGAGAGCAGCAAGCGCTTCGAGCAGGACCAGCTGGCCGCGGAGCGCGAGGAACGCGCGGCGAATGGCGAGGAGGCCGCGCAGCCCGAGGCGGAGCCCGGCGAGATGGCGCCCTGGCTGCGGACGATGCTGCTCGGCGTTTCGCTGCTGATCGCGCTGTTCATCTTCAAGGTGCTGCCGGCGATGGCCGCCACCGGTGCTTTCAGCCTGGTTGGCTGGGGACCGCTGAGCGAGATCGCCGACCCGACCTTCGGCCAACAGCTGCTGGCCAACGGCATCGAGGGAATCGTCAAGCTGGCGATCTTCGTGGGCTACATCTGGGGTGTCAGCCGGCTGGAGGACATCCAGCGTGTGTTCCAGTACCACGGCGCCGAGCACATCGTGATCAACGCCTACGAGCACGACGACACCAATCAGGACGTCGAGTTTATCAAGAGCCACACCACCTTCCATCCGCGCTGCGGCACCAGTTTCATCGTGATCCTGATCTTGCTGTCGATCGTGCTGTTCACCGTGCTGGACTGGGCGATGGTGATGCTCTGGCCGGCGCTGGTCGTCGACAACATCCCGATCTGGTATCTGCGCTGGCCGCTGCGGATCCTGGCGCTGCCGCTGCTTGCGGGCCTCAGCTACGAGGTGATCAAGAGCGCCTTCCGGTACTTCGGCAAGCCGCTGATCACGCCGCTGCTCAGGTTTGGGATGCTGTTCCAGGCGCTGACCACGCGCCGCCCCTCGGCCGAGCAGATTGAGGTCAGTCTGGTCAGTTTCAACCGCGCCCGCTTCCTGACGGAGCAGATTCCGGAGCCCGAGCAGCCCGAGCGCGTGCTGGCGGACGGCAGCGCGGCCTGACGGCGGGTGGCCCGCAGCGGCAATCTGGACCCGCCGCCGCTATAATAGTGCGCTCATCATGTGGGACAAGCTGGCTGCAATCGCGGAACGCTACCAGGAGATCGAAGCTCAGATGGGCAAGCCCGAGGTGGCTGCCGATCCCGAGCAGATCGCCAAGCTCGGCCGCGACTACAAGGAGCTGGAGGAGATTGTGGTCCCCTACCGCGAGGCGCTCCGGCTCAAGCAGCAGCTGGAGCAGAGCCGCGCCGAGCTGCGTGACGCCGGCGACGAGGAGCTGCGCGAGCTGCTCAAGGCCGACATCGAGGAGCTGGAGCCCCGGCTGGCGCGCTTCGAGGAGCAGCTAAAGGCGCTGGTGACCCCCAAGGATCCGCTGGACGTCAAGGACTGCATCGTCGAGATTCGGGCCGGCGCCGGCGGCGAGGAGGCGGCGCTGTTCGCCGGCGAGCTGCTTGGCATGTACTCGGCGTTCGCGCAGCGGCGCGGCTGGCGCGTCTCGCTGATCGACCGCCAGGAGACCGGCCTGCGGGGCATCAAGGAGGCCGTGATCGACGTCCACGGCCGCGGCGCCTACGGCTGGCTGCGCTACGAGAGCGGCGTGCACCGCGTCCAGCGCGTGCCGGTCACGGAGAGCAGCGGGCGGATTCACACCTCGACGGCCACGGTGGCGGTGCTGCCCGAGGCGGACGACGTCGAGATCGAGGTGCGGGAGGCGGATCTGAAGATCGACACCTACCGGGCCAGCGGCGCCGGCGGCCAGCACGTCAACAAGACCTCCAGCGCGATCCGGATGACGCACGTGCCGACCGGTATCGTGGTCACCTGCCAGGACGAGCGCAGCCAGCTGCAGAACAAGGAGAAGGCGCTCAAGGTGTTGAAGGCCAAGCTGTTCCAGATCGAGCAGGAGAAGCTGATCAGCGAGCGCACGGAGAACCGCCGCAGCCAGGTTGGCACGGGCGAGCGGTCGGAGAAGATCCGGACCTACAACTTCCCGGAGAGCCGGATCACCGACCACCGCATCGGCAAGAAGGTGCACAATCTCGAGGCCTTCCTGGCGGGCGACATCGAGGAGCTGCTCGAGCGGCTGCGGACCCAGGACGAGGGGGAGAGGCTATCCAGGTTGTAGAGCTCTACGACGCGGTGCGGACGCGGCTGGCGGCCGTTTCGACGGTCGCCGACGGGGCGCGCGAGGCCGATCTGGTCTTCCGCTACCGCCTGGGGCTTCAGCCGGCGCAGCGCATTCTCCACGCCCGAGGCGAAGTTGGCCCACGGGCCTTCGAGGCCGTCGAGGAGGTGGTCAGCCGCCGCGAGGCGGGGCTGCCGCTGGCCTACGCCCTGGGTCGCGCCGAGTTCGGCGGCCTGCTGTTCGCCGTCGGTCCGGCGGTGCTGATTCCCCGGCCGGATACGGAGTTCCTGGTGGCGCGCGGCGACGAGTACCTGCGCGACAAGCGGCCGGCCAGCGCCACGCTGCTGGATCTGGGCTGCGGCTGCGGCTGCGTGGGGCTGACGCTCGCCGCCCGCCATCCGCAGCTCACCGTCACCCTGACCGACGTCAGCAAGCCGGCCCTCGACGTGGCGCGGACCAACGCCCGCCGGCTGGGCCTGGAAGACCGCTGCACGTTCAGCGCCGGCGACTGGTTCGCGGCGGTTCGCAGGCGCGAGCGTTTCAGCATCGTGCTCTGCAATCCGCCCTACGTCACGCGGCGCGACGACCCGCAGCTGGCCGAGGAGGTGCGCAGGCACGAGCCATCGCTGGCGTTGTTCCTCGACCACGAGCCCGTGGAGTTCTTCTTCAGGCTGGCGCGCAAGGCCGTCAGCCATCTGGTCAGCGGGGGGCTGTTCGCCGTCGAGGTCGGCTACGACACCGCCTGGGCCGCGCGCTGCGGCATCGAGAAGGTCAACGCGCTCAGACGCGGCCACGAGATCCACGACTTCGCCGGCATCGAGCGCGTGATCTGGGGTATCCGCAAATGAGCTGCCGCGTGCTGCAGCTGGAAGCGGACTGCAGCATCGCCATCACCGCCGCCGCGGACGCGTTGTCCACCGGCGGGGTCGTCGTCTTCCCCACCGATACGGTCTACGGGCTGCTGGCCGGAGTGGAGCAGCGCGCCGCCTACCAGCGCATCTTCGAGCTCAAGCGGCGACCGCCGGACAAGCCGCTGGCGCTGCTGGTCGGCGCCGACGGCCCGGCGGCGGCGGCCGCGCGGCGGGCGCTGGGCGGCTGGCCGGAGCAGCTGGCGCAATTCGAGTCGGGGCTGATCACGCTGGTGCTGCAGCCCGAACTGCTGACCGGCGCGGCGCTGCCCTCGATCGTGTTCGAGGTCCAGCCGGGTCCCGTCGGCATCCGCTGTCCGCGACACGGGGCGCTGCAGTCGCTGCTTGGCGTCGCGGGCGGCGCCCTGTGGGCCACCAGCGTCAACCTTACTGGCCAGCCGCCGGCGGGCAGCGCGGAGCAGGTCAGCGCCTGGCTGGCGTCACTGGCGGGACCGCCACAGCTGGCGGTGCTGTCCGCTGCCGGGTGCAGCGGCCGGCCCAGCCGGATCGTGCAGCTGAATGACCTGCAATAGTCGCCCGGCCAGCCGCGATCTTGACCCGCCGCAGCGGGCCGGCGTACCCCGGCCGGCTGACACCGGCGGCGCACCCGCACCAGGCAGAAAAATGGGGCCGCCCCCAGGGAGCGGCCCCACTGATCCTCAGCGTCGTCTAATCGGTGTTGGGGTTGTCACCCGTCACGAACAGCGCTTGCGGATAGGTGTACTCGTAGCCGGGGAAGTGCGGGTCTACGAGCTTGACGTCAAAGGACTTGCCAGCATCGAACTGGCCCGGCCAGCCGGTCACGCCCGGCCACTCCCAGCACGGAGGTGTCAGCGCATGGATGGCCAGGTAATTGCCGGACGGCAGCAACCCGACGATCCGGAGGCTGATCGACATGTAGAACGATCCGTCGCCGCCCTGATCCACCATCCTCACCTGGGTATTCGAGGTGGGGTTGGCGGTTGACGAGTCGTACACGCCCTCAACATCCTGGTCCACGTCGAAGACCCAGCCGCCGCCGAATTCGAACCACAGCACGTCGGGCGAGATCGCGTCGATGCCGACCGTGTTGCCGTTGACAAAGTTCTTGCCTGCGTAGCTACGGTCGTTAATCTCGCCGTCGGTGCGGTTCCAGACGTTGACGCCCCAGTTGGCGCCCTCCGGCTGCGTAACGAAGTTGCCCAGCGGCGCCATGGTAAAGGTGCCCTGGCCGACCGCGGTTTCGTTGGCGTTGAAGAACTTGAACGAGTATGTCCGTGTCGGATCCTGGATACCACCCGGCTGCGAAATCACAAGCACGTCGATCAGCAGCCTGCCGGGTGAAGGTTGGAACGATGCCACACCGGCGATGTTGTCCGAGAGGCTCTCGATCAGGGCTGGATTCTCAGTCTCCAGCACCGCGACCTGCGGATAAAGCGAACCCGCGGCCTGAATGAAGAACTCCTCGCCGTTTGTCTTCAGGATGTCCTCGTAGGCGATCGGCTCCGTCGGCAGGATACTCCCGCTACCGAAGTCGTAGTACACGCGGGGGTCGCGGCGGACGACTGGATCGTCGTAGAACACCTGCAGTTCGTCGATGGCCGGCCAGCCGTTCTTGGGCACCACCAGCAGATCCTGCGGCGGCGGCGGCGTGGCCGTGCCCAGCAGCTCCGGCGGCTTGTTGATCGACGACCACTTGCCGCCGTCGAAGTACCGGAACGCGTAGAATGAACTTGCCGCCAATCCGCTACCCCTGACCTTGACCAGGATGATCTCCTCGTCCTCGCCGGAGGGCAGGATCATGTACTGCCCAGGCTCGGGCTCGCCGATGCCGGTCACGTGGGTGAAGGTTTCAACCTCACCGAGGCTCAGCCCACTGGCCTGGTCGATCTCATGCAGGTCCATCGAGGTCAGGGCAAACTCGGCGGGCGGACCCTCGCTGCCCCATTCGAAGAGGATGAACATCAGCGTGGGCTCGTTGAGCGTCAGTTCAGTCACCGGGTTGAGGGGGTCCTCACCGTAGTTCGTGAGCACCACCACCGCTGGGTCGGCAGCCACGTCGCAGCTGAATTCGTACTGGACGACTGACGGCACGTGGACTGCAAGGTCCTCCGTCACCGGGTAGGTGTGCTCGCCATCGGCCGGCAGGTAGGTGGTGACCACGCCTTCCGGCTCCGCCTCGTCCGAGTCAGGATCGTCGTCCGGGAACACCGAGCCGGCACCCGGGTCGCCGGTGATCGGTGAAGGCAGGCCTGAATCCAGGTCAAGCCAGTCCTCCGTGCGACGGAACCCGTCCGCACCGCCGTGCTCGATCCGCCACTCCAGCGCGTTGCGCACCGCGGTGAACGCGGTGTCGTAGGCGCCCTCCGTCATACCCTCGGGCCAGGTGCCCGGGTCGGCGGCGCCATCGAACTCGAGGGCGTTGAAAGTACCGCTGATCGAGTACAGGTTCAGCGCGATTCCGGTATCCGGCTCAACCCCGGCGTTCGCGTAGACCGTTACGACGTCGTTGTCCTCGTCGAAGATCTCATCGCTCGGCCCGATACCGCCTTCGCCGTTGGTAACGCGGATCTGGTACGACGACACGTTCAGGATGTCGGTCTCACCGCCACTGCCGCCGCCGACTTCCACGTCGACGAAAGCCGAGACGCTGTCACCGTTGCTGTCGTGCGGTGTCACGTGCAGCCGCACCGTCTGGTTGTCGTTGGTGTCCAGTGCGTCCAGCGCGTCATAGGTGAACGTTGATGTTCCGGTGAACTCCAGCTGCCACTGGGTGAACACCGGATGCAGCGCGCCGGGAATCGCGTCGGCCTGGTTACCGCTGTACGGCGTGGCTTCCGGGCCGCTCCACGCCACGTCCTGAACCAGGGTCAGCGCGCTGGGCGACTCGACGTCGTCGCTGGCCTCGACGCGGTAGGCGTCGGTGCCCTGGTCGAAGTAGACACCGACGGGCGTGATGTCGGAAACGGTGATGAAGCGGTCGAAGTTGTAGTCCGCCCGCATGCAGGCCCAGTTGTCGACGACGTTCTGATCGAAGAAGAAGCCGATCGGCGTAATGTCCGCCACCGTGATCAGGCCGTCCTGGTTGCCGTCCGCCAGGTGCCAGGCGCCAAACCAGGTGAGGGTCGCGGTGCCGGCCCCGGTATCGCTGGTGGCGACCAGGTTGGAAAGGTTCTCGTTGCTGGGATACACCACCTGCCCGACACCGGCCGGGTTGCCGTGGGGACCACCCGCCGCCGACACGCTCCGTGACGGTCCGGCCTCGAAGTAGACCGTCGCGAACTCGCCGTTCAGCTCGAGCGGCGGCTCCGCCACGCACACCTGCCCGATCCCGGCCTTGCCGGCGACGTGCAGGAACGTGGCTTCGATCGTCTCGGTGTTGCCGTACAGGCCGTTCAGCTCGGCCCGCACGGGGTGCACTGAGGCCGGATCGAAGCGGACTTCCAGCGCCACGTTGCTTACCAGCTCGGCGTCATGCACGCCAATGACCAGCGCCGATTCGCCGGCGCCGTCCTCGAGCCTGACGCTGAGTGTGTCGTTCAGCGCCGGGTCGAAGGTGCCCTCGGCGTTGGCGCGGATGATCTCAAACTCCCCAAGGGTGACCCCGCTCGTGCTATTTCCTGAATCCAGCGTGGCGGAATCGAGAACGCCGACGTTCTTGGTTCCACAAGCTGCCAGGCAGAGCACCAGGAGTGCCCCCACGAGGATCGTGATGAATACATGAGTCCTCATAACTGCTCCTTATGCAATCTGGCCTACTCGTCTGCTAACAGCCCCTCCGCAGGCCGGGACAGGGCTCGCGCTTGTCAAGAACAAGCCCGGCCGGAAGATGCATCTTCCGGACCGGGCCTGGTTCCGTTACCTGTGCAGAGACCCGTGCACTAGGTCACGTCAATCGTGTTAGGCACACCATCGTTGGTAATGTCAGTCCAATTGAACTCTGCGCTGGTTGCATCACTGTAGTAGGTACGCTTCACATCCTGGAACTCGATGAAGCCCAGGGTGTACGTGCCGGCCGCAGTGAAGGTCATGTGGAAGTTGAACAGCGGGCCACCAGTGCTCACGTCGCCGCCACCGATCGGGGTGACGTTGAAGCCGATGAAGATCATGCCCGGACTGCCGTCAACCGGCGTCTCGACGATCATGAAGTCATCCGGCAGCAGGTAGCTGCCCGGGGTCGGGCTCATGTCGCCCCACAGACCGTCAGAGTCCTTCTGCTCGCCGCCGACCGCACCGACGTTGAGTGTACCGTCCACGTACTCAGCACCTTCTTCCACCATCACGCCAACGCCGTTCATGTAGTTGAACGCAGCGCCAGCCGGGAAGGCACCCGAGATCACGGTTATGGGCACCTCGCCGCCAACGGCCGCCGCACCGGCGCCCGCAACAGCCTTCAGCTCGCCCTCGCCAATCACGAGTGGATCAAGCGTGATCGTCGCGGTATCAGTGGCCTCACCGCCCGCACCGTCGTCGACGGTGATAGTGGTGTCACCGGTGGCGCCAGCAACGATATCAACCGCGCTGAATGCGAAGACCGCGGTGCCACTGCTCTGCGCCGCCACCTTGCTCGTCGCGTCGACCGTCATGCCGGCCGGCTCGGTCACGGTGACAGTCAGGGTCTGGCCCGTGTCAGCATCACTGACCTCAACCGTCAGCGTGCCGCCGTCAACGGTTACGTTGTCGATGACCGGATCGATGTTCAGCGCCTCGCCGACCTCAAACGTGCCGGTCACCGTGCCCGGGATGCTGTTCACATCAATCACAGTCACGGTGTAGGTCCACGTGCCCTCGACCAGTGTGAACACCTGGGTGAACGGGCTCACCGCCCCGGTGCCGGCCGGCACGTCGAGCGTCGTACCACCGCCCATGTTGCAGCCGATGGTGTAGGGCGCCGTCCCGCCGGTCCAGTTGACCGTCAGGGTGGCGGTCTCGTTCTCATTCCAGGTCGTGTCAGCCACGAAAGTCGCTTCGGGCACCGGCCCCGCGATCGGACCCGGATCAACTCCAATGTTCTTCGTGTCGCAGCTCGCCGCCATGATCAGCAACACAGCGGCCACCAACACAAACAGCTTCTTCACAACATTCCTCCTTCTTACCACAACAGGTATTGGAACAGCCTGATTAAGTCTCGCAATTATACACGTTGCAAATCGGAAAAGCAACAATCCTCCAGCGGACGCTGGCCTTACTAGGGTGGGCGCATAAGCCAACTCCTGATCAGCTTATTTCAGCCTCTACACTACTAACCTGGTTTCAGCCTCTTAAGCATTATACCGGCTGTCGCGCAGTCTACAAGTCCATTTGGACATCTGCCACCACAAAACGTCTGCCGGCGGCCGGCGCTCCGTTCAGCACCCACCGAGGTAGAGCACCACGGCGCGGCGGAAATCGTCCAGGTGCGCGGCGACGTATTCGGGCCGCAGCTGGCCGCGAATGGTGGCCAGATCGACGCCCGCCAGCGGGACAACCCCCGAGGGATCGCTGTCCGTGCGGTACTGGAAGCCGAAGTACGGCGAGCCGACGGCGCGCCAGTCGTCGTGGCGCCGCTCGCTGTACCACTCCAGGGGCACGAAGAAGCGGAAGCCGCCGTGGGGCTCGCTGTCATCGGTGTCATAGGCAAAGAAGGTCAGCGAGGTCGGCCCGAACCGGCGGGTGCTCTCTACTCTGATCCCCTGGTCGCCCTCCAGGAACTGCCCGCCCAGGGCGGTCATCTCCCAGTCCAGCCGCGGCTCGTAGTAGGCCAGCTCGCCCAGCGCCAGCGCGTCCTCGGGATCCTCCTCGCCCTCGCTCTCGTCGGTGTACCAGCCGTAGCGCCCGCCCAGCTTGAAGCGCCCCTGCTTCAGGTAGCAGCCCGCTTCGACCTGGCCGCCGAAGCGTTCACCGCGCAGCCAGCCACCATTGGCCAGCACGAACAGCTCCGGTGTCCAGGCGTCGGAGTACTGCAGCAGCGCGTCGCGGTTGATCGGGTCGGTCTTGTCGTTGATGTCGTTGTGGAAGGGCCAGTCCTGGCGCGCGCGGATGCTCAGGGCGCGGCCCAGGAACATGCGCTCCTCCAGCCCCAGCCCGTTGCGCGACGCGAAGGTCGGCTCGTCGGGGCGCGTGATCTCGAAGGCGTGGGAGAACCTGAGCTGCACCTCGCCGCCGCCGGGCTTCTTGTTGCCCTCCGCGGCGAAGACCGTCTCCGGCAGGCAGCCCCCGGGCATGTAAGGTGTCACCCAGATGCCGTCGGGACAGGCACCGGGGGTGGCCAGGAACGCCAGCAGCGCGTCGACGTCGGCCTGCAGGCTGAGTTGCGGCACGTCGTCCAGTTTGGGCGCCAGCATCAGCCGCTTGATCTCGGGGCCGCAGCGCTGCGCCGCCACGGCCGCGGCGACGGCGATCGCGTCCAGCTGCTCGCGGAAGCGGCGGCTTTCGTACTCGACGAACAGGGTGTCGCCGCCGACGCCCACCAGCACGTTCTCGAAGCTCTCGGCCACCAGCGCGTCGCGCACCGCCGCGGCCTGGCTGCAGGCGTCCGGGTATTCCTCCGCGCGGCGCTCGATGGTCACCGGGCAGCACGGCGTGTCCTGGCCGCGCTGGTCGATGCTCATGGTATAGCTCGCCGAGTAGGCGAGATGCTCGTTGACCAGGCCGGCCTTGACCGTCACTCCCGGATGGGGGCGGACCTCCAGCCCGTAGTTCACTTGGCGGGTATCGTATTCGCCCAGTACGCTGGCCCACTCGATGGGCGTCCAGCGCACCCCGCCGAACATCCCCTCGAACTTCTCCGTTCCGCCGCCGGCGGACAGCTCGAGACCGGGGATGCCGTGGTAGTCGACTACGCCGTAGACGGCCTCGTTGCGCTGCGACTGCCCGCCGATGTCCAGGCCGCCGAACGCCAGCGACCAGTCCTCGTTGCGGAAGAACTGGTACTTGACCGACACGCTGCGGTCGGCGTAGTTGGTGGCGCCCATCGAATCGGGCCGCTCCGGGAAGTCGACGAACCGCGCGGCGATCTCCAGGCCCGGCAGATAGCCGACGGTTGCGCCGTAGGCCCGCGCGACGAAGTCCCGGCTGGGGTCGAGCGAGTCGTTGTAGTAGCGTCCGTAGGTGAAGGCCACGTCGCCGTCGCGGACCACCGCCGCCGTCGGGACGGCCAGCAGCCCGCTGTTGCCCTCAAGGTTGGTCTCGGCCCAGGCCTGGCCGGCCGCCGTCAGCGTCAAAGCCACCGCCAGTGCAAGTCCTGCCGCCTTCCTCATGGCCTCCTCACCGCCCATCATAGTACACAGCAGGCCCGCGCCGGGGCGGGCCGGTGCTAGATATCCTCGCCGTCCCCGCTGTTGTGGGGCGTCAGGCCGATCGAATCCGTGACGATCGCGTACTGCCCGGAGACCTCCTCGTTGCCGTAGTCGATATTGAAGGTCACGGACGTACCGTTGTCATCCACCTGGACTTCCTTCGCGTATTCCCAGTAGCCGGTGTCGGTGCCCACGTCGTCGGCGGCCGAGCGGCCGAACTCGCTCTCGTCCACGAACACGTAGAGGTGAAAAGTATCGCCCGCGCTGGCCTCGGCGCGGCTGTGGATCGGCAGCGTCAGCTGGATCGCCGGGTCGAAGGCCATGCCCTGGGGCTGCAGCATCGCGCCGCCGATCTTGATGAAACGCGCCGGATCGACCTGGGCGTCGTCCTTGAAGGCGGTGACATTGGACGCGGCATGCGCCGAGAGCGGCCTGAGCGTCAGGATCATGAAGTCGATGATCCCGTTGTAGTTGCCGGCCGTGTCGGCCAGCTCCCAGGCGGCGTCGTAGTACTCCACGGTGGTCATGTTGGGCACCACGATCCGCGGCACGCTGGTCTCGTTCGGCGCCGCCTTGCCGGTCTCCAGGTAGCCGTCGTCCAGGCCGATCATGCCGGTGTCGATCCGGCCGATGAAGGGCAGGAACTGCCCGCCGCCCGACTCACCGTCATTGGGATCGAAGTCGGCGTCCGTGTCCAGCCGGTTGCCCGTACCGCAGGCCGCCAGCAGCAGCCCGAGCGCGACAGCGATGCCGAGCGTGGATAACTTGTTCATTGCCTTCCGCCTTCCGCCCGCGCGGGCGATGCACCCGCTGGCATTCTAGGATCAGTAGTCGCGACCCGTCAAGGCGGCGAGATGTTCACCGGGCGTCCGCGGGGCGGCGCGGACCCGGCCTGCACCTAGGCCAGCAGCAGCCCGAAGCGCAGCCCGCGATCGACCAGCACGAACTCCTGGGCCCCGTGGAGCCGCACCACGGAGCAGATGATCAGCACTCCGGCGTAGATCACCTCGGCCCGGGCCGGATCGAGATTGGGCAGCCCGCGCACCTCGCGCAATGTACGGTCGGCCAGCATGTGCAGCAGGTATTCGCCCTCCACCATGGTGACGCGCGCCAGATGGGGGTCGCCGGACGGCTCCCCGCGCAGCCCCCTGAGCAGCCAGACCATCGACGACGAGGTGCCGCCCAGTCCGGCCACCCGCGGCGCCGGGCGGGCCCCGTTAACCGCGGCGGGCAGTCGCGGGGCGCTCGCCAGTTCCATCTCGATCATCGCGTCCAGTCGCTCCCGCATCGAGGCCATCACCGGCTGGACGACGCCCGCGGCGTCCGTGCAGCGCCGGGCTCCCAGCGGCAGGGACACCGAGTCCAGCACCTCACGGTCGCGGAGGATCGTGATTTCCGTACTGCCGCCGCCGACGTCGAAGAACACCACGTCCGGCGAGCCCGGCGGCAGCTCCCGCAGCGCCACCACCCGCGACAGCCGTGCCTCGTCCTCCCCGCTCAGCACCTCGGCGGTCACCGCCAGTCCGCGGGCCTGCCCGGCCTGTTCGATCGCGGCCAGCAGCTCCGTGGCGTCCGTCGCCCGCCGCATCGCCGCCGTGCCCGCGACGCGCACCTGCGCCGCACCCAGGCCGGCGGCGCGCTCGAAGTAGTCCCGCAGGCAGTCCAGGGTCTCGTCCGCCGCCTGGGTATCCAGCGGCCCGCCCTCACCCAATCCGCGCCCCAGGCCGGTCACGCGCGTGTCGTCCAGCAGGATCTCGTAGCCGCCGCCAGCCGCCAGCCGCAGCACCAGCAACTTCACGGAATTGCTGCCCACGTCGATGGCGGCCCGTACTTCCACCTACCGTTCCTCCTTCACCGGGCTGCCGGCGGCGCGCTCCATCCGGGCGCCCTCCGCCACCTCGCGCACCAGCTGGGCGCGGAAGCCCGCGGCCTCCAGCTCGTCCCAGAAGCCCAGCAGCTCGCCGTAGAGCTGCTCGCGGCGCGCCACCACGTCCTCGATCATCAGCAGCAGCCCCTGAGCCGGCCCACGGGCCAGCTGTTCGCGCAGATGGGCGGCCCCCTCCCCCAGCGCCGGATCGGCCCCGACGTGCTCCTTCAGCTCCTTGCGATCGGCGCTGAGTTCACGAAAAGCGTCGCGCAGCTGGCGGCGCAGGTAGTCGACCCAGACGTCGCAGTCGTGGATCTCGCCCAGGTAGTCCTGCAGCTGCTTGAACTGCTTGAGCAGGCCCTTGAAGCGCGGGCGGAAGCAGGGGGCGAAGAACTCGAACAGGTAGCGCAGCCGCTTGGCGGCGATCCGCATGTCGTGCAGCTGGCGCACGCGGTCGGGGTACGGCAGGTGCTCGGCCCAGCTCCACAGCTCGGCGATGCGGACCACGAACATCGCCGGCAGGCTGGCGCGCGTCGCCGCCCGCGCCTGGAGCCCCGTGATCGGCTGGGCCTTAGCCATCGCCAGCCTCCAGCGCCCAGAGGTCCACCGACCGGCGAGAGAAGTACTCCACCAGCCGCGCCGGGAAGCCGTCCGCCTCGAACTCAATCAGCCGCTCCTCCAGGCGCCGCTGCTCCTGCTCGCGCAGCGCGACGTTGCGCCCCAGCAGCCACTGATAGGCCGTGCGGCGCTCACCGCTGACTTCACTGAGCTGCTCTGTCAGGTAGATGATGAGGACGTCGAGGTCCCGGGCCACGCCGAAGGTATCGGCGAAGCGCGCCAGGTACTTGGCGAAGGCGGCGGCCTCGCCGGCCGGCCACAGCGACTCGAAGGTCTGCAGCGCCGTCCGGCAGCGCCGCGACGCGACGCGAATCTGGTGCACGCCTTCCACCTCGTGATTGTCCCAGACCACCCGGCGCTGGTCGAGCAACTGGCTGAAGTAGGTCAGGATGGTGTGCTGCGCGTAGATCCCCAGGTCCCAGTCCGGGTCGGCGGGCAATCCCGCCACCGGGGGCAGCGCAATTTCCGCGAACTGTGGCGACGCTTCACGCACCGGGGCAGGTATTCTACCTGTTGAATGTGCGGGCGGCGCGAAGGTCCGGTCCGCCTACTTCTGCCTGAGCTGCGGGAACAGGATCACCTCGCGGATCGCCGTGGTGCCGCTGAGCACCATGATCAGCCGGTCGATGCCGATCCCCAGCCCGCCCGTCGGCGGCATGCCGTACTCCAGCGCGGTCAGGAAGTCCTCGTCCACTTCGCTGATCCCCTCGGCCTTATCCGCGATCTGGCGCTCCAAGCGCTCGCGCTGATCGAGCGGGTCGTTCAGTTCGCTGAAGCTGTTGGCCACCTCGAAGCCGGCCATGAACAGCTCAAAGCGATAGGTCAGGTCCGGGTTGTCCGCATGGCGCTTGGCCAGCGGGCTGAGCGCCGCCGGGTAGTCAATGATGAAGGTGGGCTGGATCAGCTGCGGCTCCACCCTCTCCTTGAAGATCTCGTCCAGGCAGTGGCCGAAGCCCCGTTCCTCGGGCAGCTCGATGCCCAGGCGCTTCGCCTCGCGCTGCACATCCTCCAGCGTCCTGAGGTCACCCAGTCCGCAGCCCGCCCACTTCCTGAGCGCCTCGTCAAACGTCATCTTCGCGAACGGCCGGCTGAAGTCGACGGTGTGGTCGCCGAACTCAACCTGCTCCCGCTTGAACACCTCGCTCGCCAAATGCCGGGTCAGGTCCTCGGTCAGCTGCATGATGTCGTGGTAGTCCACGTAGGCCCAGTACAGCTCCAGCATGGTGAACTCGGGGTTGTGCCGGGTGCTGACGCCCTCGTTGCGGAAGGTTCGCCCTATTTCATAGACCTTTTCGAAGCCGCCGACGATCAGCCGCTTGAGGTGCAGCTCGATCGCGATCCGAAGGTAGTAGTCGGCCTTGAGCACGTTCCAGTGGGTGACGAACGGTTCCGCCGTGCCGCCGCCGCAGATCGCGTGCAGCATCGGCGTCTCCACCTCCAGGAACCCGCGCGCGTCAAGGAACCGCCGGATTTCGCTGACGGCCTCGCTGCGCAGGCGCAGGCGCTCCATCACCTCGCGGTTCATGATCAGGTCCACGTAGCGCTGGCGGTAGCGCTGCTCCACGTCCGTGAGCCCGTGCCACTTCTCGGGCAGCGTCTTAAGGATCTTGGCCAGCAGCGTCACCTCGGCGGCCTCAACCGTCACCTGGCCGGTGCGCGTCTTGAACGCCTTGCCGCACACGCCGATCAGGTCGCCGAGGTCCAGCTCCTTGGCCCTCTCCAGCGCTTCCTCGCCCAGCACGTCGCGCTTGAAGTAAACCTGGATGCGGCCGCTCTCGTCCATCACGTCGCCGAAGCCCGCCTTGCCGTGCAGCCGCTTGGCCATCAGCCGCCCGGCCACGGCGACTTCCTGCCCTTCCAGCGTGTCAAAGGAGGCCTCCACCTCGGCGGCACTGTGGGTGCGGTCGTAGCGCACCTCATGGAACGGATCGCACCCGGCGGCCCTGAGCGCGGCCAGTTTATCCAGCTTGACCTGGCGGTAGTCGTCCGCTTGCTGGTCCCGCGCCTCGCGGGAATCTCCGCCCGGTTCCTGGTCGTGCTCGGCCACACTATGCTCCTTTGTCGCGCTCACCGGCCATGCCGGAGGCAGGATTATAGTACCGTCGCGCCGGGCCCCGAATCCTCACGCCGATTTCCGCGCTCGGGCTAAAGCCGCCGGCCGGCCCGCCGATATAGCCAGCGGGAGAAGGTGGCACATGGTTCGTGGCCTATACACAGCTGCGGCCGGGATGATGACCGTCCAGGAGCAAACGGCGACGACGGCCAACAACCTGGCGAACGTGGATACGGTCGGCTTCAAGGCCGACCTGCTGCTGTTCACCTCCGCCCCGGCGATCCACACCTGGCGCGTCGACGACCCCACCAGCACGGACGATCAGGGCCGGATGCAGCCGCAGTACCTCGGGCTGACCAACGCCGGCACGGCGGACACCGAGATCTGGCGGGACTTCGACCAGGGCCAGCTGGTCCACACCGGGCGCGACCTGGACGTCGCGATCGACGGCGACGGCTTCTTCCGCGTCAGCGAGGACGACGGCACCGAGGTCTACTCGCGGGACGGGCAGTTCATTCAGACCGCGGAGGGGTTCCTGACGGACAACCAGGGCCGCCGCGTGCAGGGGCTGGCGGGCGACATCTTTCTCGGCGCCGGCAATGACGTCTTCATCAATCGTTCGGGCGAGGTCTGGGTCGACGGCGCGGCCATCGATACCATCAACCTGGCCTACTTCAGCGACCCGCAGACTCAGCTGAGCAAGGCCGGCGGCAACGCCTGGCGGGCCAGTGTGGCGCCCGACAGCGTCGGCGCCAGTGAGCTGCGGGCGGGCTACATCGAGCGCAGCAACGTTGACGCGGTCAGCTGCATCCAGGAGCTGATCGTCCAGCTGCGGCACTACCAGGCCGCCGAGAAGGCGGTGCGCAGCGAGGACGAGGCGCTCAACATCGCGGCGAACAGACTTGGCATGCTGCCCCAGTAAGCGGGGCGGGAATTGACATAGCGGCCTGAGAGGATCGCGCGAGGCATCGACGACTGGACCGCGGGGAGGCGCCGCAGCGGCGGCGGCTCCCCCAGGAGGTCAGCGGCGGGCTAACCGACAGCAGCCCGCCCATGCTTCACACCGCTCTTCCCGGGCCATACACGGAGGTATGGCGCCTTATGATGCGCGCTTTGTTTACCGGGTCGAGCGGGATGCGCGGCCAGCAGTTCAAGATCGACGTGACGGCCAACAACCTGGCCAACGTCAACACCACCGGCTTCAAGGCCGACCGCCCGGAGTTCGTCGACCTGCTCTACCAGCACCTCCGGCGGCCGGGCGGCACCAGCGCCACCGGCGTGCAGTGGCCGACGGCGCTGCAGGTCGGCCTCGGCGTCAACCCCACCTCCACCGCCAAGTTGTTCACCCAGGGCAGCCTGGTCGCCACCGACCAGCAACTCGACATGGTGATCGAGGGCGACGGCTTCTTCCAGGTGCAGCTGCCCGACGGCTCGACGGGCTACACCCGGGACGGCTCGTTCAAGATGGACATGAACGGGGACATGGTGACCAACGAGGGCTACTACCTGCTGCCCAACATCACGATTCCGGAGAACGCCGAGCTAATTACCATCTCGGCGGACGGCACCGTCAGCGTCAACCTGCCGGACCAGGTGGAGGCCACCGAGCTGGGGCAGATCACGCTGGTGCGCTTCGTCAACCCGCAGGGGCTCAAGGCGCTGGGTACCAACGCCTTCGCCGAGACGGATGCCAGCGGGCCGCCGCTGGAGGACACGCCCGGCAACAACGGCCTCGGCACCATCCGCCAGGGCTATCTGGAGAACTCCAACGTCAGCGTGGTGGACGAGCTGGTCGGCCTGATCGTCGGCCAGCGCGCCTATGAAGCCAACAGCCGCAGCGTGCAGACCTCGGACGAGATGCTGCAGACGGCGGTCAACCTCAAGCGATAAGCGACTGAGCGATGAGTGACATCCGAGCACAGCAGGCGATGAGGCGAGCGTCCCGGACGGCGATGCTGGTCTTCGCCGTGCTGCTGCTCGGCACGCGGATCGCCGGTGCCGCCGAGCCACTCCAGTTGGAACTGCTCGACGATGCTCAGGCCTCCGGCGCGGCCTACACGCTCGCCGACGTGGCGCGCTATGTCAGTGGGGATCAGCAGCTCTGGGAGCGCCTCGCCGCCGAGAAGCTGGGCTACGCACCGGCACCCGGACAGACCATCACGGTGTCACGGGAGACGCTGCTGGGCCGGCTGGCGGAGCGCGGCTACGACTGGCGCGCGCTGGTGCTCACCGGCCCGGAGGTACTGACCATCCACGGCGCCACGCAGTCGGCGGCGGCCGGTGACGTGCTGGCGCTGCTGGAGCGGGACGCCGCCGAGGTGCTGGGCACGGCCGTGCGCTTCGAGACAACGCGAGCCCTGCCCCAGCCTCCGCTGCCCGCGGGCGCGTTGGACCTGAGCGTCCGCTATCCCCAGAAAGCGGGCTTCTGGCTGCCCGACGCGATCGAGTACCGGGTCGACGGCCTGCTGGTGGCCGCGGTGCCGCTGGCGCAGTACGGCGCGTTCCGGCTGGCCGTGGTGATCGCGCCGGACGGCATCCCCGGCCGCACCCTGATCGACGGCACGCACCTGGGGGTCGAGGAGCGTGAGATTCGTCCCGGCCACGAGATCGTGCCGACGCCCGGCGCCGCGCTGGGCATGACGACGCGCAGCCCCGTGGCGGCCGGTGCGCTGCTGCGGCTGTCGCGGCTGCAGGCGGCATACGACGTGGCGCGCGGAGCCGACGTCACGCTGGTGATCCGCGGGGGGGCGGTCGAGCTCAAGGCGCGGGCCACGGCGCTCAACAACGCCTACATCGGTCAGCGCCTGCTCGTGGAGCGCATCGGCGACCGGGCCAGATTCACGGGCCGCGTGGTGGCGGGCCCGATGGTGGTGGTGGAATGAAACGGATACTGTGCATCGCGCTGGCGCTCACCGTTGCGGTCGGTCTGCAGGCCGGGGCGGCCCGGGCTGACAGCCTGTACTCGGACGACGAGCAGGACGCGCACGCCATCGGGCTCTACGGCGAGCACCCACCGCTGGTCGAGATCGGTGACATTATCAAGGTCAAGATCGAGGAGAAGACCTCGGCGGACGTCGAGCTGAGTGTCGATACCAAGGACTCGTTCAGCCTGACGAGCAAGGTCACCCGCGGCGCCGAGAAGCTGCTGGGCCGCGTGCTGGAGCCGGTCTTCGACCTGCTGGGCACCGGCGACTTCACCCACGACGCGGAAACGCAGTTCAAGGACGACGGCAAGACCGACCGCAGCTCGCGGCTGGACGCGCTGGTCACGGCGCTGGTGGTCGACAAGCTGGAGAGCGGCAATCTGGTGATCGAGGGCCGCAAGCAGATCGAGGTCAACGGCGAGCAGCAGACGATGATCGTGCGCGGGGTGATCGACCCGCGCGACCTGAGCAAAGACCGTGTGATCGAGAGCGACTACATCGCGGATGTCGAGATCGAGTACCTCGGCGAGGGCAGGCTCAGCAAGCGCACAAAGCCGGGCTTCCTCAGCCGGATTATCGATTTCATCTTCTGAGCGGACGAACACCGTGCCAAGGCCGGCACGGACGAGGCCCGACGGGACAGTCGGGGATGAGAAGCGGCCAGTGAGGTCGTTGGGGAGTAAGAACCTGGCAGTGGGTGCCGGTGGAGGAATGCAGATGAGTAGATGGTTGGGGAGAGCGGCAGCGGGGCTGATGGCCGGGTGCCTGGTGACTGTGGCACTGGCCATGCCCGCTGCCGCTGCGCGCGTCAAGGATCTGGCCAGCATCGACGGGGTCCGCGACAACCAGCTGATCGGCTTCGGGCTGGTCGGCGGGCTGGCCGGGACCGGTGACGATCCCAAGAGCGCGCCCTACACCGCCGAGGCGATCGCCAACATGATGGCCAGCTTCGGCTTCGAGGTCGAGCCGCTGACGATCAAGGTCAAGAACTTCGCGGCGGTGCTGGTGACCTGCGACATGCCGGCCTACGTCAAGAGCGGCGACCGTCTGGACGTGCAGGTCAGCTCGGTCGGCAGCGCCAAGAGCCTTGAGGGCGGTCAGCTGTATCAGACGCTGCTGCGCGGTGCGGACGACCGCGTCTACGCCGTGGCCCAGGGCCAGGTCAGCCTGGGCCGGACGATCGGCGATGACGGCGGGGGCGGCGGCGGCCGCGGCGGGCTGAAGACCATCGGCCGCGTCCCCCAGGGCGCGCTGGTGGAGAGCACTATCCCGTCTACGCTGATCAAGGAGGACGGCGGGCTGCACCTGAACCTGCACACGCCGGACTTCACAACGGCGGCGGCGCTGGCCGCGGCCGTCAATCTGGCTTTCGGGCGCGACAGCTCGCGGGCGCTGGACGCCGGCACGGTCGGCGTGGTGATCCCGCTGGAGTTCCGCGCCGATCTGGTGCCATTCATCTCCGTGCTGGAGAACCTGGAGGTGGAGCCCGACGCGGTGGCCAAAGTGGTGATCAACCAGCGCACCGGCACCGTGGTGATGGGCCCGCACGTGACGATCATGCCGGTGGCGGTCGCCCACGGCTCGATGACGCTGACCTTCGGGGAGACGATCGAGAGCCCCGGCGCCGCTGAAGAGGAGACGACAGAGACGCCGACCACCGGCGCGCCGCCAATCGGCGGGGAGGCCGTCGCGGAATCCGCCGCGGCCGAGGAGCCGGTGGAGCTGCTGCGGCTGCCGACGACGGCCGAGAAGGTGGCGCTGGGGCTGGGCAAGATGAACCTGGCGCCGGCGGACATCGTGGCGATCTTCGAGGCGATCGCGGCGGCGGGAGCGCTGCTGGGCGACCTGGAGGTCATCTAGCGGCCGCGCGTGCGGCGGGCTCCTGCATAGACATTCGGGAGAAACACTGTAGAAATGACCGGAAGTGCCGAAAATATGATCAGGGAGATTACCCGGGCAAGGAGGCCTGCTGCGGGCACAACGAACGAAGCAAATTCCTCTTTCGGCTCATCGTCGAAAGCAATTGTGGCTAGGGCGCGCCATGGAGGGTGCGCCCACTCTCTTTTCCTCTAGCTATCCACCTTAACCCACTTTCCAAGCGGGGCCGTCTGTAACCCAGACGGCCCTCTTTGTTTCTCACCCGGTGGCGCAAGCGTCCCGCTTGTGATTGCCTGGGAGCGCTGGCATCCTGCCGGCATCCCCGGTAGGGGCGGGTCGGGGGCACGCCGACCGACTCAACTCCCGGTAGCCGCCGGTCCCCGACCGGCGGACCTTTCAAATGACCAGGGGTCGGGGACCCCTGGCTACCGGTCATTTGTGGCGGCGACGTCCCGCTCCGCGGCAGCGCCGGCATCCCCGGTAGGGGCGCACAGCTGTGCGCCCGTACCCGGTGGGGCGGGCGTCCCTGCCCGCGATTCGCCGGGACCACCGGCATCCGGAGCGCGGACGTCCCGTCCGCCTGCCCGGTAGCCGCGCATCTTATGCGCGGCCTCAGCCGAATGCGCGGATAGGATCCGCGCCTACTGAATCCTGATTCCAGATCCCTCTGCGGTCTCTGTGGTCGGTATCCCCGGTGTTCTCCCCGTCAGTTAGAATCAGAGCAGATCGCCCGGAGGTAGGGAAATGAAGTCGATCCGACTGTGCTTCGTCGCCGCGTCGCTGTCAATCTGCGTGCTGCTGGCCGGCTGCGGCGGCGGCAACCAGCAAGCCGCGAGCGCTCCTGAAGCCAGCATTGCGCCGGACATGGCTCAGCTGGAGGCGCTGCTGGCCGCCGAATTGCAGCGCCTGGGCAAGGACCCGGACAAGACGCCGTCGGCCGCACCCAGCGGCGCCACCAGCTTCGCCTTCAATCCCACCGCCTACGTGATCGACCCCGATGGCACGGGGCCCAATCCTCCCACCGGGGTGGAGTTGACGTGGACGGAGCGCGTGATCGGCGACTACAACCAGGACGGCCTGGTGGGCGTCAGCGATCTGACGCCGCTGGGCCAGCGCTACGAGGAAAGCGTCAGCTATGAGAACCCGGACTACCGCTTCGGCGTCGCCTACTGGCCCGTCGGCCATCCGCTGGACGACGGCGGGGCGGGAGCGGGCAATCCGCCGCTGGCGGGCAGCGGGGCCGACAACTGGCGGCTGGCGCGCATCGACGGCAACTCCGACGGCCTGATCGGCGTCAGCGACATCACCGCGATCGGCCAGCACTGGGCGGAGCGCCTGGACGGCTACCGCGTCTACCGCCTGCGGCCCGGCGAGACCGAGTTTAGCTGGCTGCCCAATCCGGACAATCCGGCGCTCGCATACACCGTGCCGCGGTCGGCGGGCTTTCCGCCGGGCAGCAGCTCCGCCGATCCGGGTCGCCCGGTGCAATACGGCTTCCTCGACGATCAGCTGGGCGCAGCGACGGGCTGGTACGAATACTACGTGGTGGCCTACGACGCGGTCGACAACGCGGAAGGGGCGCAGAGCATGCCCGTGGGTGCCAGCCTGGATGACGGCGGCGGGGGCTCGATGCCGCCGCTGGCGATCCTGACGAGCGACGTCGAGCTGGGCGAGGTGCCCCAGGTAGTCAACTACGACGCCGCCGCCAGCTGGGACCCGGACGGCGAAATCGTCAAATGCGAGTGGGACATGGACGGCGACCAGACCACCTGGGAGTACGACTCGACACCCGACACGACGCTGCAGATCACCTACAACAGCGCCGGGACCAAGCACCAGTGGGTGCGCGTGACGGATAACGACGGTCACACCGCCACCGCACTGGCCAAGGTGTCGGTCGGCGATCCGGGCGGTAACCTGCCGCCCGTCGCTCGCGTGGAGGGCAATCCACCGGAGGGCGAGGTACCGCTCGACGTCACCTGGGACGCCGGCATGAGCTTCGACCACGACGGCAGCATCGCCAGGTACGAATGGGACATGGACCAGGATCCGACAACCTGGGAGTATGACTCCGGCGCCACGCCAACGCTCGACATGACCTACAACACCGGCGGCGAGCATCGGCAGTACGTGCGCGTCACCGACGACGGCGGGCTGACGGACACGGCGTTTGGGATCGTGTACACCTTCGGCGGCAACCAGGCGCCCACGGCGGTGATCACGCCGGACAAGACGGAAGGAGACGCCCCGCTGCTGGTGACCTTCGACGCCAGCGCCAGCTCGGACCCCGACGGCAACGTCCAGCAGTACGAGTGGGACTTCGACGGCGACGGCACGATCGACAGCACCACCGGCATGCCGACGATCTTTACGACGTACACCACGCCAGGCGACTACCAGCCGTCCGTCACCGTCACCGATGACCTGGGCGCGACGGACAGGGCTTCGACGTTGGTGACTGCCCACGGGTGGGTCACGATCCAGGTAGACGCCGGGCCCTCGCTGGGAGCGGACGTATCCGCCGCGGTGGTCAACGGCCGGCCGGCGATCGCCTACTCGATGGACAACATGGTAGCCGCCATGGAAATGCGCTACATCCGCGCCGAGGACGACTACGGCAGTCTGTGGCCGGCTAGCCCGGTTGTTGTACATGACGGCGGCTCGACCAATCGCGTCGGCTACGCGGTCTCAATGGCGCTGGTCAACGGGCGGCCCGCGATCGCCTACGAAGACCAGACGGCGGGCAAGCTGTACTACAAGCGTGCCGACGACCAGGACGGGGCCAGCTGGCCGGCATCACCGGTGCAGGCCGATGTATCCGCCAACGCCGCCGGTGGATTCTGCTCGCTCGCGGTCATTGATGGCTACCCCGCCATCTGTGAGTACTACGTCTCGTTCGGCGACCTGATGTATGTCCGGGCGTTGGACCAGGACGGCACCAGCTGGTCGGCCCCATACGCAGTGCACAGCGGCGTCAACCTGGGCCTGTATTCCACACTGCTGGAGTTCACAACCACGACCACCTTCCCGCTGATCACGCACATGGACGCAGCCAACAACCAGCTGGTATTCGAGCACGCCACCGATGCCAGCGGCGCTGCCTGGAACACTCCGCAGGCTCTCTGCAGTGCCGGCGACTGCGTGTACTCCGCCTCGATGGCTATCGTGAGCGGCCTGCCCGCGGCGATCTACTTCGGCCTGGACCAGCATGGAGTACCGGGGCTCAACTACCAGCGAGCCACCGACACCTCATTCAACTGGGGCACGATCCAGCAACTGGTGACGGGGGCCGACAACGGTACTAGACCGTGCCTGGCTGCAGTCGGGGGATCTCCCGCGATCGCCTACCGGTACGGCGTAGTCGTGCCCACGAAGAATAACCTGATGTACGTCGCGGCAACGGATGCCGCTGGCGGCAGTTGGGGCACGATCGAGACCGTCGATTCGACCAACAGCCCCGGACACTACCTGAGCCTGATTGAGGTCGGCGGCCGGCCCGCCATCGCCTATCAGGCCGAAAGCAACGGCGAGCTGTGGTACGCCTACCGCTACTAGCTCCGGCGGCTGCGCCTCAGCACGCCGGTCCGCGCCTTACTCAGCGCCGGGTGATCGCGCCAGCAGAAGCGCCAGCGGCGCTGGTCCTCGAAGCTGAAGCCGATCCGCGTCGTGCGCACGACGGGTGGCTGCCGCCAGTTGGCCGGGCGGTAGAGCCAGACGTCGCCGCGGCGGCTGAGCAGACTCCGGCCGTTGTGCTCGCGGGTCAGCTCGAGTCCGTGGCAGAGCAGTCCGGGACCGCTGAGTCGGAGCGGCTCGATGCCCCGCAGTGAGCCGTCGTGGGGCGGCAGCGGCATGGCGGCGCGCAGCAGCACGGCGGCGGCGGTGCCCCGCGGCTCGCAGACCACGTTGGCGCAGTGCCACATCCCGTAGGTGAAGTAGACGTACAGCCGCCCCGGCGGGCCGAACATCACCTCGTTGCGCGCGGTGCGGCCGCGATAGGCGTGGCAGCCCGGCTCGCGCTGGTGGTAGGCCTCGGTCTCGACGATCAGCGCGCGGGCGATCCGGCCTTCCCCCATCCGCCGCGCCAGCACGCAGCCGAGCAGCCCGGGCGCCGCCCGCACCACGTCACCCGCCAGCAGCTCGCTCAGTCGCCTCGCCATTGCCGCTCCCGCGCCGCCGGGCCCATTCCGCTACCTGGCGGCGGTCGGTAGAATCTTAGTATGCCGAACCTGCAGGACGTCACACGTGTACTGGCATACGGTGCGGCGGCAGCGCTGATGCTGCTGGCCGCCTGCCCCCAGGCCGAGCAGCCCAACGGGCATACCGCGCGGCAAAGCGAGGGCCGGCTGGCGGCGGGCGCTGTCGTCGCCGAGGCTTCGCTGTTCAGCGGCACCGACTACGAGGCCCAGCCGCCGCAGGCGCTGGACATCAACCGTGACGGCTCGCTGGTCTTCATCAAGTACTACG
>Ga0180429_10000311_pt1 | contig 43561 bp, 38 predicted proteins | sample SS_ome_FD_132428 | JGI IMG/M metagenome (GOLD analysis project Ga0180429, IMG submission 132428) | Hypersaline lake sediment archaeal communities from the Salton Sea, California, USA - SS_1_S_1 metaG | ecosystem: Environmental > Aquatic > Non-marine Saline and Alkaline > Hypersaline > Sediment ... | reverse complement strand
GCGCGAGCGGATGATGAAAAACCCGGGACACAAAACCGATTTTTTAAAATCCGACCTAGTGCTCCCCGAAAAAATCGGTATTGTGTCCCGGGTTTTTCCGTGGGAGCCGGCTTTATTACTCCTAGCCGCCTTGGGCATTTCGAAGCGCTCCGTCTGCTGAATCGACTGAAGATGGCGTACATATTGTAATGATAAGCCTTATGTGTTCTTATCCCGGCCATGGCTGATGCCCTCAAGTCCGTCGCGCTCTTTCCCCTAAGGGCCGTCGTGTTCGCTGTAGGGTACGTAGACTATCACTTCGAGCGCGCGGCGGACTGGCTGGTGGGCGCAACCAATTCCACCGAGTACGTCCGCGAGGGTTCGTGCGTTCGCTGCGGGCGCTGCTGCGCGCTTCTGGGCATCGAGATGCCGGAGTGGGTGGTGCGCAGGCGGTGGCTGGTGAAGTTCCTGCGCGCCTGGCACAGCGCCGGGCTCAACTTCGAGTACCAGGGCGAGACGGAGCGGATGCTGGCCTACCGCTGCCGCTACTACGGGGACGGGAAGGGCTGCTCGGTCTACCCCTTCCGCCACCGCCTCTGCCGCTATTTCCCCCGCCAGCGCCTCTACGGCCGGCCGCGGCTGCACGACGAGTGCGGCTTTAGCTTCGTCCGCCGCGAGGTGGCGGGGAGGAGGCGCAAGCTCGCAAAGACAGGCGGGTCCGACTTCTCCCGGGCGCTGTCTGAGGCGAAGGGGGACGGCCCCCGCCCCGCTTGAAATCCCCCCGCGGCGGTGCTATCGGTTTCCCTCCACTGAAGAGGAGGGGCGATGAAGGAGCGCGTCGTGGCGGAGCTGATGCGGACCGATCCCGAGAGGGTCTTCAAGGACCTCCCCGCAGGTGAGCTCGTGAGGGTCGCCCTCGAGCGCGGCGAGGGGAGGCTGGCCTCCAACGGCGCGCTGGTCACCCGCACCGGGCCCCGCTCGGGCCGCTCGCCCGACGACAAGTACGTAGTCGAGGACGCCTGGTCGAAGCGGAACGTGGCGTGGGGCGAGATCAACCGCCCCGTTTCCGAGGAGGTCTTCGCGAGGCTTTTGAAAGTGGCGACCGACTACCTCAAGGCGCGCGACCGCTTCGTATTCGACGGCTTCGTGGGTGCGGATCCTGAGTATCGCATGCCGCTTAGGGTGGTCGCCGAGAAGGCGTGGCACGCGCTGTTTGCCAACACGCTCTTCGTGCGCCCCACCGAGGAGGAGCTGGCCTCGCTCGATCCGGAGTTCACGGTCATAGACGCCATGGACCTCGAGATCGATCCCGCCGACCACGGCATCCGCTCCGGCACCTTCGTCGCGATCTCCTACGAGCGCAAGCTCGTCCTCATCATCGGCTCCGGCTACGGCGGCGAGATAAAGAAGAGCATCTTCTCGGTGATGAACGGGCTTCTTCCCGAGCGCGGAGTCTTCCCGATGCACTGCTCGGCCAACGTGGGCGCCGGCGGCGACGTGGCGCTCTTCTTCGGGCTGTCCGGCACCGGCAAGACTACGCTCTCGGCCGACCCCGCGCGCCGGCTCATAGGCGACGACGAGCACGGCTGGAGCGATTCGGGCATCTTCAACTTCGAGGGCGGCTGCTACGCCAAGGTGATAAGGCTATCCGCGGAGGCCGAGCCGCAGATCTACAAGGCGATAAAACAGGGCTCGCTCCTGGAGAACGTCGTGGTCGACGGCAAGAGCGGCGAGCCCGACTACGACGACGCGTCGATAACGGAGAACACCCGCGCGACCTATCCTGTGGAGCACATCCCCGGCTGCGTGATACCCGGCATAGGCGATCACCCCAGGAACATCATCTTCCTCACCTGCGACGCCTTCGGGGTGCTGCCCCCGATAGCGAAGCTCACGCCGGAGATGGCGATGTACCACTTCCTATCCGGCTACACGGCCAAGCTCGCCGGCACCGAGGTGGGCGTGGACGAGCCGGAGGCCACCTTCTCCACCTGCTTCGGCGCGCCGTTCATGCCGCTGGACCCTGCCCGCTACGCCAAGCTCCTGGGCGAGAGGATGTCGCGCCACGGCACGAAGTGTTGGCTCGTGAACTCCGGCTGGAGCGGGGGGCCGTATGGAGAGGGGCACCGCATGAAGATCGGCCTGACCAGGGCGCTTCTGGCCGCGGCGCTGGGCGGGCAGCTCGAGGGCGCCGAGTTCGACCCGGACCCGGTCTTCGGCGTTTTGGTGCCGCGCGCCTGTCCCGGCGTCCCCTCGGAGGTGCTGGCGCCCAAGAACACCTGGCGGGACAAGGCGGCCTACGACGACAAGGCCGGGGCGCTGGCCGGGAGATTCCGCCGCAATTTCGAGCAGTACGCCGCGCAGGCGGGCGAGCGGATCGTCGCCGCGGGCCCCCGCGCATGAGCCTTATGCGCCCTTGACTCTGCGCTCGCCTAGAAGTTACACTCCGCTGCGATGAATGGCTATTCGGGGGACCACAGCTACCTCTGGCTCACGAGGCTATACTCGCTCACCGGCTTCGTCTTCGCGGCCGCGCTCGTACTTCTCTTCCTCATACCGTACTCGTCGATATTCGGCGGAGCCGCCGCCTTCAACCGCTTCATGCTTAGGATGGACGCGGTCCCGATGATCGGTTGGGCGCTGGCGCTCTTCGTGCTTTTGCCGCTGATCTTTCACGCGGCGATGGGCGTGCTCATGATCTACGGCTGCCAGATCAACGTCGTCTCCTACGGCTACTACCGAAACTGGATGTACGCCCTGCAGAGGCTGGCGGGGCTTGTGCTCATACCGTTCGTGGCCTACCACGTCTACTCGGCGTGGCTTGTCCCGGCGGTGTCCGGCAGGCCCCTGACGGCGGCCGCCTTCTACGCCCGGCTCGCCTCGCCGTGGATGAAGGCGTTCTACGTGGCGGGGGTTACCTGCGCCGCGTTCTACGTGGGCAACGGGCTGGCGCAGGCCGCGCGCAGCTGGGGGCTGGCCGCCTCCAGGCGTTCGCGCGGGGCCTTCGTCATCGCGGGCTGGATAGTCACGATCCTGCTGGCGGCATGGGGGCTCAAGATCGTCTTCTCCTTTTGACGGGATATAAGCGATGGCTGATCGAAATCCGGAGATAGCTGTCATAGGCGCGGGCGTGGCGGGAATGGCCGCGGCGTACAGGCTCGCGGAGGGGGGCGCCCAGGTCACGCTCGTCTCCAAGGATCTTCCGCAGCGCGCTGGCTCGGCATGCATCCGCGATGGCATCGCCGCCGTCCTGGACGGCTCCTCGGGCGACAGCGCAGAGCTGCACGCCTCCGACACGCTAGGGTGCGGCGATGGTTTTGCCAGCGAGGTAGCGGTGCGCCGGATGTGCGAGGCGGCGCCGGCCATCGCGCGGCTCATGTTCCGCCTCGGGCTCACCTATGACCGCGCCCAGGACGGCTCGCCGCGCAAGGTCTCCACGCCGGGCTCGTCCAGGCCGCGCGTGATGCAGTCCGGCCGCGCCATGGGGCAGAGGCTCCTGGGCGTGCTCGCGGGACAGACGGCGCGCGCGCAGGCGGCCGGGAGGCTCAATGCGTTCTACGGCTGGGAGTTCCTCTCGATCATACAGGACGACGACGGCAGGGCCCGAGGGTTCGTCGCGCAGGACCTGCGCAACATGGAGATCAGGGCCTTTCCGGCCGACGCGGTGATAGTCTGTACGGGAGGATACGCGTCCGTCTTCAGCCCGAGCCTCGGCGCGGGCCCCGCAGACGGCGCGTCTCTAATAGCTCTGTGCGAGCAGGGCGCCAGGCTCGCCAACCCGGAGTTCGTCCAGGCCACGCCCTTTTCCGTCGAGGGCGTGTCCAGGGCCGTGGGGGTCCCCGGCTGTGCTCTCTCTATGGGCGGCGTATGGGCCGAGCGCGACGGCAGGCCGTGGCGCTTCATCGAGGAGATGTATCCCGAGCGGCGCGGCGTCGTGCCGACCTATCTCGCTTCCAGGTCGCTTGTGCGCGCGGCGAAGGAGCTAGGCGCCGAGGCGGGGGGCTTCGCGCGGATAGACATTACCGGCATCGATCCGGATCGCGCGTGGAGCGAAATGCTTCCCTTCATGGACGCGTGTGCGCAGGCGGGCATCGATCCGCTCAGCGAGCCGGTGCAGGTCCGGCCCGCCGTCCAGCGCACGCTCGGCGGGCTTTGGGTCGACGAGGGGCACTCGACGTCCGTCCCGGGCCTCTACGCCGCGGGCCAGGCGGCCTGCCAGTACCACGGCGCGTGCGCGCTCGGCGGCAACGAGCTCATCGCGTCGCTGCACGGCGGTTTCACCTCCGCGGCCTCGGCGCTGCAGTGGGTCGGGGCGACGGGCGCCACCGAGGCGAGCGCGTCGATGCGCTCGCACGCGGTCGAGCGCGAGGAGGACCTGGTCGCCAGGGTGTCGGCCAAGGAGGGCGCGGAGAACGCCTATGCGATCGCGTGGGAGCTGGGCCGGGAGATGGGGCCCGACGTCTTCCTCGAGAAGTCGGCCGAGCGCCTGGCCAGGGCCGCGGGCAGGATAGACGAGCTCGCAGAGAGGCTGGGCGCTGCTGCGCTCATCGACCGCTCCGAGTGGGCGAACGCGGAGCTATCGTTCCACAGGCGCCTGGCCAGGACGATCGAGATGGCCAGGCTCTACGCCTCGGCGTCGATCGCCCGCGAGGAGAGCAGGGGCGTGCACTTCAGGGCGAAGCACCCCGAGCGCGACGACAGTAGGTGGATGGTGACGACCGTGGCCCTGCTCGAGAAGGGCTCCTTCAAGCTGGACCACTCCGAGCGCGTCGCCGCGACGGACGGACTCGCCCGCCGCAGCTCAGGCGAAGGCGGGGGGAAGTAGCGTATGGCAAGGACGCTCATCAAGATCAGGCGGCAGGACGACCCGATGGATTTGCCCTACTGGGAGATCTTCGAGGTGGAGGTCGAGCCCGGCATGACCGTCTCGGATGCGCTCGAGGCGATAAGCCGCGCCCCCGTCACGAGCGAGGGCAACCCCACGACGCCCGTGCTGTGGGACTGCTCCTGCCAAAGCGGGCTGTGCGGCGGCTGCACGATGGTGATAAACGGCAGGGTCCGCCAGGCGTGCCAGGTCCTGCTCGAGGAGTTCGACGGACCGGTGGTGCTGCAGCCTCTCACCAAGTTCCCGATAGTGCGCGACCTCAAGGTCGACCGCGGCCCGATGCTTGCGGCTCTCGAGAGGCACTCTTGCTGGACGGACGGTGCGGGCTTGGGTGCGGCGGACGGGCCGATGAGTATCGCCAAGGAGGAGGAAGAGCTGTCCGTCTTCCTCGACTGCATGATGTGCGGAGCGTGCAGCGAGTCGTGCCCGCAGGTGAACCCCCGATCGTCGTTCTCCGGTGCCTTCGTCTTCAGCAGGGTGATCCCGCTCAACCGGAGCCGGGCAGGTCAGGACGGCGCGGGTCAGAGGTTCGCGGCGCTGGCCTCCAAGGGCGGGGTGGCCGACTGCGCCGGAGCGGAGAACTGCGAGCGCGCGTGCCCGCGCGGCATACCGCTCGTGAAGGCCCAGGCGATGCTCTCCTGGGACACCGCGCTGTATTCGGCGCGGCGCTTCTTCAGGGGTTAGTCTTCAGTAGTTTAAAAACCTTTGTTTCAAAAGGAGGATGGGATGAGAAACGTTGCATTGATTTTGGGAATGGTGCTGGCCGTGCTCATGATCCAGGCCTCGGGCTGCGAGAAGATGCAGCCGGCGGGGATGGACGAGACCGATGGGATGGAGGATGTCGTGATCGAGGGGGAGGGCGCCGAGATGCCAGCGCCGGCCTCGCAGGCCACGGTCTCCACGATAGTCGTCGGCGACACGCCGTTCTCGGTCGAGATCGCGGCCACGGACGAGGAGAAGGCCAGGGGGCTGGCCGGCCGCGAGTCGCTGCCGGAGAACTCGGGCATGTGGTTCGTCTTCGCGGAGCCGGTCCAGGAGAAGTTCTGGATGCAGGGGATGGAGATACCGCTGGATCTGATCTTCGTGGACGAGGACATGCAGGTCGTGCACATATTCCCCGATGCGGCGCCGGGCTCTACGGAGCTCATCACCTCGCCCTCCCCGTACATGTACGTGCTCGAGATCAACGCGGGCGAGTCGGAGGAGAACGGCCTGAAGGTCGGCGACAAGGTCACCAAGAGCGTCGGAGGAACCGAGTAGTTTATTATAGGGAGTTCCGGATAAATTCCCGTTCGTCCTGGGCTTGTCGAAGGATGAACGGGAATTTTTTTGTACGGATGTCGTTCCTCAGTACGCCTGCCTTATCTCGGCGTCCGCGTAGTAGAACTTGAGGATGTCCCTGTAGCCCATCCCCCGATCGGCCATCCCCTTGGCGCCCCACTGGCACATGCCCACGCCGTGTCCGTAGCCGTGGCCCTTGAAGCGTAGCTGGCCGCCCTTGTTCTCGAGTTCGAACCAGGTGCTCTTGATCTTCGAATAGCCCAGTATCGCCCTGAGCTCGGCGGCCCTTATCACCTCTATGCCGCCCGAGTGCTCCACGAAGACGTTCTCCACGCGCGGCGAATCCATCTCGGGCCTGGTGTGAACGTCGCTTATCTCGCCCACCTCGATCCCCGCAGCGCGGAGCGCGTTGCCGAAGCTCGTCAGCGACATCCTCTCCGTCCAGCTCCTCTTGGGAGAGGCCTCGCAGTAGTTGTCCACGACCTGGGGCGGGCCGAGCTCGCCCTCCCAGACGTTGTGAGCGTGCTCGGTGAGCCCTCCGCAGCAGCTGTGGTAGTAGCTGGGGAAGACCGCGCCCTTGCGCGTGAGCACCAGGCCGCGCGTCGCCTCCACCGCCTTCCTTGCCAGGAAGACCTCCTTGTGCGCCCCCTCGTAGACCTGCGACAGCACCGTGGAGGTAACGTCGTAGTCGTTGGCCCCGGACCGGTCGGCGTGGTGGAGCGCGTAGGTGCGCGCCGCTACCGCCTGGGCCTTGAAGGCCTCGACGGGCCAGCTGGGATACATCTCGCTCCCTATGAGCCCCACGAGGTAGTCCTCGAGCGGCAGGTGGTTTACGACGATCAGCTTGGACTTGGATTTCCAGACGAGCTCTAGCTCACCGCGGAACTCGCGCTCGTCGATCGCGTAGCGCGACGTCCCGCTCCTGACGCTCGCGCGCCTGCCCAGCGGCTCCCCCCTGAAGAGGAGGCCCGAGTCCCCCGCGGTGATGAGCGCGAGCTTGCCGATGTTGCGGTGCCTGCCCCTGAACTCGTCGCCGGTGGTGAGCTTCATCGTCGCGCCCAGACCGGAGGGCGCGACGGAGGGCCCCTCGTGGACCATCACGCGGACCTTCGGGGGCGGCGCGGCGAGCGCCGCGTGCGCCCATATCGCTGCGGCGATGAGCGTCGTCGTCGTCGTGAGCCTCTTCATATTGGCGAATATAGGGCATTTCCGCCGGCCGGGCAAGTCTAAATTATTGATAAAAAAGAACTTTTTGAGCTAAAAGACTTAGCAACTTCTCAGGCGGCCGTCCGATACAGTATATGGAGCCTTTGAAAGGCGCCGTCCAGCGGCGGGGCGGCACAGGGCGAGGGGTGATACCTTGCGAGACAGCGCAGTTAAGAGGTTGGGGGTGAGTCTCTCCATACCCGTGAAGGTCGCAGTGGTCACAGGAGTGGCTTATGCGGCGGTATGGGGCGCGTGGACGGCGCTCGTTAACTACGGCGCTCTCTCCCCTGAGTGGACCGTCTTCGGAATAAGCGTCGGCACGATCTTCACCGCGGTCGAGGCCCTCACCATAGCTGTGGCCGCGACCGCGGCGATCTTTCGCTTTCTGGAAAAACCCCTGACGGCCCTCAGGCGTTCGATGATCCGCGCCGAGCGCGGCGACTTCCTGATACGCGCGCCGGTGATGGCCGAGGACGAGCTCGGGGATCTCTCCAGGCTCTTCAACAGGATGCTCACCAGGATCACCGACCTCTCCGCTCAGAACATACAGTCCGAGCAGGACCAGCTGGTGGCCGCGGAGCAGGAGCGACTTCGCAAGTCGCTGGAGGAGAAGGGAGCGATAATCGAGCGCAACAACAGGATGCTCGGTAAGTTCGTGCGCGACCTCTCGCTGATCTACGAGATAGGCCAGGAGGTCAACTCGATCATCGACCTCGACAGGCTCTACGCCACGATCGCCGCTACGCTCAGGAAGCACCTCAACGTTGCGGAGTTCGCCCTGATGGTCTTCGACGAACGGGGCGAGGAGCTGCAGGTCAAGGCGGCCTTCGGCTTCAAGAACCCCGAGGCCGTGGGGAGCATGACCTTCCGGAAGGGCGAGGGGATATCGGGGCTGGCCGCGCAGACCGGCAAGAAGATCTACATCAAGGACACGAGCCAGGAGACGCGCTTTCTGAACTACAAGGGCGAGAGGCCCGAGGAGGCGTCGTCGTTTCTGTCCATACCGCTGATATACAAGGACGAGGTCCTGGGTGTCATCAACTTCGGCCGCCGCGGCGTCTCGAGCTTCACCTTTCAGGACGTGAAGATGCTGTCGCTGACGGCGGGGCAGATATCGCTGGCGATCGCCAACGCCAGGCTCTACACGCGCACTCGCGAGCTGACGGTCAAGGACGAGCTCACCGGCATAAACAACCGCCGCTACTTCCAGAACATGCTGCAGATGGAGTGGAAGCGCGCCATCCGATTCCACAGGCCGCTGTCGCTCATCATGGTCGACGTCGACTACTTCAAGGACTACAACGACACCTTCGGCCACATCCAGGGCGACCAGGTGCTCAAGCAGATCGGCGCCATCCTGCGCCGCAACCTGCGCGAGGTCGACACCGTGGCGCGCATAGGCGGCGAGGAGTTCGTGCTGCTCCTGCCCGACACCGACAAGCGCGGAGCGATGGCGGTGGCCGAGAAGGTGAGGCTGTTGGTGGAGGGCCATCGCTTCTCCACGACCGAGCGCCAGGAGACCCGATCGATAACCATCTCCGCGGGCATCGCCACCTATCCGGACGACGTCGAGGAGATGGACGACCTGATCGACCACGCCGACATCGCGCTCTACCGCGCCAAGGAGAACGGGCGCAACCGCATCGAGTGTTTCAAGGCGCTGGAGGATGAGGCCGAGTCCGCGATCGAGGAGGTCGTGGCGGAGGACGGGCGCGCCGACGACGAGCCCGAGATACTGCAGTAGGCTTTCCCTGTCTTCAACCCTGTGAGATGAATTCCAGACCGTCCGAGAGGGCCCCGATCTCCCTGGAGATCGCCTTGGCAATCTTCCTCATGAGCGCCCTGCCGTCCTTGGCGTCATGGAGACCCATGAGGGATTCGCTCCTGGCCAGAGCCGATATCAGCGCCAGCTTGACGAGCCTGGGGTCCTCCCTCTCCTGCATCGCCTCGTTGTAGAAGTCGCCGACCATAGAGCTCACATGAGGCACGGCCATGAGCCGCGAGAAGCTGTGGCTGCCCGCGATCTGCGCCCAGAGCGCCTCGTCGGAGGCGCCGCCGGCCTTTATGGCCGCGATCTCCTCGCGGATGGCGGAGAGCCTGCACATGATCTCGTCGAGCAGCGCCGGCCTGCCCGCGCCGCGGACGCCGAATATCGACGCGTGACTCGCCGCCAGGTATTCTCCGGTGTGCCTCATCAGGCGCAGCTCCTCCTGGGCCGACTCAAAGTCGATCCTGCGCGGCAGCGAGCCGATCGAGACGATCTCCTCCAGCGCGCCCGCGCCCTCGGCGAGCGATTCGATCTCGCGCGCCACGATCCCCTCGCTTATCCTGAGCATCGACTCCAGGCGCGACCTGTAGGGCTGCCCCGGGTTCGCGCAGCAGAGTATCTCCTTCGCCGCCGCGAGCGCCTCGACGTTCTTGGGGTCGAGCTCGAGCGCGGTGATCGCGTGTGCGCAGGCGAGCTCGTTCTCGGTGCGCGTCATGTGCTGCCGCGCCAGCTCCGCCTCTTGAGACGCCTTGGCTATGTCGCTTCCGGCGAGCACGAGGTCCTGGTCCCACGCGAGCCTCCAGCGCAGTGAGCCCTTGCCGGACTTGCCGACCAGCGGCGGCGCCCCGAAGGGCTTGAGCGCTGAGTTGATCTTGGCCGTCATTATCTCGAAGAGCCGCTGGGGGTGCGATTTGATGGCGCCGGGCCTCCAGCCGAAGAGCGCATAGCCCCAGAGGCAGTGCAGCGAGGAGCGGCCGGTGCACGCCGCGCGCACCAGCTCCTCTATGAGCCTGCGCGCCTGCCTGTTGTTGTCGAAGCGGACCTTCTCGCCCGCGATCGCTATTGCGCCGTCCCACCCTATCGAGAACGGCCCGATGTGGCGCTCGTCGCCGGGCTTTTTCGCGCGCGATCCGGCCAGCTCCGCCTTGAGCTCCTCCGCCCTCGTGTTGAGAGTAGTCAGCTCGCCCTTGAGCCTGAAGAGCTCCTCCGACTGCGCCTCCCTCCTGCGGTCGAGGAGGAGCACGCGCCCCTCCAGCACCGTTCGCTCCGCGTTGATGCGCGCGAGCTCCATGGCGTTCGCCTCGTACAGCTCCCTGGCCCTGCGGCAGCTTCGCCTGGACCAGGCGATGACGACGCCCGCCGCTGCGAAGGCGAGCGCCAGCGCCCCGGCCGCGTAAGGCCCGGCGCGCCGGAGCTGGGCGGCGACGAGCTTCGTCCTCAAGCTCCGTGCAGCCTCCCGCGCCGTAGCCTCGAGCGTGGCGTCCGGCACGCCCTGAGCGATGTCGCGCCAGATGTGCCAGAGGTGGCTGCGTATGAAGTCGTTCTCCACGACCTCGCCCCAGTCGGCCATATCAGGATAGGCCATCGCTCCTTCCACGGCGCGCATGAAATTGCCGCTGCCGTCCGAATTCAACAACTCCTCCAGCGCCTCGCGGTTCACAGGATAGAAACCGCTGGACCGGTTATAGTCCAGCTGAGGGCCTTTCGATACAAGGTGGTTCACCAGCTGCGCCGCCCTATCCAGGTTGCCGCGCCTGTCGCTCGCCGCTGAGACCACGAGGTGAGATCCGCCCACGAACGGCAGGCCCCCGGCCGGCCCCGCGGGCATTCCGGCGACGCCGAACCCTCTCCTCCACCCTCCGCCCAGTATCCGCGTGATCCAGGGCCCGGTGATGACAGCCGCGTAGCGTCCCGCCGCGAAGTCGCGGTCCACGATCTCCTGCGGCTCGTTCGGGAATGCCGCGCATCCTGACTCGGAGAGCCTCTTGAGGTAGGTCATGCCCGCTATGGATTCGGGGCTCGCTATCGCAACGCGTCGCAGCTCGATGGGGCCGAACTTAGATACCTCAACGATGTTGCCGCCCGCGGACCACAGCCACGGAGCGATATTGTGAAGGAGGTTCCAGTTTATGGAGGTCGAGAAGCCTATGAAGGGCCTGCCGTGTCTCTCAGTATATTCCCTGCAGGTTGCCAGGAAGGAGTCCCAGTCGGCGACCGCCTCCGGGGAGCTGACTGCCTTCTTATCATAATAGAGGAGCCTCATCTCCGTGAACCACGGCACGGCGTAAAGCTCGTCCGCCTCCGTGACGGAACCGCTTATCTTCGGAGCGGGGTGAAAGACGTCGTCGGCGACCATGCCCCTGAGATCCGCGAGCTTGCCCCGCCGCGCCAGGTCGTTGGCCCAGGACTTACCGACCTGCGCGATGTCGGGGACGGAATCGATGTCGTCGGAGTCCAGCGCGCTTATGATGCGATTGTAGGCGTCGTCCCACCTCACGAACTCTATGGCGATCTCGCCCGCGTCCCCCGACGTCCTCCTGTAGTCGGCCAGCTGCCTTACGAAGTCGTTGTCGCCCACGACATGCGATGCGAGGGGGTATCTCGTTTCGGCCGGGATGAGGAGGTTTCCTATCGAGTTCTCGACGATGATCCCCTGCTCGCGCCAACGCTCCACCGCGGCCCTGACCTCGGCCTCGGATATGTCCGCGTGGCCGACGCCGGCCTCGTTGTTCATCACCCATATGCGGAGCGGCCTTGCGTGGGCGCTCGCCGCGCACAGCGCTATGGAGAGCGCCGCGATGCAGGCTATGTAGTCCCTTAGGCGCATAATCGAACCCTACTTCATGTTTTCGCCGGCTGTCCAAGAAAGGTGCGTGTTTTTTGCCTTGAGGCCTTTGGCCAATCAAATCAGTTACTTAACAGGAGAGGCACACTCTTTCGAAACGTTTCGGAAACATAGGGCGAGGACCGGGAGGGGGAATGACGCTCAAGGCTTTGAGGGCTGCGCTCAAGCATCCGGACGAGAGGGTGAGGGCCCAGGCTTTGAGGGCGATAGGCTACATGGGCCAGGACGCGGCGGAGGCTATACCGGAACTGGTTGCGATGATCGCCCGCGGACTGAACGCGGCGGAGGCCATGGAGGCCCTCCGCGAGATCGGCGATGAGGCGGAGGAGGCGCTGGAGGGGATAGGGGGTATCTCCTGAAAGGCTGGAGGTGGATATGTCCGAGGTCGAGACTCGCGGGAACTTCAGGTTGCTGATAAACCCTTACCTCAACATAGGGACGGGAGCCTTTGGCTACAACCTTGTCAATCAAGAGATACGACATGTTCCGCCGCATCCGGAGGACGTGGGCGCATCGACTGAGCCGATCGACACGACCCCGGGCGGCTTCTTCAACCTGGATTTCCAGCTGGGCGTCGTCCTCGACTTTTGGCAGCGGGTCTTCGTCAAATACAAGTTCTCCGTCCCAGGCGCCAGCATGCGCGGCGCCATGGAGGACCTGAAGGAGGGCTCCTACGGTGGCGGCGGCTGCTCTCATGACCCTTACGGGAACGTCATAGAGGAGTCATGTCAGAGCGGGGGCTATCCCCCGGAGCACCGGCAGAAATACGAATCCGGCGAGGACGCGTACACGTTCGTGAGACTTGGAGGCCACGAGTCGAGCTCGCACTTCCTCACTGTCGGATTCTACCCCTATCACGTGGAGAACGACAGCGACGGAGACGGGGACTACACGGAGGGCAACCTGTCGCTGGAGGGCGGCATAGCTATAGACAAGTTTACCGTAGTACGGGGATGGGACAGGTACGCATCGGTGGAGATCAAGGACGAGAAGGATCTCACCGCCTTCGGCCTGACCGGGGGCATACACATGCTCATGATCAGCAATATAGGCAAATTCAACATCGGAACGGAGCTCGGCGCGAGCCTCACTTTTTTCTTCAACGCCGGTTTTGCGTGTTCGTTGGACCTGAGCGTGCCGATAGGCTTCGATTTCTGATAACCCGGAGGTATGCATGGATATCACTGCCAAGCTCTACGACGTCTTCGTCAGGGATCCGGTCAGCTTCTGGACCGGCAAGGAGCCGGAGGAGGTGAGGCCGTTTGATGCCATCCCCGTATATGCCGCGGCCGCGTTTCCGTACGCCGCCGTTGTTCTGGCCGCCGGATGCGATGGCTATGAGGGGGAGCAGGGCGATGTCGCTGATACGGATACGTACGTCGGCACCGATACGGAGGTAGGGGACGAGTGCGTCGAAGGCGAGACGGACTATTCTTATTCCGGCCCTGCGGAGACGCAGGGCGTCGGCATATGTCAGGATCGGATAGAGGTCTGCATGGGCGGATTCTGGCAGACGATCCAGCATGAGCAGCTCCCCTATGACGAGGTCGACCAAAACGGCGTCGATGACGACTGCGACGGCCTCGTCGACGAGGTGTGTGCGACGGGGGATGTCCAGCAGTGGTACTCCGGTCCTGATGGGAGTCTGGACGTGGGCATCTGCCAAGGCCAGATCGAGGTCTGCACGAACGGCCTGTGGCAGACGATTCAACATGAGGTCCTCCCCCAGGGAGAGGTCCATGGAAACGGTCTTGACGACGACTGCGACGGATACGTGGACGAGGCGTGCGAGGAGGGCGAGGGCCAGCAATGGTACTCCGGTCCCGCGGAGACTCACGGCGTCGGCGTCTGCCAGGACCAGATGGAGGTGTGCAGCGGTGGCTTATGGCAGGTGACTCAGGAACAGGTCCTGCCTGCGGAGGAGGTGGAGGGCAACGGCCTCGACGACGACTGCGACGGTTTCGAGGACGAGGTGTGCGAGGAGGGGCAGTATCAGCAGTGGTATGCGGGGCCCGCGTGGACGGCGAACGTGGGGATCTGCCAGAACCAGGCCGAGGTCTGCACGGATGGAGCCTGGCAGATGGTCCAGGAACAGGTGCTGCCCGAGGAGGAGTCGGAGGACAACGGCCTCGACGATGACTGCGACGGCGCGACCGACGAGTGCCCGGAGGGCGAGACCCTGAATACCTACTCCGGCCCAGCAGAGACGCAGGGCCTGGGAATCTGTCAGGATCATATCGAGACATGCGTGGATGGCGAGTGGGAACTGATGCAGGAGGAGGTGCTGCCTATAGTCGAGAACTACTTCAACGAGACGGATGACGACTGCGACGGATACGCGGACGAGATCGACCTGAGCGGCGTTACGTTGTTGCTCATGCTCTCTTCGATTCAGCCGGACTTCATCCGACTGCGGGAGGGGGCCACCCTCAGGTTCATCGGCACGGATGTGGAGATCGAGACCGATTCGATCGAGATAGACGCTGCGTCTAAGCTCGAGCTCATCCCCCAGGCCGAGGGATCCGGGGAAGGTAACGTGGGAAACGGCTTCTACGACGGCGGGGGAGGTGGCGGGGGTTCTCACATAGGGATCGGCGGCGACGGCGGTGACGGCGGATGGCAAGGCCTCGCCGGCTCGTCCGGCGCCGCCTACGGCTCTGCGGAGGATTTTGTCGCCGAGCCGGGCTCGGCCGGTGGCGAGGGCGGGGGGCCCTACGGGGCCTCCGGCGGCTGGGGCGGCGGCGCGCTGACGCTCATCGCCGGCCTGGCGGACATATTCGGCACGATCTCGGTCGCCGGCAGGCAGGGCAATAACGCCCCCTACGACGACGGCGGTTGCGGCGGCGGCTCCGGCGGCACGCTCCTGTTCGAGATAGGAGCGCTCACAGTCAGCACGACCTCGACATTGTTCTCGGCTCGCGGGGGCGACGGCGGCGGCGGCGGCCCCCTATATATCGGCGGCGGTGGTGGGGGTGGCGGCGGCGGCGGAAGCATCGAGTTTGCTTTCGATGAAGCCACGATCGACGGCGTGGGTACCTACTACCCCGCGGCGTTCGCAACGTTCAGAAACTTGATGCTCAGCAACGGGTGCTTCGATGTCTCCGGAGGCGAGGGGGGAGAGGGCGGCAACGAGGGATTTCCGGGCGAGTCCGGACAGCCGGGTGCGGTAAACAGTTCGATGCCGTGAAGATCTGCGAAAAAACCCGGGCTGCTCTCGCGGCCCGGGTTTTTCTGCTTAGAAAAATTCCTACTACGCCTTCGCGGTTGAGCAGCAGCCGTAGTTCCCGGGGATGTGGTACTCCCTGGGTCCCCCCTGGCGCACCTCGTAGTCCTTTATCACTATCTCAGGCAGCGACGGGTCGGGAGGGAAGCTCTTGTCCCGGTTGGCTCTGGAGTGCGGCGTTCCCGTCTCGCGGTAGTCGGTGAGCTTCGTGGTCTGCTCCTTCTCCTCGACGCGCTCGCGATAGTAGGGCCCCGAGTTATAGGTGCAGAAGGGGTACATCTTCCCGTCCGGCGCAGACTGATGGATTACGCAGCGGCGGACGCGCTCGCAGTCGTAGTTGTACTTGTCCTGGAAGTGCATGCCGGCCACGAAGATCGTGTTGTAGCTGAAATTGCGCTCGGCGTCCGGCTGGCGGCCGCGCTTGGTGTCCTTGTATCCGTCCATGACGCCCAGGAGCCTGCGGAAGGTCAGCCCCGTCGGCGCCTTGCTCTGGTCGAAGTGCCTGCGCACGATCTTCAGGGCCCTCGCGCCGCTCATGAGGTCCGCCGACTTGGCCAGCCCCAAGGTGCGCAGCAGCTTGTACCAGGCCTTCTTGCGGCGGCTGGCCAGCTTGTCGGCCAGCCCCTGCAGGTCGCGGAGCGCGCCCTTGAGATCGAAGAACTCGGTTATCGACTTCACCTCGGTGCGGTCGTCCGGGTTGATGAAGAGGTAGCCGCCGCCGCCGCAGTCCGGATGGCATGAGACGAAGAAGGCGGGCTTGCCCGATATAGCCTCCGAGATCCGCGAGAGCGGCTGCGTGCAGCCCAGGCTGAACCAGTTGTCGCGGGGCATCGCGCCGCCGGTCTGCTCCTCGACGTCCAGCGCCAGGTGCGTGATCGTGTAGCGCTGCTGCATGCGGTCGCGCTCTGCGATGCGGCCGGTGAAGCAGACCGGCTGGAAGCTGATGCCGGTCACCACATCGGAGTGGTCGCACGCGAAGCGCACGATCGCCCCTACCTGGTCGTCGTTTATGCCGCGGATGACCGTCGGCACCAGCACGATCCTCAGCCCCACCTTGCGGGCGACCTCCACCACCTGCATCTTCATCTTCAGGCAGTCCTCGCCGCGAGTCTTTCTGTAGACGTCGCGTGTGACGCCGTCGAACTGCAGGTAGAGGCTGTCGAGCCCCGCCTCGCGGCAGCGCCTGGCGAAGTCGAGGTCGGATATGTTCTTGCCGTTGGTCGCTATCTGGATATGGCCGAACCCCATCTCCTTGGCCATCCTCACGATCTCGATGAAGTTCGGGTGGATGGTGGGCTCGCCGCCGGAGAACTGTATCACCTTGCATGGCACGGGCCTGCGGTCGCGCAGCGTCTGGAGCATCCCGCGCACCTCCTCGACGGAGGGCTCGGTGACGTAGCCCATGGCGTTTGCGTTGGCGAAGCAGACCGGGCAGATCATGTCGCAGCGGTTGGTGAGGTCGATGTTGGACATCGCCGTGTGCGAGTGGTGCATGTTGCACAGCCCGCAGTTCTCCGGGCAGCCCGATCCGGGCTGTGCCTGAGTGAGCGGGTTGGTGATGCCCCTCTGGTCGCCGAAGCGGAACGTGAACATGCTCATGTAGAAGTCCGCGTCAGGCGATATTAGTTCGCGGAAGTAGCCGTGCTCTGCGCACTCCTTCTCCATGAAGACGGCCTTGCCCTCGCAGAACTTGCGGGCGCGGATAACCTTGCCGCACTCGGGACAGAGCGAGTCGGTCCAGTAGGGCAGCGTCCAGGGGACCTCCCGTATGGGGTGGCCCGAATACGTCATCTTGGGCTGGCAGTGATTCAGGAAGGCGGGCCTGGCATCGCCCCTGACTACCTTGTTTCCGCCCTTGCCTACCTCGGTTTCCATCTTCACCGCCGGCTCCGCGCCAGCTCCCATGCCCGCTTTCGGATTCATCTTTTCGCCTCCAAGCGTTTCGAGCGTTAAAAACGTTATAAATGCTTGATATATAAAGTCTTTTAAGGACGGACCGGGGTAACAGTTATCAGACTGGACGTCAACAGAAAGGTTGAGGTTAAGGCTGAGGTTAAGGCTGAGGTTAAGGCTGAGGACGAGGGATTCTAATGCTAGACCTAAGCCTCAACCTCAACCTGTCGTTCTCATCATTTCCCCAAGAACTTCATGACTTTTTTCATGTCCTCCCACAGCGGTTTCTTCATGTTCGGGTTTCTGAGGAGGAAGGCCGGGTGGTACGTGGGCATGACGGGAGTGCCTCGCCAGTCGAGGAAGTTGCCGCGCACCTTGGTGATCTTGAGCTCCTGCCCCAGCAGGTTTCTCACGGCGACGCTGCCGAGGCAGACTATGACCTTGGGCTGGATTATCTCGACCTGCTCGATGAGGAAGTCGATGCAGGATTCGACCTCGTCGGGCTCGGGGTTGCGGTTGTCGGGGGGGCGGCACTTGACGATGTTGGCTATGTAGACCTCGTCCCTGGAGTAGCCCATAGCCTCGATGATCTTGGTGAGCAGCTGTCCCGCGCGCCCCACGAAGGGGATGCCCTGCGCATCCTCGTCGCGGCCCGGCCCCTCGCCTATGAACATTATCTCCGCCTTCGGATTCCCGGTGCCGAAGACGAGCTTGGTCCGCCCCTTGTGCAGCTTGCACAGATTGCAGTCGCCCATCCTGTCGCGGAGCTTCTCCAGGGCGCGGCCCTTGTCCTCGGGCGCCATCTTGGACTTAGCGCGGGCTTGGGCCTTCGGCGCGGACTCGGCTGTGACCTCCTGGAAGCCCAGGGTCGCGGCGTACTCGAGCAGGTCCCTCACGTCCGACGCCACCTCCGCCACCGATGCCGATTTCGTATCGTCCGCCATATTGAAACTCCCTCTTTGACTGCGATGACGGTCGGGACTATAGTTTTCATGATGGTTCTTGTCTATGCCGTAATTTTGGCGATGCTGGCGCTGGGGCTGCCCTCCACCGCTTACGCCTGGGGGCCCGGGATGCACGTGGATTTGGCTCTGCACGCCCTGGCGGACGTATCCTCGTTCGCGCCTGCGATAGCTGAGCTGGTGCGGATGTTCCCGCAGGCGTTCGTCTACGGCGCCGCCAGCCCCGACATCATCGTCGGCAAGCGCTACTACGGCTATCTTCACCACTGCCACAGCTGGAGGATGGGCAGGCTCATCCTCGCGGAGGCCGCAAGCGACATTCAGCGGGCGGCGGCCTACGGCTATCTCATGCACCTGGCCGCGGACGTCGTGGCGCACAACTACTACATACCGGTCAAGGTAGTGCGCAGCTACAGGGCGAGGCTTCTCACGCACACCTACTGGGAGATGCGCTTCGACGTCGGCGTCCCAGACGAGGTGTGGGAGAGGCTGGAGGGGATCACGGAGCAGGAGATAGAGGAGTTCGACCTGCTGTTGGAGAGGGTGCTGCGCAAGACGCTGTTCACATTTTCGACGAACAAGCGCATCTTCAACACCATACTCATGATCCAGAAGATGCGGACGATGCGCAAGAGCCTCAGGGCGTACGCCAAACGCTCCCGCTTCGGGATAGGGGAGGAGAACCGCCAGCACTACATGGACCTGGCGCTGGACTCGGCGCAGTCGTTCCTGAGGGAGCCGGAATCCGCGCCGTGCCTGGACATGGATCCCGCCGGCATAAGCAGGCTCGACTACGCCTCGAGGCTAAGGCGCAGCATAAGGGCGACTGTACGCAGGGGGCTCATGGACGAGACGGCGGCCGACAAGCTGGTGGAGCTCGTGAAGGAGAGGCTGGCGCTCGGGCTCTATCGGCCGGAGATGGTCCTGCCTGGAGTCGTGGACGTACTGTGAGGTGGGATATGGGTAAGGCTAAGGTTAAGGCTAAGGCTAAGGCTAAGGCTAAGGCTGAGGCTGAGGTTAAGAAGATGGTGAGGTGTGATTCGTGCAAGGGGGACTGCTGCACCGGCATCGTCCTGGACATACCTAAGCCCAGGTCGTTGGAGGACTTCGAGAACATCAGGTGGTATCTCTACCACGAGAAGACGCACGTATATATAGATTGGGACGGCGACTGGGTCGTGGAGATGGACCTGCCCTGCACACACAGGGACAAAAGGACCGGCCGGTGCAGGATATACGACTCCAGACCCCCGGCCTGCAGGGAGGCGAGTTCGGCGGAGTGCGAGCGCAACAGGGACGACGCCAGGGTCCGCTTTCGCACGGTGGCCGATTACGACCGGTGGCTCGATGGGCGCCGCCCGGCGGGGAGGCGTTAAGCTCGGGTTTTTTCTTGCATTTGGGGGCGCCAGGAGTAAAAGCGCCAGATCATGGAAAAGGCGGAGCCTGGCGGTAGGGACATATGTTTACCTTCTTCACCGACATCGTCAAAAAGGACGTCGTGGACCGCCACGGTCGGTTCATCGGCCATCCCTACGACTTCACCGCTGAGCTGGAGGAAGTCTATCCTCGCATCACCAACCTCGTAATCTCGCGTGGCGTCTTCGCCAAGCGCTTCTTCGTCGTGCCCTGGAAGGAGGTCCACCAGGCCGGTAAGAGGCTTGAGTTGCGCGTGCCGCGCGAGTCGCTCGCCGAGGTGGACTCCTACCGCGAGGAGTACGAACCGACGCTCCGCAGCGACATCCTCGACCAGCAGGTGGTGGACACATACAACCGCAAGCTCGTTCGCGTCAGCGACCTCCATTTCCTCAAGGTCGACGACGATCTGAGGCTTGCGCACGTCGATATAGGCCTGCGGGGCCTAGTCCGAAGGCTCGGCTGGGAGCGCGTGGTCGACGGCTTCGTGCGCCTTTTCAACCGCCACGCCAGGTACCTCAACGACGAGGGGCTCATCTCCTGGAAGTACGTCCAGCCGCTGTCCATACAGTCGGCGACCGGTCAGATACAGCTCAACGTCGACATGAACCAGCTGCGGCAGATACCGCCGTCGGACATATCGACGATGCTCATGGAGCTCGATCCCTACCAGCGCGCCGCGCTCATCAAGACGCTGGACGTGCAAAGGCAGGTCGACACCATAACGGAGCTGGATCTGAAGCTGCAGAAGGACATCGTTGAGGAGCTGGACGCGCAGGCGGCCTCGCGCCTGTTCGAGCGCATGCCCGCCGACGAGGCCACGGACCTGCTGGCCGAGCTCGACAAGCGCGACGCCGGCCGCATCATGGGCATGCTCTCCGCCAAGAAGGCGCGCGAGATCACCGAACTCATGGAGCACGAGTCGGACTCCGCCGGCGGGCTTATGACCACGGAGTTCATCACCCTGCGCCCCAGCATGACCGTCGGACAGGCCATCGATCACATACGCTGCGTCGAGATCCAGAAGGCCGAGACGATCTACTCCGCCTTTGTGGTCGACGAGCACGAGGTCCTCATAGGCTCGATCCTTTTCCGGAGGCTCCTGCTCGAGCCGCTGGAGTCCAAGATCGGCGACGTCATGCAGCAGAAGCCGCCGGCGGTCAACGTCGACGACTCGGTCAAGGACGTCGCCTACACGATGGACAAGTACAACCTCTACACGCTCCCCGCGATCGACGACGAGGGCAGGCTCGAGGGCATCATCACCGTCGACGACGTCCTGCACGCCGCGGTCGAGGAGGCCTGGGGCAAGCGCGGGGGATTGTAAAAGCGCCAGTACGGCGAGAACGGCCAGTACAGCCAGTACTGTGAGGGCGGCCAGAAAATGGATATCACCCAGAAGGTAAAGATTCCGGCCCCGAAGGGCTTCTGGCGCAACATCGTCATATTCCTGGCGGTGCTGGGCCCCGGCATAATCACCGCGAACGTCGACAACGACGCCGGCGGCATAGCCACCTATTCGGTCGCCGGCGCCCACTTCGGCTACGATCTGCTCTGGGCCGTCGTGCCCGTCGTCTTCGCGCTGATCGTCGTCCAGGAGATGAGTGCGCGCATGGGCGCGGTCACCGGCAAGGGCCTGGCCGACCTCATCCGCGAGCACTTCGGCGCCAAGATCACCTTCTACGCGATGGCGGCGCTTCTGATCACCAACCTCGGCAACACTATGACGGAGTTCTCGGGCATCGCGGCCAGCCTCGAGATATTCGGCATCACCAAGTACATCAGCGTGCCGGTAGCGGCGCTGGTGGTGTGGCTTCTAGTCGTCAAGGGCACGTACAAGATCGTCGAGAAGGTCTTCCTCGTCGCCTGCCTCTTCTACGTCACCTACATCGTGTCGGGGTTTCTGGCGGACCCGGGCTGGGGCGAGGTGGGGCTGGCTATGGTCACGCCGGAGGTCCGTCTCGATGCCCCGTACCTGTACATGCTCATAGGAGTCATCGGCACGACGATCGCGCCGTGGCAGCTGTTCTTCTTACAGTCCTCGATCGTCGAGAAGGGCGTGGGGGTGGAGCACTACAAGCACTCGCGATGGGACGCGGTCGTGGGCTGCGTGATGGCGGGCATAGTGGTCTTCTTCATCATGGTCGCGTGCGCTGCGACGCTCAACCCCGCGGGCATAAGGGTCGAGGGCGCCGCCGACGCGGCGCTGGCGCTGGCCCCCCTGGCCGGGCGCTATTGCTCGTGGCTCTTCGCCTTCGGGCTCTTCAACGCCTCCATCTTCGCCGCCTGCGTGCTGCCGCTGGCGGTGGCCTACTACGTCTGCGAGGGCCTGGGCTTCGAGGCCGGCATAAACAAGACCTTCTCGGAGGCCCCCCAGTTCTACGGGCTCTTCACAGCCACGATCCTCATCGGCATGGGCGTGGTGCTCATACCGGACTTCCCGCTCTTTCGGATGATGGTGCTCTCGCAGGTGGTCAACGGCATCGTGCTGCCGTTCATCCTCATCTTCATGATCATACTGGTCAACCGCACGGACGTCATGGGCGAGCTCAAAAACGGCCGGTTCTGGAACGCGGTCTCCTGGATCACGGCCCTGGGCGTGATGCTTCTGACCGCGCTTATGGCCATCAGCTATTTTTAGTGAACCGTCCCCTATTATAGGATATAACTGCTCCAGTCATGGCCAGGCGAACCAAGCGCAGCAAGAGAAAGAGCTGGCTCACGGTCCTCGTGACCGCCGGGCCGACCCGCGAGTACATCGATCCGGTCCGCTATATCTCCAACGACTCCTCCGGCAGGATGGGCTTCGCCCTGGCGACCGCCGCCAGGGACATGGACTGCGACATCACGCTCGTGTCGGGGCCGGTGGCGCTGGAGACGCCGGAGGGCGTGGCGCGCGTGGACGTGGTCTCGGCCCAGCAGATGCACCGTGAGGTGATGAAGCGGGCCAGGAAGGCTGACCTCATCATCATGGCTGCCGCGGTCGCCGACTGGAGGCCCAGGCGCATGGCCAAGGAGAAGATGAAGAAGGCCACCACCGCGCCCAAGATTGCCCTCGTCAAGACCCCGCACATTCTGGAGGAGGTTGGAAAGAAGAAGCGGCCACATCAGATTCTCGTTGGCTTCGCGCTGGAGACCAAGAAGCTCGAGGAGCGCGCCCGCGAGAAGCTCAAGAAGCGCGGCATGGACTGGGTCGTGGCAAACACCGCCGACGCAATCGGGGCCAAGGCCAGCCGCGCCGTGCTCGTCGGCCGCGGCGGCAAACGGCTGAGGATGCCGAAGCTCCCGAAGGAGGATTTGGCCTACGTCATCCTCTCACACGTCCTCTCGTAATAAATACTAAATCCTAATATCTAAATCCTAAACAAATCCTAAATTACAAATCCCAATGTTCCAAACATCTTGTTTGGGATTTAGGGTTTAGAATTTGGGATTTGTTTAGAAATTAGGATTTAGAATTTAGAATTTCAGATGTGATGTATTTCAATATCTCTGCGGGTTCAGGCAGCCTGCCCTTGCCCTCGTAGCCGCAGGCGAGCGCGCCCTCTGCGGGCTCGATGAAGCGGTAGCCGTGTTCCTTGAGCGATGCCACGTTCCCCTGTGTTATGGGGTTCTCCCACATGTTGGAGTTCATCGACGGCGCGAAGATCACAGGCGCCTTCGTGGCGCATATGACTGTCGTGAGCAGCTCGTCGCAGATGCCGTGCGCCACCTTGGCGATGATGTCGGCGGTCGCAGGCGCCACCAGCACCAGCTGCGCCCGGTCGGCTAGAGATACGTGGCCTATCTCGCCCTCCTGTATGAGGTTCCACATGTCGGTGTGGACCGGGTTTCCGGTCAGCGTCTGCAGCGTCAGCGGCGTGACGAACTTCGTGCCCGCGCTCGTGAGGACGCAGTGGACCGATGCGCCGCGCCTGGCGAGCATGCGCGCCAGCTCGCAGCACTTGTAGGCGGCGATACCGCCCCCTATGCCCAGCACCACTTCCCTGTCCTTGAGATCGATCGGCATGGCGGAAAGCCTATGACTTCGCGCCCCCGCTTGCAAGCCCGGCCTTCCTGGGCTTCCTGGCGCGCTTCCTGCGTTTCTTCGCGGCCTTCTTCGCGGCCTCCGAGCGGCGCCTGCGCGTGAGCTCCTTCTTGTATGCCCACAGCTCGTCCATCGTGGTGAGCACGGCGTCCAGGTCGTCGTAGTCGTGGATGTGCTTCTGCTCGCGCTCGCACTCGCCGGGCTCGTGCTCCTTGCAGATGGAAGGGCGCCTGTCGTAGACAAGGCAGCCACCCTCCTGGCTCAGGTGCCTGCAGCGGTTGTGCACCACCAGCTGCCATGTGTCGCCCGAGACGTGCAGGGCCGCGCCCTCGTGGGCGATTATCCATGCGAAGTCGTCCCAGTCGCGCAGGTTCTCCGGCTCGTCGACCTCCAGGCTGAAGTAGCCGCAGCAGCGGGCGCAACGGCGGCACTCGCCCTCATGTGTAACTTTTCCGTGCATGGGGCCGATGGGTTATGATACAGCTCGCACATAGTCAACGGAAAAGGGGGCGCCATGTCAGGAAGGCTAACTGACGGGGAGAAGGGGCTTCTTCTGAAGCTCGCGCGCGACACGATAGACCGATACCTCGCCGACGGATCGCGGATCGACCTGCCGAAGGCGGAGGGCCTGCTCGCGGAGAAGTGCGGCGCGTTCGTGACTCTGCACAAGCGCGGCCACCTGCGCGGCTGCATAGGCAGCATGGTCGGGACCATGCCGCTCGTGGAGACGGTTCGCGAGATGGCGATCGCCGCGTCCACCGAGGACCCTCGCTTTCACAACGTCACGCCCGAGGAGATGGAGCAGATAGACATCGAGATCTCCGTCCTGTCCCCGATGCAAAAGGTGAAGGACCCAAGCGAGATCGAGGTGGGCCAGCACGGGATACTGATGCGCCAGGGGATGTACCAGGGCGTGCTGCTCCCGCAGGTCGCCACCGAGTGGGGCTGGGGGCGCGAGGAGTTTTTGGAGCACACCTGCGAGAAGGCCGGCTTACCTATAGATGCATGGAAGGACCCCAAGACATCCATCGAGATCTTCCAGGCCGAGGTCTTCGGCGAGCGCGAGCGCGAGCGCGCAAAATAGTCCTATAAATCAACATCTTATCTGAGTCGAAAACCTAGCAACCTTTTGCCCCGGGGTGCGATAACACCTGTGCGGGCCAAAGGAGGGCCGAGTCGGATGCACAGCAATGTGACATATCTGCCGTTCAGAAATATCGTCGCCCCGAACAGCGGCTTGTCGCTCGCGAGATCGACGTTCGCCGCTGGGCGGCTGAACGACAGGGTGATCGATACCGCGGTGACGCGTTTTGGCCCGCACATCACGGACGCGGTGGTGATCGTTAGCTCCGACGTGGTCCTCTCGCCCTTCCTCGAGGAGCGGTTGGATGGTCTGAAGGAAGGGGACGCCGCGAGCCGCCTGGATAGGCTCTCCCAGATAGCGGAGCGCGACCCTTCGTACGACGAGACCGCCATAGATCCTCAAGCCGGGAGCGACTTTCAGATCCTGAGGCTGGGCCCGAAGTTCCCGCGCTGGGATCCGGGGGTGAATTTGAGGCAATACGCCTTCTTCCAGGAGGGGATGCCGCCGGCCGCCCTGACTGGAGTCGATCCTATCAACAGCGTGCATGGAAAGATGCGCAATAGTTATCTGGAAAGGGTCCAGGAATTCCTCAGGGGCGTCCTGGATGATATGTCTGGGCCCGTCTCGAGGGATGAACGGGTGGGGATGCTGAGTCTGGCGAAGGGGTTGGCCGTCATGGTGGAGGCTGGCTCGGATTCGATGCCTTCCGGCGTTGCCTGTGATTTCGATTTGATATGGGGCTATCTGGGAGACGCTCACCGGGCGCTGATCTCGGGCGGCGCGTTCCCTTCCTTAGAGCTTTGAGCGGCCCTTCGCCTTCTCCTTCAATCTCCTCGTCCTGCCTGATACCCTGTCCCTGACCTCAGATACCCGGTCCCTGACCGCTCCATGGCGTCCCTTCGGTCCCGCCCTATCCAGCACGAGCCTCAGCCTGTTTTCCCTGACGGCCTTGGATATAGCATCCATGTCGACTTCGACATTCGCGCGCTCGAGCGATCTCGGTATCCGACTCCTTATTTCGGGCGCCCTCTTGACGACGGGCGTCTCATAGCCGTAGGGGTGGACCACCTTCACGTCCCTTAGGTTTTCCCCGTAGTGCGTCAGGACGACCTCCTCCATTATCATGCCGATCGTATCCGCGAACGCGGAGGGATAGGGCTTTCCCGTCCGGGCGTCGATGTTCTCGTGGATGGTCAGGTATCCGTCCTTGAACTCCGTGTGGAGGCGCTCCGCCACGAACTCCCTCTGGACCTCGTTCATGGAGTCGAAGCCGGTGATGTACTCGCGCATTATCGCCCGGACTCCGTTCGTACGGCTCTTTCTCGCGGAGCGCTCCGCCTTCTCCGCGGCCTTCTTCTCAGCCTTCTTCTGCTTGGCCGCCTTCTCCTCGGCCTTCTCCTTGGCCTTCCTCTCGGCCTTCTTCTGCTTGGCCGTCTTTTTCTTGGCCGCCTTCGCTGCCTCCTCCGCCTTGGCCTTCTCCTTCAGATCCTGCGCTTCCCATTCGGCCTTCTGGTCGGTGGCCAATTTCTCCAGCTTATTGTAGTCCTTCTTCTCGGACCGCTTCTTTCCGGCCCACTGGATCTTGATCTCCCTGATACCGCCGTCCTGTCCCCTCCGTACCTGGACGAAAATCCTCACGCCTCCGTTTGTGTGGATCCTCACCTTGTATACGTCGAGGCCTTCGAGATTGACGGTGTGTATGTCGGAGTTGCAGAGCACGACCTCCTCGTGTGTGAACTGGCCCCTTTTGTCCCGCTGATTCAGCATCTTGACCGCGCGGTCGAGATGCTTTTCAAAGCCGAGCTCAACGACGCGCTCCCACGCTCCGTCTCCCCACGTGAATGGTTTTTCGAGATTTGGCTTGGACTTGGGCTCCTTCGCATCCTCTGCGCCGACCTCGCTCGCACTCATGAACGGGATCTCTTTTAATTCGGTGCCTCCGCCTTCCAGCTCTTGATGCTTGTATCGCCTCGCGCGCTCGTAGATGTCGCCCAGCGTGCGCGTTATGAGCTGGCTTGTGCGGTCGAGCTGCCAGTCGCCCGCGTTGTTGTTCGTGATCGTCTTCAGGTCCGCCCTGATCTCCGTCAGCATCGCCTCTATCGCCTGGCGGTTATTCTCGCATGGCATGCGCCTGTATATCGTCTCGATGTCGGAAAGCTGCCCCTTGATCCCGTCGATCAACTCGATGTTGCGATCCAGCTTCTTGTCACCCTCAGCGAAGAGCATATGTTCGAGGCGGCTCAGGATCGCCTTCGAATCCCTCTGCATCCGAGTGCCCTCCCAGGGGTTGGCGTCCGGGAACACATTCCTGTCGATCTCGAACGTTTCGCCCTGATAGGAGATCTCGTGCGCGACGGATCCCAGGAGCATGCCGATCGCCCCGAGCTCGAATGTCAGCGACATGTCGCCGTCGTCATCCTCGACGGAATCATGCCCGAAGATGCCGGCCCTCATCGGTATGTAGTGCGACATGAGCTCGTCGACCCAGCCCGATTCGCCCCCCGAGAAGGACGAACCGTTCAGCTCGTCCGATGCGGCGTCATCATGCGGGGCGATTTCGTCGGCCGCTGCGTGCGGGATGCCGCCCGTGATCTGCGAGTTTTGAATTGCGTCGAACCTCAGCTCATCCATAGCTATTCCCCTCCACACACCCGCCCCTATGTATCTATTATCGGCAGGGGAGGGGGACGAGTTGCCCCGCTGCACAGAAAATATTATTAATGATATCAAGGACTTATAGTTTTTATGAGGGGCCGGTTGACTAACCCGGAGGGGGGGCTTAGACTAAGTAAGTAATCATTTACTTATAAAGGGTGGGGGATGGCCAAGAGGATGACAGCCGGGGAGCGCAAGGGGCAGATCGCCGATGCGGCGGCATCGCTCTTCGCCGCGCACGGCTTCGCCGGGGTCACCACCAGGCAGATAGCGGAGGCGGCGGGAGTCAACGAGTCGCTCCTCTACCGCCACTTCCCGAACAAGGAGGATCTCTACACCGAGATAATCAAGATGAAGATAGCCCAGCAGGGCGATTTCATCGACGAGGCGATCCTGCAGACGAACGACGACGCGGCCGTCCTCTCGTATATCGCGAGGAGCTTCATTGAGGTGGTGGGCGAGGATCCCTCATTTCTGAGGCTTCTGCTCTTCTCGGCGCTGGAGGAGCACGGGCTCGCGACGATCTTTTTCGAGAGGAGGGTGGGCGGGGTCTTTCCGCTGCTCGTGCGTTACTTCGAGCGCCGGATGGATGAGGGGGCGTTCCGAAGGCAAGATCCGCGCATCGCGGTTCGAGCCTTCGTCGGCATGATCATGCACTACATTCTGACGACCGAGATCTTTCGCGTGCCTGAGGGGATGCGCGTGTCGAGGGAGGATGCCGTGAAGGGCTTCACTGATATATTTCTCGAGGGGATGAGGCTGTGAGAAAGCGATCCTTCGCAATAGCGCTTCTGCTGCACCTGTTGCCCTGCGCAGCGGCCGCGGGGGGCGTGAGCCTCGATCCGGCGAAGATCGAGGACATGGTCCTGGAGCGCAGCTTCGGCGTGAAGAAGGCCGAGATCGACAGGCAGGTCGCCGCGGAGGGCGTACCCACGGCCAAGGGCGTCTTCGACACATTCCTCGAGGGCAGCGCATCATATCAGCTCAACGAGGAGAAGCAGCTCAATCCGATATTCGGCAACAGGACCGACACATTCTACTGGGACGTGGGGCTGACCAAGGAGCTGGCCCCCACCGGCACGACTCTTGGCGTCTCGCTCGCCAGCGACTGGACCAAGACCTCCGGCGCGCTAGCGGTGGGCGGCAACCCTATACTCCCGCCCTTCGGCAACTGGGAGCCGGTCCTGGGCTTTTCGCTATCGCAGCCGCTTCTGTACAACGCCTTCGGTCTCGTCGACCGCGGCGGGGTCGACGAGGCGCGCCACCTGTACGCCTCGGCGGACCAGTCGGTCAGGATGCAGGTCGACACCATCGTCTACGAGGCGCTCCAGGACTACTGGGACCTCTTCTTCGTGCGAAGGCAGCTTCGCGCGATCGAGCGCGCGATAGGCTTCGCGAGGGAGTTCCTGAACACGACGCTAGAGGAGCGAAAGCTGGGCACGGTCGAGGATACGGACGTGCTGGCCGCGCGCGCCAACCTCCTTGAGAGGCAAAACGAGTACCACGCCTACAGGGAGTACGAGAAGATCGCGGAGGAGGACCTCCGAAACGACCTCGAGCTTCTGCCCCATGACGATCTCGTGCTGGCCAAGGGGTATCCCGCAAAGGTGAAGGTCGTGGAGAGCGTCGACGCGATGATCTCCAAGGCGCTGGGCAACCGAGGCGACTACCTTGCTGCGCTCGAGGAGATCAAGCGCCGCAGGGTGATGGCCAAGGTGGCGCGCAACAAGCGCCTGCCGCAGCTCAACCTCGTGTCGACGGTCGACCTCAACGAGATCGACCGCGACTACGGCCGCGCGCTGGGCGGGATGGACAGCCCGAACCTGACCACGGGGCTCACACTCAGCGTGCCGCTGGAGAACCGCGCGGCCAGGGCCGGCGCGCGCCAGGCCGAGGCCGAGCGCGCCAGGGCCGTCTACGAGGCGCGCGACCTGGAGACCAAGATCGCGAACCAGATAGCCAGGCTCTCCGCGGCGATAGGGGAGAGGCTGAGGATAGTGGAGAAGACCCAGACGGCGCTCAATATGCACCTGGAGAAGCAGCGGCTCGAACTCGCGAAATACAGGATAGGCAGGTCGAACTCCGACATCGTCAAGCGCTACCAGGACGACACGGTGAACACCGAGCGCAGGCTCTTCGAGGCGTGGCTCGCCTACAAGAAGGCGCTGCTCGACCTGAGGCTCGCCCTCGGGACCATGGTCTCCGAGACCGGCGAGGTCGAGGAGCGCACGGAGGTGATCCGCAGGTGAGAAAGATATTTGAATTCTCCGTCAGGCAGCCGCTGTTCGTGAATCTCCTCACGATACTGATATTCCTGGCCGGCTTCATGGCGATAAAGAACATCAACCGCGACGTCTTCCCGACGATAGACATGGACGTCGTCATGGTGACGACCGCCTATCCTGGCGCCACGCCCAAGGAGATAGAGAAGCTCATAACGATCCCCATAGAGAGGGAGCTCAAGGAGGTCGACGACATAAAGGAGATGACCTCCATCTCCATCGAGGGGCTGTCCCACATCTTTCTGGAGATAGAGCCGGACGCCCCGGACAAGAGCAGGGTCATAAGCGACATACAGCGCGCCGTCGACAAGGCCGACGACCTGCCCGCCGACTTGCGGGACGACCCGCTCGTCAACGACATAAAGACCAGGGACCGTCCGGTCGTGGAGGTGTCGCTGGCGGGCGACATGCCCGAGCACGACCTCATACAGCACGCGAGGATGATCGAGCGCATGATCCTGGATCTGCCCGGCGTCGCCAAGGTCAGCCGCAACGGATGGCGCGACGAGGAGATATGGGTCGAGGTCGATCCCGACAAGATAAAGGAGTACTACATCTCTCTGGCCGAGGTCGTGCAGGCGCTAAGGCGCCAGAACGTGAGCGTGCCCGGCGGGACGGTCGTTCTCAACGGCACGGAGAGCATACTCCGGACGACCGGCGAGTTCGAGACGTCGGAGGAGGTATCAAACGTCGTCCTCCGCGGCAACGAGCTCGGCAACTGGATCAGGGTGGGCGACATCGCGAAGGTCACGGACGACTTCGACCCGTTCGAGATCGTACACCGCACCGACGGGCACCGCGCGATCAACCTCGTGGCGGTGAAGAAGGAGAGGGCGGACGCGATAACGACCGTGGATCAGATCGACAAGATAGTCGAGGAGTACAGAGGCATAGCGCCTCCCGATCTCGAGATCAGCACGGTCAACGACATGTCCTACTACGTCAAGAGGCGCCTGAACGTCCTGCTGAACAACGGATGGGTGGGGATCGTGCTCGTGCTGGTCTGTCTCTTTCTATTCCTCTCGGCGCGCACCGCCGTGGCCACGGCCATAGGCATCCCCACGGCGTTTTTGATGACCTTCACGATAATGTACTTCGCAGGCGTCACGGTGAACCTGCTCACGATGTTCGGCCTCATCATGGTGCTGGGCATGATCGTCGACGACGCGATCATCATATCCGAGAACGTCCACCGCAGGATCGCCGACGGCCAGCCCGCCGCGGAGGCGGCCATCGAGGGCACTCACGAGATATGGCGTCCGGTGCTCACGACCGTGCTCACCACGATCGCGGCCTTCACGCCGTTGATGTTCATGAGCGGGATCATCGGCAAGTTCGTCCTCTACATCCCGCTGGTCGTGATAATCGCTCTGCTCTCCTCGCTCACGCAGGCGTTTCTGATCCTGCCCTCGCACATAGTCAGCATCGAGAGCATACCGCGCTCCAAGTTCTTCGGGCGCATGCACAAGGGCTCGGTCGACCGGCTGTTCCGGCGCTTCCAGGGCGCCTACATAAGGCTCGTCAAGCGCCTCATACGTCGCCGCTGGCCCTACATCGGCGTGGTGGGCGTCTTCTTCATAATATCCGCGTACATCGGCATCGTGCACATCCCCTACGTGCTCTTCCCCCAGCGCGGCATCGACGCCTTCTTCGTCAGGGCCAAGGCCCCGATAGGCACGCCCGTGCTCGAGACCGAGCGCCTGATGGAGAGGCTGGAGGAGGAGGTGGCCCAGCTGCCCAAGACGGAGCTCGACAACTTCGTCACCACGGTGGGCCTCACGCAGCAGGACGGCCACGACGCCGACAGCGAGAGGGCGACCCACGTGGCGCAGATCCAGGTGATACTCAAGCCGCCCGCCGACCGCGAGATGACCTCGGACGAGCTGATCGCGATGCTCCGCGAGTCCACCAAGGACGTCGAGGGCTTCACGGAGGTATCGTTCGAGAACGTGCGCCCCGGGCCGCCGGTCGGCAAGCCCGTGGCGATCCGCGTGCGCGGCGACGACCTGGAGGAGCTCGACTCGATTGCGGGGGAGATCAAGGCCTACCTCGCCACCATCCCCGGGGTCTCGGACATCAAGGACAACTACGAGGAGGGCAAGGGCGAGATAAAGGTCAGGGTCGACGAGGGGCAGGCCTCGCGCGCCGACCTCGCCGTCGAGGACATAGCGCTGTCCGTGCGTTCGGCCTTCGACGGCGCGATCGCCACCACGATCAAGAAGGCGGAGGAGGAGATAGACGTCAGGGTCCGCTTCCCCGACGAGTGGCGCTACAGGGATGGGGCGCTTCAGAGCGTCATGGTGCCCAACGGCCGGGGCAACCTCACGCCGATAGGCGCCGTGGCCAGCTTCGAGCAGGGCCCGGGCATCAACGCGATCCGCCACTACGACCGCAAGCGCACGGTGACCGTCACCGCCAACGTCGACGAGAAAAACGCGACGTCGGTCGGAGTCACCAAAAAGGTGCAACAGCGCTTCCGCGACGTCTCGAAGGAGCACCCGGGCGTCTCGCTGGGCTACGGCGGCGAGTGGGAGAAGACCGAGGAGAGCCTGGCCGACCTCAAGATGGCGATGCTCATCGCGGCCTTCATAATATTCGCCATACTCGTCTTCGAGTTCCAGTCGCTGCTGCAACCCCTCGTGGTGCTGCTGGCCGTCCCCTACGGCTTCATAGGCATAGCCTGGGCCTTTCTGGTGCACTTCGAGCCGAAGAGCTTTTTGGCGATGATGGGCGCGGTGGGGCTGGCCGGCGTCGTGGTCAACAACTCCATCGTCTTCATGGACTTCATGAACAAGGCGCGCCGCTCCGGGCACTCGCTGCGCGACTCGATAATCGAAGCGGCGAGGCTTAGGCTGCGCCCGATACTGCTCACCACGATCACCACGGTCTTCGGGCTGTTGCCGGTCGCCTACGGCATCGCCGGCTCGGACCCGTTCCTCAAGCCCATGGCGCTGGCGATCGGGTGGGGGCTGGTGTTCGCCACCGCCTGCACACTGCTTGTGACCCCGGCGCTCTATGCGGTCATAGACGACGCCCACTGCTTCCTGATGAGCAGGCTCAAGTTCTGGAAGAACCACAAGTGCCCCGCGCGCGACTTCGACCGTCACGACTAGAGCGGATTGCAAAAAAAAGGCCCGGGAGCTTCGCCCGGGCCTTTCATATCCCCCATCTCTGTCTAGTCCGCGTTCGGGTTGTCGGAGCCCACCTCCGCGACCGCGGTCTTCATGCCCGGGGTCGGGAACTGGTGGTGCACCGAAGCTGGCTGGACGTGCTTCTCGATCAGCTTGGAGCTCCCCTGCACATTGAGCTTCGTGAACAGCATGTCGAACTGGCGGGCCAGCTCGCTCATGAGCGTTGTCTTGGTGTTGTCGGTGAGAGACCACATCTCCCTCTTGAAGGGGCCGAAGGCCTTCTTGCGCGACTTGTAGTAGAACTGCTCGTCCGTCATGTCCGGCTTTCTCTCGCCGGCGCAGTTGTCGTCCAGCCACTTGTAGATGTTGTCCTTGAGGGCCTTGGGGAAGGCGGTCGAGTCCAGGATCGTGTTCTGGAAGCCCGTGGCCAGGTGCACCTCCATCGCCTGGTGCTTGGGGAAGTTGTCGAAGGCCGACTCCGGCAGCGTCGAGGCGCCGTGCTGCACCACGCCCCCGATGCCGAACTGCTTGCGCGACATCTCGCCCAGCTCGTCTATCACGCCGAAGTCCAGCGCGACCTTCGCGACCGAGCCGTCCGGCAGCGGCACGCCGCCGTGGCTGGTCCCGGTCTGGATGGAGATCTTGCTGATGCCGGGGCCGTGGCTCCCCAGCGCCGTGTTGTAGCCCTCCATGAACGCCGCCAGCTCCTCCGGCGTGGAGTTCTGGGTGCCCACCTCGCCGATCTCGCCGCCCACGGAGATCGTCACGCCCTTCGGCTCGCAGTCGCGGACGTGGTGCGTGAGCTCGGCCGCGGTATCGTAGTTGAGCTTCTGCTGCTCCTGGACCGAGGGCTTCTTGAGGTCGACCAGCGTGGAGGTGTCGATGTCGATGTTGTAGAAGCCCGCGCTCACCGACTCCGTGATCAGCTCCTTGATCGCGTCGATCTCGGTGCGCGGGTTCTCCGTGAACTTCTTGGGGCTGCACTGGAAGTGGTCGCCCTGTATGAAGACCGGCGACTTCCAGTTCTCCCGCAGCGCCGCCCCCAGGACGCACGCGACGTACTCGGCCGGCCGCTGCGCGGTGTAGCCCATCTCCGACTTGGCGATCTCGAAGAGGCACGCGGTGGCGTCGTGCTTTCGGAGAGTCTTGAAGATCGTGCGGCCCACGTCGTAGGTGAGCCCGCGTACGTTTATCGCCGGCACGGTCATGTCCTTCCACTCGTCCTTGGCGCGAGCCGCGTACAGGCCCTGTATCGAGGCGGAGGGGCAGCCCAGCGCCTGGGAGCCCTCCCAGATTACCCAGCGGGCCACGTTCTTGGCGTGCTCGTCGTCGGCGAATACCGCGGTGTGCACGAGCCTGTCCATGACCTCGTGGCGGAAGCGGTGCTCGTCCTTTACCCTGAGCTTGCCCGCCTCTATGTCGAAGGCGCCCTTGCAGCCCAGCTCCAGATCCTCAACGCTCTTCCAGGTTTCCATCACATCCTCCTAACGGTTGTCGATTGCGCGGAGCGCATATCATATCCAGTCGTTTACGCAAGCCCCCCGAGGGCCTCGGCGAGCCTCGCCGTCCCCTCCTCGATGTTCTCGGTGGAGGTTGCGAACGACAGCCTCAGGTGCCCAGGCGCGCCGAACGGCTCGCCGGCCACGGTGGCGATGTGCGCCACCTCCAGCAGATAGTCTGCCAGATCCAGCGAGGTCTCGATCTGTCTTCCGCCCGAGCTCTTCCCGAGGTGCTCGTCCACGTGCGGGAAGAGGTAGAAGGTGCCGTCCGGGACGTGGCAGCGCACCCCTTCGATGGTCGCGAGCCTCTCGATCATCAGATCGCGGCGCCGCTTGAACTCGTCCCGCATCCGCGCGACCTCCTCCTGCGGCCCCCCGAGCGCCTCCAGGCAGGCCTTCTGCACGAAGCCGGGGATCCCCGATATCTGCTGGCCCGCGAGCATCGACATCCTCGAGATGATCTCGGCCGGGCCCGCCGCGAAGCCCATCCTCCAGCCGGTCATGGCGTAGGACTTTGAGACGCCGCCGACCACGACAGTGTTCTCGCGGCATGGCGGATGCGCCGCCGCGATGGAGACGTGTGTCCCCCCGTTGAAGAGGAGCTTCTCGTATATCTCGTCGGAAATTATCAGTATCCCCTTCTCGGCCAGCAGCTCGCCCAGCGCCTTGAGCTCCTCGGCCGAATAGGTGCTGCCGGTGGGGTTGGAGGGGTAGTTGAGTATGATCGCGCGCGTCTTCCCGCCTATCGCCTTGTCCAGCTGCTCCGGAGTGATGCGAAAGCCCGTCGTGGCGTAGGTGGGCAGCGTCACGGTCGTGCCGCCCGCCAGCGCCACCTGGTCCGGGTAGGAGACCCAGTAGGGCGCGGGCACGATCACCTCGTCGCCGGGATCGATGGCGGCCTGCAGCGCGTTGTAGATGGCGTGCTTGGCGCCGCAGCTGACCGTTATCTCGTCGGCCGAGTACTCGAGCCGGTTGTCGCGCTCCAGCTTCGCGGCGATGGCCTCCTTGAGCTCCGGCATCCCCGAGCTCGGCGTGTACCGCGTCAGCCCCTCGTCGATGGCGCGCTTCCCCGCCTCGCGGATGTTCGCGGGCGTGTCGAAGTCCGGCTCGCCGGCGGCGAAGCTTATCACGTCCACGCCCTGCGCCCTCATCTCCCTGGCCTTTGCGTTCATGGCGAGAGTGGCGGAGGGCTTTATGGCCTGAAGCCTCTTGGATATCTTTATCATTGAACCCCTCTTGTCACTGATCCCTATTCCCTATTCCTCAACTTCTTCCTCAGGGCCTCCTCTACGACCGGGTGTATCATCCCGCAGCCGCTGCCGCCGAAGGTTATTATCTCCTTGATTATCGACGAACTCAGGTGCGCGTATTTGCCCTCCGTCATCATATAGAGGATCTCCACGTCCGGATCGAGCGTCTTGTTCGCCAGCGCCATCTGCGACTCGTACTCGTAGTCCCCCATGTTGCGCAGCCCGCGCAGTATCGTGTGCACGCCCTTGGCGCGCGCGTAGTCGACGAGCAGCCCCTCGAAGGCGTCGACCTCGACCTTGTCATGGTTGGCGAATATCTTGCGCATCATGCCGATGCGCTCCTCGGCGTCGAAGATCGGCTTCTTTGAGGTGTTGACGGCCACCGCCACGATTATCCGGTCGAAGACCTTAAGCCCCCTCTCGACGATGTTTATGTGACCGTCGGTAGGCGGATCGAACGATCCCGCGCATATCGCAGTTTTAGGCATAAGTTGCTCCGCTCAAAGTCAGCTGAAATCCGAAACTCGAAATCCTAAACAAATTCAAAATTCTAAATCCAAAATCCCAAACGTTTTGAATTTTGGATTTAGGTCATTAGGATTTGTTTCGTATTTAGGATTTAGAATTATATTGCTGATTACCTTTGCTTCATATGCGCTTCAAGAAACTGATCAGCGTTTGACCATATTTGCGACTGTCGGTCAAGGCGAGCCCCTCCGGCGTCTCTATGGGCTCCTTGGGGTGGTGCTCGACGACGATGAGCGCCCCGGGAGGGCAGATAGAGGATTCGTCCAGCGTCCGAAGCGTGGGGTTGACCAGCTCCTTCAGGTACGGCGGGTCGACGAAGATGAGGTCGAAGCTAAGCCCCTTTTTCGCCAGCAGCGGCACGGCCCTCTCCACGGATTGCCGCAAGACCCTCGCCCTGGCGGCGAGCTTGGTGTGCTCGAGGTTTCTGTGGATGTGCTCGACGGCCTTGGCCCACTGCTCGACGAAGACCGCCTCCGCGGCGCCCCTGGAGAGCGCCTCGATGCCTATGGAGCCCGAGCCGGCGAAGAGGTCCAGCACCCTCAGGTCCTCGACGTCATAGAGTATGTTGAAGATCGCTTCCTTTACCTGATCGAGAGCGGGCCTGATGCGGCTGCCCTTGGGCGCGGTGAGCCTGTGGCCCTTGGCTGAACCTGAGATAACTCTCATATGCTCTGGTCAGATGACAAACGACACGCTCTGGGCCCCCTCCATTCCGCCCATGGAGATGCCCAGTATCACCATCATGACGAAGCCCAAAAGCGTCAGGCACGTGAGCACGGTGCCTACGATGCCCAGTATGAAGCCCACCTTCGCGGCCGACTCGCCGGCCTGCGGCGCGCTCCCCGCCTTGATCGCCTTGAGCTCCATCGAGCCCAGGATGATGGCGGGAATGCCCGCCAGAAAGCCCATGCAGACGATGGAGAGTATGCCCATCACCAGGGCCGCCACTGCGCGGCCGCTGGCGCCGGGTCCCTGCTGCTGGGGTGCCTGCGGGGTCTGCGTGGGTTCGACCGGCTGTGCCTGCGGTATCTGCTGATTTTCCATTCCGCCTCCTTACGCTGACACGGCCGAATTTGCCATAAATGACGAGAAAAGCAAGGGATTGGGCCCCGGGCTTTTTGGGTGGACAATGGCGCCAGGGTGCGCTATTTGCCGCAAATCGAGGCCAGATAAGGAAAAGCCGTAATTCCAGGGAGGCATGATGATGGGACGTGTCAGGATCGCAACGCTATTTGTGCTGGCGGCGCTGGTGGTGCCGGCGGCAAGCTTTGCCGCGAAGACCACCTACATAGCGACTAACCACCGCTTCAACTACGTCAAGCTCAAAGAGGTCAAGAAGTCGGTCGCCGAGGCGCGCGGGATGACGCACCCTGCGAGGATAGACGAGCAGGGCCTCAAGATCGCGCTCAAGTCGATCATGCTCTCGCGCAGCTACCTCATAAAGAAGCAGGTCGATACCCAGCGTGTATTCGATGACTACGCGGCGGAATTCCTCGCGCACAACATGTCCATAGCGTTCGCGCAGGCGAAGCCGGACGAGCAGGTGGTCTTCTCCTATCTGCAGAAGAACCCGATCTTTGTCATCCGCAACGACCGTATCAATTTGGGCAAGGCGTGGCTGCAGGGCGACAAGCTGCACATCAAGTTCACCAAGCTATACGCCAAGGTCACCGGCGACATCGACAAGCGCGGCAACGAGAGCAAGGCGATCGCCAAGGCTCGCGGGCTCAGGATCAGGCTCGATCTCAAGTCCGGCCAGATGATGGCCGTTGATGACCCTGAGGAGCTCATCCTCGACATCAACTACAACTATGCCAAGGACCTCGAGGAGGAGAAACAGAAGGAGCCGGAGGTCATAAAGACGATGGCGGGCGAGGAGATCGCAGCGCCCACGGCGCCGGCGGCCAAGGGCGGGAAGGCCGCCGCTTCCTCCGCCGCCACGACGACGACCGCGGGAACCGCGGTGGCCGCCAACTCCTCGGGCGAGGAGGGCATAGAGAGCCGCCTGCGCACGCTCGATCAGCTGCGCAAGGACAACCTCATCACAAACAAGGAGTACAAGGAGAAGAAGAAGGAGATCCTCAAGGATCTTTAAGAGTGAGGGTTACACCATTTCCCCCACTCGATACCCGCCTCCCGAAAGGGGGGCGGGTATTGTTTTATGATGCAGGGCGTAGGGATTAGGGTGTAGGGTGTGGGGAGATGAAAAAAACGCGTATCGATAAATTGCTCGTCGAGAGGGGGCTGGCGCCGACGAGGCAGAAGGCGCAGGCGCTGGTCATGGCGGGCTGCGTGCTGGCGGACGATGCGCCCGTGGTCAAGCCGGGGCAGCAGGTCGATCCCGAGGCCGAGATCAGGGTGAAGGGTCAGGACCACCCCTACGTCAGCAGGGGAGGGGTCAAGCTCGCCCGCGCGATCGAGGAGTTCGGCTGCGTCCTCGACGGCAAGGTCTGCATGGACGTGGGCGCCTCCACCGGAGGCTTCACCGACTGCCTGCTCAAATCCGGCGCCAAGCGAATCTTCGCCATAGACGTGGGCTACGGTCAGATGGACCCCAAGGTCGCCGGCGACGAGCGCGTGATAGTGCTCGACCGCCAGAACATCCGGTCGCTAAAGAGGGGCAGGATCTCGGAGGCCATAGAGCTGGCCGCGATAGACTGCTCCTTCATATCGCTGGCGCTCGTCTTCCCCGCGGTCGACCTCTTCCTCGCCGAGGGCGGGGAGGTGATAGCGCTTGTGAAGCCGCAGTTCGAGGTGGGACGAGAGCTCGTCGGCAAGGGCGGTATCGTCCGCGACCCTGGCTCGCATGATCTGGCGATCGAGAAGGTCAAGGCCTCGGGCAAGGGGCTCGGATGGAAGTTCGCGGGTCTGTGCCCCTCCCCCATCGAGGGCGCGAAGGGCAACAAGGAGTTCCTGATATACTTCAAAAAGCCGTGATCAGTGATCAGTGATCAGCGTCTATGTTCGAGGTGGTTTTTGGCTTGTGTGCAGGTCGATTAGGGATTAGGTTTTCGCCACAAACAAAGGAGGCGGTATGACACGCATCTTCAAGGCGAACGAGATCATAGTGAAGTCCGAGGACAAGCCGGGCCTGCTCGCTCAGGTGACCGGCCCCATCGCGGAGGCGCGCGTGAACCTCAACGCCGTCTGCGCGTATCGCTGGGAGGGCAAGGCCCAGCTGCACATGCTGACCTCGGACAACGGCAAGGCGCTCGAGGGCCTCAAGAAGGCCGGCTTCACCACCGAGGACCACGAGGTCATCGTTCTGGAGACCGAGAACGAGGCGGGCACGCTCTTCCGCGCCGCGCAGCAGCTGTCGCAGGCAGGCGTCGATCTCGACTACTGCTACGCCACATCCGGAAACCAGCCGGGCACGACCTGGATCGTCTTCTCCACCGACACCGTCGAGAAGGCGATGAACGTGATTCCCTAGCGGAAGCGCATCAACGCTGGATCAGGCGCCCCCTCCGGGGCGCCTTTTTTATGGCCCAGCCGCTTGCATTCCATCGCGCCGATGCTATAGTTCCTTGAATTTTTAGGTATTTAGGGGGTTCGGTGTCCTCGTTTCGCATCATAACTGCACTCGCCGTAGCATGCGCCTTGGCCGGCTGCGCCGCGAAGGGCGCGCCCAAGGCCGTGAAGCTAGAGGGCAGCGCCAAGCGCGACCCGTACTACAGGTTCGTGCGCGCCGACCTGCTGTCGATGGATGGGGAGACGAAGAAGTCGACGGCGGAGCTCAAAAAGCTCATCGAGGACGAGCCAGGCGTAGCCTATCACCACTACATTCTAGCGCAGAACTACGCGCTCGAGGGCAGGCTGCCCGCCGCCACCGCCGCCAGCCTCGACGCGGTGGAGATCGACCCCGACTTCATCAGGGCCAAGATCTTTTTGGCCAAGCTCTACATCGCCAGGGAGATGGACCCCGAGGCGGAGGCGGTGATAAAGGGCGTGATCAGGAAGGACCCCGCCAACGAGGACGCCTACATCCAGCTGACGCGAGCCTACCTCGGCATGAGGGACTACCGTGCGGCCATAGCGACGATGCGCAGGCTCCTTCGGGTCAACCCGGACTCGGCGATCGCCTACTACTATATCGGCTCCATATACGAGCAGTACCTCAAGCGGTCGGACAGGGCGCTCGCGGCATTCAGAAGCGCGCTGGAGATAGAGCCCAACAACGTGACCGTCCACCACGCGGTCGCGGAGATATATCTGGCGAAAAAGCAGCTGCGCAAGGCGCTGGCGCGCTACGAGGAGATAGCCCGCATCGAGCCGGATGACATCTCGACGCAGCTTCGCATCGCGCTCATCCACTACGAGCTCAAGGAGTACGACGATGCGATCCGCGTCTTCGAGTCGATACTCCTGCAGAACCCGGACGCCGACAAGATACTGTTCTACCTCGGAATGCTCAACGAAAGCGTCGACAAGAACGAGCAGGCCATGGTGCGCTTCGCGCAGGTGCCGCCCAAGTCCACATACTACAAGGACGCGCGCATCCACCTGGCGTCTCTTCTGCGCGACGAGGGGCGAAAGGACGAGGCGCTGGCGGTGCTGATGGAGGCCATCGGGCAAAAGCCGGAGACGCCGGAGTTCTACGAGCTGGCCGGCGCCCTGCTCGAGGAGATGGGCGACTACCCGGGCGCTGCGGAGGTGGTCAGCCGCGGCAGGGACGAGCTGCCCGACAACGAGCGGCTCGCCTTTCTACTCGGAATACTCTACGAGAGGATGGGCGACCGCGCCAAGGCTGCGGACGCGATGCGCTACGTGCTCAAGCTCAACCCGCAGAACGCCGGCGCGCTCAACTACATCGGCTACACCTACGCCGAGCGCGGCGTGAAGCTGGACGAGGCGCTAAAGCTCGTGGAGCAGGCGATGGTGCTCAGGCCCGACGACGGCTACGTCACCGACAGCCTCGGATGGGTCTACTTCAGGAGGGGCGAGAGCGAAAAGGCGCTGGTCTACCTCGAGAAGGCGGTGAGTCTGGCGCCGGGCGAGCCCACGATCATGTACCATCTCGGCGCGGTGCTGCACAACCTGGGCCGGGACGAGGAGGCGCTGAAATACCTCCGCCGCTCGCTCGACGCGGGTCTGCAGAAGGAGCGCGTCGACGAGGCGGAGATCGAGCGCGTGCGCGCCCTGATCGAGGATATAGAGGGCGTCTAGGTTTCGGGACCTTGCGAATGGCTAAACCCAAAAGGGCTATACTCCTGGCGGTCGTGCTGGCGCTGTGCGCCGGCTGCGCCAAGGCGCGTCCGCCGGCGGTCGCGCGCGAACGGGGCGAGCGCACCAGGGCCGCGGCGGCGCTCGAGAGGAGGGTGCGCGGCATCATCGGGGCGACCTCCTCGCTCAAGGCGCTCGCCTGGATGGAGATCGACTCCGGCGAAGAGGGCTGGCGCACCGACGCAGCGGTCGTCATCGCCAGGCCCGGGCGCCTCAGGGTCGACGCGATGGACGCGCTGGCGGACGTGTGGGCCAGCGCCGGCAGCGACGGCAGGAGCATGTGGCTGTACGTCCCCGGCAAGCGCAAACTCTACGAGGGCAGGGCCACGCCCAGAAACGTCGCCAGGCTCGCGGGCTTCGGAATCGAGCCCGCCGATCTGGTCTCGCTCATGGCCGGCTCCCCGCCCCTGGGCGAGGGCGATCGGGTCCTGGAGGCCTCGGGCCGGACCTTCGTCTTTCCCGGCAGCGGGCTGCGCTGTACGCTCCTGAAGGGGCGCATCCATCGGTGCGTCAAGCCCTCCGACGACGACGCGGGCCTCGACTACGAGGTGAGCTTCGACGACTACAGGAGGGCAGGGGGGGTGAAGCTCCCCCACGAGATAAGGGCCAGCTTCCCCGGCCGAAGCTCAGGGCTCACGCTCCGCTACAAGGAGCTCGAGCTCGGCGGAGATATCGAGGACGAGGACTTCGCCCCGCCGCGCAGGCGGGGGATAAGGACACACAGGTACAGCAGATGAGGCGGATCGTCGTCACAGCGCTCGCGCTCGTCACGCTCGCGTCCTGCGGGGGCGTCATGGAGCGCAGCCCGGACGTGCTCGCCCAGGCGCTGGCGTCGGACCCGCCGACGCTCAACCCGGTGCTGGCCACCGACGTCACCAGCGGCGAGATAAACCGCTACGTCTTCGAGTCGCTGCTCGAGCGCGACAACGCCACGCTGGAGCTTACGCCAAAGCTCGCGAAGAGCTGGGAGGTCTCGGCGGACCATCTGAACTACACGTTCGAACTGCGCCGCGACGTGCGCTGGCACGACGGGGCGCCCTTCACCGCCGACGACGTCGTCTACACATTCGAGCGCATCCGCGACCCGAAGGTCGACGCGGCCAGCCTCAGGAACTACTTCAAGGACGTCGCCCGCATCGAGAAGCTGGGCGACTACACCGTGCGCATCGTGTACACGGAGCCCTACTTCAAGGCGCTGGAGATAATAGGCGGCGCCACCATCATACCCAAGCACGTCTTCGACGACGGCACCGACTTCAACAAGAACCCGGCCAGCCGCCGCCCGATAGGCACCGGCCCCTACCGCTTCGCCGGGTGGGCCACCGGCCAGGTCGTGAGGCTAAAGCGCAACGAGGACTACTGGGGGGAGAAGCCAGAGATCTCCGGCATGGTCTTTCAGGTCATCCCGGACCAGGCGGTGCGCTTCCAGCTGCTCAAGAAGGCCGCCATCGACGTGGAGGGGCTGCGCGCCATACAGTGGGTGCGCCAGACCGAGGGGAAGCGCTTCAAGGACAACTTCACCAAGCACCGCTACTGGCTGCCCAACTACTCCTACATCGGCTGGAACACCAAAAACCCGATGTTCGAGGACAGGCGGGTGCGGCTCGCGATGACGATGCTCACCAACCGCCGCGAGATACTGGACAAGATACTGCTGGGCCAGGGCGAGGTCGTCTCCAGCGGCTTTTACAAGTTCGGGCCGCAGTACGACGCATCGATTGAGGAGATCCCCTTCGACCCGGTCCGAGCCAAGCAGCTTCTGACCGAGGCCGGCTGGGTCGACCACGACGGCGACGGCATCATCGACAAGGACGGCCTGCCCTTCCGCTTCACGCTTTTGGCCGCGTCAGGCTCGAACCTGGCCAAGAGCATCGGGCTCATAATGCGCGAGGACTTGCTCAAGGTCGGCATAGAGATGAACATACGCCAGCTCGAGTGGGCGACGATGCTCAAGCTCCTGTCCGAGCGCAGCTTCGAGGCCACGCTGCTCGGCTGGTCGATGCCGCTGACGCAGGACCCATACCAGCTTTGGCACTCGTCGCAGATAGAGAAGGGCTCGAACATGGTGGGCTTTTCGGACCCGAAGGCCGACCGGCTGATCGAGCGCGCCAGGCGCGAGTTCGACCCCGAGGTGCGCAGGGGGATGTACAAGGAGTTCCAGAGGATCGTGCACGAGGCGCAGCCCTACACGTTCCTCTTCATAAACCCGTCGCTGGTCGCGGTGGCAAGGCGCTTCGAGGACGTGCGCGACTACAGGCTGGGGCTGGACCCGCTGGAGTGGACGGTAGGCCCTTGGCCGAAGCTGATACAGTGGTAGGTTGAGGCTAAGGCTAAGGCTAAGGCTAAGGCTAAGGCTAAGGCTAAGGCTAAGGCTAAGGCTAAGGCTAAGGCTAAGGCTAAGGCTAAGGCTAAGGCTAAGGCTAAGGC
>Ga0180429_10000305_pt1 | contig 44052 bp, 36 predicted proteins | sample SS_ome_FD_132428 | JGI IMG/M metagenome (GOLD analysis project Ga0180429, IMG submission 132428) | Hypersaline lake sediment archaeal communities from the Salton Sea, California, USA - SS_1_S_1 metaG | ecosystem: Environmental > Aquatic > Non-marine Saline and Alkaline > Hypersaline > Sediment ... | reverse complement strand
CCCAGTTTTTCGCGGTAGTCGGCCTTCATCGCCCCCGAGTTGGCCACCACCGCCGCCGCGTTGAACAGGGCCCGCCGGGTGGCGCCGCCGTCGACGAAGTGGGCATGGATGTGGTAGACGAAGGGCCTGCCGGAAATCCGTGAAAGCAGGTCGGCCACGAAGAGCGACCGCACCTTGTCCGAGGTGTGGATCAGGCGAATGCCGCGCCGCCGCACCAGCCGGCGGAGCCGCAGGAGCACCAGCCCGAGGCGGCCGAGGGAGATGGTATCCGAAAGTCTGGCCAGCAGCGGGTTTGCAGCGTTGGCCGTGCCCTTGGTGCCGAAATCCACCGGGACGACGTCAGGGCCGTCAACGGCCTCGAAGCGCTCCCGCGGACGTCCGGCGGCATGGCAGGCCACGGTGAGATCGACCCCCAGGGCCGGCAGCCCCCGGGCCATGGCCTCGTGCACCACGACCACGCCGCCCACCTCGTCGTTGGTGTCCAGCAGCAGCACCGGCGGGCCGTTTCCGTTCATCGTCATGCCTGCCTCCCCCGGTTGAGCAGCGCATGTTTCAGGTGCGCTAGGTCATCGGCCGGCAGAACGCGAAGGACCAACGCCCCGATGACATACACCGCCCCGCCCAGCGGTATGGAGAACCAGATCTGCAGCCCCGAACACCAGTAGAGCACGGCGACCATCGGCGCCACCGCCAGCAGGGCGCGCCCGAAGACCACCAGGTTGCGCCGATCGAGAATCCCCCGCGGCAGAAGATGGAAGGCCATGAACATCATGAAGATCTCGGTGAGCAGGGTGGCCACCGCCGCCCCCACGCCGCCATTGCCGAACCAGCGATCGCCCAGCGGGATGAAGCCCAGGTTCATCGCCGGGTTGAGCAGTGCCGCAGCGATGGCCGCGTAGGACCATTGCCTCTGTTTTTCGCGGGTGATGAGGATCGTTCCCAGCATCACATCGAGGCAGATGAAGAAGATGGAAACACCGAAGATCTGCAGCGGGATGGTCGAGTTTTCGAAGGGGCCCTCGCCGTAGAGCAGGAGCAGGATGCTCTGGGCCACCATCACCGTACCGGCGGCAATGGGCACGGAGAAGAGCATCATGTAGTTCATCAGCCGTCGCGTGGCCCGGACATAGCGCCGTTCCTCGTCCTCGGCGCTGTCCTCGCCGCCGCCGATGCCGGCCAGTGCCGGAAAGACCGCGGTGTTGAAGATGTGGGGGATGAAGAGCAGCGTGGCGTAGAGGCGGAATGCTGCCCCGTACCAGCCTACCACCCGGTCCCCACTCATCAGCGAGAGCATCAGCACGTCGATGCGGATGTAGATCTCGGAGAAAACGACCCAGATGAGAAAGGGCAGGCTGCCGGTGACGATCTGCCGCCAGGTGGCCATGTCGATGCGGAAGCGGGGCCGGCAGATCCGCCCCAGGGCCGCCGAGCAGACCGCGAGGTTGACCAGCGCCGCCGCGAGGTAGACCCAGCAGACCGGGATCAGGCCCCAGCCGCGAAAAAGGAGGAAAACGGCCAACCCGGTGACCACCACCTTCTCCAGCACCAGGGCCAGGTTGGGTACGAACATCCGCTCGAACCCCTGGTAGACCGAACCGAGGGTGAGGGTCACCGTGCCCAGCGCGCCGGCGAGCCCGATGATGATCACCGCCAGCCGCTGCTCGCCGTCATAGGGCAGGAGGAAGATCAGCCCCACGCTGGCGAGGTAGATCACCGTGGAGAGCAGCAGCTTCATCAGCAGCACGTTGCCCACCAGCAGCGGCGTGTCCTCCCGGCACCGGGCCACCTCCTTGACCAGGTAGGTGTTGATCCCCAGACTCATGAACACGCCGAAGAGCGCGGCATAGGAAATGGCGAAAAAGAGGCGCCCGAAGCCCTCGTCGCCGAGGTAGCGCGGCAGGTAGATCAGCAGCACCCAGGTCAGCGTCCAGGTGAAGAGCTGGGAGACCACCTGGATCGCCACGTTGATCATCGCGCGCCTGGTCCGTCCGGCCATCTCATTCCTCCTCATTGCCTGAGCCCGCCTTCGCGGCGTTCTCCAGAGGCACCAGCAGGGCCAACAACAGCCCGAGGTAGACCATGTTGCGGTAATAGGTCAACTGCAAGTCATACTTGGAGACGATCATCTGGTTGATCAGCATGCACATCACCATCACGGTGATCGAGCGGTGGAAGGGGTTGGTCAGCTTGCGGTGCACCTGCAGGATGCGCACGGCGAAAGCGCCGACGAAGAGCCACAGGGTGGCGAAGCCGAAAAACCCTGTCTTGGCCCACATCCAGTTCATCGCGTTGTGCGGGATGTAGTCCCAGAGCGGGAAGTCGACCTCGGCCAGGGGGATGATGATCAGGTAGCGCTTGCCGAACCCCAGGCCCTGCGGGTAGGCGCGAATCGTCTCCTGCAGGTTGTAGTCCTCGACCTCGCGGTAGGTATTCGAAGAGTCCGCCTCCTCGCCCTCGACGAAGATCGATTTCACCTGCTGGGCCGGCATGGCGATGCCGCCGGACTTGTTCCAGAAGGCCGCCAGGTAGAGCGCGCCAACGATGGCCAGAGGGATCGCTGCCATGAGGAAGAGCTTCTGCTTCTGCCGGTCGAGCATGATGAGCAGGATGATCATCGAGAAGACCAGGGCGCCGTAGCAGACCCGCCGCTGGGCGTAGATGAAGGTGATGAACAGCGGAGCGGCGGAAACGAGCATGAACGCCCGCAGGCGCGGGGAACCGCCATTCATCACGACCAGCCCCGCCAGCAGCGCGAACCAGGTGACGATGAACAGCGCGTCCTCGTGGCCGGTGATCGCCGGAACATCGCCGATGTCCCCGCCGAGGGTGACGAAGTAGCGCCAGCAGCCCTGGAGGCCCTTGATCGAAAGCGCCACGACCACGATCTTCACCACCAGCTCCGCCTGGTCCGCCCGGCGCAGCAGCTGGACCCCCATGAGGTAGGCGATAACCAGGTAGAAAAGGGCGCGCACTTCCCAGAGCGCAATCTTGAAGTCGCCGCCGGTGGCCAGCCCCAGCCCGGCGAAAAAGAGCAGCATCCCGGCGAAGAGGAGAGTCACCCCGAGATTCGGAACGCACGGCAGCAGAAAATACTCGCGGCCGGCCACCCGCCTGACGTACCAGCCGAGGATGACCAGGCCGAAGACGACCTCCAGCGGGTTGACCACCAGGGCGCCGATGCCGGTGACGAGGTTGAGGTTGAGCCAGAACGGGATTTCCAGGGTCACCGGGTTGGGCAGGCCGACGATGTAGAACTGTTCCAGGAGCATGGCGGCGAAGGCGACGAGGTAGATGCCGAGGACCGGGAAGCGGATGAGCAGCCCCATGGCCAGCACGCCAAGCATGCTCAAGCCCACGAAATAGTTGCCGTTGGTCATCACGACCATGGCCGAGACGATCATCGACCCCAGGGTGGCGATCATCAGAGCGATCCACTGCTTGCGTCGCTCCTCGTGGATCAGCAGGTCGGGCATCGTCTGGCTCAGCTGCATCCTTCGCTCCCGGTCTAAAAGTTCATGTAGGCCCAGACGAGGTTGGCCATGATGCCCACGGAGAGTACGGCCAGCACCCGATGGTCCAGTTCGTCGGTCTTCATCCCCACGGTGAAAAAGAACACAAACATCAAGAGCAGCATTTTCATCCCGTCACCTCCGGACCGCGACGATCAGAGCCAGCGGTAGAGCCACGGCGGAATCCAGTACTCGAGGTAGTTCATCAGGAACCCGCGCACGCGGCCCAGCCCCACCCGGTTCACCGTCTCGCCAAGGTGCACCTTGCGGGTGAGATATGTGCGCACGGTGACCAGCGCACCGTCCAGCTGCTTGACCACAAGTTGCGCGTCGGCATAGGGGTTGGCCGGCGGCAGGTCGAAAACGACGACGTCGAATTCCCGCTTCAGCCGCACGACCAGCGCAGCGAAGTCGGGCGAAGCCAGCGCCTCCACCTGGTTCACTTCCGACGTCCCGGCGGCCAGCACGCTGAGGCGCCTGATGCCGCTTGGCCGGATCTCCAAAGGTCCCCCGTCGAGGTGCTCGGTGAGCCCGGGCGCCGTTTCGAAATCGAGCAGCTTCGACAACCCGCGCGATCGCAGGTCGCAGTCAACCACCAGCACCCGCAGGTCGAGGTCGCTGGCCACGACCAGGGTCAAGTTCGCCGCCAGCAGCGTGCGCCCTTCCCCGTGGTTCGGCGAGGTGATCCCCAGGGCCAGGCCGTCACCGTCCTCCTCCCTGCCGGCGAGCAATTCCTTGTGGATCTGGCGATAGGCTTCGACCAGCCCGCGCAAGGGGTCGAAACCCTTGTCCCGACTGCGGCCGGCCGCGGCGAGGTCCTCGCCGGAGAGCAGCAGTGACGGACTGAACGTGGGGGCCATGGTGAAGCGCTGCACCCCGATCAGCGAGCGGGCCACGCGCATGATCCGGCTTCCGGAGAGCAGGGCCGCCGCCCGGCTGAGGCGACCGTTGGCCGCATGGAAAACCTTGGGAATCCGCGCCAGCACGGGGCGGCCGTATTTCCTCGTCAGTTCCTCGCGACGGATGATCGCCGGGTCGATCAGTTCGAGGCAGAAAGTGAGCACCAGGCCGAGGACCAGGCCGCCGAGGATGCCGCCGATGGCCATCTGCTTGCGGATCGGTTTGTAGCGGCTCAGCGGCACCAGCGCCGGTTCGATGATCTTGAAGCGGTTCCGCTGCTGGGCCAGTTCGACCTCGCGAGTGACCTTGGCGTGCTCGAGCTTGACCTTGAGGTTTTCGTAGATCTGGCGATTGATCGCCACCTCCGACTCCAGGTCGGTGAGCTTGCGCTCCATCTGCGGCGCCTCGCCGACCATCTGCTTCAGGTCGTCCACCATCCGCTGCAGTTCGACCTGCTTCGCCTTGGCCGCCTCCAGCTTCACCGTCGACTCCTCGATGCGCGCCCGCAACTGGAGGTAGATCGGGCTGCGCACTTTCCGCGTCTCCGATGCCTTGTCCTGCTTGCGGTCCTCTTCCATCAGCACTTCCAGCGCGGCGATCTCCTTGCGCAGGTTGACCACCCGGGGGTGGTTTTCCCGGTGGGTGGAGAGCAGCTTGGCCAGTTCCATGTTCAGGTCCTTGAACTGCCGCTGGTAGGCCGTTTCCTCGACGAACACCGTCTGTTCGACGACCATCTCCTTCTCCCCGGAGAGCCGCGACTGGTTCAGCTCGATCTGCAGTTCCAGCTCCCTGATCTCGATGTTCAACTCCAGCAAGTCGGCCTTGTAGCGGTTGTAGCGCCCGAGGTTGTCCTTCTGCTGGCCCGGCAATGCCTCGAAGTTGTCCTCCTTGAACGTTTTCAATACGTCGGTGGAATCGTCGAGCCGTGCCTTGTAGTGGTTTAACTGCGCCTCGATGAACTCCACCGCCGCCGAGGCCTCGCGGCGGTTCCCTTCCAGGCTGCGGTGGATGAACATTCCGGTGACCGCCTCCACCAACTGCTTGGCCGCGTGGGGCTCGGACCAGGTGACGGCGATGGAGAACGACTCTCCGGAGAGCTGCATGATGTGAACGTTTTGCCGCAAGCGGTCGACGGTGGACTCAACGTCCATCGGCGACATGTCCTCGCGGAACAGGCCCACCTCGCGCATCACTTCCTCGATCAACGGACGGCTGTAGATGATCTTCTGGAACGTGTTCAGCCGCTGGTGGTCGGTGAGGCTCACCGCCGTCTCGTAACGCACCAGCGGGTTGAGGATCTTTTCGTGGTGCAGCAGGATGGTGGTGGTGGAGATGTAGGCCGGGGGAATGACGTAGCTGCCCCCGATGGAAAGCACGGTCACCAGCAGCATGGCGTAGGCGACAATACGCTTGCGGCGGAAGACGATCTCCACGAGATATTTCAGGCTGAAGGCCCCGAAGAGAGACGCCTGTTGTGCCTGCTCCGCCACTTGTCTTCTCTGCCTCCACTCCCCCGCCTGCGCGGCGGGATAACGCGCACTAGTCGCTGGCGATCAGTTCCTTGACCGTGGCCCCCATGATCACCGTGCTCAGCGTGGGGGTGATCTGCCTCAGGTAGTAGTTGAAGCCGGCCATCCCCTTGCGCGGCACGTAGACAATATCCAGCGGCTCCAGATCGACCATCGGCCCGTGGACCCGCCCTTGGAAGAGGTCTTTCAGGTTGACCTTGTAAACCACCGCGCTGTCGTCGGCACGGCGAATGATGCGCACTTCCGACAACACGCCGTCCTCGGTCGCCGAACCGGCCATGGCCACCGCGCGGATCGGATCGAGGTTGTTGCCCAGGGAATAGGCGCCGGGGTGCAGCACCTCACCGAGCACGTAGACCTGCCGCAGGTCGTCGGGCGGCACGTAGACCGTATCGTTGGGCAGCAGCGGGATGTCGCGGTACGGTGTGCGGCCCTGAAGCATGGCGAAGACATCAGCAGTGATGATCTGGTCCTTGCCTCGAATGATCGAACAGTTGCCCCAGTCCGCCTTGTCCGTCAGGCCCTGGGCCTGGGAAACCGCCTGAAGCAGCGTCGGTTCATTGCCGAAACTGTAGACGCCGGGCATGCGCACTTCGCCCACCACGTAAATTCGGTTGTTGTTGTATTCCTCGACCACCACTGTCACCTTGGGATTGAGGTAGGTGGCGGAGAGTCGCTCCATGATCAGCTCGGCCGCCTCGCTGCGGCTGAGCCCACAGAGGTCGATGATCCCGGCGTCGGGGATCGACACCAGGCCGTCGGGGCCGATGACGTATTCCCCTGTGGCCTCAGGATTGCCGATGACGACGATACGCACCACGTCGCCGGCCCCCAAGCGGTATTCACCCACCGGGCGGGCCACCACGTCCACCCCCGGGTCGAGGTCCACCGCCACGCCCGCCGGCTCGGCGGCCTCCTCCGGCGGGGGCACCGCGGCCGGTTCCCCGCCCACCGCACGCACGGCGCAGCCGGCGGCGAAGAGGGCGGCGAGCAGGGAGAGCAGCGCGGCGATCCGGTTGCAGCTGGTTCCGGTCATTGGTTCAACTCCGCTTCCACGAGCACCATGCTCATCGCCCCCAGGGTGACCTCGAGCGACCGGCCGCCCGGCTGCAGGACCACCCGGTCTTTCAGCCGCCGAACCGCGGGGTCGCCCTCGGCGAAGCCGAACGCACGCACCTTGGCAGCGGCCCCCCCGTCGAGAATCACCGTGGGCTGGCAGGCCTCCGCGGCGTGGTTCACCAGCACCAGGGTGAGCCGGCGCCCCTCGGCATCCAGCGCGGACACGGAAAAGAGGCTGCCGGAACCGCCGGACGACGGCACCAGCCGATCGCCGAACCGCGCCCCGGCACCGTCGTAGTTGCGATAGAGGCGGAAGGCCTCGGCCTGGGGGCTGCCCGCGGGGGGGTAGGTCCAGAGACAGGCCGCGTCGAGGCCTTCCCGGGCCATGACGCCCAGGGCCATGGCCTGGGCCAGGGCGCCGCTGATGTGTCCGGCACCGCCGAAGTTGTACTCGGAGAGCAGCAGCCCGGTCCCGGGATAGTGCTCGTTGATCCACTCCTTCAGCCGCGGGATGAGCGCGACCTTGCGGTCGATCCAGGACTCGTCCTGGTAGTCTTCGTCATGGAGGGAGCGGACGCTGCGCAGCCGCAAGCAGCTCGTGGTGCGGTCGTCCCTCTCGGAAAAGACACCTTCGGCCTGGGGATAGTAGTGGATATCGAGGTAGTCGATGAGCCGCCGGCCGTTCAACTGTTCCTCCTTGCGCATCCGCTCGAGGAACCAGGGGATGAAGTTCTTCCCCTCGTGGGCCCGCTTGTCCGCGCCGGTGGTCTCCCGGTCCTTCGCCGAGCCGAAATAGGCCGGCCAGCCCCAGAGCCCGGGCGCGGCAATCTTCACCTCGGGGTGCTCCTTTTTCAGCGCGCGGGCCCAGCGCACCACCTTTTCCAGCACCTCATCGTAAGTGGCGGGCACGGGGTGCACGTCGCGGTGGGTTTTGTCCCAGAGCATCGGCTCGTTGCCCAGGGCGACGATGTCCACGCCGCCACCGAGCCGGTCCAGCCAGGCCACGGCGAACGATTCGTCGATCTTCATCGAGGCGTCGCCAGGATCGTTGCCGGTGAGCGGAGTGCCGTCGGCTTTCACGCCGTTTCCCGCATCGGGCCGGTTGGGGTCCACGGCCTGCTGCGGGCCGTAACGCTCCACCGAAAACGAATAGGAGGTGCGGTCGCGGGCCACGTATTCCAGCAATGGCAGGTTGAGCAGCGTCGCCGCTCCCGCCGCACGACTATTGCGGATCAGCGCTTTCTCCGCCGGCTCCTTGTCGCCACCTGTGTAGTCGAGGTTCTCGAAGAACCAGTCCTTGCCGGCATTCCAGGCATTGCCCAATTTCCAGTTGTAGCGGGAGGACGGGTTTCCGCCGAAGCGGTTGAGCGTTACGCCCAGTTCGTCGAGCGTGGTTTGCGGCGGCGAAGCCATGCCGTAAATCAGCGGTGAAATCGGCTTGGCTGGCCCATCGACCCGGACGGTGACGACTTCCTTTCCCCCTGCGGAGGATTGGCAGGAGGAGAAGATACAGGACAGCGGGGGCATCAGTAATGCTGCCAACAGTCCGGCAACTAGTTTTTTCCCCACGATCATCACCCACTCGGTTTCCACACCGGAAGGCGGCAGCCGCCACCGCCCCGTTTCAGAATCAGCGAACCGCGAGAACCCGCCAGAGGTATCCGCCCAGCAACCCGATGTCATGCCTCAGGTTCGGCCTGCTGGCGTAGAGCGCCTCGGAGGCGAACTGCTCGTCCTCGTCGGCTTCGGCACCGTAGTTCACGAACGCTTCGGTGACCGCGCCAGCCACCGAGCCCAGGTAGAGCTCTTTCCAGTCCGACGGAAGTTGCTCGATTTCGTCCGGCGTGCGCGGCGGCAAGCCGACGAAGCGCATCTCTCCCCGGGCGATGTTGAGCAGTGCCGGGAGGAAATGCAGGCAGAACGGGCCCAGGCCACCGTTCGATTTCTTCACCCCGCCCGACGGGAGGAAACTGAACCGTTCGAAAAAGCGCCACCCGCTGCGCTCGGGCGGGGCCGGCAGCCGCACCACCTGTCGCCGGTGGAGCACCGGACCGCGGCGGAACAGCGCCAGCGTACAGGCGATGAGCAGCATCAGCGGCGCGAATAGGACCAGCAGCACCATGGCGGCCGCCCGAGACCAGAGACGGCCGATGAGCGACCCGAGGTAGCCGTGGCCCATGTTGCCGAGAATGAAGTCGTCCTTGATGTCCACCTTGGCGCCGTGGCGGATGTTGACCAGGCGATTGCGGTCCACCAGTACACCGTTCAGCTCGAGATTTTCGCCGACGAAGCTGTCGGGAAAGACCACCGCGTCTTCGAGGGCGGTACGCTCGTCGATGATGCAGTCGGCCGCCACAAGGACGTTGGGACCTATCCGCACGCCATGGTTCAACCGGCTGTTCTCGCCGATGAACACCGGCGGCTGCACGCGTACCGAGGGGTGCATCATCACGTTTCTCGAAATCCAGACTCCCGGCTCCACCTGCCGGGCGCCGAAGATCAGGCCCGGGGCATTGCCGTCGAAGGCCAACCGCTGGCTGGCCAGCAGGGCCGGCGGCGAACAGACGGAGAGGACAGGCGCCGCATCGAGCGCCCCAAGCCCCGCCGATTCGAAGACCCGCTCGACGTCGCTCTCCGTCATGTCGTCGGTCAGCCCCCGCAGCAGCGCGGGGGGAACCGCGGCCCAACCGGACCAGGCGCCGTTTTCCCGCAGCACCGTCGGTCGATTGCCGGGGGCCGGTTCCGTCGTTGTCGCCGGGAGCCGGTCAGCGTGGCCGAACAACAGCAGATCGTCATCCTCGGCGACGATCCGTGAGAGCCGGCCGTAGGGGCGGTCAGGGTCCCTGGCCAAGTGGTAATTGAATCGGCACCCCCAGCGGCTGCCGTCCTCCAGCAGGCGTTCGATCATTTCCGGCCGGTGGCTGACCACAACGTGGATATCGATGATTTCCAGGGAAACGAGGCGCTCGACAACATGCTGCAGGAACGGACGGTCCCCCAACGGCAGGAGCGGCACGGGAAACCGTTCCTTGAGCGCTTCCTGTTCCGGCCTGGCGCCGGTCGCCATCAGTATCGCCTTCACGTCACATCCTCTTTTTCAGGAGTTCGTCCCGACGGCCTCGATGGGGAACGGCGGGACTCCGGTTCAATACGCTCCCTTGCCCAGCAACACGGCAGGAACGGTTTGCAGCAGCAGTTTCAGGTCCATCCAGATGCTCTGGCTTTCGATGTACTCGACGTCCAGCTTCACCTGCTCATGAAAAGGGATATCCCCCCGACCGCTCACCTGCCAGATACAGGTCAACCCGGGGGTCACGTCGAGCCGGCGGCGGTCCTTCAGCGTGTATTCATCCACTTCCCGCGGGACCGGTGGCCGCGGCCCCACCAGCGACATTTCACCCTTGAGCACACACCAGAGCTGCGGCAGTTCGTCGATGCTCAGTTTGCGGATGATCCGGCCGATCCAGGTCACCCGCGGATCCTTTTTCATTTTGAAGGTGATGCTGTCCCCATGGTCGCTCTGGGCGAGGATCTCGTCTTTCAACGCTTCGGCGTTGACCACCATCGATCGGAATTTGGGAAAGGGGAATTCGCGACCATAGCGACCCACGCGGGTCTGGACGAAAAAAACCGGCCCGCGGTCGGTGAGCTTGATCGCCAGCGCGACGGCCAGCAGCAACGGTGAAAGGCAAAGGAGCGCCAGGGCGGAGACACCGATATCCACCGACCGCTTCAACACCCTCGCCCCACCCACCACCAATTGCCAGGCGTAGCGCTTGCGCCAGAAACGAAGCTTGCCCTGCAGGCCCCCGGTGCCGGAATTCCCGCCGAGCCGATCGATCAGTTCGTCGATCCGATCCTGGCGCCGGGCATGGTCAGCGAGCGACGGGTTTTCGCAAACCGTTTTCGTAGGATCAGCGGCCATGGTATCTCCCGATGCGGTTAGTCAAACGACCGCACCGCCTCCTCCCGGTCGTTCAACAGGTCGAGCACCTTGTGAAAGCGAACGAGTTCGAACACCGAACGGACCGAGCCGTTCATCCCGCAAAGTTTGAGGTCCCCCTCATTCCGATTGAGTTGTCGAAGGCACGAGAGCAGGGCCGCCAGCCCCATGCTGTCGATGAACGTCAAGTTGCTCAGATCGAATACGACCTTTCGACGACCTTCGAGCACACCCTGGATATCCGTTTTGAAGGCCCGCGCATTGCTGGCATTCAAGTACTCCCCGGGAAACCGAAAAACGGCCACATCTCCGTACATCTCCACTTGTTCTTCCATCGGCCCCTCCTCGACACTACGATCACAAGTCGCACGGCCCCTGCACGCTTTCCTTCTGCGACGATCAACTTTCCAACAAAAGTCGTCTTCACAGAATGAAATCGGCATTCCCGAAGCTACTCTTTAATGCCCAAAAAAAGACGAATTCCCCTGAAAGAAAAATCATCTGCCTTTGTAACTTCCGGTGGTATTGGTCATCTGAACGTAAGAAGCAGGAAGATCAATCCCTACTGTTTCTATATGGTTACAGTTCGTAACCCAAGCACAAGCAAGGAGGAAAGACCGTGATGAACAAAACCCTGTTCACCGTCGCCATCTTGGCGACCTTCATCCTCACCGGCCCCGCGGCCGCCGACGTGCTCGGCCCCTGCGGAACTGCCGAGGCGGACAGCCCGGCGGCCGTGACGGCCCCGGCGGCAGAGAGCACCCCGGCGGCAGCTGTTTCCCGGCTGCCCATGCCCGGCGACCAGGCGCCCAACTTCGAACTGGACGCCGTGGTCGGTGACGAGGTGAAAAAGATCAAGCTGTCCGACTACGACGGCAAGTGGCGCGTGGTCTGCTTCTACCCCGCCGACTTCACCTTCGTCTGACCCACCGAGTTGTCTGCGGTCGCAGACGCATATGACGAGCTGCAGTCCCTTGGCGTGGAAGTGATCGCCGTAAGCACCGACACCATCTTCTCCCACCTGATGTTCAAGAAATCCTCCCCCACGGTGAAGAACGTCACCTATGCCATGGCCGCCGACCCCAGCGGCGCGGTCTCCCGGGCCTACGGCGTGTACATGGCCGGCCCGGGCCTGAACCAGCGGGGCCGGTTCATCATCAATCCCCAGGGCACGGTAATGGGCGTGGAGGTCCTCGCCGGGCCGGTGGGCCGCAACGTGCAGGAGCTGGTGCGGCAGGTGCAGGCGATGCAGGCGGTGGCGGCGAACCCGGGGCACGCGGCCCCGGCCGGCTGGGAACCCGGCAAGGAGATGATCACCACCCGCATCCCCGAGGATGTGGGCCGCTACTGATCCCTATACGACACCTTCATGCGGTCCGGCGGTGACCGAAACGAACCCGCCGGGCCGCCGATCAGGGCAGCAGACGCTGGATGGTCTCCTTCAGCTCGGAGAGGTCGGAGGACTTGCGCACGTAGGCATCGGCGGCCCAGCTGAGGTAGTTGCCCTCGAAGTCGGGGTGGCTGGTGTTGATCACCACGGGCAGGTCACGACGGATATCGAGGATCTTGTACAGCGCCTCCATGCCGTCCATGCCGGGCATCTTGATATCGAGAATTACCAGGTCAGGATTGTCATCGCGCACCTTGCGCAGCGCCTCCGCGGCATCGGCGGCGAGCAGCACCTCGTAGCCCTCCGCGGTGAGGACGTGGCCATACAGGGTGAGCAGCGTCTGCTCGTCCTCGGCGACCAGGATCCGCTTGGGCATGGCTCAGGCCTCGCTCACCGTTCGGGGTACCGGGAAGAAGAGCTGGAACGCCGCCCCGCGCCTGCCGCCCGGTTCCAGCAGGATGCGGCCCCCGTGCCCGTCCATGATCCTCGAGGCCACGGCGAGCCCCAGACCGGTGCCCTTGCTGCTCGTGCTGTAAAAGGGCTCGAACACCTTGGTGCGCAGCGCCGAAGGGACTCCCGGGCCGGTGTCGGCGACCTGCAGCCGCACCTCCTCGCCTACACGCCGGGAGGTGACGGTGATCACCCCGCCGTGGGGCATGGCGCGGACAGCGTTGTCGCACAGGTTGTCCAGCACCTGGAGCAACTGGCTGCGGTCGATGAGCAGGCCCGGCAGATCCACCGCCAGGTCGAGCGAAACAGCGACATCCGCACGGCGGTGCACCGCCGCGCGCCGTTTGAAGGCCTCACGCACCAGGCCGTTGAGGTCCGCTTTCCTCAAGCAGGGCCGGCTGGTCCGGGCGAACCCGAGCACGTTTTCCACCAGGTTCTCCAGGCGTGACACCTCGGAGACGATGATGTCCAGCGGCGCGGCCCCCTCGCCCTTCCCGCTCCCCTCCTTGCGCAGTTCACGGGCGAAGCCGCCGATCACGGCCAGGGGATTCCGAATCTCGTGAACCAGCGTCGAGGCCATCTCGCCGATGGCCGTGAGACGGTCGCGTCGACGCAGCCGTTCCCGGTTGCGAATGAGTCTCCGTACGGCACGGCTGGTGGACGGCGTACCGCTCGGCACGGGCCCTTTGCCCCGATCAATCCGTGTGGTCTGGTTGGAAACGCTCATGCACAATCACCAGGGTCACTCATTGTTCAGCATGTACGCAGTCGGGGACGACCGCTACCCTTATGACCATTTATCGGACAGCGATGAGCCGAACTTTAAGGAAAAAAGTGACTTCCACATTCCGACCCGACACCGCACCCATTTCCGCCCCCCGGGGACACGCCTCCATCTTCATCCCGTGCGCCCGGCCGGGACCATTACCGCCTGCATCAATTCGAAGGGGAACGAAGTCAATATCGGTTCGCGGAGCAAAAAAGTCAAGATTCCCGGCGGACCGACCCGGCAGCCAATCTTGACACTCCGGCAACGCACCTTTACTATATCGCGGCTTGATCAACCGGTGCCCGACGACGGCGCCGCGAAAGGGGATCCATTGAATTTTCAGTTCCTGACCGAGAGCGAATTCGGCAAACTGGGCTTCCGCTGCGGCCTGGAAATACACCAGCAGCTGCTCACGGCCAAGAAGCTGTTCTGCCGCTGCCCGGCCGGATTGTACAGCAAGCACTACGATGCCGAAGTGCTGCGCCACATGCGGCCCACCCTCTCCGAGATGGGGGAATACGACGGCACGGCGCTGATGGAGTTCAAGACCCGGAAAGAGGTGGTCTACCGGCTGAACAGCGAGTCGGTCTGCACCTACGAGATGGACGACGCCCCGCCCTTCGAGATCAACGAGCAGGCCCTGGACATCGCCTTGGAGCTGGCGCTGATGCTGGGCTGCAGCCTGGTGGGCGAGATCCACATCATCCGCAAGCAGTACCTCGACGGTTCGATCCCCGCCGGGTTCCAGCGCACGGCCATCGTCGGCGTGGACGGCGGCATCCCCTTCCGCGGCCGCACCATCGGCATCCGCCAGCTGGCGGTGGAGGAGGACGCCTGCCGCGAGGTGAGCGACGAGGGCCACGTGATGACCTACCGCACCGACCGGTTGAGCATGCCGCTCTGCGAAACGGTGACCGAACCGCAGCTCTACACCCCCGAGGAGGCGGTAGCGGTGGGGTGGGAGATCGCCCGCCTGGCCCGGGTCACCGGCAAGGTGCGCCGCGGCAGCGGCGCTGCCCGCCAGGACGTGAACGTGAGCATCGAGGGCTCCACCCGGGTGGAGATCAAGGGCGTTTCGCGGATTCCGGCCATCGAGCGGCTGGTGCGCATCGAGGCCCATCGGCACAAGGCACTGCTCGGGATCAGGGACGAACTGCGGAACCGCGGCATCACGCCGGAATCGGTCCAGGCCGACGGTCACACGGTCACCGATGTCACCGAACTGGTGAACCGCCGGGAAAAAACAGACCATCCTTCGGTCAGGGCCGTCAGGCTGCACGGATTCAAGGGCATCCTCCCCTGGCCCACCCAGCCGGCCACCAGTTTCGCCCACGAGCTGGCCGGCCGGGTGCGGGTCATCGCCTGCCTCGACCGGATGCCCAACCTGCACCATTCCGAGCAACTGAGCGGCGAAAGCCCGGGCGCCCCGGACATCCGGCTCTGGGACGAGATCACCCGGGAATGCGGGGCCACCGCCGACGACGTGGTGGTGCTGGTGAAGGGGCCGAAACAGGACACGCTCACCGCCGCCACCGAGGTGGTGGACCGCGCTGCGGAAGCGGCCGACGGGGTACCCAACGAGACCCGGCAGCCGCTCCCGGACGGGCGCACCGATTTCGAACGGATCCTCCCCGGGCCGGACCGCATGTACCCCGACACCGACATGCCGCCCAAGGCCATCGGGGACCAGCGCATCGAACGCATCGCCGCCGGGCTGAACTCCCGGCCCTGGGAGCGGGTCGTGGCGTTCGAGGCCAAGGGCCTGGATCACGAGACAGCCCGGGGCCTCGCCGTTTCCCCGCGCGGGGCCCTGGCCGAAAAGGTCTTTGCCGGGCTGTCACTGGCCCCGCGGCTGGTGGCCACCACCCTGCTCGAGGACCTGAAGCACGCCGGCCGCAAAACCGGCCGGGCGGAGCGGGTCTCCGACGACGACCTCTTCGCCGTCTTCCAGCTGCTGGCCGATGGCCAGCTCTGCCGCGAGGCAGTGCGGCCGCTGCTCCGGACGTTGTGCCGGACGGCCGGCGACGGCGACGGGCCCCTGGCCCGCGCCCTGCAGTCACTGGGTCTCGCCCCCGACCAGCCGGCCCCGGACCTGGAGGCCGAAACCGACACCGTTGTCACGGCCATCGCTGGAACCACCTTTGCCAGCCCTGAAAACCGGCACCGCCACGCCATGGGACTGCTGATGAAGAAGGTGGGCGGGCGCATCCCCGGGAAACAGGCCGCCGACCTGCTGGCCGAAAAACTCGCCTGAAGACGAAGGATCGAGGCCAGACACCGTCTTGGAAAACCTCGACTGTGGTTCGAGGGCAAGGCGACGGCCGATGAGAGAGCGGAGCATACTCTGGTGGTATGTGAGCATCTCGAAGAGGCCGTCAACGATGCCATCGGGCCTCAGACGAGGTTTTCACGTCACTTGCGGTGGCTGGAGATGAATTCTTCCACGTCGGGGACACCGCCCTGCATGATCAGGTAGCCGTTGGGCGGTTCGCGTTCGGTGATCTCGTGGGAAATCGGGGTCAGCATCAGCCGCTTGACCTCGTCCAGATCGTCGGTCTGGCCCAGCACCCAGCCCAGCTTGACGTAGGCCACCTCGGGCAGCATGTTGGCCGCCGGGATCACCCCCAGTTCCATCATGTCCCGCCCGGTGTCGTAGACGTACATCTGTACGTAACCCCAGAGGGTCTGCACCGTCATGTAGATGGCCACGCCTTCGTCTTTCGCCCGCTGCAGCACGGGGTAGACGATCTTGTTCACGTGGCCCAGGCCGGTGCCGGCGATGATAATGCCGCGGTAGCCGTTGTCGATCAGGCCCTCCAGCACGTCGGGCTGCATGTTGGGATAGTAGGAGACCAGGGCCACCTTCTCTTCGAAAGCGGTGTTCAGCCTGACCGTGCGGTCCTCGCGCCGCTTCTTCACGTCCTTGTGCAGGACGCGGTAATCACCGGGCGAGATCATGGCCAGGGGGATGTCGCCGATGGTGCGGAAGGTGCTGCGGTAGCTGGAGTGCATCTTGCGCACCCGGGTGCCGCGGTGCAGCAGGTCGTACTGATCGCTGGTGGGCCCGAACATGCAGACCATCACCTCGGCGATGTCCCCGTACGCCGCGGCGTGAGCGGCGTTGATCAGGTTCAGCGCAGCATCGGAGGAAGGGCGGTCGCTGGAGCGCTGCGACCCCACGATAACAACCGGTACCGGCAGATCCTGCAGCATGAAGGAGAGGGCGGCGGCAGTGTAGTGCATGGTGTCGGTACCGTGGCCCACGACGATCCCTTCGACGCCGGCCTCGATCTCCCGGGCCACCGCCTCGGCAGTGCCGATCCAGTGCTCGGGCCCGATATTCTCACTGAACTCGCCGTAGAGCTTGATCGTCTTCAGATTGCAGATGTCGGCCAGCTCGGGCACCGCGCCGTACAGCTCGCCGGGCGAGAAGGCCGGGATCACCGCACCGGTGCGATAGTCCAACCGGCTGGCGATGGTGCCGCCGGTGCCGAAGAGCGTGACGTTGGGCAGGTCCGGGTTATGGGGGACGTCCTTGGCCGGGATCTTGTAGGTGATCTTGCGGTAGCCCTGCTCTTCCATCGCGCGGATGGAGTCGACCTCCAGTCCCACGTTGTATCCCGTCTCCAGCTTGAGCACGACGTGCCGGTCATCCGCTGTTTCAGAGCGCGGCAGGACCACACCCTTGAAACCACCCCTGGTGGTATCGGCGGTCACCTCGCTCCAGACCCGCACGCCAAAGGATTCCAGCTTGCTCCTCGCCGCCCCGCGGTACCCGCGAAGGGGATCGTCGGCGGCGCTGCCGGCAGATTTCGTCATCTCTTCACCTGTTCCACTGGAACGTCCGGGCAAAAAAAGAACCGGTGACGAGCGCTCGAGGGCTGCGTTACCGGTTCTTTTCCGCCGGGATCAATAGCGGCCGGTTCGCATCGCTTTCTTGCGACGCTTGGCTGCTTCCATCCGTTTGCGTTTACGGCGCTCGCTGGGCTTCTCGTAGAAGCGTCTTTTCTTCAGCTCCTTGAGAATGCCATTGCGGGCGATTTTCCGCTTCAGGACCCTGATCGCTTTTTCCAGGTCGTCCTGAACCTTTACTTCCAGCGGGTTCTCCATTCAGATATCAGCCCCTTCCGGTGGTTTCGAGAAACCCTGTTGCAGAATATAACCTTAAGGCAAATGAATCCGCTGACAGATACACCTGCCGAAAAACAGCCGTTAGCAAGAGGGGGAGCATATCACCCGGGGCTGTGGAAATCAAATTATTTCGAAAAAAAGGGGCTAGGCCAGCCGGTCGAGCCGTTTCATCCGCTCCTCGTACATCCGGCGTGCCTCAAGGAGGATACGAAGGGCGGTGGAGAAATTTCGGTCCTCGTCCTGAAACATGGCCTCGATCTCGGCCCAGGCCTCCCCGGGCTCGTCCATGGCCGCCCGGTGGGCCTCGTGCTCGACGCGCATGCGGCCCTGCATCTGGCGCACCATGCCGATGGTTTTCTCCTGGTAGAGATCGCTGGCCAGCCGTTCCATGCGCAGCAACCGGTTTTCCTGAACCCGCAGGTGCTCGGTGAACCGGCGATAGAGGGCCGCAACCAGCACCAGGCTGGCCAGGGAAATGAGGATGAGCAGGATGACGAGATAGATCATCATTCAACCTCATCAGCCGCGCCGCAGGCGCGGAAGATGGTTGTCGGCTTCACTCGGGCACGCTAAAACGGGTATCATTGTTGCAGGAGCGCACCGGGGAGTCAACATTTCCATCAGAACGACCGACAAGGGTGGTGGACACGCCACGGGGGCACCCATTGCAGAGACGGGCAGGCGAATGAGTGAAAAGCGTCATAGCCGATCGCCGGTGGTGCTGGTGGTCGGGGAACAGAGCGAATTCGTGAGCCAGCTGATCCGGGACCTGGCCGGCGAGGGGTTCCGCTTCCGCGCCACGGACGACGACGACACGCTGGTCGACGAAATACACCGCCTCGATCCGGACTGCGCCATGCTCAGCGAACAGCTGATCACCCGGCAGGCCCTCGAAGCCTGCAGCCGCATCCGCGCAACCTTCGACGGCGGTGAACTGCCCTACCTTCCCCTGCTCTACCTCCATGGCGGTCGAGGGGTCAAGCCACGGCTCGACGCGGTACGGGCCGGTGCCGACGCCGTGCAGCAGAAGCCGTATCACCCCGAGGAGCTGGCACTCAGGCTTCGCTACCTCTGTGCTTTCGGGCGTCGCATGGCGGCCACTGGTGAACCGCTCCCCGACGACAAGCGGTTCCTCGATGACCAGACCGGATTCTACAACCGCAACTACCTCGTCCGCCGGCTGCAGGAGGAGTTCAAGCGGGTGGAACGGTTCAAGGAGCCGCTCTCCTGCATCGTCGCCGAGATCGACGGCCTCCACGCCATCGAGAAGAAACTGGGCCTGCTGGAGCGGGATGCGGCCGTGGAAAGCGTGGCCCGGGTGCTCTCCCGCACGTCGCGGGGAAACAACATCCTGGCCCACGTGGCCGAAGGGCGCTTCGGGATCCTGCTGCCGAACAGCGAAGTGCCCGGCGCCATCGCCTTCGCCGAACGGGTGCGGGAGAGCATCCAGACCCATTTCGCCGGGCTGGACCGCTTCTCTCCGCCGCTGACCATCACCCTGGGCATCTCCTCCTATCCACACAATCACCTGGAACGCCCGGAGCAGTTGCTGGCGCTGGCCGAGAGCGCCCTCGCCTCGGTGCAGAAAATGGGGCGCAACCGCTACTTCCTCTGCAGCCAGAAGAACAACCTGGAATTCATCACCAGCAGCACGCGCTGGAAGCCGGCGTCTCACGAGCGGCCGGCGCGTAGCCGCTCGGGATCGCCGCAGCTCCCTTCCCAGGTCAAGGAACACCAGCTGGCCGGGTCGGCCTCGGCCCTGCTCCGGGCTCTGGGTCAGTTCGATCCCGCCGTGCGCACGCGCTGCCGGCACACGGCCCTCTATGCCGTGGAACTGGGAAGACGGCTGCTCTCCAAGCCCCAGAGCATCCGGCTGCTCAAGTATTCGGCGCTGCTCCATGACCTGGGCACCATCGGTGAACCGCACACGGTGCAGGAGGCGGCGAACGCCGAGACCGCGGAGCGTGCGGAGCGGAGCGTGGAGATCATCCGCCCCCTGGGCCTGCCCGATGAGGCCCTGCGCATCATTCGCCACCGGGATGAATGGTTCGACGGCAGCGGCGCCCCACGAGGCCTGGCCGGACGAGAAATTCCACTGGGATCACGGATCATCGCCATCTGCACCACCCTCGACACGCTCACCGGGTCGCGGCTGCGCCCGGATACGAACCGCATGGAACGGGTGGCCGGCGAACTGGAGCAGATGGCCGGCACCCGGCTGGACCCCGACCTGGTCAAGCTGCTGCTGGCCAACCTGGAAGCGGTGATGTCCAGGACCGCCGAACAGGGCGCCGGCGACCCGGACAGCGTGGAAGAGTTGATGCTGCGCAAGACTGACTACCCCTACCCCAAACCGATCTCCCGGCGCCGCAACTACCGCCTGCTCAAAAACAACGGCGAATAATCCGGCCGGTCGTCGGCTCCCGGCCCTTGCGCTGGCGCGGTATCCGAGCGGATCGAAGCCATCAGGACAGTGGCGCACGAACGCCAAAGTACCTATATTGTCTCTTTCGAATGGTTTGTTGCTAACGCCTGATGTCGAGAGGTACCCCCCACCAGATGCGCATCTTCACATCCAGACGCTCGTATTCGATCCTCATCGTCCTGCTCATGTCCCTGATACTGGCCTCGCCGGCCCTGGCCGACTCGCTGGTATTCACGCTGGAAGCGGGCGATTACCGCTTCTCCATCGACGACAACGGCAATGAAAAGCTGGAGATGGATGGGTTCGGCTCACTGACGACACCGGGCGCCCCGGCTCTCCCCTCGAAAGTCTTCGCCTTTGCCCTTCCGCCCGGCGTCCGGGTGGTGGATGTCCGCTTCGACACCGGAAAAACGGTCACTGTTCCGGGTACGCACCGGCTGGCGCCGTCCCCGCGGCCCATTGCGCCTTCCACGGGCAGCAAACCCGACAGTGCGACAGAAGCGATACGCTCGCCAGGGCCTGCCTTCACCGGCGATACGCCCTACGGCGAGTTTGTCAACCAGGGCGGATGCCGCCGCTACAATGTGGTGCAGGTCCGCTACACCCCGATTCGCTGTTCACCGCAGCGCGGTGAACTGACCCTCTGCCCGCGACTGGGGATCACCGTTCGCTGTGAGCCGGATGAAGAACTCACCGCCGAGTGGAACCGGGTCAAAAACGACGCGGCGCCCGGTGCCGACGAATACGCCGCCTCAATCCTGGAGAATTTCGAACAGGCCGGGGAGTGGTATCCCGACCCGGACGTCGAGGGGGCACGCACCGACGGGTTCCTGATCATTACGCCCCAAGCGCTGGAAAACGCGGTGCAGCCGCTGGAAAACTGGGAGCGGATCAAGGGCCGCACGGTCACCGTGGTGACGGTGGAAGCCATCGATGCCGCGTACACCGACGCCGACCGCGCCGCCGAGATCCGCCACTACCTCCGGGACAACTGGGCCGCGATGGGACTGACCGACGTGCTGCTGGTGGGGGGCTACGCCGACGTGCCGATGCGCTACTGCCACACGCTCTACGAGGGTACCACCTGGCTCGACGTGCCCACCGACTTCTACTATGCCGAACTGAGCGGCGCCGACAACGCCACCTGGAACATCGACGGTGACAGTGAGTACGGCACCTGGGGTGAGGACAGCATCGACTTCATCGCCGAAGTCTCGGTGGGCCGGATCTGCTGGGACGACCCGGACACCGTGGAGCGCATCTGCCGCAAGAGCGCCGATTTCGAGTATTCGCCGTACATGGGGCACAAGCACACGGCCATGCTTCTCGGCGCCTTCATGTCCGCACTCACCGACAGTGCGGAACTGATGGACCGGGTGCGCACCGACTTCTTTCTCCCCGACGGCTGGACGACCTACGAAGTCTATGAGGACGGCCCGACGTATCACACGACGTTCCCCTACGATTACGCCATCGATCACGACCTGGTGGTTGATCTCTGGGGCAGTGTGCCCTTCGGCTATGTCTTCTTCAGCGGCCATGGTGCACCGGACGCCTTTCTCTACGATCACACCGGCACCACCGTGGATATCGCCTTCGAGAGCGCTGACTCGGCCCAGCTCAACGACCTCCGCCCTTCAATCGCCTACGCCGTGGGCTGCAACACCACCCGGCCCGAAGTGGCGAACAACCTGCCCCACGCGCTGCTCGAACAGGGCGGGGTCTGTTTCGTCGGCGCCACCCGTGAGTCGCTGCACTGCGTGGGGTGGAGTGACCCGGCCCATGGCTGGGTCCAGACCCTCGGCTATTACTTCACCGAAAACATCCACGACGGCCTCTCCACGGTGGGCGAGGCCAACCGTGATTCGCTGCGCCGGATGTTCACCGACCACGGCTGGGACAACCACTGGTGGGGGATGTTCGAGTTCACGCTCCACGGGAACCCGGACCTTCTGGTGAATGACCGGCCCACGTCCCTGCCGGACCTCGGCGCCTATGAGCCCACCGGCTGGACCTGCCCGCTGGTCCCCCGCTCCTCGTCCGACGCCACCGCCGGCGACTGCGCTTTGCCCGCGACCCTGGCGGGCGGGCAGGTTGCCACCTGGTTCAACTGGGCCTACCTCAACGGTGGATCGTCCATCGCGCCATTCCACCACTCGCTGGTCACCCTGGACGGCAAGACCTGCTACGAACCCTGGATCGGCTGGCTCAACCCCGGCCAGAGCACGCTGGGTTCCAACGCCTTCCTCAACTTCGGTCCGCTCACCGTCCCCGGCGGCCGCCACACCCTCTGTGTGGCGTATGACTCGCAGGAACTGGTCTGGGAGGAGGATGAGGGGAACAACGGCTGGGGCCACCAGTTCGTCTGGTCACCGGTGCAGCTGTTCGACGACGTCCCTCGCACCGCCGGCCCACCGCCGGAGAAAGACGCCTTCGGCTGCGCCACCGGCGACCTCTATGACAACTGCGACGGCTACGCCTTCACCCTGCAGCAGAGCCACCCCGACGCCTGGTGGTCCGCGGTGGGAATGATTCCGGCCTCGATCAGCGATTACTACACGCTCAAGCTGTGGGACATCGGTGATTACGCCGGCAGCACGGAGGGCTTCGGCGCCGGCGAACTGGTCAGCGCCCCGTTTCTCACCGGCTGGTCCAACTTCATCCTGGCCAATGACAACACTTCACCGGCGGGTGAATACTACGTTGGCATGGTGAACCAGAACGCGGGCAGCGGCCAGTATCGCGTCGAGGAGAGCACCAGCACAAAGATCTTCCTCCGGCCGGACACCCACTGGAACGACACCTCCATCTTCTGGGCCGACAACGTGCTGGACATCTTCGAGGTCTATCTCCCCGCTGAGACCTACCGCTTCGACCTCGACATGGTCTACGGCGCCTGCAACGTGGGGATGGCACTCTACGACCGCGCCACCACCTTCTGTTCCAAGCTGGACTTCATGACCGGCGGCTATGCCGACGCCGGGGCGGGGGGCGAGGGCGAAACCATGACCGTGGACGTGGACGTGAGCGGCCAGTACGCCCTGGTGGTATTCAAGAGCACCGCCGAAGACTTCGACCGCACGGCAGCGTACCGGCTCGGCGTGACGCCGCGGGGAATCCTGGTCACTTCCCCCGACGGCGGGGAGAACTGGGTCGACGGAGAGATCCACGATATCAAGTGGGATGTGGTGGGTCCGGACGTGGGCGCCACGGTGAAGGTGGAGCTGAGCCGCGACGGCGGCAGCAGCTGGGAAACGTTGACCGCCAGCACCTCCAACGACGGCAGCCTGGGATGGCTGGCCGGGGGCTTCCCTTCCACCCGTTGCCGGATTCGGGTCACCTCGAACGAGCACCCGGAGTTCAACGACACCAGCAACGCCAATTTCACCGTTTCCGGCGCATCCGGCACGCTCCACGCCTATTTCAACTGCTCCCCGGCCGCGGGCACCCTGCCCTTCCGGCTCACGATCTCCCCCCAGATCTTCAACATTGCCTGGCACACCCGGCGCTACGCCGCGCACATCGATGTCACCACCGCCGGCGGACAGTCGATCACCAACTGGCGGGCCGGCTACACCAACATCGCCGCCCAGGGGAGCTACGAGCCGACCATCTGGATCACCCTGCAGGACCTGCCGGGGCTGCACGGTGCGAACAGCTTCGTCTTTTACGCCGAAGACGTCACGCCGGCGCCATACAATCAGCCGCCCTTCCCGGCCGCCGGCGATGCCGACGGAGGGGTCTGCAGCGTCACCGGAAACTGATCGCGCCTGCAGCACCGCCACCGCCGTCAGGGGAGAGGTCCGGCAGTCTTTGTCCTTTTCGCGAAACATGCTATCTTTCGCTAAAATCACATGTCCCGTTCAACAGCACCAGGCAGCTTCGTTTGATCATGTTGAGAAAGGGAGTTCACCATGGAGAGTCACTCAGCGAGAACATCCGGTCACCGGGGTGCTATCCCCACATTGGGAATCGTCCTGTTAACGCTCCTGCTCAACATGCCGGCGGCACTGACCCTGGGCGCCACGATCCACGTGCCGGCCGACCAGCCGACGATCCAGGCCGGCATCGACGCCGCCGCAGCCGGCGACACGGTGCTCGTGGCCAACGGTATTTACCGTGGCGAGGGCAACCGGGACATCGACTTCCAGGGCAAGGCGATCACCGTGACCTCCGAGGGCGGGGCCAACGCCTGCATCATCGACTGTGGCGGTATCGCCGAGAATCAGTTTCACACGGGATTCATCTTTCACCAGCATGAGACCGACACCTCGGTGCTCCAGGGGTTCACCATCCGCAACGGCAACATGGCCACCGGCAGCGCCACCTTCGGCGGGGCCATCTACTGCCGCACCGCCTCGCCACGCATCGCCTGGAACATCATCACCGGCAACCAGGCCGACGATGGCGGGGCCATCTACTGCGGGTACGGCGCCGCCCCGACCATCGTGGGCAACATCATCAACGGCAACCGGGCCTACTCGGGCGCCGGAATCCACTGCGGAAACAACAGCAGCCCGCACATCGCCCTGAATACCATCTCCGGAAACCGGGCCAGCGAATACTGGAACGGGATCGGCGGCGGCATCTACTGTGCGGCGACCTCGGTGCCCACCATCGTGGGCAACCGCATCGTCGGCAACGTGGCCAACGACCACTACGAGTTCCCGGGGCGGGGCGGCGGCATCTACTGTATCAGCAACCTGCCCGGCGAGATCTCGCAGAACGAGATCCGGGGCAACAGCGCAGGCCTCGGCGGCGGCATCTACATCGCCTCCGAACGGTCCGAGCTGGTGAACAACGTCTTCATCGGCAATGTTGCCGGCCCGGGCGGCGCCCTCCTCTTCGAGGAAGGCGGCACCCACACGGTGAACAGCTGCACCTTCTTCGCCAACAGCGGGTCCCAGGGCGGGGCCATCTGCTACAACGCCGGCTTCACCGGCCCATCCCCCGCGGATGACTTCCTGCTCATCATCAATTCAATCCTCTGGCAGAACGAGGCCGGCTACGGGCCCGAACTCTACATCGGCACCCAGTACGGCGCGCTGCCGGTCTGGGCCGAGATCAGCTACTCAGATGTACATGGCGGCTTCGAATCGGTCTACCTGGAACCCGACGTCGCCCTGCACTGGGGCCCGGCGATGATCACCGAGGCCCCCCGCTTCGCGGCCGGCCCCAACGGCGACCACTACCTGAGCCAGCTCGACGCCGGCCAGGCGGTGCAAAGCCCCTGCGTCGACACGGGCGACTTTGCCGGCGGCGACGTGACCGGGACCACGCGCACCGACGGCGTGGAGGACACGGGGCCCCCGGACATGGGCTATCACTACCGTGACCCGGTGCATGAACCGGACACCGAGATCGACTCCGGACCATACTGGTGGTCCAACGAGCCGCTGCTCGTCTTCACCTTCGACGGGAGGGACCGCCATGGACGGTCCGAGGGCCTGCAGTTTTCCTGGAAACTCGACGATGGATCCTGGAGCGCCTTCTCCAGCGCCCGGCAGGCCGTATTGACGGGAATCGCCGAAGGGGCCCACACCTTCTCTGTCCGTGCAAGGGACAGCGAGGGACGCATTGACGAGACCGCGGCGCTGAGCACCTTCTTCCACGAACCCTGGGAAGCGGAGGACGGATGGGTCAATATCGTCACCGGCCCGGGCCCGGCGGCAAGTAATCCGCCCCTGGTGCGCACCCCGGAGGGCGAATGGCTGGCCTACCTCACCACCCGCAGAGGGGTCAACGTGGCCTGCGGAAATCTCGACGGCGGCGAGGCGTGGGAGGTGGTCACCGGTCCGGGGCCCGGACCGGAGTTCGGCCCGCATGTCCGCTGCTGGTCAATGGGCGGCACGGGACTGGCCGGCGGCAGCTTCATGGCCTACGGCACGCCGCGCTACGGCGTCAACGTGGCGGCCGGCGATATGGACAACGACGGCTTCGACGAAATCGTTACCGGTGCCGGGCCGGGCGCGGTGTTCGGGCCCCACGTCCGGGGCTGGAACCATGACGGCAGCGGCACGGTGACCGCGATGTCAGGCGTAAGCTTCATGGCCTATGGCACCCATCGGTGGGGCGTGGAAGTGGCCTGCGGCGACATCGACGGGGACGGCATCGACGAGATCGTCACCGGGGCCGGCCCGGGGGCCGTCTTCGGACCTCACGTCCGGGGCTGGAACCATGACGGCGGCACCTCGGTGGAACCAGTGCCCGGCGTGAGCTATTTCGCCTACGCGACGCCGCGCTACGGCGTGGAAGTGGCCTGCGGCGACATCGACGGCGACGGCATCGACGAGATCCTTACCGCGCCCGGCCCCGGCCCGCCGTTTGCCGGCCACATCCGGGGCTGGAACGTCGATGGGGCATCACCGACGGCGATGAGCAACGTGAACTTCTTCACCAACCTGCCGCCATACGGTACGGGCTACGGGGCGAAGGTGTCGGCCGGGGACGTGGACCTTGACGGCGTTGACGAGATCCTCGTCATGGGCGGGCCGGATCCCGAAGCCGGCAGCCAGATCCGGTCCTACGACGTGGAAGCAGAGGACGTGCGCTTCCTCTATGCACACAGCTTCAACGCCTACGGGGCCTGGATGACCTGCGGCGGCAACATCGCCGGCATCCGCGCCGACTGACCGGGCGGGAGGGGGGGGCGATCCCGCCGGGGCGCTCCACGGGATACGCCCCGGCGAGGGTGGGCCTACTTGCGCAACGCCTCGTGGACCTTGCCCACCATTTTGGCCGAAGGCTTGAGCGTGGCGTCGCCCTCAGCTTTCCACTTCGACGGGCAGCCCTCGTCCTTCTTCTTCATCAGGTAAAGGTTGGCCTTGAAACGGCGCATCAGTTCGTCGATGTTGCGGCCGAGGTTCAACTGGTTGATCTCGGAGTTCATCACCGCACCATCGGGGGCGATGAGAAAGGTGCCGCGCAGGGCCACGCCGGCGTCCTCGAGGTAGACACCAAACATCCTGGCCAGCTTGCCGTTGGCGTCGGAGCCCATCTTGAACGTCACGTCGGCCAGTTCACCCTCGGCGTGCTTCCAGGCCAGGTGCACGAACTGGGTGTCGCAGCTCACGGTGATCAGTTCGCAGCCGAGCTTGTCGAAACGTTTGTGCTGCTCTGCCAGAGCAGCGAACTCGGTCGCTCAGACGAAAGTGAAGTCCGCCGGGTAGAAGAAGAGGCAGGTCCAGCGGTTCTTCTTCATGTTCTCGGACAGCTTGAAGGTGTCGAAATCGTCCGTGGTGGGATCGAAGACGGGGATTTCGAAGTCGGGGACCGTGTCCCCCACCGAGATCGGGCACTCATGCCCCGGTTCGCAGGTCATCGTTGATTCTCCTTTCGGTTGCGGCGGAAGTCGCCAACAGCGCCGGCCCGGGCTCCAGCTCGGACCGTGGAAAAAAAGGCCACCCCAATAGCAGACAAAAATTATAGGGAATCGGGCGGCTTGAATTCAACGGTTTTCGCAGGAATCTTTCGTGAGGGCCGCCTCGCGCCGCCGCAGAGCGCCGTTCAGTCCACGGTAAGCGTCTTGGAGAGGTTGCGCGGAAAATCGGGATCGTAGCCGCGCATCACGCTCATGTAGTAGGAGACCAGCTGCGTGGGAATGGTGGCCAGCAGCGGGAAGACATACTGGTCCGAGGACGGCACCTCGAGGTAGTGGTGTACGTTCTCGCGGAAGGCCTCGTCCTCTTCGGCCACGGCGATGGTATGGCCGCCGCGGCAGGCCACCTCGTGGACGTGGTTGGTCATCATCGGTCCGTCATCCGGGGCGGTGATGAAGAGCACGGGGTAGCCCTCGTGCACCGCGGAGAGCGGGCCGTGCTTGAACTCCGAGCTGAAGATGCCCTCACAGTGGGCGTAGGTGATCTCCTTCAGCTTCAGTGCGCCCTCCCGGGCGATGGGTTCGGTGATGCCGTAGCCGAGGTAGTAGAGTTCGTCCCAGTTTGTGAGGTATTTCGCCACCTCCTCGGAGGGTTTGTCGGTGGCCTCGATGGTCTGCTCGATGAGGTGCGGCACCGCATCCAGGGGGCCGGTGTCCTTCCCCGCCATCAGGTGAGCGAGGTAGAGGAAGAGCAGCGCCTGGTTGAGGAAGGTCTTCGTCGCCGGCACGCTGATCTCGTAGCCGCAGGCAATGGGGATATAGGCTTCGCTGACATTGCCCAGGGTGGAGCCGAGCACGTTGAACATGCCCAGCACCCGAACCGCCCGTTGCCGGGCTTCCTTCACCGCGTTCAAGACATCCTTGGTCTCACCGCTCTGGGAGACGAAGAGCACCGAGGCCCGGGGGCCGAGGCTCTGCACCGCCCCCTCGATGAACTGCCCCGGCAGCATGGGCACGGCCAGCCGGCCGGCGATGCGGTTGAAGTAGTAGGCCCCCAACTGGCAGGCGTGGTACGATGTGCCGCAGCCGACGAAGAAGACCGTTTCCGAGGTTTTCATGATGTCCACCACCCGGTGGACGTGCCGGGAATCACGCAGCAGGTGCAGCAGGTCGGTGGCCACCTTGGGCTGCTCGTGGATCTCCTTGAGCATGAAATGCGGGTAGCCGCCCTTCTCCGCCGCGTCCATGCCGCCGGTGTATTCCTCGGCCTCGCGCTCGATGAGCTCACCGGTCTCCACGCTGCGGATCTCGATCCCCATCGGTTTGAGCACGAGCACTTCCCCATCCTGCACGCGGAGGATCTGCCGGGTCAGCGGCAGGATCGAGGGCAGGTCGGAGGAGACGCAGGTGAAGTCTTCGCCGATGCCGGCGACCAGGCCTGAACCCTTCTTGATCGCGTAGATCGCGTTGGTGGGCTGATCGCTGACGAGAAACGAGTAGTCGCCGGCCAGGTCCTCGTACGCCTTGCGGATGGCGGTGACCAGGTCCTCCCCCTGGTCCACGTAGACCTCCACGGCATGGACACAGCTCTCCCCGTCGTTGGTCCCGCGCACGGTGAGCCCGCGGTCGATGAACGACTGGCGCAGCTGGACGTTGTTCACCACGTTGCCGTTGTGCGCGCCGACCAGGTCGCCGTCGCTGTCGATGTGCGGCTGGGCATTGCGACGGCTCGGTGCGCCGAAGGTGGCCCAGCGCAGCTGGACCATGCCCCTGAGCCCCTGCATCTCCGAGGTCTTCAGCTTTTCGCTCACCTCTTCGATCTTGCCCACGTCCTTGCGCAGATCGATGCTGCCGTCGGCGCCGACCACGGCGCAGCCCACCGAGTCGTAGCCGCGGTAGGCCAACCGCTTGCCCGCATCGACCAGGATGTCCCCCAGCGGCCGTTCACTGGCGCTGACGATACCGAAGATTCCGCACATGAGCATCACCTCGAAAGGGAAAGGCCCCACCGGGCCGGCTGTTCGAATTCGAAAAGACCCGGCCATTATATCGGCAGGCTGGAGGGAGTCCAGTAGGGGCCGGGTCAGGCCTCGGGAAAGGCCACCACGTCTCTGATGGCATCGACTCCGGCGGCGAGCATCACCAGGCGGTCGACGCCGAGGGCGATGCCCGCGGCGGAGGGCATGCGCCCCAGGTCCCGGAGGAAGGCCTCGTCCAGCGGGTAGACCTCGCGGCCGGCGGCCCGCCGTTCCCGTTGCTCGGCGAGGAAACGCCGCCGCTGCTCGCCCGGATCGGCGAGTTCGGAGAAGGCGTTGGCCAGTTCCAGGCCGCCGGCATAGAGCTCGAAGCGCTCGGCCACGGACGGGTCGCCCGGTTTGAGACGGGCCAGGGCGGCCATGGAGGCCGGGAATTCGGTGAGGATCGTCGGCCGCTCCCGGCCGAGGTGCGGCTCCACCCGCTCGAGGAAGGCGCGGAAGAAGCCCTCCTCATCCGCGGGGGGGGCTTCCAGGCCGGCGTGGCGCCGAAAGGCCTCCGCAACCGTCATCCTTTCGAAGGGCCCGTCCACACGCACCTCGTGCCCCGTGCGGCCCAGCCGCGGCCAGGTGCCGGCCCGCCGGGCGGTCTCGCGCAGCAGTTCCTCGCAATCCGTCATCAGCGCCCGGTAGTCCGCCCCGGCCCGATACCACTCGATCATGGTGAACTCCACCTGGTGCAGGTCGCCCCCCTCCCGGTCGCGCCAGACACGGCAGACCTGGAAGATCTTCTCCATGCCCCGGGCCAGCAGGCGCTTCATCGCGTATTCCGGAGAGGTGTGCAGCCAGCGCCGCCGTTCCCTACCATCCACCCCGCGGCTGGCCACCGGCAGGGCCTCCAGGTGCACTTCCTGGCCCGGGGCCGGGACGAGGTACGGCGTCTCCACCTCGATGAACCCTTCACGGTGCAAAACATCCCGCAGGCCGCGGACGATGCCGTCCCGCAGCTCGAGCATGGCGATCTGGTTCCCTGCGTCGGTCATGACCGCATGGTCGCCTCCCCCCGCAAAAATGTCAACGGTCAAAACTTTTCGCCGTACTCCGCCGTAAGTGATGTAGATGCCAACCGGATCGCGGGCCAGTGTGCCCGGTGTCCTTTACCCTCGGGGGGTGCGGAGAATGAACGAGAGACCAGTCAGCGCGGTGCGGGGCGCGACACCGCTCGACGCCTTCACGCCGGCGATCGAGCACACAAGGAAAATGCTCTTCGAGCCCTTCGACATCGGCAAGTGGTTCGTGCTCGGGTTCGTCATCTTCCTCGCCCAGCTGATCAGCGCCGATTCCGGTAGCTGGGGCGGCAGCCGGATCCAGGACAAACTGAATCGCCAGCAGTACCAGGGCGAAGGCGCTCACGAGCTGCAGCAGGCGGCCCAGTGGGCAGTGGACCACCTGGGGCTGATCCTGCTCATCGGCGTCGGGCTCTTCGTGCTGATCAACCTCATCGGGCTGGTCATCCAGTATCTCGGCGCCCGGGGCCACTTCATGTTCCTCGAGTGCGTGATAGAGAACAAAGCCGAAGTTGCGGTGCCCTGGCGCAACGCGGCCCGGCCGGCCTGGAGTCTCTTTCTCTGGCGACTGGCCATCTTCATCCTCTTCTTCTGGTGCTTCGTGCTGCTCTTCGCCCTGCCGGTCTGGGGCCTGATCCGCACCGCCGCCGCCGGCGACTTTTCCTTCCCCGGGTCGCTCGTCTCGCTGATCCCCTTCGTGGCGGTGTTCATCCCGCTGGCCATCTGCGCCTCGGTGGTCGACCTGCTGATTCGCGACTTCGTGACCCCGGTGATGCTGCTCCACCGCATCGACCTGCTCGGCGCCGTGGAGAAATCGATCGCCCTCTGGCGCGGGCAGCTGGGCAACCTCCTGCTCTACCTGCTCTTCCGGCTGATCATCAGCGTTTTCGCCGGTGTGGTGGGCATGGCCGTGGCCTGCTTCACCTGCTGTATCGGGGCGCTGCCGGTGATCTACCAGACGATCACCGCCCCGATCCACGTTTTCGTCAGATCATGGACGCTGGCCATCCTCGAGCAGATGGACCCCGCGCTGCTCTCGATCAACCGGCGGGCTCCTCGCGAGGAGTCGACGTAGCCGACGGGGACGTGGATGCATTGATCAACGACTGGCCGCCATAATGCCTTCATGCATCTGCGTCCCCTCGCCATGATCGGAGCGGTAGGGTACAATCCCCTCTCCGAAAGGGGGAAACCGCCGTCATGGAACTGCTCATCGGATCGTGCACCCTGGGGCTGGCCTACGCCTTTCTCGCTCTCGGCGTGTTCATCACGTTCCGTATCTTCCGCTTTCCCGACATCACCGTGGACGGCAGCTTCACCCTGGGCGCAGCACTGCTTGCCGTGCTGCTCCCCGCCGGCGTCCCCCTGCCCCTGGCCCTGGCCGCGGCCATGATCGCTGGTGCACTGGCCGGTACGGCCACGGGACTGGTGAACACCCGCCTGGGGGCCGGAGCGCTGCTCTCCGGCATCCTGGTCATGACCGCGCTCTATTCGGTGAACCTGAGGATCATGGGGCCCAATGTCCCGCTCACCGGACCGCTGACCGGATCGGCGGCCCCGGGAACCGGCACCTTCCTGCTCACCCACCTGTTGCTCGCCGCGGCAGCCTGGGGCCTGCTCACCCTGCTCTTCCGCACCGACCTGGGCCTGGCCCTGCGCGCCGGGGGCGTCAACCCGGTGATGCTTTCCGCGCTGGGCGGGCGGGTGAACGTCTACCGCGTGGCCGGCGTCGCGCTGGCCAACGGGCTCACCGCCCTCTCCGGTGCACTGGTGGCCCGCTACCAGGGGTTTGCCGACATCAACATGGGCTTCGGCATGATCGTTTTCGGCCTGGCCGCGGTCTTCCTCGGCGAGACGGCGGCCGGCCGGCGGCGGCTGCCGGTGACCCTGCTCGGCGTGGTCTTCGGTGCGGTACTCTTCCAGGCCCTGGTCTCGCTGGCCCTGGCCAGCGGCGTAGCGCCCCGGGACCTCAAGCTGCTCACCGCCATCTTCGTCCTCGCCGCGCTGTTGCTCTCGCGCATGGTACGGCGCGCCTCGGACGGCACGGGGGAGGCCGGTCAATGATCGACGTCAGGGGGCTGGTGAAAACCTTCGGCCGCAACGGCACCATGATTCGGGCACTGGACGGCCTCGACCTCACCGTGCGCCAGGGTTGTTTCGTGGTCGTGGCCGGGGCCAACGGCTCGGGCAAAACCACCCTGCTGGACACCATCGCCGGCACGGTGCCGCCTGACGCGGGCACGGTGCGCATCGGCGAAGACGACGTGACCGGGTGGCCGGTGTATCGCCGGGCCCCGCTCATCGGCCGTGTCTTCCAGGATCCCTGCCTGGGCACGGCCCCGGGGATGACCGTGGCGGAAAACCTCCGCCTCGCCGCCACCCGCGGCTGCCGACGCTCCCTGCGCATCGGCGTGGGTGCAGCGGAGCGGCAGCACTACCGCGACACCCTGGCCGAACTGGGCCTGGCCCTGGAGACGCGCCTCGACACCCCCGTGGGCCGGCTTTCCGGCGGCCAGCGCCAGGCGCTGACCATGCTCATGGCCGTCTGGCGCACGCCCCGGGTCCTGCTGCTGGACGAGCACACGGCCTCCCTCGACCCCGGCTCGGAGGCCCGGGTTCTCGACCTCACACGTCTGATGGCGGAAAAACGCGGGCTGACCACCATCGCGGTGACCCACCGGGTGGACCTGGCTCTGGCCCTGGGGGAACGCACGGTGGTGCTGGGCCGCGGCCGGGTTGTGGCCGACTATGACGGTGAAGCGCGGGCGGCGATGGCCACCGGCGAGCTGGCCGCGAAAATGGCCGGCGTCTGAAGCGGCGGACGGGTCTCACGCGTCCCCCGGATCAAGGAGCCGCCGGAGGTCGTCGATCTTTTCCTTCATGCTCAGGTATCCCTCTTCGATCGAGTGCTCGACCTGGTCGAAATCCATCATCTTCAGTGCCCCCAGACGGGGTTGGACCAGCAAATCCGGCGGTTCCACGGCGAGGTTGATCCTCGTGATCCGCTCCTGCATGATGCCCACCGAGGTCATCACCGTCTCCACAAGGTCGGGCACCGACGAATCCGCCTTCAACATCTCACCGACCTTCTTCCTCACATTGGCTTCAGCGCTTTCGTAGTAGGCCGCGACCTTGTCCAGCCATTCGTTGCGGTGGCCGCCCGCTGGCGCGTCCCAGCCGTTTTTTTCTTCCTCCGCCAGCTCCGAGCTGTACTTCCGCCGCCGGGGCAGGATCGTGCTGTTCAGGTCAACCGCCACCACCACGTCGGCTGCCGCGGCACGGGCCACACCCACCGGAACCGGGTCCACCAACCCTCCATCCACCAGCCAGCGGCCCTTGACCCGCGCCGGGGCGAACAGCCCGGGGAAGGACATGGTGGCCCGCAGGGCGTCGAGCAGGTCCCCGGACTTGAGCACCACCTTGTCGCCTGACTCGAGGTCGGTGGCCACCATGGCCACCGGAATGTCCAGTTCAGCGAAGCGCGTCACCGACGTGTGCATGGAGAAGAGCTCTCGCAGTTTTCTGCTGCCGTCGAGCAGCCCGGCACGGGGAATCACCACGTCGAAGTAGGAGAAGACTTTTCTGCCGTCCATGCGCAGGACGAACGATTTGAGCTTCTGCAGGCAGCCACAGGCATGGAGAGCCCCGACGTAGGAGCCGATGCTGCAGCCGGCGATGAAATCCAGAGTGATACCGGCTTCCTCAAGGGCCTCGATGACACCGATGTGGGCCCAGCCGCGGGACGAACCGCTGCCGAGCACCAACCCGAGGGATCTTCGAGATGTCATGGTTTCGCACCTTCCTCCAGCCGGGCGCGGGCACCGGCATGATCAGGGTCGATGTCCAGAATGGCGCGGTACTGGGCCGCCGCCCCGGCCGGGTCCCCGGCGGACGCCAGCAGCGCTCCGAGATTCAGCCTGAACTCAGTTCGGCGGGGATCGGCCTCGATGGCCATGCGGTAGAGCCGCACCGCATCCTCCACCCGGCCGTCCCGGCGCAGCAGCACGGCGAGGTTGTTGCAGGCCGAAGCGTGGCCCGGGTCGAGTTCCAGCGCGCGCCGCAGCCAGGATTCTGCCGCCGGCCCCCGCCCCTGCTGCAGCAGCACCGCCCCGAGGTTGGCCGGCGGGTCCGCCGCCGCGGGAGCGAGCCGTACCGCCTCCATGAAGATATCTTCCGCCTCTTCGATCCGTCCGGAACGGTGCAGCGACAATCCCAGCTGGTTGAGCAACTGGCTGTCCCCGGGCGAAGCGGATACCGCACGGCGGTACCGCTGAAGCGCCTCGTCGTGCAGTCCCAGCATGGCCAGGGCCTGCCCCTCGGCGAGCAGCATGGCCGGGTCGTCGGGACGGCGCACCAGAAAAAGCCGGCAGAGGATCAGTGACGCCGCCGGCTGTCCCGCCGCGGTGAGCCGGCCGCAGAAGGCCGGGGCCACGGCAAAGAGGAACTCGCGGGCCTCGGGGTTCCCGGGATCGGCGGACAACGACGACTCCAGGCGCAGCACCGCCGATTCCAGGTCCATGTCCAGGGCGGCAAGACAGGCCATTTCCAGTTCAGCCTGGGAAGAGAGCAATGCCGCAAGCCGGGCGGCGTCCTCATCCCCCGCCAGCGGCAGCCACTCCGGCAGATCGAGCGGACCGGCACGGAACGGGAGCAGCGCCTCGAGATTGCCGGCCAGGGTGCGGCGGTGCAGGGCCAGCGGTGCGGAGAACTCGAGGCTGATATTGTTGTCGGTGACCAGCGGCGCCCCCTCGCAGAACGCGGCGAGACCGGCCGGGCCGCAGGCGAGGTGCCCCAGCAATTGCAGCGGTGTCGGCGGCCCCGCGTCCCCGGCCCACCAGGTGAGCTCCCCGGCAGCCATCCGCCGCTCCAGGTCCGCCGGACCGCTCACCGCCGCCAGGGGGCCAGGGGCGAACCCGATCAACAGGTAGTCCCCGCCGGCGGCCTTTTCGGCCCAGAGCGTGGCCCGGGGGAAGACCGCGCGGAAGGTTGCCGCCACCCGTCGCAGGTCACCGGTCTCCAGGGCGTAACTCTGCACCCACTGGCAGACCAGACCGCCCGGCGCCAGCCGGCTGCGGCAGAGCCGGAAGAATTCCACCGAGAAAAGGTCGGCCATCCCCGCAATCCAGGGGTTGGAGGGTTCCGAGACGATCACGTCCAGCGATTCCCGCGGCATTCGCTGCAACACGTTGCGGCCGTCTTCCGCAGCCAGTACGGTCCGCGCATCGTCCAGCGGCGCACCGCTGACGTGGTCGAACTGCCGTGAGGCCAGAATCACCGAGGGCGAGATTTCGGCACAGGTGACCCGACGCACTTCCGAGTGGTCGAGCATCGCCCCGAGCGTCACGCCACTGGCCAGGCCGAGCAGGAACACCTCCCCCGGGTCATGGTGCAGCAGCAGCGGCAGGTGGGCGCTGAGCAGTTGAAGCTTCATGTCGCCACCGGTGGAGGCGTCGGTCTTGCCGTTGATCTGCAGGGAGAGAATGCCCCGGCTCGAGCGACGCACGGCCACCGAGGCGTCAGCCCCCTGGCGGTGCCAGAGCAGCTCGCCCCGGGCCTGCACCAGCTCACGCAGGCCGCTGAACCCCAGCTCCGGCCGCACCGGCGCCTCCGTTCCGACAGTCCAGTCGCGCCCCTCGCCGCCAATCTCCCGCTCCGGGTCCCACTGGCGGCCGAACGCAGCGACCTCGCGGTAAATCCCGGCGTAGACATACGGGCCGCTGGTGAGCAGTCCCGGGTCCCAGGGGTGCCTGATGACGGGCAGTGCCGCCACCGCGCAGAGCAATAGCGGCAGGACTGCCGCCCAGCGCCGCCGGCCGCCGCTGGCGAGGAGCAATGACGCGGCCAGGGCCAGCGTGGCCGAACCGGCCAGCGACGTCCACTCGATGCCCAGGGCGGGCATGAGCACCAGCCCGGCGAGCACCGTACCGGCCACCGCGCCGCCGGTATTCACCGCGTACAGCGACCCCAGGGCCCGGGACGGCGGCCGCCCCGTGGCGGAGAGGCTGCGCACCAGCAGGGGAAAAGCCGCCCCGGTGCAGAACGTGCCCGGGAGCAGCACCAGGCCGGCCAGCAGCAGCTGCAGCGGGTAGGTCAGCCCGGGAGCGCCGCCGGTCCACCAGAAGAGGCGCAGGGAGACCAGCGGCAGCAGCGACCCGAGAGCGGCCACCAGGGTGGTGAGCAGGGCCGCCAGGGACAGCGCCGTCGCGGAAAGCAACGGGCCGCTCCCCCGTCGGTCGAAAACGCGCGAGGGCACGACGGCGCCCAGGGCGATGCCGCCGATGAACGCGGCCAGCACCATGGACATGGCATAGACCGAAGACCCGAAGAGCAGCGTGAAGTTGCGGCCCCAGGCCACTTCCAGGGCCATGGCGGCGGCACCGGTGAGCAGGGCGGCACCGTGCAGGGCCGCCGGACCGAGCCGCCCCGAGGATTCGGTGCCGTGGTCATCGGTACGGGGACCAGCGGTGGCGGCCTGACCGGGACCCGGGGCCGGTATCCGGCGGGCATGCCACCAGGCCACACCAGCCGCCACGATGTTTCCCAGGGCGGCCGCACGGCAGCCGCCGGCCAGCCCGAGCAGCGGCAGGAGGAGGAACCCGGCCCCCAAGGCGCCGCACACGGCCCCGGCGGAACTGGCACCGTAGAGCCGGCCTACCCGTCGGCCCACCGTGCCGTGGGCGATACCCATGGCCCGGGCCACGGCAGGCAGGGTGGCACCCATGACGATGGTGGGCGGCAGCAGCAAGAGGGAGGCGAGCAGAAAGCGCCAGAGGGTCTGCAGCGGATCAGCGGCGCCGCCGTCCCGCTGGGCGAGAACGAAGAACGGGGCGGACCAGGAGATGAGGAGCGGCGAGGCCAGACCCCAGACACCGATGCACAATTCGAGCAGCGCATAGGCGGCCAGGGGCCGCCTGAGACGGGTCACCCGCCGCGCCATGAACCCACTGCCCAGGCCCAGGCCGGCCATGAAGGCGGCAAGCACCGCAGTGATGGCCTGCACCGACCCGCCCATGGCCGGCTGCAGCTGGCGCATCCAGGCAAGCTGGTAGATGAGTCCCGCAGCGCCGGAAATAAAGACCAGCAGGAGCAGCGGCGCGGAGCGGGGAGCATTGTCGTTCATCGGCTCAGGTCACCAGGTCGCGGAACCGGGCGTCCGCCTGTCGTGCCACCGCCTCGTAAAGGCTCTCTCCCCTGCTGTCCATGGCCACCAGCGCCGGAAAGTGGCGGACCTCGAGCTCCCACAGGGCTTCGGGAATTCCGAAGTCGATCTTCGACACGCCGCATACGCGAACCACACACTTCGCCAGCACGGCTCCGGCCCCGCCCACGGCAGCGAGGTAGGCCGCCCCATGGCGCCGGCAGGCTTCCAGGGTGCGGGAACCCATGCCGCCGGTGCCGATGATCAGACGCACGCCATAGCGGGCGATCAGCGCCGGGGCGTATGCATCGAGACGGGAGCTGGCCGACGGGCCGGCGGCAACGATCTTCCAATCCTCCTTGCGCTTCATCTTGCGCACCACGGGCCCGCAGTGGTATACCGCTCCGCCCTGCAACTGGTCGCGCAGCAGCACCGGCTCATTCTCCAGCAGGTAGCGGTGCCCCGATTCGCGGGCGGTGAGCAAAAGGCCGCTCAGTTCCACCGCCTCGCCGGCGGAAAGCTCCCGCACCTCGCGCTCTTCCAACGGAAGGCGCAGTTGCCGCACGTTCCTGTTCCGCCTACGCATATCGGGCCTCCCCGTCCGGATAGAGCTTCATCGTTTTGCGCCGGCAGGCCCAGCACATCCAGGTGGTGGAAACGAAGAACGACGAGGGCAGGCGATGCTCGTGCCCCAGCTTCACCGCGAGCAGCGTCGACCGGCCGCCGAGACCCATCGGCCCGATGCCCAGTTCATTGCCCTGCTCCAGCAGCTCCCTCTCCAATCGGGCCAGCACCGGGTTGGGGCTCCAGTCATCGAGCTTGCGGAAGAGTTGCTGGTCGGCAAGGCGAAACCCCGAGGCCCGGGTGCCGCCGATGCCCACACCGATTACCCCTGGAGAGCAACCGCCGCCGCTCACGCGGTGCACCGTATCGAGCACGCATCGCCGGACACCTTCCAGCGAGCGCTGGGCACCGATCCGTTCGTCGGGAAGCGAATACTGGCGACTGAAAAGCTCGCTGGCGCACCCCTTGAGCAGCAACCCAACCTTGAGGAACTGCCGGCCCCACTGGTGCAAGTGGATCGAGGGGAAACCATGACCGATGTTGTTGCCGCTGTTCACTCCGGTGAGGGCATCCACGGCATCGGGTCTCAGCAGGCTCTGCTGGGTAGCCTGCCGCACGGCCCACTTCACCGCCGTGAGGATTTCCTCCTGGTGCATGTCCGCCGGATGGCTCACGGTAAAAATGGGAAATCCGGTGTCCTGGCAGATTGGCGTCCCGTTGCGCCGGGCGAGGCGTGTATTCTTCTCCACCGTCCCGAGAATGGCCCACGCCGTGGCCTCCGGCTCCTCCCGCTCACGACGGCGCTGAATCACTTTGAGCACGTCGGCGGGCAACTGGGTCGAGGCCCTCCGGACCAATTCCAGGATCGGTTTGTGGAGTCTCATGCCATCGCTCCGCTTGGGCCTCCCTCTGGTGGCCCGCAGGGTGGAAGAAGCATGGTGTATGAATTGACTTTAGCACAGACCGCAGAGTTCAGGAAACCGTACGCCGCAGTAAAGGCGAAAAAAAGAAGATCACAACCTGAAGATAATTAAGATCGTTAATCTGCTTTATCTCCTTCGCTTCACCCTTTCCGCCCTCACGTGAATGACACCGGCACCACCAGGGGCACGCCAGGTTTTTTGGGACCGGCGGTAAAGTACGCACCTGCTCCTGTCGACAGTAAGAATGAGCCGAAATCATTCGGCACCGCTGATTCGCGGAGGCCCAGATGACCGAAAAGAGGATCCTGGTGGTGGATGACGAACCGTTTATCCTCCGCTCCCTGACGTTCATCCTGAAGAAGAACGGCTACGACGTGGATTCGGCAACCAACGGCGAGGAAGCCGTCAATGCCATCGTCAACGACAAGCCGAGGCTCGTATTTCTCGACCTGATGATGCCCAAGAAGAACGGGCTGGAAGTCTGTGCCGAGATCAGGCAGGACGCCACGCTCGATGACGTGCACATCATCATGCTCACGGCCAAGGGTCAGGAGCAGGACCGGGAAAAGGGCCTGGAGGCCGGCGCCAACGAATACCTGACGAAGCCCTTCAGCCCCTCGAAAGTGCTGGAGCGCGTCCGGGAACTGGTGGGGTGATCCTACGACCCCCCGCTATCCCCGCTTGATGCTTCCATCCAGTTGGACTCCTCCTGAAAAATCACCCGCGTGGCCTCGAGGCGCACGTTCTGCGACGGGTCACCGCCGCTGATCTCGCGCAGCCTGGGCAGCACCTGGCGGTCACCGATGTACTGCATGGTGCGCACGGCCTCCAGACGAACCTTTTCGTTCTCGTCCCCGAGCAGGGGCAGCACTTCGTGCATCAGGATCTCCCGCTCCGGCGTACCGGCAAACCCGCGGGCGCGGGAACGGGCCACCACCGACGTGAGCTGCAGCGCCCGCCGGCGAACCACCGGGTAGCGGTCGCCGTACAGTGCCGCCAGCAGGGGGAGGGCCTCTACACCCAGGGCACGGTCATATTCCAGGCTCTCCAGACCGCAAAGCCGCTGGTAGACATTGCGCTCCCGGGCCATCCCGCGCCAGATGTCCCGCAATTCCTCGCGATTGCCGAAACTGGCTTCCACGCAGGCCCGCACCGCTTCGATGATCAGCCGGGCTTCCTCGTCATCGTGCAGTTCGAGTCGTCCCCGCGTATCCTCGGGATAGGGCACGAAGCGGCCCTTGGAACGAGCCTTTTCGTCCCGTGCCTGGAGGTAGAGCAGCAGCCGCTCCCCTTCGAAAAACTGGATCTTCTCGATGCCGATCTTCTGCCGTTCATAGTTCGCGCTGCGGAAGCGGACCTCGAGCGTATCCTCCTCCCACCGGCCTTTGAGCACCTGCTCGATTTCGATCTCGGCCTTGGTCTTCGCCTTGACCACCCGGCCCACCACCACCAACTCGGCGCCATGGACCTTGTCGAACATCGAATACTCGCGGGCCCCGACCGTCGGCGCGAAAAATCCGGAGGCGAAGAAAAGGAGGAGCATCCCCGCCAGCCACTGCCCTGACCTGACCCTCATTTCTTTCATCAGCATGGTTCACCTGGTTCTTTTTCCCCAATCGGCGCAGCCCCGGGATCGGGGTGCCGCGAATCCCGGGCCTCCCCCTCCACGCCGTTGCCCGGGCACTTCGGTTCCTCTTAAGAAGTGTAGAAGATAGGATGGGGGTTCGCAACACGGGCTTTCTCCCGCGACGAGGCATCTGATACCATGTGGGTGAAACCTGGCTATCGAACACCGCAGATTCGCGAACCAAGGATGGAGGTCGTCCACCGATGAAATCGATCCGTCGCTCCACCGTTGTCCGTACCGTCCGGCTCACCCTTCCGGTCCTCGTCCTCCTGATGGCCGCCACCGGGGTGCATGCCCAGGGGGTCTCGTTCTTCATCGAGCAGGCACGCTCGGGTACGCCGGAAGAGCGGGCCGAAGCGTATGAGGAACTGGCGGCCCTGCGCGGGCCAGAAGTGGAAGCAGCCCTGGCCGCCGGCATCGCCGACCCCTCCCCCGACGTCCGAAGGGCGGCCGCCGGGGCGGCCATCGGCCACTCGTCGGACATCGTGACCGAGGCCCTGGTCAAGGCTTTCCACGATCAGAGCCTCGACGTACAGCACACGGCCATTTCCGTCTTCATCATGAACGGCAAGCCCCTGAAATCAGGGTACCGCCCACTGCTCTCCCTGCTCGAGGCCCCGAACCCGCAAACCCGGGCCTACGCCGCCTGGGCCGTGGGCACCTACCGGAACCCCGGGGCGCTGGACCGCTTACGCAAGCTGTTCGATGGCGGCGACGAGCTGCAGCGGGCCAACGTCTGCTGGGCCGTGGGTGAAATCGGCAGTGCGGAGGGACTGGACCTTTTGCTTCGCGCCCTGGGCGACGAACGCTCCTCGGTACGCGAAAAAGCCGCCGTCGCGGCGGCAAAGATCGGTGACCCGTCCGCCGTGCCGCGCCTCCGGGCCCTGCTGAAGAACGAGAGCGATGCGGGTGCGCGAAAGGCCGCCGAGCAGGCGCTGGCAGCGCTGGAGGAGGCTCCGGCGACGGAGTGATCAGGCGCGGCCGGCGATCTCTTCGCGGACGCGCTGCAACGCGGCGGGCGGGTCGTCCGCACCGGTGATCGGCCGTCCGATGACCAGGTAGTCTGAACCGAGTGCCACGGCCTGGGCCGGCGTGGTGAAACGCCGTTGGTCGCCGGCCACCGACCAGGCCGGCCGTACGCCGGGGGTAATGACCTTGAACTCCGGCCCGCAGGCCGCTTTGATCGCCGCCACCTCCATCGGCGAAGCCACCACGCCGCCCAGCCCGCAATCCCTGGCCAGAAGCGCGAGCCCCACCACCTGCTCCTCCACCGGACGCCGGACACCGACGCGCTCCAGCGCCTCCCTGTCCAGGCTGGTCAACACCGTCACCGCGGCGACCAGGGGCTGGGGCCGCCCGGTCTCTTCATGGAACCGAAGGGCCGCCCTGGCGGCGGCCTCCATCATCGCCGGACCGCCCGAGGCATGGAGGTTGATGATTGCCGCCCCGCTGCGACAGCCCTCGGTCACCGCACCGGCAACGGTGTTGGGAATGTCGTGGTATTTCAAATCGAGAAACACCGCTGTACCGGCGTCGGCAAGGCGTCGGACCACACCGGGCCCTTCGGCGGTGAACAGTTGGAGGCCGACCTTGAGCAGGTCGGCTGCGCCGTCCAGCCGTGCGGCCAGCGCCAGCGCCTCCTGCTCGGAGGAGACATCCACGGCAACGATGATCCCGGCGTCCGATCCGGTCATTCTCATTGCTCGCCGCCCGTGGCGGCTTCAGGGTAGGTGATGGCGAGCAGTTCGAGATAGTTCTGCGCGAACTGGGCCACGCGCTTCTCAGGATCGTCGAGCTTCTTCTTCAGCGGCTCGATGGCCTGGGGAACTTCCATGACACCCAGGGAGACGATGGCCGCGATCCGCACGTCGGGATCGGCGTCGTCCAGCGCCTGGATCAGCAGCGGAATGCCCCGCTCGTCTTCGATGGTGCAGAGGGACTCGGCTGCCTTCTGGCGGATGCCAGCCTGCGGGTCGCCGATTTTCCCGGCGATGAATTCATACGCCTTTTCGCCGCCGACCCAGCCAAGGACCTTGATGATGTACTGGCGAACCGCCAGGTCACGGTTTCCGGAATAGGCGGCGATCAGCGGATCAACGGCAGGCTCACCGATGTCCCGAAGCCGGAAAAACATGCGATTACGGATGGGATCGTTGCCGTCCTTGATCGCACCGATCATCGTTTCGATGGCCTGGTCGGCCCCGGCCTGGGCATCACTGGCCTCGGCTGAAATGAGCATGGGGCCGGCTGTGAGCAGCAGTGCCGCCAGTGCGACGATGGCCGTTCCCCGGATTCCATTCCTCAGCATCAGGACCTCCTTTGCATCTGCCTTACGGTGTAAAACCACCGCTGAATCTTCCGTTCGGAACATGTCGAAGTGAAGAGTGATTTTAGCACAGGCCGCACCAAATGAAAACGAAACCGGCGCCCGTGCCGCTTGCCCGGAGGGAGGAAAGAGACTTGTCAACAACTCCTGTGGAAAACCCTGTGGAAAGTCGGAGCGACGATTGTGCCAAGTGTCGATGAAACAAGCACTTCCTCCAAAACGACCAAAAAATGAAACAGTGGTATCACCATGATTTCATACGCCTTAGCACGATCCTTGCCAATTCCCAGGTGATGGAGAACAAATGTGAGGATTTTGTTTTTTTTCCACAGAATCGGCGGCGTCACCGTCGCTCAGAACCTGTGGGACTTGCTGATCACCAGGGGTACCACCATGCGCAGCTGTTGCTCGAGATCAGCATAGAGATCGCGTGCTTCCCCCGGACCACCCGGATTCATGGAAAAAAGCCCGGCCACATCGTTCCGGGCCACGGCGCCCTGCAGCATCCCATGGTAGAGCCGGTATCCGATAATCTGGCCCAGTCCGGTTGACACCAGCCGCAGACACCGGTCATCGATGGCGAGGACCGACCGGATCGCCGCCCGTCCGCCGCGGGCTGGCCAGCGATCGATGTGGCGCAGGACCCACCGGCTGGCCTCCCGCTGGGCCCGGCCCCTGCGGCTGAGGACCCGACGGCGGGACAGGCCATCGAGATAGCGGACGTGATCCGCCTCGTGCCAGTGCTTGCGTCGGGGGTTGATGACCAGGGATCCGACAAACCCCAGCGCGCGGCGGAGCACCCTTCGGTAGAACTCGTCCTGCCCTCCGTCCGGACGGGGTGCATAGCGCGTGCAGAGCCAGTTGAGGAATACCGCGCCCTGCTCCGCCGCATGGTTGATATCAGGTCCCCGGAGAAAGATAATCCGCCGTTCGGGAATGAAGAGTGAATCTCTCACCGCCAGCAGGGGCTCCAGGTGGTCGAACCGCTTCAGGCGCCCCAACGTGCCGATG
>Ga0180429_10000301_pt1 | contig 44546 bp, 31 predicted proteins | sample SS_ome_FD_132428 | JGI IMG/M metagenome (GOLD analysis project Ga0180429, IMG submission 132428) | Hypersaline lake sediment archaeal communities from the Salton Sea, California, USA - SS_1_S_1 metaG | ecosystem: Environmental > Aquatic > Non-marine Saline and Alkaline > Hypersaline > Sediment ... | reverse complement strand
CGACGCAGTCCGAGGGCGGTCAGTTGCAGATAGGCCACCCGGTCACATCGCCGGTGCATGATCCGCCACACCAGCCCGGCCCAGTCCAATCGCTTCACATCGCGACTCCACGCAACGCCTGGGAGAGCGAAACAATCCTACCCCCTTGTCGGATCTACTCACAGTCATAACAAATAACCCAATTCTCACCAAGACCAACTTCAGATGGCCAAAGTGTTACATTTTTTCCAGTCGATCTTGCAGGCATTTGTCTCCACCTCACTTGGACCGATTTGGCTACGGGCGAACTAGGCTGGCATACCGAGGCACTTGACGGTAAGATTCATGATAGTTGCTGCACAATCGGAAGGTAAGGTAGCTGGGTTGGAAGTTCTGGAACAAGACGGTCTGCCATGCAGCGAATCGTTCAGATCATTGACAAACAGGGAGTCTTCTACCGTTTCCTATTCCGTATCGAAGAGACGCGGTTTCGCCACCAACAATACGATGGCACGATGAGCGACGAAATGGCCAGACTTAACCTCGAACGGGGGGACAGTGTGGCCGCACTGGTCCACGACACGGACAGCGACTGCGTCATCCTCGCCGGACAATTCCGCTATCCCACGTATGAAAAGGGCCCGGGGTGGATTCTTGAAATCCCAGCGGGAATCTTGGAGCCGGATGAAAGTCCCCAGGAGTCGACGAGACGCGAAGTTCTGGAGGAGATCGGGGACTCGGCCGGTTCACTTCGCCTTATTACGAGCGTCTACGTAAGTCCCGGAGGAAGCTCGGAACGTATACAAGTTTTCTATGTACCGGTTGCGCAACCGGGGGTCAACCGGACGCTGATAGCTGAGACCCTCCCGGAGCTGTTGCGAAAAGCGGGATATAGAACGATTCACGTAGGCAAGGCCCCTTTTGCCGCCGAGGGAACGCCATCCGAGGATCCACGTGCGCTGGGGTTTGACGTTAACATGGCCGGACACTGCGCCGGCGCTCCCGGCAGTTACCAGGGCTTAAAGAACTTCGCCCGCAAGGGCGGCTCGATTGTCGACGTGCCCGGACTCGATGAGTACCACGACAAGGACATCAAGCTCACCGACTCGTTGACTATCGAAGCAAGAAAGGCGCTGGATGCTGCCGTCGCTGAGAAGAAACCGTTCTATCTCTATATGTCCCACTATGCGGTTGACGGCCCGTGGGGGCCGGACAACCGATTCATCGAGAAGTATCGAACCGACAAGAGCGATTGCAGCAGCACAAAAGCGAGAAAGATAAGAGAGCGTCATGAGGACTCCGCTCAACAGACCGTTGCGTGGCGCTAAGCACCAGCCCTATGAAGGCGGCCCCAGGGTGCCGATGATCGTCAAGTGGCCCGGGGTCACCCGGCCCTACTCTGTCTGCAAGGATGACTACGTGATTATGTGATTATTGAGGATGTGTTCCCGACATTCCTGGAGATAACCGGCGGGCAAATGACCATTGTCAAGGAAACCGGCGAACCGGTGCCGTTCCCGGACGAGGTATTGTAGAACTGGCCGGACCTGTGTAAGCGAGGGAATAATGAACAACATTACGCGTTTTGTGACGTCTCTTGCGTTTTGCTGTGCGCTTGTTTGCCAGGCCGCAACAGGGGATGACAAGGATCAGGACGAAACGGCCCGAACATCCGAGGAGAGACGCAGTGACGTTCTCGGGGCCCACTGCCTGACGCTTCCCGCTCCGATCGTGAGATGGGACAACTCCATTCCGCTGGGTAACGGCCTGACCGGCGGTCTGCTCTGGGGTGAAAAGAACAATCTGAAGCTGTCGCTCGATCGCGGTGATCTTTGGGACGAACGCACGAAAACCGATTTCGATCCCACGCAGCGCACGTTCGCCACCTTCATGGAGTGTTACAAGAACAAGGACAGGGAAACCTGGGACCGCGTTTTTCTCGCCGCGAACAGAAGCATCAAATGGACCAAGATCCCCGGCGGTCGCCTTGAAATCACTCTGCCCGAAAGCCTGCAATGCGAGAGTTTCCACCTCGATTTCGAGAAGGCCATGGCCAAGGTGACCTTCAGCGACGGAACCCGTGCGGGAGCTTTCTTTTCTGCAAACGACCCCATCGCGCTTCTGCGTCTGCCGAAAGGGGCCGCGTTCAAACTCGTTCGTCCGAAATCCATCAACCTGCTGGGGTATCCGGCGCCCGAATTCAGCGACTCCGACAACGAGGTCGCCTACACGCAAAAGACGACTGAATCCTTCAATTATGCCGTGGCGGTGCAATGGAAGGAAATTGACGGGCAAGCCCTGGCAATCATCGCCATCGCCAACAGCAATGAGTCGGACAATCCGCTGGCCCTGGCGCGCCAGCGCATCGCCGAGGGCTTCGAGGCGGGCTGGGACACCTTGTATGCCGCGCATATCAAGTGGTGGAAGGAGTTTTACAACACCTCCAGCGTGACGATCCCGCTGCCGCGCCTTCAGCACCACTACAACCTGGTGAAGTACTTCTATGGAGCCGCGTCCAGAGCCCATGCCAAGCCCATGCCTTTGCAGGGCGTCTGGACGGCCGACGCGGACACGCTGCCGCCGTGGCGCGGAGATTACCACAACGATCTCAACACGCAGATGAGTTACGTTGCGTGGCAGGCCGCGGGGCTCGTCGACCCCGGCATGGCCTATGTCAATTTCTATTGGGATACGCTGCCGCAATTCCGCAAGTACGCCAAGGAGTTCTTCGGCGTCGACGGCGCGATGGTCCCCGGCGTCATGACGCTTGGCGGACAGGTCATGGGCGGCTGGCTGCAGTATTGCTTCCAGCCGACGGCCGGCCTGTGGAACGGGCATGCCGCCTATCGGCACTGGAAAGTGACCGGCGACGAGAAGTTTTTGGCCGAACGCGCCTACCCCTGGCTGGCGGAGGTCGCCGGCACGGTCTTCTCACTCTGCAGGGAGGAGGACGGCGTGGTGAAGCTGCCCTACAGCGCCAGTCCGGAATGGGACAACGACAAATGGTCGGCGTTTTTGGAGCCCAACTCGAATTTCGATCAGGCGTTGCTGTTGTGGTCCGCCGCGGCGCTCGAGGAGATGGCAACGGCTCTGGGGAAAACGGAGGACGCAGAAAAATGGTCCGCACTGAAAGCGAAGCTTGCGCCGCTCAAGTTCGACGAGAAAACCGGGGCTCTGCTGGTGGGTGAAGGTGTTCCGTTCAACCATTCCCACCGTCATTTCTCGCACACCCTGGCGATTCACCCGCTGGGCATCCTGAATGTCGACCAGTCAGCGGAGGCCCGTGAGGCCGTGCGCGCGTCGGTGCGGCAGATTCTGGATCAAAGCCATCGCGGGTGGACCGGATATTCCTTCACCTGGGCGGCATCCCTGGCGGCGCGTGCGGGATTCCCCGACGACGCCCTGCGCCACCTGGTCGATTTTGAACGCGCGTTCGTCGCCCGCAACGGATTTCACCTCAACGGGGATCAGACCTGGACCATCATGCCAAAGCAAAGGAGGAGAGGATCGCGGGCTTTCACCCTGGAGGGTAATTTTCTTTTCATGGACGCGATCCATGAAATGGTCATGCAGTCCTTCGACGGCAAGGTCCGCATCTTTCCGACGATGCCGGAATCCTGGAAGGACGCGGAGTTTAGGGACCTGCGTGCCGAGGGCGGGTTTCGAGTCAGTGCCAAGCGGGTGGGCGGCGCAACGACCGAGGTCGAGATTGCGGCCACCTGCGATGGCGTTCTGAAGTTGAGAGATCCGTTCGCCGGATACAAGGCAAAGTGGAGCATCAAGCATGAACGCGAAGGTGATTACCTGCTGTTCGATCTGAAGGCAGGCGACGTTGTGATTGGAACGAGACATTAAGGCCGGAAGAGCCGAAGAACAGGTAAATATCATGAAGAGAAGAATGACGGTTGCGATTCTCGCACTGTGGTCAGCCAGCACTGCAACTGCTGAAGATCCTGGAACACTTGTTGAGAACAGTGGCGTCAAGGGCGGCGTGGTCGTCCTTCTAGGATGCGGCGAGGGGCAATCTACGGCCAGGCTTTTTTCCGGCGACAAGTTCCTGATCTACGGACTGGACACGAACACCGGTGCTGTGGAAAAAGCAAAACAGCATATCGCCTCCAAAAGCATCTACGGTCAGGTCTCCGCGGAGAGGTGTGACGGGAAAAACCTGCCGTTCGGTGACAATATCGTCAATTTGGTCATCGTCGAGGATGCGGCGCAGGTAAGCGCCGCGGAGATCGAGCGGGCATTGGTGCCCAAAGGCGTGGTGCTGGCCAAATCCGGATCGAAGCTGTTTGAGTCTTCAGCCTTGAAGAAGGAGGGAGCGGTTGCGGGTTGGGACAGGTACCGCAAGCCCTGGCCCGGCGACGTCGACGAGTGGCCGCAGTTCCTTTACGATTCGTCGAACAATGCGGTCAGCCGGGACAAACGGGTCGGCAAACCGCGGCACCTGCAATGGTTTGCGGGTCCGAGGTATACGCGCGATCATGATGCGCTGGCCAGCATGAGCGCAATGACGAGCAGCGACGGGCGCGTGTTTTACATCTTCGACGAAGGACCCACTTCCCTGTCCCACCAGGCGGCCGACTGGAAGCTGATCGCGCGCGATGCGTTCAACGGCAAACTGCTGTGGAAGCGCAGGATTTCGTCCTGGATGACGCACCTCTACAACTTCCGCGCCGGGCCGGTTCAGTTGCCGAGGCGTCTCGTGTCCGTTGACGACAAGGTCTATGTGACCCTCAGCTTCAAGGCACCCGTCCAAAAACTGGATGGCGCCACGGGAAAGACGCTGATGACCTACGAAGGGTCGGACGACGCCGAAGAGATGATTTGGCATGATGGAATGCTGCTGGTGGTCAAGGGCGATCCGGGGTACTGGATCGAGCAGTCGCCCGACTGTCACGGCTACTGGGACATCGCGGAAAAGGAAGAGGGTACAATCCCGAAACAGATCCTGGCGTACAACGCGGAAACGGGAACACTGTTGTGGAAAGTGGACGACCAGGAGTTGAAAACGCTTGTTCCCCTTTCGCTGTGTGCCTGGGGCGAAAAGGTTTTCTATCTGGACGGAAACCAGCTTCATTGCCTGAACGTGGCTGACGGCAAGCCGCTGTGGGCCGCGCCCTTCGAAACCAGCGGGAGTTTCCTTCGCGCTTACGCGCCCACCGTGGTCGTTCACGACGACGTGATCATGTGCCTGCACCTGCGCCAGGGCCTGCAGGGGTTCTCCGTGGAAACGGGCAAGCTGCTTTGGAAGACCGAAAAGGCCTCCATAGGATTTGCCTCTCCGGGCGACGTCTTCGTCAGGGACGGCAAGGCCTGGATGCTGCCGATGGACAAGAGCAAGGTGGAGTTTGACGGGTTCCCGGAAACGGTCGCCGTGGCCATTGACATCCAGACCGGAAAAATCGCGAAGACCGTGCCGTTTGTTAAGAACCAACACCATCACCGCTGCTTCCGCGATAAGGCGACGGAGAATTGTATTCTTATCGGGTACAGCGGAATTCAAGTATTCGACTGGGAAAGAGGGACTACCGATCTGAACCGGTGGATTCGCGGCTTATGCCAATACGGGATGATGCCGGCTAACGGCTACATCTACGTCCCACCGGATCCCTGCCGGTGCAGCAGCCACGAAAAAGCCAACGGGTTTTACGTCCTTTCCGAGAAAAACTCGCTGGACGGCATGAAGGTGGAACCGGTCCTGGAAAAGGGCGAGGAGTATGGCCGCAAGCCCACGGAGGCGACCTCACCGAACGATTGGGCGACGTACCGCGGAAATGCGGCGCGTGACCGGGGGACCGACGGCGCGCTCCCGGAGAAGTTGACCGTCAAATGGGAAGCGAACATCGGGAAATCCGTCACGGCATCGGTCGTCGCGGGAAACAGGGTCGTCCTGGCCGATAGGGATGCCTACACCGTCTATTGCCTGAACGCCGCGGACGGGAAGCAGTCGTGGCGATTCATGGCCAACGGGCCCGTCGGTTCACCGCCGACCCTGGCCGGCGGGTTCTGCGTGTTCGGGTGCGGCGACGGCAGCGTGTATTGTCTCAGCGCCGAAAACGGCCTCTTGGTCTGGCGATTCAAGGTCTCCGGCCTGGAGCGGAGGGTCGGTTCCGAGGACCGGCTGGAGTCGCCCTGGCGCATCAACGGCTCGGTGCTCGTGCTCGACGGCACGGTCTATTTCTGCGCCGGCCGCTCCAGCCATCTCGATGGCGGGATTAAGCTCTACGGTCTGGAATTGGCCACCGGCGAGAAGAAGTACTTCAGCGAAGTCGTCTCGCAACCGAACAGCGAATCGGGGTCGCTTTCGGACATCCTCGCGGCCAGCAATGCCGGAATCCACATGCGGCACGTCATTCTTGATCGTCAACTCAACCCGACGAGAGCCCAAGGGAAAGTCGTCAAAGGCATGCTCGACGATTCTTGGTTTCATCGCCAGTGGGGAGCTTACCGGGAACAAATCTATGCCAAGAACGACGGCGGAACGTACACCGTGTCGACCCCGTACAGCGGCTTGAAATCGCGGCGAAGAAAGGAACCCGGGAAATACAATCAGACGGGCAAGGGTTTTCATCAGAAGTACTCGCGATACGAGACAGAGTGGTTTCCCATCGGGGTGACGATCGAAAAAATCGGAGTTTGGAAGATTGAAGAGGCTTTTCAACCGAGAGCCATGGTTGCGGCGGGTAACCGGTTGGTTATGGCCGGATGGCTCGACGGGATGCACATCGAGAAGAAGACGGGCCTTCCCGTGGGAGGCAAGCCGGTCGGTCGCGTCTCCGTTCTGCGCGTTTATTCCACAGAAGACGGCAGCCGAATCTCCCAATACAAGCTCGAAAGCGAGCCCGTATGGGACAGCGCCGTTGCCGCACGCGGAGAGCTTCTCCTCTCCCTGAAATCCGGCAAGGTTGTCTGTCTGGGTGAGTGAGTGTTCAACGCACAGGTTTAGCACCGAGAGAAACCACTCACCACTATCCGAGCAACAATCAAGGGATCGTCGATGTTCGAATCCAAGATCTTGACGGGTCCTCCGACGAGTGCGAGTTCGGGGACCCTGTCAAGACGTATCCTGATACTCTTGTCTTCCACAACGTCGTAGGCATCAAGAGCAATATCCGGAGTAGCGCTCACCTCGGATATCGTTGCCCAGCCGGTCTTCGTACACAGACAAACACCTGCCGCGGCTCCGGCTGCGGCAGTCATACCACCTGCAAGAAAGGCCTTTCTCGATATCTTCTTCACGGTCGATCCTTTCGGCTGAACGGGGCACCGGGGATGTTGGAGACCTGGCTCTTCCCGCTGGCAACATAGAACGTGTTGAGCAGGTTTTCCGCCAAGAGGAAGAAGTGAAGGCGACCGTACCGGTAGTGCAGTCCGGCGTCCCAACGCGCAGGCCACGCCCGAGTAGCGTTAGTGCTTCCCGTAGTCCATCTCGACCCCTTTTCGCTGTGCCATGATATAAGCCTCCAAGGCCCGCATCTTGGGGCCGTCGGGATCCATGTGCGCGCCGCGCACCGGGTTCTCCACACACCAGTCGATCATGTCGCGGAGCAACACGACGCGGCCCAACTGCGTCTGGAACTTGGGATACGTCTCCGGATGGGTGTTGGCGGCGTGTGGATGGCACATATCACAGGAGACCCCGGCGGTGCTGCCCAACTCGTCGGCACTGTGAAAAATCCGTGACCCCTCGGCCACGAACTTTTCGGCCTCGCGCGTCCAAGTCAAGATGTCGCGTTCGGTGTAGTTGCCGTACGCGTGCCCTTTGCCCTGATCGCCCTGGAGCAGGTCCGAGTTGTCCGCCGGCGGGTTGAAGGCGTGTGCCTGCTTTTCTTCGGCCACCCAGTCGCGGTCCGGGTGGTCGCGTTTCCATTGATCCATCAGGGCATGGGCCAGAGGCTGGCCGGTGAGGTCTTCTGCGACCGTAACCGTGTTTTCCCCGTCACATGAGCCGAGTTCAACTTTCTTCTCCGTGGAAACTGTCTCTGCGGGACCGGCTGTCGGAGAGGTTTGCGGCTGGGCATCCCCGGTGGCGGGTTTCGACGGTCTGTTGGCATCTTGCCCGGAGCCCCCGGCCGCCGTCTCACGAGATCCTGTCTCTTGGCCGCAACCGACCAACAGCGCACCCAGCAACAGACAAAGGGCGCCCAAAAGGGCCCGGTTGCCATGATAAGGCATCAACGATTGGTACATGGTTCGTCTCCTTGATTGTTATTAGTAGCTTGGCCGGTTGGGCTTCGGCGGCACGTCCTGTTTGCCCATACTGACCATGTAAGTCTTGCTGACGGTAATCGGGTTGCGGTTCCACAAGTTGTAGACCTTGTCCACCAGACCGTCTGGGTGGACTTGCACCTCGCCGTCGCCGCATCCGTCGTTGGCATTGAACGGGTCGGGTCGGCTCATCTCGATCGTCAACTCCGGCATCCCTTCGGGGGCATAAGGCCAAGGCCAGGCCGTCGACAGCAACCCATGGAAGTGGATGTTTCCGATACGGTTGGTCAACAACTGGTGGGTGTGTCCGTGGATCACCACCACCTGCTTGAACCGCCGCAGGATCGCCTGGACCTCCTCGGCGTCATCGGTCCAGAAGTTCCACTGTTTGTAGAGTTTGTACAGCGGCGAGTGGGAGAAGACGATCACGCGGCCGTCGTCCGGCACCTTGGCCAAATCCTCTTCGAGCCATTTCCGCTGCGGCTCGCCCACGGTGAAGGGGCTTTGCAGGCCGTTGTCCAAGCCGGCCACCGTCTTCATCCGCTGCATCGGCGTCAGCCCGCGATCGGTCCAGAAATCCTTCTCGACCACGCTATTGAGCACGACGAAATGGACTCCCTTGTGATCGAAGGAGTAAGTCGGCTCGCCGAACAAATCCTGCCATTTCCGGCCCATGTCAAGGTACCAGTCGTGCTCTCCGACCATGATCCTCAGGGGGGCCTTGACGTTCTTGAGGATCTCCGAACCCAGTTCAAGTTCCTTGACCTGGCCGAGTTGGGCCAGGTCACCTCCGTAGAACACGAAGTCGGGCTGCGGGTCGAGGTTGTTGACGTCGTCGACCGCACGCAACAGCCCCCGCACGAAGCGGTCGTTCACGTCTTTTTCGTAGAGATGTGAATCGGAAATATAGGCGAAGCGGAAGGCCGGATTCGCGTCCGAGTCCTCGGCATCTTGCGCCACGCTCACGGGCGTGAACGAATGCGGCGCGGCCAGTCCGGCGGTTGCACCCAAGGCCGCCGCCGACACCTTCAGGAAGGAGCGGCGGTCGAGATTCCGCATTCCGTGGAATAGCTCACGGCGCTCCTCCAAATACTTGGTTTCGACACTCTTGTGAGTAGCCATTGCGGATCACTCCTTGTTATTGGTCGGTGTTCTTTGTCCCCATTACCCGGCGTTCGAAAGGCAGGGTTTGACGGTTAGCTATCGCCTCGTCTCGAATGGGGCGATTCTCCTTGGCCGCGGCTTGCTGTTGCTCGAACTGCCGCTGGTTTTCACCCGCAAAACGGACGTCGGTCAGCGTGAACAGGAAGGCCACCAACTGGTCGATTTCTTTCTCGGTCAGGGCCAGGGGCTCGATGCCCCCGTCGAGAAACGGGTTGGCCTCCCCGCCCTTGTTGTAGTGGTCCATCACGTCCCACAATGTCGCCAGCGAGCCGTCGTGCATGTAGGGGGGCGTGATGCCGATGTTCAGGATCAGCGGCGTGCGGAAAGAACCCATATCGACCCGATTACGGGTCACCATGAACCGTCCCAACTCGCTCAGGTCGGTACCCACGGCCAGTTCGTCCAGCTTCTGTTCCGACGGGTCCTCTTGGAGTAGCCTAACCGCTTGCCGCCCCAAAGCCTCGAAGTCCTGGTGTCGAGCTGAGACGCCGACGTTATGGAACCGGTTATCGGTACCCAGTGGATTGGACGGACTCATGGGATGGCAAGCCGCACATCGGGCCTTGCCGTTATACAATTCGAACCCGGCGCGGGCCTCGGCCGAAATGGCCTGATTATCGCCGGTGAGGAATCGCCGGAACGGGGAGTCCACGAAGACCAACGTCCGCTCGAAGGCCCCGATCGCCCGGCCAAGGTCTTCATAGTTCATGTCCCGTCCGTAGGCTTCCTGAAACGTCTTTTTGTACTCGGGATCGTCGCCGATGGCCTTCATGGCGGATTCCTCGTCGGCCATCCCCATCTCAACCGGGTTCAGGATCGGCTGCCTGGCCTGGTGATCCAGGGTGGGAGAGCGGCCGTCCAAGAACAGTGTTTGCAGCAAAACCGCGTTCAACGTTGTCGGCGCATTCCGTTTGCCGAACTGTCCGCCGATTCCCTTGGAGACCGCAAGCTGATCGGTAAACCCCCGGGTCACGTCGTGACAGGTCGCGCAAGAAACCGTGCCGTCGGCCGACAGCCGCTTGTCAAAGTAGAGCTTCTTTCCCAATGCCACGCGCTGAGGAGTCATGGCGTTGTCCTCGGGCACAAATGCACTCCAAATGACCGGGTCGAGACCGTCGGGAACTCTGCCCACGTCCTGTTCGGGCATGAGCTTGGCGAGCGATTCCTGCTGATACTCAGGGCTCGCCGCCCCGAGTGCGTCTCGGGGCACGTTTTGCTCCGGATCTTCGGCCGGGTTCGCTTGGGACAAGACTGCCCCAAGCAGCACGAACAAAACCACTGCCAACCAGGACCCACTTCGCGAAACACGTGTGTAATCCATCGTACCACCTCCAGTTAAAGGGTACTTGCAGAAAGGCCGCGCCGTGCCGCCCGGCTGCGGCCTGATACTGTTGCCTTCGGTGAGAGACACGGGGTCGCTCTGACCTGAACCAAACACTTGCTCCTTCTAGGCATGCGCGATGTCGCTATGTTGTGAAATCTCCGAGTTGGTTGTGCACAGGTCCGTTATCGCCAGCTTGTGAACGTCGTCGTTGCCCGTGAGTCTGGCAAAGGCCCGGATCTCTTCGGTGGAGACTCTCAGGAAGTTTTCCAATCGGCTGGCCGATTCCTCCACGTTCAGTCTTGATCTAAGTTCCGGAGCCTGAGACGTCACTCCCACCGGGCATTTTCCCGTATTACATATCCGGTACTGCTGGCAGCCGCAAGCCATCAAGGCGGCGGTCCCGATCGCAACCGCGTCCGCCCCAATGGCCAGCGCTTTGGCAAAATCGGGCGAAATTCTCAGGCCGCCGGTGATAACCAGCGAAACTTTGCCCGCGCCTTTTCCGTCCAGGAATTCCCTCGCACGACAAAGAGCGAGAACCGTCGGAATCGACGTGGCGTCCTTCACGAATTTCGGTGCTGCGCCGGTTGCTCCCGCACGTCCGTCGAGGGTGATGAAATCGGGCTGTGCTGAGAGGACGCTCTCCAGATCGTCCTCGATGTTGCCGGCCGCCATCTTCACCCCGATGGGCTTCCCGGCCGATCGCTCTCGAAGCCACTCAACCTTCTTCTTGAGGTCTTCTCCGTTGCGTATGTCCTCGAAACGGGCCGGGCTGATGATGTCGCTTCCTTCGGGGAATCCCCGGATCGCCGCGATTTCCTCGGTCACCTTGCTGCCCGGCAGGTGGCCGCCCATACCGGGTTTGGCCGACTGTCCCAGCTTGATTTCAACGGCGTCCACGCTGCGGAGGTTCTCGTCGGTAATGCTGTACTTGTTCGGCACGTATTCGAGAATGTACCTATAGGCCGCCTGCATCGATTCTTTGAGGATCCCTCCTTCGCCGGAACACATGGCCGTTCTCACCGTGGCGCTACCTTGGGCCAACGCCAGCTTGGCCTCTCGTGAAAGGGCCCCCAGAGACATGTGCGTTACATAGATGGGAGTCTCGATGACCAAAGGCTGATCAGCCGCGGGACCAATGACGGTCCGGGTATTCACGGCTTCATCATCGTTCAACGGGATCTTGGCGATTTGGGCTCCCTTGATAAGCAGATCAGCCCAGGAAATGCCGCGTTTGCGGGTCCTCATCGGTTCCATGATGGACCGGCCGGTCGCGGCCATCTCATGGATGTCCGCCATGTGGATCTCCAGGTCGTCAGACGATCTTCTCCACTCGGCCAGGTGCTCACCGGAAGCAAGTTCCGGCGTCCCGTCTATCGAGGCCTCACTGCCCGCTTCCGCCTTAGGCGAAAAGTAGGCCTTGGCAGAATCGCAGACCGGACAAGCCCAGTTCTCCGGCAAAGAACCCCAGTCTTGCCCTTCTTTCTCCTCGTCGTAGACGTGTCCGCAAACGGAGCATTCGTAACGTCTCATTTCCTTGCGCCTTACTCAAAAGCCATCGATTCGGGCTCGTAGTACTCCTTGGGATGCTTGCAGGCCGGGCATTTCGGCGGCGGCTCCGTGCCGTCGACAACGTATCCGCACACACTGCATTTCCATCGGATCGGCTGCTCTCGCTTGTAAACGGTTCCGTTTTCGACCATCTCCAACAGCTTCCGATATCGCTCCTCGTGGTGCTTCTCGATTTTGGCGACCTGACTAAACAGCCTGGCGGCTTCCATGTTGCCCTCTTCCTCGGCTTCCTTGGCGAACGTCGGATACATCTCGACCGTCTCGTGATGCTCTCCGGCGACTGCCTCTTTCAGGTTCGTCGCTGTGTCACGAATCCCATCCAGAAGCGCCAACTCGTCCTTCGCGTGTCGCATTTCGTTGCTGGCGGCCTCCTCAAAGACCTTGGCAATGTAGTGGTAGCCTTCCTTTCTGGCGACCTTGGCGAAATACGTGTACTTGTTCCTCGCTTGCGATTCACCGGCAAAGGCAGCTTTGAGGTTCTCCTCGGTCTTGTTCATAGTTATCCTCCTGTGCAGCATGTGATGGGGAATGGTACTTTTTGTCACTGGCCGGTAGGTACTCGTCAACGGTCAACTTGGGCAGTGCCTTACGCCTTGCGGGAACACTTGGCGCAGATGCCCGTGAAGTGTACCGAAAAATCGTCGATTTCAAAACCCTTCCTTTGGACGTCCGGTAGTGGGACGCCGTCCCAAATCGCATCGTGAATATCGATCACCTTGTCACACTTCTTGCAGATTAAGTGATGGTGGCGATGGATCTTGCCGTCAAATCGGACCGCCATGCCGGGGTGATTAAGACGCCGGATGACGCCCAAGTCCACCAACGTGCTCAGCACGCGATAAACGGTTGTACGCGACAGCCCGGGAATCCGCTCCTTGAGTGACTCATACAGTTGTTCAACGGTCGGGTGATCATTTCGCTTAATTACTGCGTCGAAGATCTCCCGGCGTTGAACCGTCAGCGGCAACCCTCGTTTGCGACAAAGGGCCTCGAACTCCCGTAACCGAGTCTCGATTTCGCGTCGTTTCACGGCTGGATAAACGAAAATGATTACCAAACGGCATTTTCTACTAATAGAATTTGAATGCAACCGAGTCGACCTGTCAATCCCCCGCCACTTAGGGGGCATTGTTGCTCACAGCGAACCAGAAGGGCCGGAACGCGCGGAGACCCGACCGATGGACCGGCCGCAAAGTGCTTTGCGGGGGAGTGACTGGCCTGCGGAGACGCGCAAAGCGTGCTGCCACGGTTCGCGGCGAGGCCGGTCAAGGCAGCGTTCGGCCTGCGGGTCGTCCACGAAGTGCTCGTGGACCGGGTCCCACTTCAACGGCCGTTTCAGCAGGTAGGCCGGGTTTCCGAGATGGGCGTCGTTGTGTCGAGCGACGCGAGCGCTACCTCCGAAATCCGGGTTCGGTGCGAATATCACGGTGACCTTCGAAAACAAGTCGGGGCGCCGCGTGGAGCTGAAACGTATCTGGAAGTCGGATAACTACAAACTGCGGAACAAGCATTTGCGACGAATTGGACTGATTTCGCTGAGTGATTTTCTGGAACCGACACATGGCTGCCCAAGAGGCTCCTCGCAAGAGGCAATCCTATTGGTGTCGCCCGGTGCGAGAAAGACGCGCGCCGGTAAATAGAAGGAACCGACCTTCTTGCGACAACGGGGAGGGAGAGGGGCGCCTCTCCCTTACTTGCTAACAGACGATTTCTTCACGGCCGCTCCGCGAACGATTGACACGGCCGGTACATTTGGATTACGCTATTTGGGTGGCGAGCGTGCGAGTTTCGTTGACATCAGGAAGCATGACTATGAAAGAATCTCTTCCGAAGTACAGTTCTTATTCGATTTCTCTGACGCTAATCATCGGCGTGTGTCTGGCGACGACGTCGAGTCTTGCGCGGATGGTTCCAGGCGGCGCGAACCCCGGCGGACGCGTCTACAAGGCGAGCATCGATCCGCACTGGTTTGCCGACAACACGTGTTTCTGGTATCGCAACGACCTGCGGGAGGGCAAACGGGAGTTCATTGTCGTGGACGCCGTCCGAGGACTGCGCCGGCCGGCCTTCGACCACAAACGGTTGGCCGACGCGCTTTGCGAAGCCGGGCAAAAGGACGCGGACCCGGATCGCCTGCCGCTGGACGAGCTGCGGTTCGAGTCCGCCGATGGTCCGATCCTGTTTCGGTCCGGAGGCCACCGGTGGCGATGTGATTTGAAGCAGTACGAGTTGCAGAGAGCGGACGGTCGGGACGAGCCAACAGCAAACGGTGGGCTGCCCTCGCCGACCCTGGAAGACGTACCGCGGGAAGGCTCGCGAGAAAGTGCCCGACTGCAATACACATCCCTCGACCGCAAGTGGACGGCCCTGGTGAAAGACCACAACGTCTTCGTGCGATTCGAGGACGACGACGAAGAAATCCAGTTGAGCCGTGACGGCACCGCCGAGAACAGCTACGGCGCGCTGCAACGGGCCCCCGACTCCAAAACACTGGTCGCCTTTCGCATCGAGCCAGGTGAGCGGAAAGAGGTCTACCGGATCGAATCCTCGCCGCCGGGCGGCGGCCGTGCCGTCCTGCATACCCGGCCGTATCCCTTGCCGGGTGACAGATTCACCTGCTACGAGTTGAACCTCTTCGACGTATCCGAGCGGCGGCAGTTGAAGCCGGAGGTGGAGCGGATCGATTTCGGCGGTCCTCATTTGCGGTGGAATCGCGACGGCCGCCGTTTCACTTACGAGAAGACGGACCGGGGGCACCAGCGGTTTCGGCTGATCGAGGTGGACTCCCGCACGGGCGACGTCCGCAATATCATCGACGAGAAGACCGATACGTTCATCTGGACCGCTCACACCGAAAACATCCGGATCCGTAAGGTCAACTGGCTCGGCGATACCGACGAGATCATCTATGTCTCGGAACGCGACGGCCGGCGGCACCTTTACCTCGTCGACGCGGAAGCCGGGAAGATCAAGTGCCGGATCACCAAGGGGAAGTACGTCGTGCGGGCCGTCGATCAGATCGACCAGCAGCAACGGCAGATCTGGTTTCGCGCCAGCGGCAAGAATCCGGACCAGGACCCCTACTTCATGCATTACTATCGCGTCAACTTCGACGGCTCGGGACTGGTGGCGCTGACCGAAGGCAACGGTTACCACTCGGTGCAGTATTCGCCGGATCGCAAATACCTTATCGACACCTACTCCCGCCTGGACATGGCCCCCGTTCACGAGCTTAGGCGCGCGTCGGACGGACGGCTGATGTGCGAGTTGGAACGGGCCGACGTGGCGGAGCTTGAGGAAAGTGGATGGGAGCCGCCGGAGGTGTTCGCCGCCAAGGGGCGCGACGGGAAGACGGATATCTGGGGTATCATCTGCCGGCCGCGAGATTTCGATCCCCGCAAGAAATACGCGGTGATCGAGGATATCTACGCCGGACCCCATAGCGCGTACGTGCCCAAAAAGTTCAGCCGTTCGCGGCGTTATGAATCCTTGACGGACCTGGGCTTCGTGGTCGTGAAGATCGACGGAATGGGCACCGCCCATCGCTCGAAGGCGTTCCACGACGTCTGCTGGCATAACCTCAAGGACGCCGGACTCCCCGATCGAATCCTCTGGATGAAAGCCGCCGCAAAGCAACGTCCCTGGATGGACCTCGGCCGCGTCGGTGTCTACGGCAATTCGGCGGGTGGCCAGAACGCCGCCGCCGCGGTCCTTTTTCACGGCGAGTTCTACCGGGCCGCCGTTGCTTCGTGCGGCTGTCACGACAACCGCATGGATAAGGCATCGTGGAACGAACAATGGATGGGCTATCCGGTTGGTCCGCAGTACTCCGAGTGTTCCAACATCGACAATGCCCACCGTCTGACGGGTCACCTGCTGCTGATCGTCGGCGAGATGGACAATAACGTCCCGCCCGAAAGCACAATGCGGTTTGTCCACGCGCTGATCAAGGCCGATAAGGACTTCGAGTTGCTCGTGATTCCCGGCGGGGGCCACGGAATGGGTGGAGCGTACGGGAATCGGCGGATGCAAGACTTCTTTGTGCGTCATCTACAAGACAGTCAGTGAGAATGCATTTTCAGGAGAGTTCTGAGAATGAAACGAATTGTGCCGTTGTCTTGCGCCGTGATGATGTTCATCTCGACCGTTTCGGCCGCGTCGGCTGAAGAGTCTCCGGCGGCGGGATTCCAATCACTGGAAGCAGCGATTCGTGATCTGGCCCGGACTTTCGCTCAAGACTACCCGGCGGCCGAAGAGTTCCTCCAGCGTCTCAACCGATTGCGCGAGTCCGACGACAAGGCCGGCTTCGAGGAGTTGCGCCGGGATGCGCTGCTTGCCAACCCGCTGGTCAGCGGAAAGCCGATCCTGTTCGTGGTCCGGCCGCAGTACATCAACGAGCACGGGACGGAAGCGACGATGTATCAGGCGGGCGAGGTCAATACGCACTGCTTCCGCGGCGGCGGCGCGATGAAGCTGCTTTACTTGCCCAGCGGGCGGGTGGAAACCCTGCTGGAGACGCAACAGGGTATCATTCGCGACCCGGAAGTGCATTTCGACGGGCAGCGGGTCCTGTTCTCCATGCGGCGGGACGTTCGGGACGGCTACCATCTCTACAAGATGGATGCTTCCGGGCGGAAGCCGCGGCAACTGACGTTCGCTTCGCGCGTTTCCGATATCCAACCGATCTACCTGCCGGACGATAGCATCGCCTTCAGTTCCACGCGCGATCCGAAATACATCCCTTGTCAGCGGCATCTCATGGCCAACCTATTCCGGATGGAAGCGGATGGCTCCAATATCCGCCAACTCGGCTTCAACACGCAATTCGAAGGCAGGGCCAGTTTGATGCCCGACGGGCGGATCTTGTACACGCGATGGGAATACGTGGATAAACATTTTTCGTCCGCGTACGGCCTGTGGACCGTCAACCCCGACGGGACCAACCACGCGCTCTACTATGGCAACTACGCCTGGCAACCGGGCGCGATCGTCGACGGCAGAATCATCCCCGGCACCGAGCAGTTCGTCGCCGTCTTCACCGCCGTACACGAACTTGCATGGGGCGCGATGGTGATTGTCGACCGTTCGCGAGGTCTCGACGGCGTAGCCCCGATCCGGCACAGTTGGCCGGAACACATCGGCCGCTTCATGAACCAATGGGATACGGAAGAACGCATCGGCGGCCAGTACGACAGTTTCCGGGGCGTGCCGGTCAAATACGAGAATCCCTATCCACTGTCGGAGAAGTACTTCCTTTGCGCGCGGCAGTTGGGCAATCGCAAGCATACCGGTATTTTCCTCGTCGACACGTTCGGCAACGAGGTGTTGTTGCACGAGGAAGCTCCGGGATGCTTCGATCCGATGCCGCTTGGCTCCCGGCCTCGTCCGGCGGTACGGACGTTGCAGGTTGACGCATCGCGAGACGAAGGCGAGTTCTACGTGCAAAACGTCTACATCGGAGACTACATGGAACGCGTCGAGCCCGGGAGCGTCAAGTATCTGCGAGTGGTCGAGGCGCCCGCGAAACGGGCCTGGGTCCCCAGGGGCATGGGTGACTGGGCGCCCTACGGCAGCGGCGACAGCCATCACCCGGTCGCCGTGAACTGGAACCACTATAACAACAAGCGGATCCTGGGGACCGTCGCGGTCGAAGCGGACGGTTCGGCCTATTTCACCGTTCCCGCCGGCCGGTTCGTCTATTTTCAGTTGCTCGACAAGAACGGCATGATGATTCACTCCATGCGCAGCGGAACCATACTCCAACCCGGCGAACGCCAGGGCTGTATCGGTTGCCATGAGAGTCGACTGGAGTCGGCGTCCGCGACGGGCTTCCCCACGCTCGCCCTGAGTCGAGGGCCCCGGAAACTGGACGGCTGGTACGGCCCCGAGCGGAATTTCAGTTACGCCGCGGAAGTGCAACCCGTCCTGGACAAGCATTGCGTGCGATGCCACGACTACGGACGCGAGTCCCACCAGCCGAACTTGTCAGGCGACAAGGGGCTGATCTTCAATCATTCATACGTGAGCTTGATGCGATCGAGCCCCTCGTACTACCGGCGTGCCGAGCAGGAGCGCCCCGGCGCGATGCCCCTGATCAGCAGCGTCGGGGCGGGGCCGGTGAAGATCCTTCCGCCATACAGTTGGGGGTCGCACCGAAGTCGGCTGGTGAAGTTGCTCAAAGAAGGGCACTACGACCTGAAGCTGGATCGAGAAAGTCTCGATCGCATTGCAACCTGGATCGACCTGAACGTGCCGTACTATCCGTCGCATTTATCCTACTACTGGCAGAACACGGCCGGCCGAAGTCCGCTGAATCACCAGCAACTGTCGGAGTTGGGCAAGCTCGCGCGAGAGTCGCCGGGCGGTGCCCGCTTCGGTTGGGAAAAGGTCAACGAGTACCTCTGCAACCAGATCGGCCAACTGATGGCAGTTCACGATCCGCCGGTCAACTTCACCCGGCCCGAGCACAGCCTGTGCCTGCGAGGATTCCAGGATGTCGGCGATCCACGTTACGCGAGGGCATTGAACTTGATTCGCCGGGGACAGCGCAACCTGCAAGAGCATCCCCGCTGTGACATGCCGGGTTTCGTTCCCTGCGAGGCCCACCGGCGGCAACTGGAGTTCCTGGCGGAATGCCAGCACGTCAACGCATGCTGTCGCCCGGCCGACGACCCGGGGGGCGCAATCGACCAATCGCAATGACGCGAGATGGGTATTTTACGGCGTGTGGCGGACTTTATCTCGTTCTGGTATAATCCACCCTACGGTCGCAACCGGCCGGACCTTCCCCGAGAACACATTCACGCTTTTTGCCTTCCCCCAAGTTGACCCCGTGGACACAGATACCATGAATCGCCAAGTAGTGGTTGCCGTTTTGTTTGTTGCGTTGTTTGCCGGAGCCGATTGGACCCGGTTTCGGGGCCCCGACGGATCGGGCCTTTCCGACGACAAGGGCCTCCCGACAACCTGGAGCGCCAGCGAGAACCTCGTCTGGAAGACATTGCTGCCCGGCTTCGGCAGTTCCAGCCCCATCACCCTGGGCGACAAGATTTTCTTGACCTGCTACAGCGGGTACGGTCTGGACAAAGACCAACCGGGCGGCCAGAAGAATCTCTTGCAACACGTGTTGTGCATCGACCGGCTGACGGGCAAGATCCTCTGGAACAAGAGCAGCAGCCCTCAACTGCCGGAGACGGAATACGACGCCGGGTGCGTCTCGCTGCACGGATATGCCTCGGCCACCGCCGTCACCGACGGAGAGGCCGTCTACGCCTCCTTCGGCAAGGCGGGAGTGCTGAAGTATGGCCTCGACGGGGAACTGCTCTGGCATGCCAGCGTCGGCTCTGAACTGGACAGGCACAACTGGGGTTCCGCAGCCTCGCCGATCCTCCACGAGAACCTGGTAATTGTCAATGCCAGCGCCGAAAGCCAGTCGATCAGGGCTCTAGACAAGGCCACCGGCCGGCAAGTTTGGCAAGTGGACGGGATCGTCGACTCGTGGAGCACTCCTTTGGTCGTCTCGCCGGCCGACGGCGGCAAGGAACTGGTGGTAGTCGAACGGCAGAATGTCTTGGGGCTCGACCCGGCCACCGGTCGAAAGCTCTGGTTCTGCAAAAAGGAGTCCGACTACATCTGTCCGTCGGTGCTCGCGCGGGACGACGTCGTGTATGCGATCAACAGCCGGGCCAAAGCCATGTTGCTGGCCATCCGCACCGGTGGCCGCGGCGACATCACCGACTCTCACGTATTGTGGAAGAAGAAGTGGACCACCCGCGTGAGCACCCCGATTCTCCATGACGGATACCTTTATGCCATGGACTTCGCCGGATACGCCCACTGCATCAAGGCCGACACGGGAGAGGAAGTCTATCGCGAGCGACTGGACGTCTCCAGCAGTGGCGACAAAATCTATGCTTCGCCGGTCGCCGCCGACGGGAAAATCTACGGCGTCAGCCGTCTCGACGGCGCGGTGGTGCTGGCGTTGTCGCCCGACTTCAAACAACTTGCCCACAACCACCTGGGCGACGAAAGCGTGTTCAACGCCACGCCGGTGATCGTGGACGGTAAGCTGCTGTTGCGCAGCGACAAGTGCTTGTATTGCATTGGGAAGTAAGATAGTCCACGATACAATGGGGAGGTTTTGCAGAAACGGCCCTGAACCGCGCATTAGCTATGCGGGAATCAACAAAGGGTGGTGGTCGTGAAAGAGTGGTTGGCTGTGACGACGGCTTCCTTGACTCTGCTAATTAGCGCATGCCCGTGTGCAGCCGTCATGGCCGCGGAACAGGTCCGGCTTCCGGTCTATCGTTCGCCATTCGATATGGCGTTTGCGCCGGACGGAACACTGGCGGTCGCCACAGGAGGTTGGGGCGAGTCAATCTATCCATTGAATCGGAACCCCGATAGATCGTCGCCACTCGTACCGGCGAGCCGTCCCTCGCACGCCTACAACCCCTCACAAATACACTCGCCGATTGTAGATGTACCACTCCGTAAGCAGAATGAGCAGCCCGACCAGCAGGAGCCACTTCCAGGCTTCCTTGCGTGCCGACTGCCGGGCCGGCGCGCCGGCCACTTCTTCGTAGCCGATCTGGATCGTCGGTTTCGGATCGGGGCGGATGTCGCTTTCGGCGGCGTTGCACAGATTCACGGCGAACTGCTGCTGCGTTTGGCCGCCGGATTGCACTTGGTAGACTCCCAACTCGGCCGTGTTGGTGAAGGCGGCATTGCCCAACTCGTCGCTTCGCAAATCGAGCGTCTCGCCCGACGGTGTTCGCACGCGGAGCTTGGCGTTGGCGTCGAGTGTCTTCAGGGCCACGGGCTTGCCCGGCCGCACGTAGCCGGTCTCCAGTGCGTCGCGGCTGCCACCGAGGTAATTGAATAAATTCAGGACGAAGACGGGAAAGCTCTGCCTGGTCATCCAGTTGGTGCCGATGTAGCGTTGCAGTTTGCCGTCGTCGCCGGCGATCTCGTCGATGATCCGGAATCCGATCACCATGTCCTCGAACCGTTCGCGGGGTGCCACGGCCGCCATCGGTCCTTCGTTGGTGTCGATCAAAACGGTTCCGCCCGGCGGCACTTCCAGGGGCGTTCCGGCGGCCAGCATTACATCGCCCATTTCGAGCCATTGCAGCAACGGGTGGCCGGCCTCGACGTCGATGATCTGCGGCACGTCGACCGCTTCACCGGCCGACCATCCGCCGGTCGGCGGCAGGCTGCCGATCAGCAGCGTGTTCGCCAGGGGCATCGTCTCGGGGCGGCAGCGGTCGTAAATAATCAGATCGTACAACCCGGCCGCGGCGGCAGCCAGGTAGGGCTTCGTCTTCAGGAAGGCGGGCGACTCGACCGTCAGTTCGGCAATCTCGGCCGTGGAGTCGGTCTGCAGGGCGAACTCCAGCGGCTCGTTGCCGGGTGTGACCAGCAGCACGTTGGCCGGTTCCGGCGGAGCGACCACCAGGTAGGCTTCGTCGTCGATCGCCAAATGGTCGCCGGCCGCAATTTCGAGTTTCAGCACGCCCGACTCGACGGACCCCACGTCGAACGCCACGCCCCGGGTTTCCCCGGCGGCAATCTCCATCCGGTCGGCGTCGATCAGTTCTTTGTCGAGCAGCAGATCGATCGAAGCTGAGACGTCTTCGCCGCCGAAGTTCTCCAGCCGGGCGAAGGCCTGAAATACCTCCGGGTTCGACTCGCTGCGCCGCACGCTGAAGGCCACTATGCCCAGGTTCTTCGCATCCGGCGAGCCGACCGAGATGAACGTCGGCCGCAGATTACCCAGCGAGAAGCCGGTCACGGCGGGGAACTTCCCGTCGCTCAGCACGTACAGTTCGGCCAGCAGGTCGGGGGTCAACTGAAAATCCTCGCCGGCGAAGCCGGGATTCACCAGGCCCGAGGCCACCTTCAGCGCCTCGAGCAGCGACGTCGCGTGCGCCGACGGCTCGATGCCTTCCAGCTTGCGGCGCAACAGCCGGCGGTTGTCGGTGAACGCCTGTTCGATCTTGGCCGTGTCGTCGAAGCTCACGATCATGGCGACGTCGCCCGACTCCATCTCCTCGATCATTTCGTCGACGAGTCGCTTGGCTTCGTCGAGCCGGGAGGTCCCGACGTCGGTCGCTTGCATGCTGGCCGATCTGTCGACCAGGAAGACGAACCGGTCGCCGGTGAGTTCGGTTCCCCGCCAGTTCAACCCCAGCAGCGCCAGCGCCGCCAACAGCAAAAACAGCAGTTGCAGAAACAACAACAAGTTCCGCCGCAGGCGTTGCCAGATGCTGTTGACGTGCAGATCCTCGATCGACCGGTGCCAGAGGTAGGTGCTGGGCACTTCCAGCGGCCTGCGCTTCAGTTTCAGAAAGTACAGCAGTACGATTGCCGGCGGCACGGCCGCCAGGATCGACCACTGCCACCAGGTGAGCATGTTGGCGATATTCGGCCACATCAGCGAACCAGCCCCCGCGTGCGCAAAAATCCGGTAATCAGGTCCTCGACCGGCACGTCGTTGCGTGCCATCAGGTAGACGATCCCCCGGCGGTTGCAGAAATCGCGCGCCCCGTCGACGAACGCGGCCAGGGTCTGCTTGTAGCGTTTCAGCAGCGGGGCGCTGACGGTGATCTCGGCCACGTCGCCGTCTTCACAATCAATCAGCCGCAGGTCGCCTTCGACGTCCGGGTCGAGTTCCTCGGCCGAGAGCAGATGGATGACGTAGACGTCCATATCGCGGGAGACGAGGTACTTGAGTGCATCCTTGTAGCCGGTCTTTTCCATGAGGTCGGCGATTAGCACCACGATACCGCGGCCCGAGTTTCGCAGGCAGAAGTTCTTCACGCCCTCGACCATGGTGATCGACTCGCCCGGTTCGACCGCTTCGAGGTGTTCGAGCATTCGCCAGAGGCTGCGGCGTCCGCGGAAGACGGGAGCGGCGTCGCGGGCCGACTGGCCGAGCGTTTCGATCTTCACCCGATCGCCGCGGATCAGCCCGATGAACCCCAACGAGGCCGCGAGTTGGGTGGCATATTGCAGTTTGGTCGGTTCGCCGAAAGCCATCGAATCGCTGGCGTCGATCAGGGCGTAGAAGTGCAGGTCCTCCTCTTCGAGAAACATCTTCAGGAAGAGCTTTTCGAGCCGGGCATAGGTGTTCCAGTCGACGAACCGCAGGTCGTCGCCGGGCACGTAGTTGCGAAAGTCGGCGAACTCGACGCTTTGTCCCTTGCGCGGACTGCGCCGTTCGCCTTTCATCCGCCCACGAAATATCTTGCGGCTGACCAGTTCCATCCTCTCGAGCCGGGCGAGCAATTCGGGGGTCAGTATGGTGGAAGTCGGGGGCATGTGCCGTTCTTGATCTCCGCGGTGGTGTTCGCTTCCAGGTTCGCGGCTTTCAAACCTGCCGGTGGTCAGTTCGTTTAACCCGAAGCCGAAGGCGTTGGTCGTTGGTTGCGAGGCTCCTTCGCGAGGCCGCCGTCGCCTTCGGCTTAGGGTTAAACGAAAGTGTCATTTATGGGTCGTCCCTGGAGCGTGGGCTACTGCAGCGTGGGCGGCACGATCTCGCCTTGCGTTTGGGCGACCGTGTTCTCGTAGGAGCCGAAAAAGTCGCTGTTGCAATCGAGCCAGAGCGTGATGCGGTACATCTCCTCCCCGGAAAGTTTCACGTCGTAATGGCCTTCTTCGAGGATCTTCAGCAGCTTGGATGCCTGGGCGCCGAACCGGCCGGGAATGGTCACCGAAGGCGTCCAACGATCGTATCCGCCGCCCGGCGATCCGTAGAAAAACGCGTAGCCGGTCAGGTTCTTGTACGAGGTGTACCACTGGCCGCTTCGCTTGTCGCCGGCCGCCAGGTCCATCGCCTTGGGCTCTTTGGCGTGACACGCCACGCAATGACGCTCAAGCACCGGCTGCACCAACCGGGGGAAGCTGAACGGGTTCGAGCCGTCGACGTCGGGACGGATCTCCGACGGCGTGCGACGCGTCGCCGCCAGCGACCGCTCCGGCGAGATCGGCGCGTGGTGGCGCGGCTCGTGGCAACCCTGGCAGACCAGTCGTTGACCGGGATGAACGTAGGTGGCGCTCCGCATCGACTGAACGGCCATGCCGCGCTCGTCCAACGCCTGGAAGAACACCGGCCGACCGACCGGCAACTCGAAGTGCGCGCTGCCGTCGGCCTCGACCGGGACCGTACCCAGCACCGCCCGGGCCGATTTCTCCAGGCCGTAACCGATCCGCGGCTGGTGGTGGTGCCAGGTCGACTTGGGCAATACCTGCAAAATTCGCAGGGCGACGATCTTGGTCCCTTCCGGCCAGGGCGCCGTGCCGTCGTAAACGTTGACCACCGTAACCGGGGCCGTCTTCGGCAGTTCGGCCTTCGGCGCCACCGGTGCGCCCGGCCGCCCGGTCAGCGAGACGTGCGGAACCACCGGCGGCCGTTGGCGTGGGCGAAGCGGCATCGGGCTCAGACACGAGACCTCCGGATCGCGGTAGATCAACTCCTTGTTGCCCAGCGCGTCCAACAGATAGATGCCGAAGTTGTTGTCGGTCCCCCGTCCTGCACTGCCGTCGGGATCGTAAACGCACAAATAGAACTCTTCGCTCAGCGGCCACGCGGTGCCGTAGACCTGTCGTCCCGGTTCGGCCTCCGGGAACAGTATTTCCGGGGTCAGCCGCTTGCAGGGCGCCATGGCGTTGTCGTCCTCGATCGTCGGGTCGACCACCACCAGCGACCCGTAGGCCTGGCCGTGATGGGCCGCCGCCGTGGTCACGTAACGCGGCGAGCCGGGGATCGCCCGAAAGTCCATCTCCATCAGCGGCAGTTTGCCTTGCGACTCGGAAAAATTGCCGTGGATCGACCGGGCGTCGCGACCGTCGGGCGTAGTGATCCAAGGGTGGTGGGCCTGGTTGAAACCGCGATCCACGTAATCCCAACGCGTGTAGACGATCATCCCGTTGTTGTCCACGCTGGGGTGCCATTCGTTGGTTTCATGAGGGCTGAGGCAGACGATGTCGCTGCCGTCGGCGTTCATCGAGTGCAGGGTATACGAGGGCACGGGCCGGGCATGACAACGGCCGTAGCCGCCGCGACGCTCGGAAATGAACGCGATCCGCCCATTGGGTAGCCAGCAGGGGTCGAAGTCGTTCATCGCACCGTCGGTCAATTGCGTCAGGCCGGACCCGTCGACGTTGACTTTGAAGATGTGGAACGTGCTCTGCGGGGACCATTGATACCTGGTCGGCTCGGCCTCGGTGTAGGCGAAAAGGATGGTCTTGCCGTCGTAGGAGAGATCGGGGGCGAGAAAGCCGCCGTTGTCGAGCTTGCGGCCCTTGAAGCGGCCGTTTCCACAGACCGAGTCGGCCAGGACGTTCCGCGGCACCGGCCCATCGGAGAAAGCCTTCTCGAGCACGAACAACCCCCCGCATCGAATCGCGTGGAAGCCGAAGTACTGGTCGCACATGTGGTTGCCGCTCTTCTCGTGACCGGGAAGGAAGTGGCGCTTGATGAACAGGATCCGATCGAAGTTCAACAACGGGTTCGACAGCGCAATCTTGCGGCGCAGCGCGACGATCTGCTCGAACAGTTCTCGCCGGGCGTTCCGGTCGCCGGCGTCGATTTGTGCGGCCTGTTGGGTCAGCCGATCGAGTTCGGATCGCTCGGCCGAGAGATCGGCTGCACCCCGCATGTTCTTCAGGCGGTCGGCCAGCGCGGTCGTGCGACGTAAGACCACGTCGACCGGGTCCCGATCGGTGTCGAGAATCAGCGACTCCCGGCGAAATGTCTGTTCCGGTTTTTGGCGATGCTTTGACTTCGATATGACGTCTTGCAGAACGTCGAACTCCGGCCGAGGGTCGGCCGCCGTAGCCGGAGTACACACGTATCCGCATGCCAGCAGCAGTAGAAGAAGAGGAAGAGACAGATTAACGACTTTCATTTCTTTGACACCTTGTATCGCTGATTGTCATATCCCTGATTGTCCTGGTATCCTTGGGAAAAGTCAAGGAAGAGCACCCACCCTACTTTAATCGCGATCGGGCTTCTTCGGCCCACGGGCTGCTGGGCGACAGTTCCAGGAACGCCCGCCAGTGCGTATCTGCCGCTTCGTGCCGGTCCATTTCGTCGAGCGTTCGGGCCAGATGATAGTGGGCGTCGGCGTAGTCGGGATAATAGGCCAGGGCCCCTTCGAACGCGGCTGCCGCCAATTCGTGCTGGGAGGTCTCGGCCAACACGCAGCCCAAGTTCGCCCGGGCCTCGACATAGTCCTCGTCCAACTCGATGGCCATGTAGTATCTTTCCCGGGCGGCGGCCAGGTCGCCCTGACGATAGAGCAATTCGGCCAACTGGAAGCAGAGCGTCGGCTCGGGGCCGGCGGCGGCCATGGCGGCCCGATACATCTCCGACGCCGCCGCAAGCTGGCCGTCCTCCTCCAACTCGTCGGCCAGGTGGCACATCTGCTCCGCCGTGGCAGGTGCCGCCTCGAGCGCCGGGAGCGATACCACCGAAGCGGACTCCGCCAAGTCGGACGGTTCCGGCGTGGGCAATTCCGGCATGGGCAAGTCATGCGCGGGGGCGGCCTCGAAGTCGAACCGCAACTGACCGCCCGGCTCTATCAGTCCGTCGCCCTGACGCAGCAAGATCTCCTTGCCCTCGACGATCACCGATAACTGGGCCAGCGGCCGATCCACGTCGGGCAACAGCCGGCCCAACGCGGCCAGCTTTCGCTCGATCTGCTGTGGCGAAACACCGGCCGCCAACAACTCGGCCAGCCGCCGGGCAGTGGCCACCTCCTGGAAATCGAAGTAGGGCAGCCGCCGCACCTCGCGGACCGGCACGATCAGACCCCGCCTGTGCCAGCGACGAATTACCGCCACCGCAACGCCCAGCAGGTCGGCCAGCATGGCCGGAGTGTAGAGCCGGTGGATCTCCTGCTCGAGCTCGACCAGGCCGAGTTGCTGCCAAAGCTGCGTCTCGGTGATTACCTGCAAGGTTCCGCGCCCGACCGCATCGCGGGTCGAATCGTCGAACCACTGATCGAACTGTTCGGCGTCGGGCAGCGGCAACTCCTCTTCGCCGACGACCGCCAGGTGGACCGACGCGTCGGGCTTATCCACCACCGAGGCCCCGTGTTGCCGAGCCAGTCGGGCCGCGTCGCGCCGCGCCATGCTGGCCAGTTTGCCGAGGAACGCGACTCGTTTGCCCTGCAGCACGTTCTTGACGTCGTTACTGGGAGTATCGCCCATTCGGTTACCTACGTGAAATCGTTCTTGTCACGTAGCGTACCAATCTGCAGTCAACTCGGCTAGCCCCCATAGTCGTTGTTCGCTCCGCGAACAAACGCTGGTTCGCTCCGCACAAAACGTTGGTTCGCGGAGCGAACCACGACTATACCGGTTTGACCGTGCTGATCCAGAGAAACGGCCGATCTGCCTCGTCGAGACGGACCTCGAACTTCAGTCCGGCCTGGAAGAGGATCTTTCGCAGCACCAGGCTGTAAGTCGTCCGGCTGCGGGGATGCGTGACCATGGCCTTGGCCGGGTCGATGCCGTGTCGGGCCAGGGCGTTGTGGTCGATCAACACGGGCACATCGAGGATCTTGCCGATGGCCGCCAATGCCCGGCGGGCCGGAACGCCTTGAATGTTCACGCTGTGGAACTCGTAGAGTGCCGGCAGCACGTCGCGGGCCGGTTTCTCGGAATCCCAACCGACCGGCCAGATCTCCAGGCCCGGTCTGGACTTGACGACCATGTACGCCGGACTCCCTCCAAGCTGCCGCGGAACCATGCATAGGCCCATCGGACGCAACACGTAGGCCAACGCCGTGCCGCTGGAAAGGCCCAGCAACTCTTCGTCGAGCTTGTCCGTCTTCAGCGAGTCGGCCAGGCCCGGTTCGATGCGCAGCGGCAGCAGCAGACCGCCGCCGATGCGGTCGACCAGCGTACCTCGGGCAGCCCCCTGGGTGGCAAAGCCAACCGGCCGGGAGGCGTCCTCCAGGACCTGCTCGAACTGCGAAGCAGAAAGCCCGAAGGCCGATTTCGGCTCCCGCCCGTCCTCGGGTCCAAGCCGGGCAAGATCATCCAGCCAGCGTGCCAGCCGGGCGGCATCGCCACGGCGGAAACGCCCGGGCGGAAGCAGCAACTCGTCGCGAGAGCGGATGATGCCGGTGACTACGTACAGCCGACTGGCCTCGGTCCCGCGAACGTCGATCCCCACTCGATCGGCCCCCGTCGCGGCACGAATTCGCACGTTACGAATCCCGGCGTTCGCCAGCGTTCTGGCCCAATCCTGAAAGGCCAACGCAGCACCTCGGGCCTCGCCGACCAGTTCCAGTTGAACCCGTCCCTCGGCCAAGACCGGGCTGGCCGCCACGAGCAACAGCAACACGGCGGCCGGGAGACACAATAGACGACGCGGACAGCAAGTTTGCATGAGACACCCTCTCCGTGCGGAAATGGCAATCGGTACATCCAATTGTAGCACGGCCGGGGGGAGAGGCGAGGGGTGGGGGGAGAAGGGTGGGTCCGAAAAAGGGCACAGGCACCGTCGGCAAACGCCCCAACCACTTAAAAACGAGGCGCTCGACGGAGCCAGCCCCCATTTTCGGTTGCCCCGCTAAACGAATTGCTCAACAGCCACCCTTCTCCCTTCTCCTTTCCCCCTTCTCCCATCGCACGTCTCCCTCCGGGTCTGCCCCCACTTGCAGCCTGCGGGATATTTGTCAGAATATCGCCAGCGACCCCTCGGGCGTGCTGGCCGGAGCGTGCCGGAAACTACCGCCCGAGTTTCCGACTAATTCAAGCATACAAGGAGTTGAACATGGCACGACCGGTTACAATGTTCACCGGCCAATGGGCGGACTTGCCGCTGGAGGAACTGGCACACAAGTGCAGCGGTTTCGGCTACGAGGGCCTGGAATTGGCCTGCTGGGGCGATCACTTCGAGGTCGACAAGGCGCTGGCCGAGGACGACTACTGCGCCAAGAAGCGCGAACTGCTCGAACGGCATAACATGCAGGTATTCGCCATCAGCGCCCACCTGGTCGGCCAGGCCGTGCTTGACAACATCGACGCGCGGCACCAGTGCATCCTGCCGCCATACGTCTGGGGCGACGGCGATCCGGCCGGCGTCAACGCCCGGGCCGCCGAGGAGTTGATCAACACTGCCCGGGCCGCGCAGAAATTGGGCGTCGGCGTGGTCAACGGCTTCACCGGCTCGAGCATCTGGCACCTGCTCTATTCGTTCCCGCCGGTCTCGCCCGAGATGATCGACGACGGTTTCAAGCTGTTGGCCGAGCGTTTCAACCCGATCCTCGACGTCTTCGCCGAGTGCGGCGTAAAGTTTGCTTTGGAGGTGCATCCCACGGAGATCGCTTTCGACTTGTACACGGCGGAACGCGCGATCGAGGCACTCGGCGGACGCGAGGAATTCGGCTTCAACTTCGACCCCAGCCACCTGATCTGGCAAGGCGTCGATCCGGTCGAGTTCATCCGGGCATTCGGCGATCGGATCTACCATGTCCACATGAAGGACGGTATCGTGACGCTCGACGGCCGGAGCGGCATACTATCGAGCCACTTGAACTTCGGCGACCCGCGCCGCGGCTGGGACTTCCGCTCGCTGGGACGTGGCGGCGTGAACTTCGAGGAGATCGTTCGCGCGTTGAACAACTGTGGCTATACCGGCCCGTTGTCGGTCGAGTGGGAAGACAGCGGCATGGACCGCGACCACGGTGCGGCCGAGGCATGCGAGTTCGTTAAGAAGATCGATTTCGAGTCGAGCGGGCGAGCCTTTGACTCGTCGTTCGACAAAGAAGAACAGTAGCCAATAGCGCAGAGCGAGCACCCCCTTGGGGTCGGAACGCTATTCCCGGGGTTCCGGCCCCGCTCTCTTGCGCGGACGAAAGCCGGCCATGATAGTCGTTGTTCGCGGAGCGAACAACGACTATTGATCCTCGAGTAACCCAATGGCAATTCTCCCTCCATCACGGTTCTTCCCGCCGGCAGAAACGGTCGATCCTGAAGGTCTGGTCGGATTTGGCGGGAAGCTCTCGCCCGAGTGGTTGTTGGACGCCTATTCGCACGGGTTTTTCCCGTGGCCGATCGCCGAAAGCGGCGTACCGGTTGCCTGGTGGTCGCCGGACCCCAGGGCGATCATCGAACTGGACCAGTTTCACGCGTCGCGGCGATTACGGCGGACCGTTCACGGCGGGCGGTTCGACGTGACCTTCGACGAGGATTTCCCGGCCGTGATCCGCGGCTGCGCTACGGCCGATGACCGCGTCGGCGAAACGTGGATCACGCCCGAGATGATCGATGCTTATATCCGGTTGTGGGAACTGGGCAACGCACACAGTGTCGAGGCCTGGCAACAAGGCCGCCTTGCAGGGGGTATGTACGGCGTTGCAATCGCCGGGTTGTTTGCGGCCGAATCGAAGTTTTACGAGGTGCGCGACGCCTCAAAAGTGGCGTTGGTTCACTTGGTCGAGCACCTCCGGCGCCGCGGGTACGAATTGCTCGACATACAGCAACTCACGCCACACACGGCCCGATTTGGTGCAATCGAGATTCCCCGTAAGGAATACCTTCGATGCCTCGCCGAGGCATTGGTTTTGCCGGTGACGTTCTCGGACGCCCCTCAGGCGGGCGGCTGAAGAGAATCTACACGTAGCTACGGAGAAATCTCCACCTGCCGCTCGCCCGAGCGGCCGACGGGTTTGCCTCCGGCTCGCCGTACCCTTATAATGAATTGCTCCGTGGGGGGTTGCTTCCAGAGAGGAGAACCCGCGTCCATGTTCCCGAATCACAATTGAAAGCAAATTACGATGAACCGAACCGCTTCAGCCCGACTGGCGGTGGCAACCGTCTGTTGGATCGCTGCAATGGCCCTGTCGGCAGGCACACCCGCCTCGGCGTGCAACACGCCCGTCTATCGCTATGCAATGTACAACTGGGCGTCGACACCGTACGCGGTCTTCTACTTCCACGAGGGTACACCTGCCGAAGAAGACGAAGCGGTCAACAAGTTGCTGGTTGAGTTGAGCGAGGCAGAGCCGCCGGCGAACGTGTACTTCAACGAAGTGGACGTCTCCGAAGAAGAGTGGTTCTCGCGGCTCCACCCGTTGATCAAGAAGCTCTACGAAGCGAACGCCGAGGTGCCCAAACCGATGCACCTGATTATTACGCCGTGGGGTGCCGAGTTGTTTGCCGGCCGGCTCGACGAAGCAAAGGTCAAGGCGATGGTCGCCTCGCCGGCGCGAACCAAAATGAACGAGTTGCTCGCCGAGGGGAACATCACCGTCTTGATGATTCTCACCGGGCCCAACGCCGACGAGAACCAACGGGCGGAGAAGGTGGCCGGCGAAGTGGTCGACGTAATTGTGAGCGGCGAAATCCCCGTCGGTATCGACCCCGTCGGTTATGGTCCCGAGATGCCCTATGATGACAACGAGCAAGGAGACGACGAGGACGGAGAAGAGGAAGACGACGGCAACGGCAACGGCGACGAGGACTCGAAAGGCAGAGCCAAGATCGCCGTGTTGAAGGTGTCGCGTACCGATGCGGCTGAGGAGTGGCTTGTTCGCATGTTGCTGTCGATAGAGCCGGACCTTGACGAGTTCCCCGACGATGCGATGATCTTCGCCACATACGGACGGGGTCGGGCGATGCCGCCGTACATCGGCAAAGGGATCACCGCCGACAACCTGATCGATTGCGTCATGTTCCTTGCCGGGGCCTGCTCTTGCATGGTGAAGGATCAGAACCCGGGCATGGACCTGTTGATGCAATGCGACTGGAACGCTACGGCCGATGCCTTGGCTGCCGACGATCCGGCGTTCGATGACGATCCTTGGGGATATCAGGAGTTCGAGCCGCAGCCGCCTGAAGACGGCGTCGAATCGACGGCTGATGCCCCCGCGGGAGACGCGCCTGCGGAGAATTCGCCGCCTGGGGATTCGCCGCCCGGGGGCGTCGAGACAACCAGCCAGAGTGTGGCGAACGCCGCTGCTGCCGAAGCCGATCAGACGCCCGACGTCAACTCGGCCGAGGGTGCCATCTCGCCGGCGGTTGCCGAGGCGGCCGACAACACGGCGGCCACGCTTGAACAGATCGCCGAGAGCGTCGAATTCGACAACGAGCCCGCGTCATTCGCCATGCGTCAAGCATGGACGATCGGACTGGGGTTGGCGATTGCCACGTTTTTGGTCGTGGTGGCCGGGTTGGTGCTGGTGCGCCGACCGCCGCAGTGATCGCCGATGACCGCTGGCGACGTCGATCCGCCACATGCTATACTGAGTTTTTGGAGCGGCCCGTCATCCCATAGTCGTTGTTCGCTCCGCGAACAAAACGTTGGGGCGCTCCACTAACAAGAAACGCTGGTTCGCGGAGCGAACCACTACTATTAGCCCCGCTATCTGTCATGATTCACCTCGACGAAGTCAGCAAGACGTACCACACGAACAATGGCCCCGTGCATGCGCTGTCGGGCGTAAGTATCGATGTCGAGCGGGGGGAATTCATCGCCGTGTGCGGTCCGAGCGGATGCGGCAAGTCGACTCTGCTGCTGCTAACCGGTGGGCTGGCAATGCCCAGTAGCGGTCGCGTGGAGGTTGCCGGCGAGGATTTGACGTCGGCCTCTCCGGCCACGTTGGCCCGATTTCGCGGCGAGCAGATCGGTTTCGTCTTCCAGATGTTCCATCTGCTGCCGTACTTGACGGTATTGCAGAACGTGACAGCCGCCGCCCTGCCCGGCCGAGAGGCGGCGGCCAAGACCCGAGCAGCCGAACTGCTGGAGGAATTCCAGCTTACCGACCGCCTGAAACATCGCCCCGCCGAACTCAGCGCCGGCGAACGTCAAAGGGTGGCGATCGCCCGGGCGCTTGTCAACCAGCCGGCATTGATCCTGGGCGATGAGCCCACCGGGAACCTCGACCCGCGGAGCGCCACGGGAGTGCTCGACCTGCTGGCCGATTTCCATCGCCGGGGCGGTACGGTCCTCCTGGTGACTCACCAAGAGTCGGCGGCGGAATATGCCGATCGAACCATCTTGCTCCGCGACGGGAAGATCGACGGTTGAGTTGAAAGTGGGGTGGGAACCGTCGTTTTCAACGGGCCACTTGCCCCACGGTCCTATTGCTGCTCTTTCGCCGAGAAATGTCCCGCGCCGTCGCTCCTGGCGATCACGGTCACGCCCGATTCGGTAATCGTGAAGCCGCGGGCCCGATCGAGTTCTTGGTCGTAGCCGATTTGCACGTCGGCGGGAATTTGAACTTCTTTGTCGATGATTGCCCGACGGATCTTTGCGTGTCGGCCGACGTCTACCCGGTCGAACAAAATCGAGTCTTCGACGTGAGCATAGCTGTTGATCCGAGTGTCCGATCCGATCACCGACCGTTCCGCCTGTCCACCGGAGAGAATCGAACCCAGGCAGACGATGCTGTCGACGGCCATTCCGCGCCGGGCGGGCGAACCCTTCTCGGCAAAGACGAATTTCGGCGCGGGGTAGTTCGGTTGATACGTGCGGATGGGCCAGTCGCGGTCGTACATGTTCAACTGCGGATCGACCGACACCAGGTCCATGTTGGCCTCGTAGTAGGCGTCCAGCGTTCCCACGTCACGCCAGTAGGCGTCGCGTTTGCGGTTCTCGTCGATGAACGGATAGGCAAAGACACGATGCGTGTCGATGATTGCCGGAATCACGTCATTGCCGAAGTCGTGACCACTTGCGTGTCGAGTGGCGTCGAGGCAGAGTTGTTCAAAGAGGAATCGGGCGTTGAAAACGTAGATGCCCATCGAGGCCAAGGCGTGCTCCGCGTCGTTGGGGATCGACTTCGGCTGCTGCGGTTTCTCCGCAAAACCAACCACCCGAGACTCCGCGTCCACCTGCATCACACCGAACTGATGCGCCTTATTGATACCCACCCTCAACGCCCCGATCGTCAAGTCCGCACCGATATCGCGGTGAAAACCCAGCAGTTTCGAGTAGTCCATCTTGTAGATGTGATCGCCGGCAAGTATCACGACGTACTCGGGACGCTCTTTCTCTATGGTGTAGATGTTCTGGTATACGGCGTCGGCCGTGCCCTGATACCAGTTTTCGTCGATTCGCTGCTGCGGTGGTACGACATCAATGAATTCACCCAGTTCTCGGCACAGATATCCCTGCCAACCCAGGTTGATGTGGCGATCCAAGCTCATTGCCTTGTACTGTGTCAGAACGAGATTCTTCCGGATCCCGCTGTTGAGACAGTTCGACAGTGTAAAGTCGATGATGCGATAGCCACCGCCGAAAGGCACCGCCGGCTTTGCCCGATCTCGAGTGAGTGGATCCAACCGCGATCCCTTTCCTCCTGCCAGGATCACGGCTAACGCGTCTCGCATGTCAATCCCTTTTCTCTCGCGCCGAGGCCTTATAGTTCCGAATAACGACTCCCTTTTCGGCCAACAATATCGATTCTACCGATTTCACCGCATTGCTAAAGGGGGGACTGGCGTAAGTATCTCGGCGCGAAAACCTCCTGGTCGTCGTATATTACCCGTCTTTACAGGTGCAGCACGGCACTCAATTCTGCGCTGGTCCCAAATCGCGCTGAAGCTCCTCGCGGATCTCGCCGATCAGTTGCGTTGCCCTCTGTTGAAGCTCTTCGACCAGTGGGTCAAGCCAGCCGGCGCCGGCACGATTTCTGCCGACACGGACCCATCTCTGCATCTCTTCGCGTAGTGCGTCGCCGGTCGTCGCGTTTTGCCACCGGCAACACTCGACCTCGAAACTCGCCCGAACAAGCCCTGAGAAGCTCACTCGCACGCTGTCCCAGTAGGTTTCCGTGTGGAAACGGGCGCGCCCTTCGGAGTCGGTCCTGGTAACGGTTCTGGTTTTGCGGACGTGCTTCGTGCCGCGGCCCGACACGTTGACGTCTCCCGTGCCGTGGCTCGCACCGACGTATATCCCGTCTCGCACCTTGGCCCCGACGCGCTTGATGGCCGCGTCGAGGTCTTCATCGGTCGCCGTTTCTTCGATTGGCCGGACGGTTCGAAACGCGTCGATCTTGGTCACCGCGTCCTTCAACTCCAGGATCTTCGTGGCCCAATGTCCTGCGTCGCAGTCTTTCGGGAGACAACAGAGCTTCTGCTGGAGCACCGCGGGCAGAGTGTTCTTGGCCGTCGTTCGAATCCGGTTGTCGATCTCGAAGTGGAGACTCTCGCTGTCTCGGCTGACAGTCTCGCGTTTCTCTTGGATGAATCCGATTGCGTAGTCGAGGTCGGCAATCGGATCGGTGAGCCGCTGCAGGGACCGGCGGTGTAGGTTGAGGATTTCGAGCGTCTCGTCGATCTGGTCTTCGGCCCGATCGATCTCACGGTCCAATTCCTTCAGCATGCGGAGCGTATCCTTGACGCCGGTGGTACGTCTGCTGAACGTCCGCTTGATTCTGATTTCCAGCCGTCCCCAGAAGCTGGCGACGCGTCGGGCTTTGCCCGCCCGCTTCGCTTGCAGCACGGACCGTGTTTTCCGCAGGCCGGCAAGTTTCTCATCGGCCGCGGCGATCACGCCCCGTTGTTGGGCGATCTCGGTCTCGTTTTGCTCGGCAAGGTTGGTTTTCCGCGAGTTCAGCTTTGCCAGTTCGGCGTCGAGCGGCCGCAGCGTCTCTTTCGCCAGGCGGAGCCATCGATATAGGGCCAGGACCTCGCTGGCATCGGGGCCGAAGAACGCCGTCATTCGCGATGCGGTTTGCACGGTCACACTCCCTCGAAATCGCGTTCGAGTTCCGTCCGGACGAGATTCGCATAGTCGGCAATGCTGCGCCGGCAGGCCGTTTGCCTGGCGGTCAGGGCTTCCAACTCGGCCGTCTTTTCTCCCAGCGACGCCGACGCCTCGGCAAACACCCCGACGCGGTCGCCAAGTTCGACGGGCGGCTGCCAGGCGACTTCATCCACCGTGTAGATGCCCTCACCCGACCCGCTGCCGGAGGCCGAGCCGCTTGCTCCCGAGTATCCGCCGAAGAAGCTCGAGTCCTCCTTGAAGTACACCGATCCTTCGAGCCGCACCGAGGTTCGTCGGTCGACGCTGCTTAGCTCGAAGCCCGAGGTTATCGTTGCGCCCAGACCGGCGAGACTCTCGTGTGACGAGCGGGAGGCTTCTTCCAGATCGCGGCGAGTTGTTTCGACCTTCTCCTCGGCGTCGGCCAGTTCAACGAGGCTGCGAAGCAGGTTCGCCGCACAGGTTCCGAAAAACTCGACGTTCGAGGCGAGCGTGCGAAGCCCTCCGACCCGGTGCTCCAACTCCTGCGGCGGAAGCGCCCGAATTATGCGGAGAACCCGATCGTCGATTTCGCCGTTGGCCGCGCGTATCGAAGTGGTCAACGCGTCTTTCTCGGTGGTGAGTTCGTCAACACGATCCTTGAGCGTTCTGATGGGGTCCGACAACTCGTCGTGCTGTTGCTGAGCGTTGTTCAATTCCTCTCGGCGCTCCGCAATCTGGTCGCCGAGTTCACGTATCCTGTTGCCAAGGAGCGAAATCTCCCGCGTGAGATCCCGCTTCTTGCTTGGCAACAACATGCACAGCAAGCCGTACCAGAACGATTTGAGCCTGTTCTGCCGCGATATCTTGTCGCCCGCGGTACGTGCCAACTCGCGTTCGAGTTTGCGCAGGCCGGTCTCGGACGACGAAATCGTTTCGTCGAGTTCCGTCAGATCATCTTCCTTGTCGGCCCGTTGCAGCGACAGCTTCGTCGAAATGTCGCGCAGGCCGTGTTCCAACTCGAACAGTCGGCCTTGTCCGCCGTGCAGTTGCTCGTACGCCGCCTGAACGCCGGTCGCCTCATCGCCGAAGAAGAGTTGCATCCGCCGGGCTTGCCCCCAGGAAAAGCCGTCGGGAGTGGCCGTCGTTGCGACCTCGGCCGGGCGAGCGGCGACATCGGGAACCGGGCGAGGCACGACCGGTGCGGCCGGTTCGACGGGCAAGACGTCCCCCGGCATCTGCTCGACGGTAACGTCGGTATCATCGTCATCCGCCGATTGCGGATCGGCGGCCGTGGGCGTTTCAGTCTGTTCAGGCAACTGCCGTTCGATATTCGTCAGAGCCGTCTTGGCGGCGTCGCGGACGGCGTAGAAGTCGTCGTCGAGCAACGCCTCCAACGGCTGCACGGCCCGGCTGTCACCGATTTCACCCAGTGCCCGGGCTGCGTCACGCTGCACGTAGTCGTCCGCGTCTTTCAGGGCCTCGATCAAGACCGGCACGGATCCGGCCGAGGCGAGTCGTGCCAACGACGCAACGACCTCCCGGCGCAGGTATCGATCCTCGTCGGCCAGCAGTGTGCCGAGCGGCCCGACGACGACATCGGCCGGCAGAGCGGCCATCTCCCGCACCGCGCGGCGACGGTCATAGGAAGTCGTTTCCTGATCGAGGGCGATTTCGACGGGATCGTTTGATTCCGGCATGGGTTCATGGGGGTCAGGGGTTAGGGGTACAGATGAAGCATCATCTCGCGCGAGCTTGCAGTGCGAAGCACTTCAAGTTGCCGCTGCGATCCTTGCAGTATATCCTCCCGCCGGCAAGCACGACGTGCGGCCAGACATCAGTGCGGAACGTGCCGCCGACTCGGAGCAACTCTCGGTATCGCTCCGGCGATCGATCGGCCGTTTCGGCCAGCACCAGATCGCCACGGTTGCTCCAGATGATCAGCCGGCCGTCGGCCGTCACGATGCACGAAGCGGCATCGCTGAACGTAGCGGGTCCGGTCCATTTGACTTTGCCCGTCTCGAAGTCCAGGCACACCGGTCGCCGCCACACCCAGTATATATGTTTGTTATAGACTATCGGGCTGCAAACCTTTGAACACACCGGCTGTTGCCACAGTTTGGTCGCCCCTTTCAGAGTGATCTTCAACTTGCAGATTGCCGTATGATTGTAGCCCGAGGTAATCAATACGCAGTCGTCGTGGACCGTCGCCGAGGCAATGTTGTTGGCGAATTCAGTGACCCAGCCGTACTGGGCCACTGTTCGGCCTTCGTTGCCGCGATCCATCCGGGCAACAAGAAGACCGTTGTGAGTGAGCACGGCGACAGAGGGCACGCCCTCAACGCTAATCGGTGCCGGACCGCCCGTGTGCCCAGCAGGGTCTTTGCACTGCGAGACCCACCTGCGGCGGCCGGTATCTTTGGCGAACGCCATCAGGTTTCCTTCGTCGTCGCCCACTTCGACGATTACGCAATCTTCGTGGATCAGCGGTGCGGTGGTGAAACCGTAATCTCTTTGGCCGCTCCGCCCGACTTTCGGACGCCGCCGTACGTCGTACTCGTCGTAGAGGTTGATCCCCCAGACCCGTTGCCCGTCACTGGCCGTATCCCAACAGTTCAGATCGCCGTCGATGCTCAGCGTGTAGAGGAAGCCCGTCTTCGGATCGAACTCGGGCGTGGCGGTAATCGCCGAATAGACGCCTTGATCTCCGACGGCGTTGCGACCGAACTTGGGAGCCGTATAAGACGTCCTCCAAATCTCGGCGCCGGTGGTCGCATTGAGGCAGAAGACCTTGTCGCGGCGGCCGTCCCAGCCCAGGACGTAGAGCCGGCCGTCGACTACCAGCGGCGAAGTGGACCCGGTGCCGACGTTCTTCTGCCAGGCTACGTTGCTCGGGGGCCATGCGCCTTGTGCGTAGCGGGAATCTTCACCAACGACATCGCTACGGTCGGGTCCACGCCAGTGGGGCCAATCGTTCTCGGCCGCAGCCGTCACATGCGGAGCACAGACCGCGACGCTTGCGGAAAACAGCAGAACCGCCCGGAAACTAGTCGATATGTTCCCTTCCGTTCGCATGACGCCATTATACTCTGCTCCGAATCAGAAGCCAGCATGTTGCCGATGCTGAGTCTAGCAAATCCGCGGCATCTGCTCGCCGGAAAGCTGGTCGATGATCCGGCCGCTGCCCAGCAGGCTGCGCATCTCGACCACGCCCGGGTGTTCGGAAACTACCAATCCTATCGTGGCCGGCCCAACGGCGGCCGGATGCGATTGCATTAACTGGAGCACTTCGTCGACGGCTTCCGCGGGCACCATCGCCACGAGGCGGCCTTCGTTGGCGACATAGAGCGGGTCGAGCCCCAATAGCTCACACGCGCCGGCCACCGGTTCGATTACCGGGATGGCCGCTTCGTCGAGCTCGATTCCGACGCCGGCGTGTTCGGCGATCTCGTTCAGCGCCGCGGCCAGTCCGCCGCGTGTCAGGTCGCGCAGACAATGAATATCCGCACCGGCGGCGAGAATCGCCTCGACCAATCCCACCAGCGAAGCGCAATCGCTCGGCGGGGCCCCTTCAAAGCGGAGCCCTTCGCGAACCGACATGATAGCGATGCCGTGCCGCCCCAGATCGCCGCTTACGAGAATCGCATCGCCGGGCGTGACCCGGCCGGGCGCCACCTCGATACCTTCCGGCACTCGGCCGATACCGGAGGTATTGATGAAGATCCCATCACCCTTGCCGCGGTCGACTACCTTGGTGTCGCCGGTGACGATTCGCAGGCCGACCTCTCGGGCAGCATCACGCATCGACTCGACCACCCGGCGGAGCGTCTCCATCGACAGCCCCTCTTCCAGAATGAAACCCGCGCTCAGGCAAATCGGCTTTCCTCCGGCCATGGCCAGATCGTTGACCGTTCCGTAGACGGCCAGCTTTCCGATGTCTCCGCCGGGAAAGAACAACGGGCTGACCACGAACGAATCGGTGGTGAACGCCAGGCGGCGGCCGTCCAGCTCCACGATCGCGCTATCGTGAGGCGCCTCGATTGCAGGGGCCGGCTGCGACGACGATTCGCCCCGCGCAAACGCCGACAGGAACATCCCCTCGATTAGCGCTTTCATGAGCCGGCCACCGCCGCCATGGGCAAGCTGAACCGTATCGCGGTCGTTCAGCGGGAGGGGACACAGGAGTTGGAAGTCTTCCGGGCACTCGTCGTTCATGTTCGCCGTTTCCCTTTCTGCCGCCGATAGCGATAGTAGGCCGCGCACGCGCCCTCCGAAGAAACCATCGGGGCCCCCAAGGGATTCTCCGGCGAGCAGCGAATCCCGAAGGCCGGGCAGTCGTGCGGCTTGCGGTGACCTTGGAGCACCTCGCCGGCAATGCACTCGGCCGGCTCCTCCGCGGTGATCTGCTTCAGAGCGAAACGCTCGTCGGCGTCGAACGGGCCATATTCCGGCCGCAGGGCCAGGCCGCTTTGGGGGATCTCGCCGATGCCACGCCACTTGCGCGGCACCACCTGAAAGACCTTGCGTACTTGCCTGAGTGCCGGACGGTTGCCTTCGGGGCGAACGCTTCGAGCGTATTGATTCTCCACCTCGAAGCGTCCCTCTTCGAGTTGCTTCACACACATCAGAATGCCCTGCAGGATGTCCAGCGGCTCGAAACCGGTGACCACGATCGGCACCTTGTACTGCTCGGCCAGCGGGCGATATTCGTCGATGCCCGTTATCGTGCAGACGTGTCCCGCGGCCAGGAATCCCTGCACCTGGTTCAACGGCGAATCGAGCACCGCACGCATCGCCGGCGGCACCAGCACGTGGGAGACCAGCACCGAGAAGTTCTTAAGCGCCAGCTTGGCCGCCATTGTAACCGCCATCGCGTTGGCCGGGGCCGTGGTCTCGAAGCCGATGGCGAAGAAGACGACCTGCCGATCCGCGTGTTCTCGGGCAAGGTTGACCGCGTCGATCGGCGAATAGACCACCCGAACGTCGCCGCCTTCCGACTTGACCGTCAACAGGTCCTTTTCGGAGCCGGGTACGCGGAGCATGTCGCCGAAGGAACAGAAAATCACCTCCGGCCGCGAGGCGAGGGCCACCGCTTTGTCGATGATCTCGATCGGCGTCACGCAAACGGGGCACCCCGGGCCGTGGATCAATCGCAGCGAAGGCGGCAATGCCTCGTCGATCCCAAAGCGGATGATGGCGTGCGTCTGGCCGCCGCAGATCTCCATGATGCTCCAGCCGCGGGTGGCCGTGCGCCGGATGGCTTCTGCCAGGCGGCGGGCCCGGTCGGCGTCGCGGTATTCGTCGATATATTTCACGGCAGGCCCTCGCGCGATGTTTCCGAGGCCTCTTCCGCCTCGTCGATCTGCCGGAAATAGGAAAATATCTCTTCGGCCTCCGCTTCGTCGATCCGGCTGATGGCAAACCCCACGTGGACCAGCACGTACTGGCCGACCTCTGCCTCGGGAGTATAGACCAGGCAGACGTCCTTCAGGATGCCGCCGAATTCGACCTTGCCCATGGGCAGATCGTCCCGGCTGTAGACTTCCACCACCTTACCCGGTACACCGAGACACATGCGACGGTCCCCTGTTTTGTGCGGCGGCGACGTGGAGTTGCCCCAGCGCGATTCCTCCATCGCCGGGAGGAACCTGACGGTGAGTATACACGTCGAAGCCCGATTTTAGTAGTTCAGTGCGCACCCGTTCGGTCAACAGCGCGTTTTGGAAACATCCGCCGGTCAGGGCAACGCGCCGGCAACCATGCCGCCGGGCGACGGATACGGCCATCTCGGCCAGGGCGTTGTGAAAGCGGGCGGCGATGCGTCCGACCGATTCACCGGATTGAAGGTCTTCAAGCACGCCGCGAATGAGCGGCTCCCAGTCGGCCACCGCGGGCGTATAGTCGTTGTTCGCTCCGCGAACAATACGCTGGTTCGCGGAGCGAACCACGACTTTCAGCGGTAGCGGATAGGCCGCCCGCTCAGTTGCGTCGGCGGCGAATTCCAGGGCCATGGCCGCCTGACCCTCGAAACTGCTGACCGCCGACAGCCCGCACAATGCGGCCACCGCGTCGAACAGCCGGCCCATGCTGCTGGTGCGCGGACATTGCACACCTCTGTCCAACACGGTCAGGAGCGTGTCAATTTGTGACGGCTCGAACCAACGATTCTCCGGCGCGTCTGCCCGCTCGGCGATAATCTGCCGGGTCCGATCTCCAAAGATCTCGAACAGCACTCCCAACGCCGAGCGCCGAGGCTCGCGAGCCGCCCGATCTCCGCCGGGCCGGGCGAACGTGCGCAGATGCGCCACCCGGGTGAAATCGGCCCCGTCGCAGGCCAACGCCTCGCCACCCCAGACGGCACCATCGGTGCCGTAACCGGTTCCGTCCCAGGCAAACCCCAGCACGGGTCCTTCGAGTTTGTGCTCTGCCATGCAGGCCGCCACGTGGGCGTGGTGGTGCTGCACGCGAATCAGCGGAACCTCCCACCAAGCGGCCAGCGTCTCGGCCTCTCGGGTCGACGCGTAGTCCGGATGCAGGTCGCAAGCGACCAGATCAACGTCGGCCTCGAAGAAACTCGTCAGGTCTTGTATGGCCCGGCGGTGGACTTCCACACTCAGTACACTCTCGAGATCGCCGACGTGCGCGCCCACAACGGCTTGGGGCGGCTGCGTCTGACGAACGCCATTCGTACCCAGTGCCAAGGCCACCGCGTTCTTGAGATGTCCGCCGACGGCAAGGATGGTTGGACTCGGCAGCGCGAGTTCGACCGGCAGCGGGGCAAACCCTCGGGCACGGCGGAGCAATTGCAGGCCGTCGGGGCCGACCCGGGCAACCGAATCGTCGACCGGACGAACGATCCGACGGTCGTGCGTAAGGATCAGGTCGGCGATCGAGCCGAGCCGAATTAGCGCGTCGCCGGTAGTGGTTGCCATCGGCTCTTCCGCAAGGTTGCCGCTGGTGCAGACGATCGGTCGCGCAACGGCCGCCGTCAGCAGATGGTGCAACGGCGTGTAGGGAAGCATCACGCCCAAGTATGGATTACCGGGCGCGACGGCCGGGGCGATGTCATCGGGGAAGTCGGCCGCACAATCGCCGGCCGCGACGCGACGCCTCAGCAGCAGGATGGGCGCTTCGTGCGAACAGAGAGCCCGGCCCTCTTGCGGTGAGACATCGCAGCGTCGCCGCACTTCGTCGAGCGAGGACAGCATCAGGGCAAAAGGCCGGTCGGGACGTTGTTTTCTGCGACGCAACTCGGCGACCGCGCCGGCACTGGTGGCATCGGCCAGCAGTTGGAACCCGCCGAGCCCCTTGACGGCAACGATCCGGCCGGCAAGCAGGGCATCGACCGCGGCGCGGAGTGCGTCGTCGCCGGCGGCGGTCTCTCGGGCGTTGCTGTCGACAAGACTCAGCGATGGACCACATCGCGGACAAGCGATCGGTTGGGCGTGGAAACGCCGGTCGGTCGGATCCTCGTATTCCGCCCTGCAATCGGGGCACATTGCGAACGAAGCCATCGACGTGTGCGGCCGATCGTAGGGCAGCCGTTCGACGATCGACCACCGCGGCCCACAGTTGGTGCAGTTGGTGAACGGGTAGCCGTATCGCCTCTGGTGCGGATCGCCGATCTCGGCGAGGCACTCTTCGCACGTGGCCAGGTCGGCTGGAATAGTCGGCCGAGGTGCGGACGAGCCGCTGCTGACGCGGATCTGGAATGTTTCGTCCGGATCGGGTCCACAAGCCGTTTCGCAGACTTCAAGCGAATCGATTCGCGCCCGGGGTGGATGTCCTTTGCGTAGCGTGTCGAGGAAGGCGTCGATACGGTCCGCCCCGCCTTGTACTTCGATCCGCACGGTGTCGACTTCGTTTCTTACCCAACCGGTGAGCCCTTCGCCGTGGGCCGTGTTGAAGACGAACGGCCTGAACCCGACGCCCTGCACCACGCCGCGCACGGTGATCGCCAGTCGGCGAACGGTGGAAGGTTGGATCGTGGAGTCTTTCACGGGGTGTTTACAATCGGCTGTTTTCGGGTAACAGGCGGTAGCCGCGTTAGCCCCGTCGCCTGCGACGGGAAAGGATGTGGAAACCGACACATTTTCCGGTCGCAGGCGACCGGGCTGACTAACTGTCACGCAAGTTTGGGCTAACTGTTACGCAAGTTTGCCAACCAATCGGCGGCATCGGGGATGCCTTCGCCGTCGAGCGCGGATACCTGGAAAATCTCTGCCTCGGGGGCCAGGCGTTTCACGTCGGCGGAGATCCGCTCGATTGCGAAATTGCAGTGCGGCAACAGGTCCGTCTTGGTGATGAACAGTGCGTCGGAACCCTGGAAAATGGCCGGGTACTTGGCCGCCTTGTCGTCGCCTTCGCTGACGCTGAGTACCACGATGCGGAGCTTCTCGCCCAGGTCGTATCCGGCCGTGCAGACCAGATTGCCGACGTTTTCTATCACGAGCAGGTCGATGTCTTCGCCGTCGATGCCTTCCAATGCGGCGGCGATCATGTTGGCGTCGAGATGGCAGGCGCCATCGGTATTGATCTGGACCACGGGCACGCCCAAGGCGCCGATCCGTTCGGCGTCGATGGAGCCGG
>Ga0180429_10000298_pt1 | contig 44667 bp, 36 predicted proteins | sample SS_ome_FD_132428 | JGI IMG/M metagenome (GOLD analysis project Ga0180429, IMG submission 132428) | Hypersaline lake sediment archaeal communities from the Salton Sea, California, USA - SS_1_S_1 metaG | ecosystem: Environmental > Aquatic > Non-marine Saline and Alkaline > Hypersaline > Sediment ... | reverse complement strand
GATCGGTGCCTGTCCCCAAACTCCCGTGCCTGTCCCCAAACTCCCGTGCCTGTCCCCAAACTCCCTGTCCCCGAACTCCTGCTTGAATCCTGGCTCGAAGAGCTTTTATAATACAAGTTCAAAACATATTTCAATGGTGCCCAGCAATCATGAGACAATCGAACGGCCACCGACCTGGACAGGGTTCCGGCAGGCTCATGGGCCTGGACGTGGGAGAGAAGACCATCGGGATCGCCTTGAGCGATGAACTCGGGTTTACCGCCCAGCCGTATCAGACCCTGAAAAGGAAAGGAGATGATCAGGACCTTCGCGTCCTTCGTGTCCTCCTGGAAGAACGGGGGGTGTCAAAGGTGGTGGTCGGGCTCCCGAAGAACATGGATGGGTCGCTGGGCAGGCAGGCCCGAAAGGTGGCGGCCTTTGGCGAGAAGATCGAGAAGGCATTCCATGTTCCGGTGGTCCACTGGGATGAAAGGCTCTCTACCGTGGCTGCAGAGAGGGTCTTGATCCAGGCGGACTTGAGCCGGGCAAAGAGGAAGAAGCACGTGGACAAGCTGGCGGCAGCGGTCATTCTGCAGGGCTATCTCGATTCGGACCCTGCGGCCGGTGTCGTATCCAGGCCCCCACCGGCCACTGACCTCAGCGAAAGTTGACGAAAACCGTGAAGATCCTTGGAATAATTCTAGGTGCCCTCGTGCTCTTTGCGTCGATTCTCGGTATGGGGGTCTATGCCTACTACCATCTTCCGTATGACGACCGCATGCGGCCGGCTCGACTCGTCGTCGCGGAAGGGGCGACCCTTGATCAGACAGCAGGTTTGCTGGAGGACCAGGGCGTGATCAGGTTTCCCCTGGCTTTTTCCCGGGTGGCTCGGGTAATGGGGAAAGATCGAAGCATTCGAGCCGGAGAGTACAACCTCCACTCATCCATGAGCCCCCGGGAGGTCCTTCAAATGCTCTGCAGGGGGGAGGTGATCCTTCACAAGGTCACGGTTCCGGAAGGATTCACCGTGAAGCAGATCGCAACCCTGCTTGAGAAAAAGGGGTTTGCATCGCGGGAATTGATCCTGAGGGAGAGTCGGAAGGTTGGGTTCATAAAGGCCTTCGGGTTCGAGGGGGACTCTCTGGAGGGATATCTCTTCCCTGACACGTACCATTTTGCCATGGGCCTCCCTCCCGGGGAGATACTCAAGGCCATGGTGCAAAGGTTCCATTCCGTATACGGCCCAGCGCTGAAGGCAAGACAGGCCGAGAACGGGCGGCGTCTTCACGAAGTGGTTACTATGGCCTCGATCGTGGAGAAGGAAACGAGTTCCAGGAAAGAGATGCCCCTTATCGCTTCGGTGTTGGTCAACCGGCTGCGGATCGGGATGCCCCTGCAGTGCGATCCAACGGTGATCTACGGGATAGAGGGTTTCGACGGGAATCTGACGCGGGAACATCTTCGTACACCCAACCCGTACAACACCTACGTGAACAAGGGACTGCCCCCCGGCCCAATCTGCAATCCAGGGCTGGACGCGTTGAAGGCGGTCCTCTACCCGGAGGACACTGCCTACCTGTATTTTGTCTCCAAGAACGACGGGACCCACCTGTTTTCCCCTACCCTCAAACAGCACAACCGGGCCGTGGAGAAGTACCAGAAGAGACGCGGCAAGAGTTCGGGTGGCGGGACGTAGGGGCTGGTGATTAGCCGACGTATGCGTGGGAACTCGAGTCATTGTCAATTGGGTATTAGGTATTAGGTGTTAGGTATTAGCACCCCACCCGTGCCGCCCAGAAGGATACCCGGGAGGGTGGCTGGGCGGGCTAATACCTTATACCTAATACCTAACTGCAAGGGGAAGGATGGGAGGCAGGGAACGGTGGTCTGGGTGCGGCGGGGGCTCTAGTCCTCATCCTCCTTGTTCATGTCCGACCCCAAGTCGCGGGCAAGGGCGTAGTCCGAGGCCCCTTCGTAGAGCTTGCGCTGCTTCTCCTGTCTGGATTTGCAGGCCACGCAAGTGGTGGAGAAGGGCATGACCTTGAGTCTGCCCTTGGGAATCTTCGCCTCGCATTGCTCGCAGGTTCCGAAGCTTCCGTCCTCGATACGCTCCAGGGCTTCCTCGATTTGCTTTAGCTTCTCCCGGCCTCGTTCGCTGAGCCGCAGCGTCAGCTCCCTCTCTCTGTCACTCGAGGCAATGTCGCAGACATCTCCCCCCTCAGGGTCTCCGGTCTTTGGGGAACCCTTCATCTTGGCGGAAATCCCCTGCAGGAGGAGCACTTTTTCGTTCAGCAACTGTTTCTTGAATACGTTGAGTTCCTTGCGTGTCACCTGTGAACCTCGCCTTGTAGGGTTGCCGGATAAGTAGGAAGAGGGTTGTAATATAATCTTTTTCTCGGCTTTGTCAAGTGCTTTCGGCACTTTTCTCTCTTTTCGGCGGGTTTTCCGGCGGGCTTTACGCCAGGGGGCTGTCCGGAAGGAACTCGGCCTCCAGGTCGTAGGTACGGGCACGGACGATTCGGGCCCTCGCCATGCCCGGGCCGCGTGGGGTGGCCCTCGGAAGGATCACGCACCCGTCCACCTCCGGGGCCTGGTAGCGCGTCCTCGCCTTGAGACGCAGGGCGTCCTCCTCGTGGGGCCCCTCTATCAAGACCTCCTGGGAGGTCCCCAGGAACCCCTGCAGAATCGACTCCGAGATCTCTGCCTGGAGCGCCATGACCCGGTCACAGCGATCCCATTTTTCCGAATCGGAAACGGACTCTTCCCTGCTGAAGGCCGCTGTCCCTTCCTCGGGGCTGTAGCAGAACACGCCGAGATGGTCGAAACGGATCTCTTGCACGAAGGACAGAAGCTGCTCCATGTCCCTTTCCGTTTCTCCGGGAAACCCTACCATCAGGGTTGTCCGCAGGGCAATGTCAGGACACAGGCTGCGCATGCCCTCGATCAGGCCCCTCAACCTCTGCTCGTCGTAGGGGCGTGCCATGGCCTTCAGGATGGAGCGTGAGACGTGTTGAATCGGCAGATCCACATAGGGGCATATCTTCTCACTCTGCCCGATCCGGGCGATGGTGTCCTCGTCCAGATGGGCCGGATGGCAGTACAGGAGGCGGATCCATTGAACCCCTTGGACCTGCTCGAGCTCAGCCAGCAGGGCAGCGAGCGACCCGGAACGGTCCGGGGCTCGATCCTTTCCGTAGGCGGTTACGTCCTGGGCGATCAGGTTGATTTCTTCCACCCCCTGCCGGGCCAGGTGCGCAGCTTCTCGGACCACTTCGTCGGGAGGCCGGCTTCTCAGGGGGCCCCGGATTTGCGGGAGTGTGCAGTAGGAACAGGCGTTCGAGCAACCTTCGGCGATCTTCACGTAGGCCCAGGGGGCCAGGGCCTGACGGCCCTCGTAGAGCGGCGGAGCATCGCTCGGCCGGAGGAGAGCAGATGACCGGAAGAAGCTCTGTTTGCTCTGTCCTCGAAGGTGGCGGGCGAGGATCCTTCCCGCGCCCTCGATCACCTCGGTTCCCAGGAAGAGATCTACATCGGGGAGCCTGCGGCACAGATCTTTCCCGTATCGTTGAACCAGACAGCCTGCCACAATGAGGCACCGACACGACCCCTCGCGCCTGTAGCCGGACAGCTCTTCCAGGATATCGAGGCTCTCCTGAACCGCCTCCTGAATAAAGCTGCAGGTGGTGAGGAGGATGACGTCCGCCTGGGCCGGATCAGAAACGAAAGAGAAGCCTTCCTCGAGGAGTGACGCAGACAACATCTCCGAGTCCACCTGGTTCTTTGGACAGCCCAGGGAGATGAGGCAGACATTGGCACTCGGTTCTGTACGTTGGTTGCCCATGGATGTATGTATCTCGCGATTTGGTATTAGGTGTTAGGTATTAGGTATTAGCTCCCTGCCCATCTCCCAAGGATGCCCATAAATCAGTGGCGGTGGGGGGAGGGCTAATACCTAAGACCTAATACCTAACTGCCAGTTGTGTTCACCCGGCTTCCTAAAATGTGTTACTGATCACCTCGGCTCCCGCCGGCACTTGAAACTGGAAGAGCTCTTCTTTCAGGGGAACGTTCGCTTCTCCCTTGACAAAAGAAATTGTGGTTCGATTGCCGAGGACATCACGGGATTCGGTACGTAGGGGGAGAAAATCCTTCTTTCCCACCCAGAGCAGGATCTCTTCTACAGAGATGGCCTTGTCTTTCTTCGGGACCAGGCGAAGGCAGTAGGCATCTGCGACACTTTCGTCGGCGCAGTCCGCGGAGACGGAAAAGGACCCGACGAGTTCCGCGACGCCCATGAAGAGTCTTGCCGGCGCCACGCCCGGCATCGCATCGGTCAATGTCTGCTCGATCACCTGGTTTCGGCCGGGAAGATAGATGCGGATTGTCTCTCCGGACAGGTACACTTCTCTTTCCTCGGGGTGCAGATAGTCCCAGCGCATCTCGCTGGGCTTCAAGAAATAGACCTTGCCTGAGGTCTGCCTCTTTCTCTGGAAGGTCTTTGTTTCCGATTCCTGCTCGAACTCGGCGCGATAGCTCCGGAGGTTCCGGTAGGACGCGTCCATCTGTGACAGGATGCTGTCCAGATGGGGAGCTTCCTGCTCCGGTTGCCTCGTTTTCTCGGTCTTCGCGGGAACGGGAGCTTGCGATGTCCCCGGATCCCCTCCCTCTCCCCCTGCCATCGAGGGGCCGGCAAACCAGAGAAGGACCAGGCAGAGCGCGAATCGTTTCATGGTGGCCATGTTGTCTTTCGTCACACCTGTCCCGCATGAGGCGGCTACTCGAGGTTGTTGACCAGGACCTCCCGCGGTTTGACCCCTTCCTGCGGCCCCACGACCCCTTCCTGTTCCATGCGTTCGATCATCCGGGCCGCACGGTTGTACCCGACCCGGAGCTTGCGCTGGATCATGGAGATGGATGCCTGCCGTGTTTCGGCCACGATCTGGACGGCCTCGTCGTATTTCTCGTCGTGCTCGAAGGATTCCTCTCCGTCTTTCGTCTTCTTCGATTTGAAGGGGATCTTTTCGTATTGAGGCCTGCCGTGCTGCTTGATGTAATCCACGACGCGCTCGATTTCCGGCTCGCTCACGTAGGGGCCGTGAATGCGCGTGAGCTTGGATGTCCCCGGCGGCAGGAACAGCATGTCTCCCCGCCCCAGAAGCTTCTCCGCCCCCATGTTGTCGAGAATCGTGCGGGAGTCTATCCGGGAGCTGACCTGAAAAGAGATCCTGGCCGGGAGGTTGGCCTTGATGATTCCGGTCAATACATCCACAGAAGGCCTCTGGGTCGCGAGCAGCAGATGAATGCCGGCCGCCCGCGCCATCTGCGCCAGGCGCGTTATGGATTCTTCGATCTGTCTCCCGGCGACGATCATCAGGTCTGCCATCTCGTCGATCACGAGAATGATGAAGGGGAGCTTGCCGCGCTCCGGAACGATGTCGCCATCGTCTTCTTCGTCGATTTCTGGGAATTGTTCAATTTCGCTCCGGCCGGAGGCGGCCATTTCCTTTTCGATCTTCTCGTTGTAGCTCTCGATGTTGCGAACGCCCTTTTCCGAGAGCAACTGGTAGCGCTGTTCCATCCGTTCCACGGCCCAGTCCAGCACGTCCGAGGCCCGCCTCGAGTCGGTAATGACCGGGTGAAGAAGATGGGGAACCCCGTGGTAGCCCGCGAGTTCGAGCATCTTCGGGTCGATCATCAGGAACTTCACCTCCTGGGGGGAGAAGCGGAAGAGAATGCTCAGGATGAGGGAATGGAGGTTGACACTCTTGCCCGTACCCGTGGCCCCTGCCATCAGAAGGTGAGGCATGCGGGCCAGGTCGGTGGTCACGGGCTTCCCCGCAATGTCCTTTCCGAGGGCCAGGGGAATCTTCCATCGGCATTCCTGGAACGCCTTGTCCGCCAGAATCTCCTTGAGCGTGACCACTTGCCTCTTTCGGTTCGGGACCTCGATGCCCACGACCGATTTGCCGGGAATCGGGGCCACGATGCGGATGCTCAAGGCCTTCATGGCCAGGGCCAGATCGTCGGCGAGGTTGACGATGCGGTTGACCTTGATGCCGGATGCAGGCTCGTATTCGAACAGGGTGATGATCGGGCCGGGATGGATCTCGGTGACCCTTCCGTGCACGCCGAAGTCCTTGAGCTTGGTCTCGAGAACCTCGGCACTTTCCTTCAGGCCCTCTTCGTCCACAACGGCTTGGCCCGGGTCCGGGTCGTCGAGCAGGTCCAGAGGGGGATGGCGGTATCCTTCGGGAAGCGGCTGGGGGAAAGGGAGTGTCGACTGAACCGGTTTTTTCGGTTCCTCTTCCCCGGTGAGTGCAGCGCTGTCCGTGGCAAGCGGGTGCTCGCCCTTCTCCGGGTCCACGATCTTTGGGGACGCGACCTCCTTTCCGGGCGTTTCCTGCTTCTCGGCAGGCGCGGGCGGCTTGAACTTGTGGTTCACGATTGCAGGGGCGGACTTCTTCTCGGGCGCGGATTGCGGGGGCTCCGGCGGCTTCTTCGATCGGGCCTTCCAGTCCGAGATTCGGGTGTCCAGGGTCTTTTTCAGGGCGATCGATCGCTCCGTTGCCTTGGCAAGAAGTCGGCGGGACAACTGCAAGAGGCGACCTGCTCCTTTCGCAGATGCCGCGTACACGGCCTTGGCCGCACGGAGCGCAAAGGTGCCGATCGACCTGAGTCCCGCCAGGAAGGCGACTTCTCCCAAGGCTGCCACGGACAGTATCAACACGACGATGATGAGCAGGTAGGAACCTGCGGGATGGAGCGCCTCCAGCAGCCACTCCGCCATCTGCTGTCCGACGATCCCCCCCTGGTTCGCGCTCGGTCGGTCGGGCAGTACGAGAGAGATCAGGGTGGAAACCCAGATCAGCGCGAAGAGGCCCACGGGGATCTTCCAGGGCGCCATCCGCAGGCTCCGGCCCCGGATCACCGGGATGGCCATCCATGCAATGAGGGCGACGATGAAATAGGAGCCGAGGCCGAGGGTCTCCTTCAGGAGGCTCGCCCCGTAGGCGCCCACCGGTCCGCCTAGGTTCTTCACGTTCTGCGGCTTCGGAGAGATGTTCTGAAAGAAGCCGGGGTCGGTTTCCGGGCAATAGGAGAACAGTGCCAGGAACAGGAAGGCAGCTACCCCGAGCAAGGCGATGCCCAGCCCCTCACGCACCCACCGGGGGAAGGTCCGGCCGGACGCATCCTGGGCCTTCTTCTTGGTAGGGCGCTCTCTTTTCGTCCTCCATTTCTTCGTGGCTGCCATCGGTCTCTCTTCAGGCTAGGGGCCCCCGTGCAGTATCTTCTTCATCTTCTTCAGGTATTCGAGCTTGTTCATGGCGTTCACGTATGCCTTGGCGCTTGCAACGAGAATGTCGGTGGAGGCCCCCTGGCCCAGGGCCGTATGCTCACCCTCCTGCAGGCGGACCGACACCTCCCCCTGTGCGTCGCTGCCTGCAGTGATGGCACTGACTTCGAAACGAAGCAGCTTGCTCCGGCTCCCCGAGCAGGCTCGAATGGCTCGGAAGGCGGCATCCACGGGACCGTCGCCGAATTCCGCTTCCTTGAGCGTCTTCCCGTCCTTGGTGAGCTGGACCGTAGCCGTCGGGATCAATTGGGTGCCGCTCGTTATGCTCAAGAAATCGAGCACGTACCGGTCCGGCAAGCGAAGGATTTCCTCGGCAATGATCGTCTCGATGTCTTCGTCGAAGACCTCTTTCTTCTTGTCCGCCACCGCCTTGAAGCATCCAAAGGCCCGGTGGAACTGTTCGTCCGAGAGTTCGTACCCGAGTTCTTTGAGCTTCTCCCGGAAGGCATGCCGCCCGGAGTGTTTCCCGAGGACGAGCTCGCTCTTCGGAATGCCGATGGACTGAGGCGTCATGATCTCGTAGGTGGTCTTCTCCTTGAGCATGCCGTCCTGATGAATCCCCGCCTCGTGAGCAAAGGCGTTTGCTCCGACCACGGCCTTGTTCGGCTGGACGCGGATTCCGGTGACCCCGGTGATCATGCGGCTGGTGGGGTAGATCTGTTCGGTGTTGACCCGTGTCTGGTATGTGAAGTAGTCCTTGCGCGTGCGCAAGGCCATCACGACCTCTTCCATGGAGCAGTTTCCCGCCCTCTCGCCGATTCCGTTTACGGTGCACTCCACCTGGGTTGCCCCGTGTTCAATCGCCGTCAGCGTGTTGGCAACCGCCAGACCGAGGTCGTTGTGGCAGTGGACGCTGATGATCCCCCGGTCGATGTCCGGGACCTTGCTGCGAATTGTGTCGAGGAGCCGACCGTATTCACCGGGGACCGTGTAGCCTACTGTGTCGGGTATGTTGATACAGCTTGCCCCCGCGTCGAGGACGGCTTGAAAGACCTTGCACAGGAAGTCCGGGTCACTCCGCGTGGCGTCCTCAGCAGAGAACTCCACGAAGGGAACGAATCGCTTGGCCGCCTTGACGGCAAACACCGCCTCCTCCAGGACCTGATCCGGTTTGAGCCGGAGCTTGTGCTCCATGTGAATCGGGCTGGTCGCGATGAACGTGTGAATCACCGGCGCCTCGGCGTGTCGAATCGCTTCCCAGGCCCGTTCGATGTCCGCGGGCTGGGTCCGGGCCAGCCCCACGATCTGGCAGCCCTTGATGTTCTCTGCGATGGCCTTCACGCTCTCGAAATCGCCCTGTGAAGACATGGGAAAGCCCGCCTCGATGGCGTCTACCCCGAGCCTTTCCAGCTGCCGGGCGATCTCCAGCTTCTCGGTCGGGTTCATGCTTGCGCCCGGGGACTGCTCCCCGTCCCGCAAGGTCGTGTCGAATATTCGGATCGGGATGGGTTGGATTGTCATTGGTTTGATTCCCTCTCTTTCAATGTCTCCGCGCCGGGGTTGCTCACCGCTTTTCCCGGCAGATCGGCGCCGGAGGCCGGGCTCATCGCCGTGCGTTTCTTCCGCCAGAGCAGGAAGCTCCACACGGGCCCGTGCAGGACATAGAGCACCCCAATCGTGAAAAGCACGATCTGCGGTTCGTTCACGATCAGGATCAACAGGACGATGATCCCGAGCAGCACGGGAAAGGGCTTGCGCTTGCGGAGATCGAGTTCCTTGAAGCTAGCGAACTTCAGGTTGCTGACCATCAGGACGGCCAGCAGGAAGATGCCGGCCAGCACGACGGGATGCTCGGTCGGGCCCGGCTGGTCGAACTTATAGAAGATCAGCACCGTGCTCACGACCATGCCGGCGGCTGCGGGGATCGGAAGGCCCTTGAAGGAGACGGCCTCCACGTTGTCGATCTGTACATTGTACCTGGCCAGGCGGAGCGCACCGCACACCACGAACAGGAATGCCACGGACCAGCCCCATTTCCCGTAAGGGCGCAGCGCCCATTCATAGGCGAGCAGGGCGGGCGCGAGTCCGAAGGCGAGCAGGTCGGCCAGCGAATCGTATTCCACGCCGAACTTGCTCGTGGTGGATGTCAAACGGGCGATCCGCCCGTCGGCGCCGTCGCAGATGCCCGATATGACGACCGCCCAGGCGGCCCTCTCGAAATCGCCGTTCAGGGTCGCCACGATGGAGTAGAATCCGGCAAAGAGCCCGGCCGAGGTGAAGAGATTGGGGAGGATGTAGATCCCCTTCTTGAGATCGTCCCTCTGGATGCGACGCCCTCTTCTCGATGGCCTCTTTCGGAATCGTGTGCTCATGGGAAATACCCCATCACCGTCTCCCCACCCTTTACGCTCTGTCCCGGCTGGACCGACACGGAAACATCCTGGGGCAGGAACAGCTCGACCCGAGAGCCGAACCGGATTAGGCCAAAGCGCTTTCCTTTCTCTACCGGGTCGCCCTCTCCAGGATAGCATACGATCCGCCGCGCCATTCGCCCGGCAATCTGGACGACGCCCAGGGTGAATCCATCGGGTGTCTCGATCAGCAACTCCACGCGCTCGTTCTTTGTCGATGCCTTGGGCAGGCTGGCTACGTAGAATTTCCCGGGCCGGTGGACTTTGCGTTTCAGGGTACCCGACGCGGGCACGCGGTTCACGTGGACATCAAAAGGGCTCATGAAGATGCTGATCTTCCGGGAAGGGACAGGGATCAAGCCGGCCGAGGGAATGTCCTCCACTTCCAGGATCTTTCCGTCCGCGGGGCACACGATCGCTTTGGGATCCTCCGGTATACTCCGATGGGGATTCCGGAAGAAGGCGGTTACGCAGAGGGTCGCAAGAAGAAGCACACAGAACAGGCTCCCGAATCGGGAGGCAGCGGCAAGGAGGGTCAGGGAGGCAAAGACCGCAATGAACGGGATGGCCTCCTTGACGATGTACGGCTCTTCCCCCCAGTGCATCAGTTCTTCTCCCGGTCGACCTTCTTCTGCGTCTCGATCCAGGGCATCATCTTGCGGAGCTTCTTGCCCGTTTCCTCCAGCGGGTGGGTCTCCATGCTCCGGGCAAGGGCGCGGAACACGGGCCGTTTGGCCTGGTTCTCCAGGATCCATTCCCGTGCGAAGGTCCCGTCCTGTACGTCCTCGAGGATGCACTCCATCTCTTCTCGAGCCTCTTCACCGATGATCCGGGTTCCCCGGCTCATGCCTCCGTATTGTGCTGTGTTGCTGACGGAGTAGTACATGTTGCTCAGTCCGCCCTCGTAGATCAGGTCCACGATCAGCTTGAGCTCATGGAGACATTCGAAATAGGCCATCTCGGGAGCATAACCGGCCTCCACCAATGTTTCAAACCCGGCAGTGATCAGTTCGGACACGCCGCCGCACAGGACCGCCTGCTCGCCGAAGAGGTCCGTCTCGGTCTCCTCCCGGAAGCTCGTCTCCAGGATGCCCGCCTTCCCGGCCCCCAGGCCGACCGCATACGCAAGGGCAATCTCTCGCGCCTGCCCGCTCGCATCCTGGTGCACGGCGATCAGGACCGGCACGCCCTTTCCCTGGGTGTACTCGTGGCGCACCATGTGGCCCGGCGCTTTCGGGGCCGCCATGAACACGTCCACGCCTTCCGGGGGCAGGATCTGTCCGTAGTGGATGTTGAAACCGTGGGCGAAGGCCAGGGCCTTGCCGGGGGTCAGCTCGGAGGCTACGAATTCCTCGTAGATCAGCGGCTGGGTTTCGTCCGGCACGAGGATCATGATGATGTCTGCCTCTTTCGCGGCCTCCCGGACCGACTTCACGGTGAGCCCCGCCTTCCGTGCTTTCTCCCACGAGCCCCCCCCTTCCCTGAGGCCGACACGTACGTCCATGCCGCTCTCCGACAGGTTCAGCGCATGGGCGTGCCCCTGGCTCCCGTACCCGATGATCGCGATCTTCTTGGCCTTCAGTGCGGAGAGGTCCGCGTCCTTCTCATAATAAGCCTTCATTGTTTACTCCCTTCTTGTTGCAGGCGAAAGGGCAAAGGCGAAAGGCGAAAGGGATGGATCAAGTACTGACGAAAGATCCTGGAGGCCGCTCGACTTCAACCATCTTCCTGTCTGTTTGAGATACCTACCTGAATTCGTTAACCACCCCTTGACCCTTTCGCCTTGGGCCCTCAATCCCCCCGGGGCACCGCGACCCTCCCGGTTCGTATGATTTCCCGGATGCCCATGGGGTTGAGCAGATCGATGATTGCCAGAATCTTGTCCTCGGTGCCGGTGACCTCGATCGTGTAGGTCTTGGGCGTCACGTCCACCACCTTGCAGCGGAAGATGTCCACCGTACGGAGCACCTCGGCCCGGGTCGCTTCTTCTGCACGGACCTTGATCAGGGCCAGCTCGCGTTCGACAAAGCGCTTGCCCGTCAGGTCCGAGACCTTGATGACGTCGATGAGCTTCCGGAGTTGTTTGAGGATCTGCTCGATGATCTGCTCGTTTCCCGCGGTTACGATGGTCATGCGGGAAAACTCCGGATCCAGCGTTTCCGCCACGGTGAGGCTTTCGATGTTGAATCCCCGGGCACTGAACAGGCCGGAAACGCGGGAAAGCACCCCGAATTCGTTCTTGACCAGCACGGAAATCGTGTGCCGCATGGTAGTCTGCCCTTTCACACGGTTTTCGTCGAGGCCGGGACCGGCCTTCGACGGAGTCTCCATCTTTTCTTACACCAGGATCATCTCTGTCAAGGCTGCCCCGGCCGGGACCATGGGATAGACGCCCTCTTCGCGGGACACCTGAAAATCGATGATGACGGGTTTGGGTGTTGCGATCGCCTTCTTGAGCACGGGCACGACCTCTTCCGCCTTTGTGGCGCGGAGCCCGACCGCCCCGTAGGCCTCGGCAAGCTTGACGAAATCCGGTTGGGCGCTCGAATCGACAGCGGCGTATCGTTTGTCGTAGAAGAGCTCCTGCCACTGCCTGACCATACCCAGGTAGCCATTGTTGAGGATCGCCACCTTGACCGGGAGGCCGTACTGGACGGCGGTGGCCAGCTCCTGGCTGTTCATCTGGATGCTTCCGTCGCCCGCGATGTCGATGACAAGCTTGTCCGGCCGGGCCACCTGGACGCCGAGGGCAGCGGGCAGCCCGTAGCCCATCGTTCCCAGCCCCCCGGAGGTGAAGAGCGTCCGGGGCTTCTTGAAGTGGTAGTACTGGACCGCCCACATCTGATTCTGGCCCACCTCGGTCGTGATCAGCGCGTCGCCCCGGGTCACCTCATAGATCTTTTCGACCACGTACTGGGGCTTCAGCTCGCCCTCCATCTTGTAGGCCAGGGCTCTTTCCCGCTTCCACGCCTCGATCTTGTTGAGCCACTCGGTCCTTTTCGGCGTCTTGACCTTGGTGTATTTCGCCTTCTTGAGGATCTGGAGGATCTGCTGGAGCACCTTCTTTGCATCCCCCACGATCGGGATGTCCACCACCACGTTCTTGCTGATCGATGTGGGGTCCACGTCGATGTGCACGATTTTCGCATGGCTGGCGAACTTGTCGATTCGTCCGGTGACCCGGTCGTCGAATCGGGCCCCCACGGCTATGACCAGATCTGCGTTGGAGATGGCCATGTTGGCCCTGCAGGTTCCGTGCATGCCGAGCATTCCGAGGCTCAGGGGATGTTCCCCCGGGAATCCGCCCAGGCCCATCAGGGTCATGGTCACGGGCATCCGAAACCGCTCTGCAAATCGCTTGAGTTCCCGGTGTGCGTCCGAGAGGACAACGCCTCCGCCCACGTACAGCAGGGGGCGTTTCGCCTTCACGAGGAGATCGAGAGCCCGTTCGATCTGACCCGGATGGCCTTCGGTGGTCGGGTTGTAGCCCGGCATCTCGACCTTCTGTACAGGTTTGTAGCCCGTAACGTCGGCCGTGACATCCTTGGGAATGTCTACGACCACAGGCCCGGGCCTTCCGGTGCGTGCGACGTGGAAGGCCTCTCGTATGATGCGGCCCAGGTCCTTGACCGATTTCACCAGGTAGTTGTGTTTGGTGCAGGAACGGGTGATTCCCAGGATGTCCGCCTCCTGAAAGGCGTCGTTCCCGATGAGCGCAGTCGGGACCTGCCCGCTGAGAACGACTACGGGAATCGAGTCCATGTAAGCGGTAGCGAGCCCTGTGACGGTGTTCGTGGCGCCCGGGCCGGATGTGACCAGGCATACCCCGACCTTTCCGGTCGCCCTCGCGTAACCGTCAGCCGCGTGTACAGCGGCTTGCTCGTGACGTACCAGGTAGTGGCGGATATTCGAATGAAAGAGCTCGTCGTAGAGATTCAGGACCGCTCCACCCGGAAACCCGAAGATAGTGTCCACCTTTTCTCTCTTCAGACAGTCAACAAAGATCTGCGCTCCGGAAAGCTGCTTCACTCCTGCTTCTCCTTCTGTTTTCTTTGCTGGGGCCCCTGGTTCTCATCCGCACCGCAAGCCAGGACGGCTCCGGTATGTGCGGAGGTGACCAGGCTTGCGTAGCGAGCGAGGTACCCTCGTGTGATCTTTGGGGGGGGCGCACTCCATGTTGCACGGCGCCCCGCCTGTTCCTTCTCGTCCACCTTCCAGTGAAGGGTGCGAGCCGGGATGTCCAACTCGATCTTGTCCCCCTCTTTCACCAGCCCCAAGGGCCCGCCATCCGCCGCTTCAGGGGAAATGTGACCCACACAGGGGCCTCGCGTTCCGCCGGAGAATCTGCCGTCTGTCAGAAGGACCACCCGTTTCAGCCCCATACCCATGATGGCCGACGTGGGAGCCAGCATCTCCCGCATGCCGGGTCCACCTCGCGGGCCCTCGTAACGAATGACCACCGCGTCCCCTTCTTTTATGTCCCCTGAAAGGATCGCCTTCTGGGCCTCTTCCTCGGAATCGAACACCCGGGCCACCGCGTCGAAGCGGAGCAGGTCCTCGGACACGGCCGACTGCTTGATGATGGCTCCCTCTGGGGCAAGGTTGCCCTTGAGAACCGCAATCCCGCCTTCCGCCCGCAAGGGGTCTTCCAGGGTGCGCACGACCTGATCCCCTTCGGGTCGGGCCGATCGTGCGATTTCGCGGATGTCCTGCCCGCTCACGTGGAGGCTTTCCTGGATGCGGTCCCCAAGCCGCTGCAGAACTGCGGGCATCCCCCCGGCCAGGTGGAGATCCTCGAGGAAATAGCTGCCTCCGGGCCGCAGGTCTCCGAGATGGGGCGTGCTGCGGCTGATCTGGTCGAATCGGTCCAAAGACAACGGAACCCCCGCTTCGTTCGCCAACGCGGTCAGGTGAAGGACCGTATTGGTCGATCCGCCCAGGGCCATGTCCACGGTGATGGCGTTGTCAAAGGCCTGGGCCGTCAGGATCTTTCCGGGGGTGCGGTCTTCCCGCACTGCGTCCATCAGGGCCACGCCGCTCTCGAAGGCGATCCGTCGTTTCTCTGCGGAAACGGCCGGCGCCGTACCGCAACCCGGCAGGGAGAGGCCGAGCACCTCGGTCAGGCAGTTCATCGTATTGGCCGTGTAGAGGCCCTGGCAGGACCCTGCGCCCGGGCAGGCACAAATCTCCAGGTCTTCGAGCTCTTCTTGAGAAATCTCGCCCCGCTGCCTTCTGCCGACCGCCTCGAAGGTGTCTCGAACCAGGGACAGCCTGCGCCCCTTGTGATGGCCGGCCAGCATCGGTCCGGCGGTCAGGATCACCGTAGGGATGTCCAGGCGGGCGGTGGCCATGAGCATGCCCGGGGTGATCTTGTCGCAGTTGGTGATCAGGACGAGGCCATCCAGGGCGTGTGCCTCGACGATGGACTCCACCATGTCCGCGACCAGTTCCCGGAAGGGCAGGGAGTAGAACATGCCCTTGTGGCCCATGGCGATGCCGTCACAGAGGGCCCCCACGTTGAACAGGAAGGGATAGCCTCCCCCCGTGTGCACTCCCTTCTCCACGAAGCGTGCCAACTCAGGCAGGTTCAAGTGGCCCGGGACCAGGTCGGTAGAAGAATTCCCAATCCCGATGAAAGGTTTGTCGACTTCGCCCTTGGGTAGGCCTGTGGCATGAAGCAGGGCGCGCGCAGGCGCCCGCTCGAGGCCCTTCTTCACTCGGTCGCTTCGCATGTCTTCCTTGTCCTTTGCTGGAATGGTCTCCCCTAAGGAGCCAAAACCATGAATATGTAAGCATTTAGATGATTTGTCAATCAGTAAGGATGCGTTCGGATCTCCGTCTCATCTGGCCCCAATCGTAGACTCTTGACCAATGTGAGACAGAGTTCTCAAACAAAAAAAAGCCCCCGCCGGTCATTTGTGCCGGCGGGGGCTTTTTTGTTGCCTGGTTCTATGTTGGCTGATCCCCCTACGGCACGAACGCGTCGACGACGCGTACCCCTACGCCGACGCCTGGTAGAGCCAGGATAAGGGGCAAGACGGCCTTGGACAGAGAATTGTCTCGATTCATATGGGATTCAACCTTCACGTAGTTACTTGCCCCACTAATACCTGCATTCGTCGTCGGAGTCAATACACCCTATTCAAGAATCTGCTGTTAGCCGTTAGCTCTTAGCTGTTAGCTTCCAGCCATTACCCCGCCAGGACAAGCCGGGGGAGGGGGGTGGGCCAAGAGCCAAGAGCCAAGAGCTAAGAGCTAAAAGCTAACGGCTAACGACCTGGGAACCGGGGTGGGGCCGGGAACACTCTTTACTTTCGGTTCAATTCCGCGTCCGAGGCCCTGGCGTACAGTGCCTGCAGTTCCCTGGGATGTGTTTGATCCCCTTGGGACAGCTTTCTGATTGCCAGGCGGCACAAGATGGATGCGCGGGGGAAATGGTATTCCGGGGGGGCGAAGGTGATCGGGTGAGCGCATTGCTTCTCGAGTCTTTCCCCATAGAGAGGGATCGCGTCTCCGAGCATGAGAACGGGGCCTTGCATCATCTTCAACAGGGCCTCCGGAGGGACCGACAGATAGTCGGTGAGACGCTCTGTTCTTCCTCGCGGATCCTTCCTGTATAGAGCGGCAAAGATTTCGCCTTTTCTTGCGTCCAGGGCGGGACAGATCAGCCCTTCCGTGAAGGGAACATTCTCGACGAGAACGTCCAATGTCGGAATCCCGGCGACGGGTTTCCCCGTAACGAGGGAGAGCGTCTTGGCCGTGGCGAGGGCAATGCGCAGCCCAGTGAAGGATCCCGGCCCGACGGAAACGGCAAATCCGTCGACTTGCCCGATTTCGATTCCGGTCTCGCCAAGGAGGTGCCGGATGCCCGGGAGAAGTCTTCCCACGTGCGTCCTGCGGACATTCAAGTTCCACTCGCCGAGGGGCTTCTGCGAGTCGACCAGGGCAATGCTGCCGCAGGAGGTGCTGGTGTCGAGGCCGAGGATTAGCATGGTCGCTTGGGGGGTTCGTTGGTTGTTAGTAGTTGGGTATTGGGTATTAGGTGTTAGGTATTAGGTATTAGCCCACCCCACCCCCTACCGTTCGAGGACGAGGACGATCAAGAGTCCTGGTATGGGCGCGGGTTGGGAGCTAATACCTAATACCTAATACCTAACACCTACTTAAACAACTCCTCCAGCTGAATCGGCAAAACGCGTCGAATGTCATTGTAGGAGATGATCAGGATGAAGACGAGGAGCATGATGAAGCCCACTTGCTGTGCCGCCTCGCGAATCTTGATATTTACGGGGCGCCGCAGAACCGACTCCAGTGTCAGGAACAGCACGTGGCCTCCATCCAGCACGGGAATGGGCAGAAGGTTCAGGATGCCGAGCTGAAGGCTCAAGAAGGCCACGAAGCTGAGCAAGCTCGACAGCCCTACCCGGGCGGCGTCTCCGGTCAGCTTGGCGATCAGGATGGGCCCCCCGAGTGTCTTGATCGACAGACCGCCCGTCAGGAGCTTGCCCAGAACGTAGAAGGTCAGGACAAACGATTGGCCCACGTTCCGAATCCCGTTCTGCACCGCTTTCCAGAGGCCGTATCGCTTCAGAATCGTCTCTTCCTGATAGGCGATCCCCAGGAGTCCGCTCTCCGTCTCCGAATCCAGGATCGGGGTGGCGGTTACAGAAGAAGCCTCGCCGCCTCTCTTGATCTCGATCTGGAGGGGGTCGTCCGGGTGAGCGCGGATGATCGAAGCCATCTGGCCCCAATAGTCAATCGGGGTCCCGTTGATTGCGACGATCCGATCCCCTGCCTGCAGGCCGGCCTTTTCTGCCGGCATGTCTGGGCTGACACCGCCGATCAGGGCGGGCCTCTCGTGGTCGAGGCCGGTGTACCCTCCCGCATACCCGGAAGATTCGGGAGTGATCTCTGCGTGCATCGGTTCGCCCTCCCGCAGAAACTCAACCCGGAGGGCCTGGTCGGGATTCGAAGCGAACAGGATCTTCGCCTTTTCCCATGTGGAGATCTCCTCCCCTTGAATCCGAACAATCGTGTCCCCGGGGCGAAATCCGGCCGCGGCTGCCGGCGTGTCCTGCTCCACCCAACCCACGACCGCCGGTTCGTCGAGGTAGGCGGGCTGTTCGATCCCCACGATGTAGACGAGGGGCATCAAGAAGAGTGGAAGAATCAGGTTCATCAGTGGACCGGCAAGAACGATCTTCATTCGCGCCGCTACCGACTTCTTCGCAAAAGAGTCCTCCCGGTTCGCATCCTCTTCCTTCGGGTCCTCGCCGGTCATCTTGACATATCCCCCAAGCGGCACCGCCGAGATCCGGTAGTCCGTTTCGCCCCTCTTCCACCCGAACAGGCGTGGGCCGAAGCCGAGAGAGAATGTCTCAACCCGGACGCCGGCTCGCTTGGCGAAGACGAAGTGGCCGAACTCGTGGATGAACACCAGGATCCCGAGCACTATGATGAAAACGCCGAATGTCATCATCGGTAAGTTCCCCTATTCGTGCTGTCCGGCAAGGCCCTTTTTCCTACCTCTCGGTATGGCTCATGAAATGTTCGGGTCAGATCAGGATGGCCAGGTAGTAGCCCACAGGCCCTGCGAGAAGGATGCTGTCGATTCGGTCCAGAATTCCGCCGTGTCCGGGCAGCATGCGGCCCGAATCCTTGATTCCGTAACCCCTCTTGATCAGAGACTCCAGGAGATCGCCCAACTGGCCGCTCACCGAAAGGAGCACGGAGACCCAGATAGCCTGAAAGGCCGTCAGGTCCGGGAAGAAGACGATCTTGCATGCGCAAGCAAGCAGGACCGTGGCGAGCATGCCCCCCAGCGCTCCTTCGATGGTCTTCTTCGGGCTCAACAGGGGAGAGAGCTTCCTCTTCCCCCATCTCGTTCCGGTGAAAAAGGCAGCCACATCCCCAACATACGTTACGATCAGGATAAAGAAGATCCAGGGCTTCCAGTCTTCCATGTTTCTCAGGAGAACGAAATGGGAGAGGGTGAAGCTCACATAGAGGATCCCAAACAAGCAGACCTGAAGCTCCTCGAAGCGGGTCTTCAACTCCTTTCCGTTGAAGAGCGATCGGACACCGAGGCCGAAAAGGGCAACGAACAACGAACCCATCAGGCAGTCGGTTCTCCCGGCCAGGGCAGCTCCAGGGATGAGGGACGCCAGCGCCAGGCAGAGCAGCCGGTCTCCAAAGGCCTGCTCCGGAAGGGCCATCTCGAGGAATTCCCAGGAGGCGAGGAGGATGACCAAGGTGGCGATGACGCACACGAGCCAGGAGGGTGAAAATAGAAAGATAATGACGAAAAGGGCAACCAGGGCCAAGCCCGTTATGATTCTTTGCTGGAACATGGATGCCTTTCCGAAGCCGGTGCTCTCGAAGGTCAGTGTCCTATCATGTTTCTAGGATTTCCTTCTGTTTGGCCTCCATGATCTGGTCGACCTGGGCAATCTTCTCATTCGTGCTCTTCTGAACTTCATCGGTGGCCCGATGATGGTCGTCCTCGGAAATCTTCTTGTCTTTTTCGAGCTTCTTCAGGGAGTCATTGGCCTCCCGCCGGACATTGCGAATGGCGATCTTGCATTCCTCGGCCATCTTCTTCGCCAGCTTCCCCAGTTCCTTGCGCCTGTCTTCGGTCAGGGGCGGGATGGAGATCCGGATCACTGTGCCGTCGTTGGATGGGGAGAGGCCGAGGTTCGCCTTCTGGATCGCCTTCTGGATCGCCTCGATCGTGCCCTTGTCCCAGGGTTGGATCACGATGAGCCTGCTCTCGGGGATGTTGATCGAGGCAGTCTGGTTGATCGGTGTGGGCGTTCCGTAATAATCGACACGGATGCCTTCAAGAAGGGCAGGGGAGGCTCGGCCCGTTCGAAGCCGACTGAGTTCTTTCTCGTAGGCCCCAATGGCCTTTTCCATCGAGGATTCCATGTCCTGAAAAACCTTCTCTTTCATCGAGACTCCTCCTAGCCTTTTACCAGGGACCCGACGGACTCTCCCTCGAGGACCCGTCGAATATTGCCTCTCTTCCGGATATTGAAAACGTGGATAGGAAGCTGAGCGTCCATGCACATGGAGATGGCCGTCAGATCCATCACCTTGAGGTTGTTCTTGAGCACATCCATATACGAGGCGGTGGGGTAGAACGTGGCGGCGGGGTTCTTCTCCGGGTCCTCGCTGTAGACCCCGTCCACCTTTGTCCCTTTCAGGATCGCCCGGGCGTGGATTTCGAGTGCCCGAAGCGCGGCAGCCGTGTCCGTCGTGAAGTAGGGGTTCCCTGTTCCGCCCGCCAGCAGGATGACACGGCCCTTTTCCATATGGCGAATCGCCCGGCGATAGACATAGGGCTCGGCGATTTCTCTCATCTCGAGGGCTGTCATCACACGGGTAACGAGCCCCTCCCGGTCCAATGCATCCTGAAAGGCGAGGCAGTTCATGACCGTGGCGAGCATTCCGATGTAGTCCGCGTTCGCCCGGTCCATTCCCGAGGCACTCGCCGCAAGCCCACGGAAGATGTTACCGCCTCCGAGGACAAGCGCGATGGAAACGCCCAGGTCCGAGACCTCTTTGATTTCCCGAGCAAGGCCCTTCAGGGTTTGGAGATCGATTCCATAGGGTTGGGGGCCGGCAAGGACTTCTCCGCTCAACTTCAACAGGATTCTCGAGTATGCAGGCTCTGTCACGCGGCCTCACCCAACTGAAATCTTACAAAGCGACGAACCTCGATGTTCTCGCCCAGCTTTGCGATCACCGACTGGACGAGATCGTTGATCGTCATTCCAGGTTCCTTGATGTAAGCCTGGTCCAGGAGACAAACCTCTGTGAGGTATTTCTTGAACTTGCCTTCCGTGATCTTGTCGACCACGTTGTCCGGCTTCCCGCTTTCTCTAGCCTGGTCACGGAAGATTTCTTTCTCCCTTTCGGCCTCTTCGGGAGGAATCTCCTCGGCATTCAGATAGCGCGGACTGGCGGCTGCGACCTGCATCGCGATGTTCTTGACGAGCTCCTTGAACTCGTCCGTTCGAGCGACGAAATCCGTTTCGGAATTGACCTCTACCAGAACCCCGATCTTGCCGGTCATGTGGACGTAGGAACCGATCAGACCTTCGGAGGCAACCCTGCCTGCCCTCTTTTTCGCGTCTGCAAGTCCCTTCTTGCGAAGAAAGTCAACGGCCTTCTCCAGGTCGCCCTCGGTGGTCTTCAGGGCTTCTTTGCAGTCCATCATCCCCGCGCCTGTCTTTTCGCGGAGCTCCTTCACCATCGTAGCGGAAACTTGCATATCCAACTCTCCTCGAGCGTTTTCTAGCGTAGTATCTATGATGGGGGTGCTACTATTCCGGCGAGGCTTCCTTCTCCGTCCCCTGATCCTCTTCCGTCCCCTTTTCCTCTGCCTCTACCTTTTCCTCTGTCTCAGCATCTTCTTCCCGTTTGTGTACGACCTCCACGGTGCGTTCGATGCCTTTGGCCGCGATCACCTGCCTCACCGTGTCTTCGCGTGCGCCTTCACCCCGGGCACTCTTTTCGAACAGCTCGGCTCCCTCGATGATCGCGTCGGCGATGCGGGAAGTGAAGAGTCGGATCGACCGGATGGCATCGTCGTTCGTGGGGATGATATAGGGAATGTTGTCCGGGTCGCTGTTCGTGTCCACCATGACGAAGCTGGGAATCCCGAGAAGGGCGGCTTCCTGGATCGCGATCCGCTCCCGCTTTGCGTCTACGACGAACATGGCGCCGGGCAACCGATCCATATCCTTGATGCCCCCGAGGACCTTTTCCAGCTTCACACGCTCTTTTTCCAGCTTGAGCGCCTCCTTCTTGGTAACTTGCTCGTAGTACCCCCGTTCCTTCATCGCCTCGTACCGTTTCAGGCGCTCGACGCTCTGCTTGACGGTCTTGAAATTCGTCAGGGTTCCTCCGAGCCATCGATAGTTGGCAAAGAACTGCCCGCAACGAAGCGCCTCTTCCCGGACGATATCCTGTGCCTGACGCTTCGTGCCTACGAAGAGGATCGACTTTCCGCGTGCCCGGATGTCCCGGACGGCCTCGTAGGCCCTGTTGAAGAACTGGACGGTTTGCTGGAGGTCGATGATGTAGATCCCGTTCCGTGCCCCGTAGATGTATGGTTTCATCTTCGGGTTCCACCGTCTGGTCTGGTGGCCGAAATGGGCGCCCACCTCGAGCAGTTCTTTCATGGGAATCTTGTTCATGGATCGTTCTCCTTCCTGAGACCCTGTTGGTTCCTCCCCTCCTGTCTTCTCCTGTCGGGACACGAGCTCCTCTTGCGCAGAGGATCGTGCACGCCCGCAAGGATCGAGAAGGGTGCGTATTTTTGTAAACTTTTAATTTTTATCACGCCTTAGGTGGAAAAGCAAGGAGAATGGGAAAAGCCTTTAGGTATTAGGCGTTAGGTATTAGGTATTGGCACACCCCACCCCCATCCGTTCGACGACGAGGAGCACGATACAGAGCCCTGGTGGTGGCAAGGGCTGGGAGCTAATACCTTATACCTAATACCTAATACCCAAAATGGGTGCAGAGGCTCACGAAGGATACGACGCATTCAGCGTGACATAATCGTGGGTCAAGTCGGACGTGAGGACACGGGCGGACCCTGTTCCGACATGGAGGTCGATGGTGACTGTAAAAGCCTGCTTTTGGAGAACTCTTCCTGCCTGGGCGGTCTTCTTCTTGCCCAGGCCGACCCCGTTTCGCACCAGGCAGACCCGATCATAGAAGATATCGATCTTCTGCGGGTGCACCCAGGGGCCCGCAGACCCGAGGGCCGCCATCAGCCTGCCCCAATTCGGGTCTTGTCCGTAGAAGCTCGTCTTGACCAGAGGGGAGTTGGCAAGGTGGTAGGCCAGCACGTTTGCGTCTTTGTCGGATCGAGCCCCCCGGACTTGGATGTCCACAGCCTTGGTGGCCCCTTCACCGTCTCGCACGATCATGGCGGCGAGTTCGCTCATCATGGGGAAGAGCAGGGATGCGAAGGCCTCGTATTCCGCGCTCCCCACCCTTGCCGACCGGTTTCTTGACCTGCCGTTCGCCAGCAACAGGACGGTGTCGTTGGTGCTCATGTCCCCGTCTACGCTGATCCGGTCGAAGGACCTCTCGGTTCCTTCCTGCAGCAGGCGGCGGAGCGTTGTCGTGGGAGCTTTCAGGTCCGTCAGGAAAAAGGCGAGCATGGTGGCCATATTCGGGCGAATCATCCCGGCGCCCTTGGCGATGCCGCAGAGGGTTACCGGCTCTCCACCGACCTGCGATCTGGACCAGAGCACCTTGCGGAACCGATCCGTGGTGCGTATCGCCTCGGCCGCATCCAGGATGCCTCCGGGCCGCACCTCCCGAAGAAGTCGGGGCAGGGCCGTTCGAATTCGCGCCACGGGCAGGCGCTCGCCGATGTGCCCTGTCGAGGCGACCAGCACGCTGTGCTCGTCCACGGCCAGACCTCGCGCGGTCCGCTGGCACAGCCCGATGGCGTCCTTCAGGCCCGGGTCTCCGGTGCAGGCATTCGCGTTGCCGCTGTTCACCAGGACCGCCTTGCAGGGACCGGACCTCACCCTCGTCCGGCTGATCAGCACGGGGGCCGCCTTCACATGGTTCTGCGTGAAGACCCCTGCCACCCGGGCCGGCGGGTCCGAGACGATCAAGGCCAGGTCCCGCCTCCTCGACTTCTTGATGCCCCCGTGGATGCCCGCAGCCGAAAAGCCGGGCACGAGAAGAGGGCCTTCCTGCCGGTCGGGTGGAGCCTTGATGAGAGGCCGCTTCTTCTTCGTCACCTGCTTTCTCCCTTGCTTGCCTAACGTCCGCAGCACTTCTTGTACTTCAGGGGCTTTCCACTTCCATCCACCGCACCACACGGGCAGGGGTCGTTTCTGCCCACCTTTTCGGCTCCTCTCCGAAAAGGCTTTCGTTTCGTATCGCCCTCGGAGGTGTTGGTCTGGATTGCGTCCGGGCCGTACCCGTGGTCCATGGCCTGTGCCGGCTTTTTTTCTCCCTCCTCCATGGATTGGATCACCGGCCTGGGAGCGTCCTGTTTCTTCTCGACAAAGGTGGCGCGAAACACCGCCTCAGCGGTTTCCTGTTGGAAACTCTCCATCATCTCGGAGAAGATCTCGAAGCCTTCCCGCTTGTACTCGTGCAGGGGATTCCGCTGCGCGTACCCGCGAAGCCCGATTCCTTCTTTCAGGTGATCCATGGCGTAAAGGTTGTCCATCCACTGGCGGTCCAGGGTCTCGAGCATCCGCTGGCGGATGAAGCCCTCCAGGCTTCGTTCCTTGCCGAAGATGCGGTCCAGGAGCTGGGGCGGGTGGTCCTGGATCCGATCCACCACCTGTTGGATTTCCTTGTCCTTTCTTTCGTAGGTCTCCCGAAAGGCGGTCTCCAGCCTCTCGGAGATCTCCTCCAGCGTGGGGCCGCCGTTGTCCTGACGAGAGAGATTCTTCGATATCAAGTACTTGCGAGCGATTTCCGACTCAAGCCCTTTCAGGTTCCAGTCGTCCGGGTGGACCCCCTCCGGCAGATACTTGTCCACCAGCTCCTCCTGTATTTCTTCCATCAATTCGAAGAAGATCTCCCTGATCTCGGGTGTGCTCATGATCTCCTTGCGTTTCGCGTAGATGACCTCCCGCTGCTTGTTGTTCACGTCATCGTATTCGAGGAGGTGCTTTCGGACCGAGAAGTTCCTGGCCTCGACCTTCCGTTGCGCGTTCTCGATGGCGCGCGAAACGAGCCCGTGCTCGATCGCCTCCCCCCGCTGCATGCCGAGCCTCTCCATGATGCCGCCGATTCGGTCCGATCCGAAGATACGCATCAAGTCGTCTTCCAGAGAGAGGTAGAAGCGGGATGAACCCGGGTCCCCCTGCCTGCCCGAGCGCCCCCGGAGCTGGTTGTCGATGCGGCGACTTTCGTGCCGTTCGGTGCCCAGGACGTGGAGCCCCCCGAAGCCCGGTACCCCCGGCCCGAGTACGATGTCGGTGCCTCGCCCCGCCATGTTCGTGGCAATCGTGACGGCCCCCGGCTGACCCGCCTGGGAGATGATCTTCGCCTCCTTCTCATGGTGTTTTGCGTTCAAGACCTCGTGAGGGACCCCCTTCTTCTTCAACATCTTCGCGAGCCGCTCCGACCTCTCGATCGATACGGTGCCCACGAGCACGGGCTGCTTCCTCTCGTAGCAGTCCAGGATCTCCTCCACCACGGCCTCGAACTTCTCCTCCTCGGTCTTGAAGATCACGTCCGCATGGTCGGTCCGAACCATCTGCTCGTTCGTGGGGATGACCATCACGTCGAGCTTGTAGATATTCGCGAATTCTACGGCTTCCGTGTCCGCTGTTCCCGTCATCCCGGCTAGCTTCTCATAGAGCCGGAAATAGTTCTGCAAGGTGATGGAGGCGATGGTCTGAGAGGCCTTTGCGATGGTTACCCCCTCTTTCGCCTCCAGGGCCTGATGCAGCCCGTCGCTGTAACGCCTGCCGGGCATCATGCGGCCCGTGAATTCGTCGACGATGATCACTTCCCCGTTGTGCACCACATACTCGACGTCCTTTTCGAACAGCGTGTAGGCCTTCAGGAGCTGGGTGATGTTGTGGATCTTTTCGGTCTTCTCCTCGAACTGCTGTCGGAAAAGGGCCTTCTTCTCCTCTTTTTCGACCAATGACAGAGAGTCGTCCTTTTCGATCTCGTAGAAGGAATCATCCAGGTCCGGGATGACGAACAGGTCCTTCTCGTTCCGGGAGAGTTCCTTCTGGCCGTCTTCGGCAAAGTCCACGTTGTGTTCTTTTTCGCTGATCGTGTAGAGAAGCCCCTCTTCCAGTTCGCCCAGCCGCTTGTCCCGCATCAGGTCGTTTTCCACCTGAAGCATCTTCTTCTTGGCGTCTTTGTTCTCAGCGATGTACTCGAGGAGCTTCTGGTTCTTCGGGTCGCCCCTTTCAACCTTCAGCAGGAGAAAGAACTTCTCCCAGTCGTCTGAATCCTTGTCATCGAGCTTTTGAGCATCTTCGAAGATACGGTTCACGATGGAGCGCTGGCGCGAAACGAGCTGCCGGACGGGCAGGTTGAACACGTTGTAGCGGTGTGAGGACTTCTCGACCTGGCCCGAGATGATCAACGGCGTTCTGGCCTCGTCGATCAGGATGCTGTCCACCTCGTCCACGATCGCGTAGTTGTGTTCCGGTTGGACGCACTCGTCCGGGTCGATCTTCAGGTTGTCCCGAAGATAGTCAAACCCGAACTCGTTGTTTGTTCCGTAGGTAATGTCGCAATCGTAGGCGATTCGGCGGTCTTCGTTGTCCATGTCGTGCTGGATGACGCCGACGGTGAGCCCCATGAATTCATAGATCGGGCTCATCCAGTCCCTGTCCCTGCGGGCCAGATAGTCGTTGACCGTGACGATGTGTACGCCTTTCCCCTCCAGGGCGTTCAAATAGGCCGCCAAAGTGGCCGCCAGGGTCTTGCCTTCCCCAGTCTTCATCTCCGCGATCTTTCCCTGGTGCAGGGCGATTCCACCGACCACCTGAACATCGAAATGGCGCATCCCCAGGGTGCGACTCGAGGCCTCCCGGACGGCGGCGAAGGCCTCCGGCAAGAGATCGTCCAGCGTGGCTTCCTGCTCGAGTCGTTCGCGGAATTCGCTGGTCTTGGCCCGCAGTTGCGCGTCCGTCAGGGAACGCATCTCCGGTCCGAGTTGATTGACGGCATCCACGAGGGGGCGGATCTTCTTCAGGTCCCTTTCGTATTTGCTTCCGAATATCTTCTGAACGGACTGGGCAAGCATTTCTTGTTCTCCCTTCTACTAAAGCACGTTATGCCCTCCGCCGCCTTTTCGTCAAGTGGCTGCCGGGTGGTGTGGAAATGTGGCGCGGCTCTCGAGGCCATCATGGGTATTGTGCATGCTCCGCTTCCGATTCGCTTGGGCTCCGTCTCCCTCTCCCCCGTAGTCGCCCGGCGCGAATCTCCAGCGGAACATGCACAATACCCAGCGACCTCTGTCTCACAGCGCCACAATTCCACACGGCCTTGGGGCACCCCTGAAAGGCGTTGGGAGGGAATTGCCTCACCCCGGATCCGCCCACCCGTCCGCGCCCGAGCCCGCTCCCCCGCCCGGAAGGAGGCCACGATTGGGAACAGCCACTGATCTGTCGGGGAGGGTGGCAACCGAGGCGAAGAGTCTAATGGCTCGAAAGGGGACTGCCGCTGTGTTTCCTTGGCAGGGGTAGAGCTCTTCTGTGCTGTCCTGGGTTCCCTCGGAGATTTGTGCCGGGCGACTTCGGGGGAGGGAGAGACGGAGCCCAAGCAAATCGGAGAGGGAAGCCAGGACGGCACAGAACGGCAAGACTCACCTGAAACACGGCGACAGTCCCAGGCGAGGCCGCTAGTCGAGCAAATAGGTCTTCGGATTGACCGGAAGGCCTCTGGCTTTCACTTCGTAGTGCAGGTGGGGCCCGGTGCTCCTGCCCGTACTGCCCACGGCACCCACCGTATCGCCCCGCTTGACCCGCTGTCCGTTCTTGACGTAGATCTTCGACAGGTGCCCGTACCGGGTCCGGTAGCCGTATCCGTGGTCGATGGTGACGAGCTTCCCGAAATCCGATTTCCAGCCGCTGTAGATCACGACCCCCTCGGCGGAGGCCTTGACCGGGGTGCCGGGGCGGGCCGCGATGTCCAGACCTTCGTGCATCTGGAGTCTGCCCGTAAAGGGCGACATGCGCTGGCCGAAAGAGGATGTGATCCAGCCCTTGACAGGCCAGATCGTAGGCGTCGAGGCGAGCAAAGAACGCTGGGAGTCGAAGAATCTTTCGACCTTGTAGGCATTCCTTTCCTGAATCTCCGCCAGCATCTGCAACTCTTCCATTTCCCAGTGTACCCTCTGAATCTGCCTTTTCAGGCTCTCCTCGAGGTACATGTTGATTTCCCGGGTGTCGGGCTGGGGGCCTCCGGCGGCCATGGACGGGTCCTGGGGTTCCTGCAAGTCGAGATTGGCCAGGATCTTCAGCTTTGCGTAGAAGTTCTGCAGCCTCTCCATCTGTCCGGTCAGATGACCGAGCCTGTCCGTGAACTGCTGGATGTGAAAGGCTTGCGCCTGGTTCTGTTCCTGGAGGTACTCGATTTCGGCTTGATACCGGTTCTCGTTCTTGACGGAGTGGAGGGCGATCCAGGATCCCCAAAGGATCGCACCCGACAGGAGCACGCCCGCGACCGTCAGGAGACAGACATGGGGCAAGCCGATCTCGATCTGCTTCTCGCCCTTTGCCTCAGAGGTCGTGAGGGACAATCTGTATCGTTTCTGTAACGCCACGGCCATCCTCTTTTATGGTTCTATTCCACATAAATAATAGTACCACAGATCCCGCCCAAAGGGAAGATTGCACTCCCTTTTCGTTACATTTCGAGTATTTACGTTATCATTCGGCTAATTGGGAAGAAACCTTGAACCTTATTCTCAGGAGTTTTTCGGGAGATCCAACATGAGGGCCTCTTCCTTGCAATCCGGAAAGTGTATGCAACGGATGCACTCGGCCCATATCTTGTGGGGAAGAAGCGACTTGGAAATTGGGACGAACGCAAGCCTTTGGAAGAAGGGGGAGTTGAAGGTGAGTACGAAAATGCGCTGCATGTTCAGTTCCCTGCCCTCTTCCAGGCAACGGTTCACCAGGCTTCTTCCGATTCCTTTCTTGCGGGCCGTCTCGCTGACGACCAGGGAGCGAATCTCGCCAAGGTCTTCCCAGGTCGGGTGGAGGGCACAACATCCGAGCAATTGGCCCTGCTCGTCCAGGTGAACCTGAAAATCCCGGATCGTGTCGTACAACTCTCCGAGGGAGCGGGGCAGCAGTTCGCCGTTCCGCGCTGAGATTTCCAGCATCTTGTAGATCAGAGGGACTTCGGTCATGCGCGCTTTTCGAATCATCAGATCTCCGTGGGAGCCTTTTCCTGGAGCATCTCCCGTGCATGCGCCAGGGTCTTCTTCGTGATTTTGATGCCGCCGAGCATTCTCGCGATTTCTCTTTCCCGTTCCGCCCTTTCTACCGTGTCGACGAGAAACCGCGTCCGTCCGTCCTCGACTTGTTTCGAGACCTTCAGATGCGTGTCCCCAAAGACCGCAATCTGAGGAAGATGGGTGACGCACAGGATCTGGAAGTCTTCGCTGAGCCGCTTCAGCCGGGCACCCACCGATTCGGCCTCCGCCCCGCCGACGCCCGCATCCACCTCGTCGAAAACCAGGGTCGGCAACCCGTCCGAACGACGCAGCACGTTCCGGATGGCCAGCATGATCCTGGAGAGCTCTCCGCCCGAGGCGATACGCTGGAGGGGCCGGAAGGGCTGACCCGGATTCGGGCGGATGAGAAACTCGATCTGATCCATCCCCGAGGCGTCGATCTTCTGGTCCCCGATCTGTATCGCCTCCCAAGCCTTGCCGGATGGGTCCCAAGGGACGGGCCGGACATCCACCTGAAAGCCGGTTCCCTTCATCCCGACGGCTCGCAGTTCCTTCTCGATCGCTTTGTCCAGCTTCTTGGCGACCTTCTTCCGGGCCTCGGAGAGAGCGCGAGCCGCCTCGATGAGTTTCGACTCCTCCCGGTCGATCGCGGCCTGCAGTCCGCGACAGTCCTCTTCGAAGCTGTCCATTCGCTCGATCCGCCCGCCCAGCTCCTGTTCCAGGGCCAGCATTTCCTCTACGGATCGATGGTACTTTCGTTTGAGTCGATGGAGAAGGCCGAGTCGCTCCTCGATCTGTTCCAGGCGGTCCGGGTCTCCCTCCACGGTCGATGCCTGTCGCTGGAGATGCTGTGCCGCCTCCTCCACGTAGTGCTGCGCCGTTTCCAGCAGCTCGGCCGACTTGGAAAAGGCCTCGTCGATTTGCCTTGCTTCCTCGACCCGCTTCTGGACCCCGCTCAGGGTGTCCACGACCGATTCCGGGCCGCTGTATAGCCTTCGCTCCCCTTCGACGCAAACATCGAGGAGTCGTTCCGCGTGGAGATGCCGCCCCCTTTCCTGTTCCAGCTCCTCCTCTTCCCCGATCTCGAGTTTCGCCCGGGAGATTTCTTCGTGTTGAAACAGGGCGAGATCTCTCTCCGACACCATCTGCTCCTGCTGTGTTTCCAGGCGGGCCAGTTGCTGTCGAAGATCGCGTACGGAGCGGGTGAGGTCGGCCACCTGTCTCTGGGAGGGAACCAGCCCCGCGAATCGATCCAGGAGTTCCCGGTGTCGGCTCACCCGCAGCAGCGACTGATGCTCGTGCTGTCCATGAATGTCGGCGAGTCGTTGCCCGAGTTCCTCGAGGAAGCTGAGCGTGGCGGCCCGGTCATTGATGTACACCCGGTTCTTCCCGGACCTGGCCACCGTTCGCCTTACCACCAGCGTGTCCGTGGCCGGGTGGCCGGCGTCTGCCAGGATCTCGGACAGTTCCGGCGTGTCCTCCAGGTCGATCACCGCCTCCACCCTGGCCTCTTCAGCATCGGCCCGAATCCATTCCGCCTTTGCCCGTTCCCCCAGAACAAGCTCGAGCGCGGAGACCAGAAGGCTCTTGCCCGCACCGGTTTCGCCGGTCAGGACGTTCAGCCCCTCACCGAAGGCGATCCTCGCCTCCTCGATGATGGCCAGGTTCTCTATGGAGAGTTCTCGAAGCATCCCCCTGGAACCCCCTTGGGCTATCCTCCTGTCCCAGAAATACTTGTGTGCAGTTCAGCCTTGCGATACGAAAGCGAGCTGTTGAGATCGGGGACAGCCACCGATCTCCAAAACTCAGACACTGCGGGTGCTCAGGAGATCGGTGGCTGTCCCCGATCTCGCCCTAAACGTATTTCTGGGACAGGACACTACCTCTCCCCCCACTTCAGCTTTGTTCGCAGGACTTCAAAGTAGTCCCTGAAGGGGGATTTGATCAGCGGCACGGTGTAGTCGGACTGCTGTATCCTGGCCACGTCGTTTTCGAGAAAGGGGAGCCCCACCTGGCCGTCCAGGGTGACGTAGGCGTCCCTTTCCTCCGACCGGAGGGTGACCTCGACCGTGGAATCCACCGGGAGGATGATCGGCCGGTTCGTCAAGGTGTGGGGGCAGATCGGTGTCAGGAGGATGGAAGCCAGGGAGGGGTAGATGATCGGACCGCCCGCCGCCAGGGAATAGGCCGTGGAGCCGGTGGGCGTAGAAAGGATGAGGCCGTCTGCCTGGAAGGTGGTCAGATAGTCCCCGTCCACCGTCACCTCGAGGGTGAGAATGCGGGCCAGAGCACTCTTGTTGACGACCACGTCGTTCAGCAGGGATTGCTCTTCTATGCAACGACCCTGGCGGAGGATCTCCGCCTTCACCATCATCCTGTGGTCGATCCGGTAGTCTCCGTCCAGGACCTGCTCCAGGACGGGAAACATCTCCTCGATCGTCACCTCGGAGAGAAAGCCCATGCTTCCAAGGTTGACGCCGAGTATGGGGACGTCCCGGTCCTTGACGAGGCGGGCAACGCTCAGGAGGGTGCCGTCACCCCCCAGCACCACGAGCATCTCGGTTGCCGCCGGTAGTTCCGCCTTCGGGAGACAGTCGGGGTGACCCAGTTGCTTCCCGATTTCCTCGTCCAGCACGGGCCGTATCTGCCTGTCGGAGAGCCATCGGACGAGGTCCGTCACGGTCTGGTGAACGAGTTTGTCCTGCTTGGTCTTTGCGACGATTCCGATGCGTTTCATGTCATTCTTAGGGTGTCTTGGTTTACGCGATTTTTCCTGTATCCGACCGGGAATCCTCCAAATCCTACCCTAATAGCACACTCGCTTTGTGGCTGTCTATTAGCCCCCAGCCGCCCCGCCCCTCTGGTATTAGGTATTAGCCCACCCGGCCCCTCCCCAGGTGGCATCCTTCTTATTGGTCCTGGCGGCGGCCATGGTGCGGAGCTAATACCTAATACCAAACGACGCTCGGTTTGCCGTCACCTTCTTCCCGCTGGGCCAAGACAAATTGTATATTCCCCACAAAGGAGGTAAAAAAGGAGACAGGTGTATGAAGATGCACTCCCGGCAAATACCTGCTCAGAGGAGAGCCCTTTTTCCATGAAGGATCAGACCGGCGAGCTGTTCGAAAGGGAGGAACGGGGGGAGGGGAAGGAACGGCGACCCCTGGCGGAACGCATGCGGCCGCGAGGACTGGAAGAGGTGGTCGGCCAGGAGCATCTCCTCGGGCCCGGGAAGGTCTTGCGGGAGGCCGTCGAGCGGGGCAGGCTGTTTTCCATGCTGCTCTGGGGCCCCCCGGGGTGCGGGAAGACGGCTCTCGCCCAGGTGCTCGCCAAGGGGACGGGCAGCCACTGGGTTGCCTTCTCCGCAGTGCTGTCCGGTGTCAAGGAGATTCGAGAAGTTCTTCGCGAGTCGAGCTACCAGTGGAGCAGAAACCGAAAACAGACCGTCCTGTTCGTAGACGAAATCCACCGGTTCAACAAGGCCCAGCAGGATGCATTCCTGCCCCATGTGGAAAACGGGGGTATCCTGTTGATGGGCGCGACCACCGAAAACCCTTCCTTCGAGATCAACAAGGCGCTCTTGTCCAGGACGGAAGTGCTGGTGCTCAACCCTCTCAGCCCCTCCGAGATGGCCTGTATCGTCCGACGGGCCCTGGAGGATCGGGAGAGGGGCCTGGGCGGGCTGGGTCTCGGCATCGACCCGGACGCCCTGGAGCTTCTCTGCAAGGCCTCCCAGGGGGATGCACGCCGTGGGTTGAATGCTCTCGAGGTCGCAACGACCCTCCTCCGGAACCAGCGGCCCTCCGACCGGACGCTACGGGAGGAGGATGTCCGGGAGGCCCTGCAGAGCCGCACCCTGTACCATGACAAGGCCGGGGAAGAGCACTACAACCTGATTTCCGCCTTTATCAAGAGTCTCCGGGGAAGCGATCCGGATGCTGCGCTCTACTGGATGGCCCGCATGCTGGCGGGCGGTGAGGACCCCCTGTTCATTGCCAGGCGAATGGTGGTCTTTGCCTCCGAAGATATCGGCAACGCAGACCCAAACGCCCTGACCCTGGCGGTATCCGTGAAAGAGGCGGTTCATTTCATCGGTCTCCCCGAGGCGGCCCTGAACCTGTCGCAGGCCGTCACCTACCTGGCCACGGCCCCGAAGAGCAACGCCTCCTACCGGGCCCTGTCCGAAGCGCAGGGAGCGGCCCGCGAGCATGGAATTCTGCCCGTTCCGCTGTCCCTGCGGAATGCCCCCACCGGGCTGATGCGCAACCTCGGTTACGGCAAGGACTACGAATACCCCCACGACGACCCGGAAGCGGTCGTCCCGGCCGAATACCTTCCGGAAGAGCTTGCCGGAACGGTCTTCTACCGGCCCACGGATCGGGGGTACGAAAAGACGATCCGGGACCGGCTGACCCGATGGCGAGAGATCCGTCGAGGGAAGGCGAAGAAACGACGGGGACAGTAGGCGCCCGTCACCTGACCGCAGGGAAACCCAAATGGCCCGCACACCGGTTCATCCCGACAAGCAGAGGGATCTCCTGGAGAGATTCGAACGGCTGGGGGTCCTCGAGAAGGACCTCGAGGAACGGTTCGTGCGTGCCTCCGGCAGGGGGGGACAGAAGCTGAACAAGACCTCCAGCTGCGTGTGGCTGACCCACAAGCCCACCGGGATCCTGGTCAAGTGCGAAGAGAGTCGCTCCCAGGCCCTGAACCGGTTCCTGGCACGCAGGAGGCTCGCCGAGAAGCTGGAACACCAGAGGGGCGAGAGGCAGGACGAAGAGGAGAAGGCCCGCGAGAAGATACGGCGGAACAAGGCAAGAGCCAAGCGGAGAGTCCGGAAAAAGCTCGCCGCATCAAAGGGAGAGCCTGAAAGAGGATGAGCCCGTAGGGTGTCAAGCAACACCTGCTTAGGAGGCTGCTCAAAAGGTTCCGGATGCAGGGCAGGCGAAATCCCGAGGAATGAGGCGTATTTCCTATACGTTGAATAGCGAGGGATGAGGCCGAACGCCGCAGATGGGACCTTTTGGGCAGCCTCCTAATGGGCCCGGTCGATGACGAAGTGGGCGAGGCCGATCAGGGACTGCCGTTCCTCTCCCTCCGGAAGGGCCGAAGCCACCTCGACCGCCCTGTCGATATGGTCTCTTGCGGCCTCGTAGGTCGAGGCAAACCCGTTGTTCTTTTCGATGAGATCCCTTGCCCGGCAGAAGGACTGCTCTCTGTCCTCCGGCGGTCCGTGGAGGAGATCGAGCAGGGTCTGACGGTCCCCATCTTTGCAGCGGCTGAGGGCGGCGATCAGGGGCAACGTGAATTTCCCCTCCCGGAAGTCCGCGCCCACCTTCTTGCCCAGGACGCCTTCATCGGCCGTGTAGTCGAGCAAATCGTCGGCCATCTGGAAGGCCATGCCGAGTTCGAGGCCGAACCGGGACATGGGCTCGACGAGTTCTTCTTTCTCTCCAGGTAAGGCACCTATGTGGCAGGCCGTGGAGATGAGCTGGGCCGTCTTGCGCAGGATGATCTCCCTGTACTGGGACTCCTCCATTTCCTTTACGCCCACGTTCAGGAACTGGAGCAGCTCTCCCTCCACGATCGCGTTGAGGGTCCGGTTCACGATGCGAAGGGAAGGCAGGCCGCCGGCCTTCAGGACGATCGAGTAGGCCTGCGAGAAATGGAAATTGGCGGTCAACACCCCTGCGTCGTCCCCCCAGACCAGATGCGCCGCCGGCCGGCCCCTCCTCAGAGTGGCCTCGTCGACGATGTCGTCGTGCAGAAGGGTGGCGTTGTGGATCAGCTCCACGGACGCGGCCAGGGGGATCCTCTTGCTGGGCGGGGTTCCGCAGAGACGACCGCTCAGGATCGTCAGCATGGGACGGAAGCGCTTGCCCCCGGCAGCGAGGATGTGCTCGCCCACGGAGGACAGAAGGGGGATGCGAGAGTCGGCTCCTTCCTCGTGAAGGACTCCCTCAACCGCCTCCAGGTCGTCCTGGACGCTATCGAATACCGCCTGTATGTTCATGGGGCACGTGCCCGGTGTGCTTGTTCGAGGTTCTTCACACAGCCCTTGCCGAAGCAGGGCATCAACCCCGCAGTTTACCGCCTTGTTCTGTTTTGGACAAGTACCCGTACCGGAGCAGGGGGTTCTCTGTGTCCAAGGGTCTACAGATTGGATGGCGTGGGTGTCCTGACGGATGCACCGCGGGCAGGGTCCCTCAGAAGGTGAAAGGTCAAAGAGGCAAGGTCAAAGGAGAAAGGGTCAAGGGGGGCTCAAGCAGTGAAAGCAAGGAGACTCGGAACAGATTTCGGAATCTTGAGCCACCGCACCGTCCTTTGCCCTTTTGCCTTTATCCTTTCTCCTCATATGCGTATTCCTCTTTCCGGATGTGCAGCCGGATGATCTTCTTGTGCAGGCCGGACCGCGTGATCCGGAGTTCCTCGGCCGTCTTGCTCACGTTGCCCCGATTCCGGCTCAAGGCGGTCAGGATGACGAGCCGCTCGTAGTGGGTAAGGCTCTCCTGGAGGCTCCTGGGCCCTGACTCGGGGGCCTCTTCCTCCGGGTCGGAATCCATTTCGAGGTGCTGGGGCTCGATCCAGCCGCCCTCCGGGGCACCGCCCATGGCCCGGTAGATGACAGAACGGAGCTCTCGCACGTTTCCGGGCCAGTCGTGTTGCATGAGCCTCTCGTAGGCCGGCAAGGAGAATCCCTTGTACCGGTAATGATTGAACTCTTGCAGGCACTCGTCCGCCAGGAGCTGTATGTCCCGGTCTCTCGTGCGCAGGGGAGGGACCGTGATCATGATCGTGTTCAGGCGGTAGTACAGGTCCGCACGAAACCGCTTCTTGTTCATGAGTTCCTTGATGTTGGAGTTGGTTGCCGCGATGATCCGGATGTCCACGCGGATGGGCTGGTTCCCTCCGATCCTCTGGATTTCCTTGTCTTCCACGGCGTGCAGGAGTTTCGACTGGATCCGAGGGGGGATCTCCCCGATCTCGTCGAGGAAGAGCGTTCCGCCGTTCGTGAATTCGAACTTGCCGATTCGATTCTGGATGGCTCCCGTGAAAGACCCCTTCCGGTGGCCGAACAGCTCGCTCTCCAGCAACCCCTCGGAGAGTGCCGTGCAGTTCACCTTGACGATGGGCTTGTCTCGCCGTCTGCTGAGATCGTGGATCGTCTCCGCTACCAACCCCTTGCCGGTCCCGCTTTCGCCCAGGATCAGGACATTGGCTTCCCTCTCCGCAGCATGCCGGATCTTTGCGTAGACCCTCTGCATCAGGAAGCTCTGTCCCAGAAGCCTTCCGAGCCTCGCCTTCCGGACTTGTTCGCTCTGGACCGTTTCCGTCCATTGCTCGAGCTTCTGCCTCTGCAGGGCCCGTTCGAAGATGACCGAAAGCTTGGCCAGGTCGATCGGCTTGACGAGGTAGTCCTCTGCGCCCTGACGGATACAGGCCATGGCCGTGTCGACCGTCCCTTCCCCACTGTTGATGACGATCTTCGTGTGCTTGGCCGACCGGAGACAGTGCTCCATCAGGGCGAGCCCTTCGGAGACGTTGTTCGAGGGGGGCAGGGCGAGATCCAGGAGAACGAGATGAAAGCTCTCTGCCTTCAGGAGTTCCGACGCTTCGGGTGCGGTGTTGCAGGATGTAACCTGGTAGGCTTCCTGCCGCAGGAACGATTCCAGGATCCGGCACAGGGAGGGGTCGTCTTCCACGACGAGGACCCGCGTTTTCGCCTTTTCCAGCTCCGGGTATTCCTGCGGACTCTGCATTGCCTGGGCCTCCTTGAGGGTCTTGGCAACCTGTGGAAAACCAGCAGGGAGCTGTGCGGGCAAAGAGGGTCATACGAGAAGTCGTCGCCGGGACCTTCGTGCTCCTTCCGGGAACCATGAATGCAAGAAAGGGGCCAGCCAGATTCCGGCGCCTGCTGCGTCTCCTGGGTTCGAGAAATCCCCAAAGCCTGGGGTTGCATCCGAACAACGGGTGTTGCCCAAAAGGGATCTCGTCCAAAATGCGCTTCTGCGTCTGGGGCAAGGGGCTCAGCGTCCGGGGAAGGGCGAATCGCGAACCGCTACCAAGAAACCCGGCTCTTCTGTAGAATGTGAGCAGTGCGCACCCCTTGAAGGGTTTTCTATCAGTGGGTTCGCCTTTTTTCAACAAAAATCTATATTTGTACCAGCAAAACTTCGGGAGAAGGCTGCGGGCCCTTTGCAGCCCTGCGGGCTACCGGGAAGGAGAAGGACGGGACATCATGCGACAGGGGAAACGGTTTTTCTGTATCCATGGCCACTTCTACCAGCCCCCGAGGGAGAATCCGTGGACGGAGGCGATCGAGGTGGAAGACTCGGCTGCTCCGTACCACGACTGGAACCAGCGGATCTGTGCCGAGTGCTACGCTCCCAACGCGCATGCCCGTATTGTCGATGGGTCCGGACAGGTCCATCGGATGATCAACAATTACGAGTGGATGAGCTTCAACCTGGGGCCCACGCTCCTCGCGTGGATGGAACGCCACGCCCGCCGGACCCTGGAGGCGATCCTGGAAGCGGACCGGAAGAGCTCGAGGAGGTGCGGAGGGCATGGAAATGCCATGGCCCAGGCGTACAACCACACGATCCTTCCCCTGGCCGGCAGAAGGGACAAGGAACTTCAGGTGCGTTGGGGAATCGAGGTCTTTTGCCGCACCTTCGGCCGGGAACCGGAAGGCATGTGGCTGCCGGAAACGGCGGTCGACACGGAGACCCTGGAGGTCCTCGCCGGGCAAGGCATTCGGTTTACCGTGCTGAGCCCGCGCCAGGCCGGAAGGGTCCGGCAGCCCGGCTCCGGGGGGCGGGAGGACCTCGACAGGGCTCCGCTGGATACGAAACGGGCCTATCGATGCAGCCTGCCCTCGGGTGGCGAGATTGCGCTGTTCTTCTACGACGGTGAGACGGCTCATCGGATTGCCTTCGAGAAGCTCTTGCGTGACGGCGAGCAGTTTTTTCAACACATGAAGTCCCGGTTCGATCCCGCCCTGCATGAAGCGCAGCTCGTCCACGTAGCTACGGATGGAGAGACCTTCGGACATCACCATCGGTTCGGGGAGATGGCCCTGGCCTACCTCGTCTCCCGTCTGGAAGAAGACGAAGAGATCTGTTTGACCAACTACGGCGAGTTTCTGTCCCTGCATCCCCCTGTTGCAGAAGTGGAGATCGTGGAGGCGAGCTCCTGGAGCTGCGTCCACGGCGTGGAACGCTGGCGGTCCGACTGCGGCTGCCGTCCGAGCGGATCCTCCGCTCACCAGCGATGGAGAGCACCTCTCCGGGAAGCCTTGCATCACCTGAAGACGGAGCTGGATGAGGTCTTCGAGCGAGAGGGCAGTGAGCTGTTTCGCGATCCCTGGGCCGCCTTTGAAACATACGTCACCGTCCTGATCGATCGGGGCGAAGGGCAGGCCCGGAAGTTCCTTGCAGCGGTTGCTCCCCGGGACCTTACGGACAAGGAGGCCACTCGGGCGTTGAAGCTGCTCGAGATGCAGCGACACGGCCAACTCATGTTTACGAGTTGCGCCTGGTTCTTCGACGAGATCTCGGGGATCGAGACGGTCCAGGTTCTCCGGTTCGCCGCCCGGGCCATCCAGCTTGCCGAAAAGAACTTTCATGTTTCTCTGGAAGAGGCGTTCCTCGCGTTGCTCGAGAAGGCCCCAAGCAACCACCCGGATCTCCGGAATGGCAGGGAGTTGTGGGAAGAAGAGGTTCGGCCCGCCGTCACCGACCTCGAGAGGGTCTTGGCCCATTTCGCCATCAACCAGATTTTCCGGGAGGAGCCGGCTCCCCTCGTAGGGTCTTCCTATTCGGTGGCGAGCCTCGACGCATCGGTTCAGGAGACGGGGCATGCCCATTTTGCCGTGGGGGCTGCTGAGGTCGTATCTCTCGTGACCCTGGAGAGAACGAAAGCGATCTATGCCGTGGTGCATTTCGGGGGCCTGGATGTCCAGTTCTTCTGGATGCCCCACGAAGCGTGCGCCGACTACGAGGAACTGAAGGGCGACTTGGCCGATGCCTTCCGAAACGGGTCCCTGGGCGATCTTTACCAACGGTTGCTGGCGCATTTTCAGGCGCCGACCCATCAACTGCAGGACCTCTTCCGGGACGAGCAGCGAAAGATCGTCGAGGAGACCCTCGAAGACCGCGTCGAGGACTACCAGGTCCTGTTCGAACAGCTCTTCGACCAGGACCACGCCCTGTTGCAGCGGCTTGGCGCCCTGAGGTACCCGATTCCCGAGCCGATGCGGATGGCGGCCAAGGTCTCCACGCAGAGAAGGAGCCGGGAGCTTGCGAGCCGCCTGGAGGGCCCGGAGGATCTGCAGGGATTCTCCCAACTCCTCGACCAGGCCAGGCAGTGGGGATACCGGTACGAAGCGGGGGAATGGGAGCGGCTCCTTCTCGTGCTACTCGAGGAGGCTGTACTGGGTTTGCTCGGAACGGACGATGACATCGGCACGACTCTGGAAAAGGCTGGGAACATCCTGGAAGCGGCCGAAGTCCTGAAGATCAAGCTCAATCTGTGGAACATCCAGAATCTGTTCGTGGAGGTATGCAGACAGCGAGGAGCGTTCCTGCGGGCTCACAAGAAAGCCGTGACTTCCTTCGCCTCCCGTATTCAGCTGAATCCCGGCGTCCTTTCCCTCGGACCCGCTCCCGCACCCGAGCCCGATTAGCTTCGGTCACGAGGCATTTCCGTTCGCACTCAGAAGGCTACTGCCGAATCGTCGAATGTACCCCAGACTTCGCGCAGGACCTCACACATTTCCCCGAGGGTGGCATAGGCCCTCACGGCCTCTACGATGGGGGGCATCAGGTTCTCGCTCGCATTCTCGGCGGCCTTCTTCAGGCTTGACAGGCTCGATTCCACGGCCTTTGAATTACGGGATCTCTTCAGTTCGTTGAGCCGCTCGGTCTGTTCCTTCCTGACCGCCTCCTGGTCCACCGAAAAGATCTCACCCGCTTGCTGTCCGAGTCCGCCCGCAACGGACTTCTCGTAGCGATTCACCCCGACCAGCACTTCCTCCCCGGAGTCGACAGCCTTTTGATAGCGGTAGGCCGATTCCTGGATCTCTTTCTGATAGTATCCCTTCTCCACCGCCGCGATCGCACCCCCCATCGCCTCGATGCGGTCCATCTCCTCCTTGACCTGCCGTTCCAGTTCGGAGGTGAGCCATTCCACATAATGGGAGCCGCCCAGAGGGTCGGTCACGTTCGTCACCCCTGTCTCATGGGCGACGATTTGCTGGGTTCGCAAGGCCATCTGTTGAGCGAACTCGGTCGGTATGGCGAGCCCTTCGTCGAAGCAGGAGAGGGCAAGGGACTGGACCCCGCCCAGGACCGCTGCAAGGGCCTGATAGGCGGCCCGTACGATGTTGTTCTCGGGCTGCTGGGTCGTCAGGCTGGAGCCTCCGGTCTGCGTGTGTGTTCGGAGCATGCAGGAGCGGTCCGATTTCGCGCCGTAGCGTTCCCGAATCAAGTCTGCCCACATCTTGCGAAGGGCGCGGTACTTGGCGATTTCCTGGAAAAAATCGTTGTGGGTGTTGAAGATCCAGGAGATGCGCGGGGCGAAATCGTCAATGGCCAGTCCCCTTTCGAGGACAGCGTCAACGTACGCGAGTGCGTTGGCCAGGCTGAAGGCCATTTCCTGGACCGCGGTGGAACCGGCGTCCCGGATGTGATAGCCGCTCACGCTGATCGCATTCCAGCGGGGGATTTCCTTCGCGCAGTAGGCCATCAGGTCTGCGGCGAGCCTGACCGACGGTCGTGGGGGGTAGATGTAGGTCCCGCGGGCCACATATTCCTTCAGGATGTCGTTCTGTACCGTGCCGCTCAGCTTGTCGGGTGAGACGCCCTGCCTTTCGGCAACCACCACGTACATGGCGAGCAGGATCGCTGCAGGCGCGTTGATGGTCATCGAGGTCGTGACCCGGTCCAGAGGGATCCCTTCCATCAGGAACTCCATGTCCCGCAATGAGTCGATAGCCACGCCGACCTTACCCGCTTCGCCTTCCGCCAGTGTGTGGTCCGAGTCATAGCCCATCTGGGTGGGCAGGTCGAAGGCCACACTCAGCCCTGTCTGGCCCTGTTCGAGGAGATACCGGAATCTCTTGTTGCTTTCTTCCGCTGTTGCGTATCCCGCGTACTGTCGCATGGTCCACAGACGCGTCCGGTATCCCGTGTCAAACAGGCCCCTGGTGAATGGGAACCGGCCCGGGTCCGCCATGTCTTGGGCTTCGTTGTCCTGTTCGGTGTAGAAACCTTTCAGCGGGATCCCCGACGAATTGCAGACCGGGTCCCCTGCCTCAACTTTCACCTGTTCACCCGCGTTTCCTGGGGTTCCCTTCTTCTGAGCTGCCATGAAGAGCGTCCTCCTTGCCTGGGATCAAGGATCTGGATTTTTCGCGGCACAACCGTTTACACTGATAAAGATGACATCTTCCCTATGAAGGGATGCAAGATCCACCCTCCCATGACCCGAAGGCGCCATCACCGGCCCCACCTTGACATCAGCCCAGTTTACAATTTAGGTTACAAAACTCTTGTCGGGAAGTGTAGAGGCAGAAGCGTGTCTTCGCGGGCGAAGGGGGTTTCAAATGGCTGCAAATAAAGGGAAAAAAAGCAAGGGGAAGAAGAATACACAGGGACGGAAGTCCCGCCTCTGGCTGCGGGACCTGCTGAACATCCTGGGCGGCCTTCTGGCCGGCGCCCTTGGGTTCTGGATCGTGCAGGAAGTCCTGGCCGACCGGACGGAAGGGGATGCCTCTCAGAGGTATCGAACCGTGATTCAGGAGGACCTGCCGGTCCTCAAGCAGGCCTCCGAGGAATACGAAGCCCTCGTCGAGAACGAGGAGGATGTCCGGGAGGCCCTCCAGGGCATGGATATCACGGGGGCCCTCTATCGGTTGGACGACTACAGGACCGTTCATGACGATTTGCCCGATCTGGATGCGAAGGCGCGGCCCCTGCTCCTTTCCTTCTATCTGAACCTGAGGGACGCCGAGCTGTTGAGGAAGCTGATCGTCGAGCAGAGAGAGCATCCGGAGGAGATGTCCCAGATTCTCACCCGTGAGTTCTTGCGAACACTTCACGAGGGGACCCAGCTCGTTCCGCGGCTTCTCTGGGCCCTTGGTCCGACCGAAGAGGATGCCGGGGTTCGCTGAGATCCTCTCTTGGGCCAAGAAAGTGACATTTGAGAGGTAAAAGGGTAAAGGTCAAAGGTGAAAGGGAAGGATCAATATTGTACACAACCCCTTTTTCCCTTTGACCTGATACCTTTGACCTAAACCGCGGGGCTTCTGTGCATCAACAGGCCTCTTCTCATGGGGAGAGGGGGGAGGGTTCTGTGTCTATCAGGAGAGAAATCGAGATCAAGCTTCGGCTGGAGGGCAGGGCGCAGTACGACAAGCTCTGCCGAGAGATGGGTACGCCCGCGGATGGGTGGGAACAGATCAATCATTACTTTCGGTCGGAGGACGGGAGGATACCGGGAGAAGAGGGTGTCATCCGGATTCGTCTGGAGAGGGGAAAGGCCGTCTTCACCGTGAAGTTGGGGTCCTTGAAGGAAGGGTTGGCAAGCGCCCAGGAATATGAGGAGGACTGGCAGGGCCCCCTGGAGCAGATGCCACCCCCGTCGACGGCGATGTGGGACGCCGGGCATGCAGGCCTCCAGGCCTTGGAGCAGAGGTCCGGCAGGCGCTTTCCCCTCGTGTGGGTCGGTACGATGATCAACCAGAGAAGGCTCTACAGGACAGCCGAAGGCCTTTGCATGGAGGTGGATGCAAGCAGGTATCCGGACGGGGAAGAAGATTATGAAGTAGAAGTGGAAACAGACCACCCGGAACGGGACCGGGGCTTTCTGGAGGCCCTCCTCGACAGATTGGATATTCTCTACGTACCCCAGCCCGCCACGAAGTACCAGCGCTTTTTGCAGCACCTTGCAGACCGCATTGTAGGCGAAAGGTAAAAGGGCAAAGGCGAAAGGGATGGATCAAGAGTAGAAGAGGCAATTCAGGGGAGATTTGCGTTTCGCCTGTGGTGGGGGTATTCGGGGGCAGTTTGGGGCTATTCGACAATCACCAGATCATCCGGATAATCCGTGATCTTTTCGGCCCCATCTTCCGTGACGAGATAGACGTTCTCCAGGCCGATGCCGCCCCTTCCGGGGGGGAAGAGCTTGGGTTCGATTGCGATGGTCATGCCGGGGTGGAGGGGTTCTTTGAACCCGGGGGCCAGCACGGGCCATTCGTCGAGTTCCAGGCCCACGCCATGGCCCAGGAAGTAAACCTTGTTGTCATTGCAGCCCATGAAGTGCGGCCAGAAGGGACTTGCGTCCTCGAAGGCTGCAATGGCTTCTGCGTAGACCTCGTTGCAGGGCCTCCCGGGCTTCAGCCTCTGAACGGTCTCGTCCTGGATCCTCTGGCAGAGTTGATGGGCCTCGATCCAATCGTCCGAAAGGGACCCCAGTGCGAAGGTTCGGGTCTTGTCGACGAAATAGCCGTTGTAACCGAAGACCACGTCCACCAGGATCGGTTCGCCCGGCTCGAGTTCCTTGCGGCCCGCGCCCTGGGGCAGGGCAGGGTAGAGGCCGAGGGCCCCTACGGGCCCGTCGAAGGGCGTTGGTGAACAGGCGCTCGTCCCGCTGACCACTGGGCCGTAGTACAGGTCCTGGTTCCATCTGCGCAAACGTAACAACCCCTGGTGTTCACGGCACCGGAGTGCGAATTCGATCCTGGCCGAAAGATCGAGTTCGGTTCGAGACTCCCTGATCATTCGGGGAATCTCGGCAAACACCTCTGCGTGAAGCGCGGCTGCCTTGCGCATGAACCCCAGTTCGAAAGCGGACTTGGTCTGCCGGACCCTGCGGATCAAGGCCGTGGCGTCCTCCAACTCTGCGCTCCCCAGCCGTTCCTGCAGCCGAAGGAAATCCTTGGTCGGCAAGACGTCCATCTCCAGGCCGACGCGTGCGCTTTTCCTTGCGGCCACGCGGTTGCCCAGCGCCTGCAGTCCCGGGTACGGGTGGATCTCCCGCAGGGGAGATTCCCGTCGGGCTCGCTCGAGGCTTCGCTGCACCCACAGGACGGGGTCCTCTTCCGATGGGATCCACAGATACCCATTCTGTGCCGTGCCGGAGAAGTAGTAGATATCCACGGGATGACACACGAGAGCGCCGTCGAGCCCCTGCTCACGGAGGAAACGCTGAAACAGGTCGATCCTTCTTTCGATCTCTGCCGAAGGCGTCAGAAATTCCTGGTAAGTTTCATCTGTTTTACTCATCGTGCCTCCCTGATTGAAGAGGCTAAACCGCCGGTTCCGCCGGTGATCAGCTGATTCCTTTCATGATGTATGCCGGATCGTTTGTCAAGGAATAGACGATCCGATATCCTGACCGGATGGATGGATGAAGAATGGAACAGACTCAGAGGGGCAAGAAGGATTTTCATCATGACAGGACAGGACCAGACCCCTTCCTCAGGGGAGTTTGTGAAGATCGTGACCCACGACGACTTCGACGGGGTCGTGTCGGCCGCACTGTGCAGTATTGCGAACCGGATCGACAACTTCATGTTTTCCGGGCCCGTGTCCATCCTGGACCCCGGCCTCGAGGTGGGCGCGGACACGATTGTCTGTGATCTGCCTCATCATCCCGCCGCCGGACTCTGGTTCGACCACCATGTCGGGAACCTCGAAGACTATCGCCTCAAGGGGGGCGATCCGGAGGCCGTACGAGACACATTTGGGGAGGAGAAGAGCTGTGCCAGGGTGATATACCGGTATTACCTGGAGCAGGGGGTCGCCTTCCCCGCCTTCATGGGCACGACCGTGGAGGAAACGGACACGGTCGACAGCTTTGACTACAAGGACCTCGAGGATTGGCAACGCGAGACGCCGGGCAAGCTCCTTTCCGACTCGCTGCGAATCACCTTCCGCTCCCGGGGAGAAAGAAACCGGTACATGCGCCATCTCATCCGCAGAGTCCGCGAGGCCCCTCTCGAGGAGGTGCTGTCCGACCCCGAGGTGCAGGAGAAGTCCCGTCTCTACCGG
>Ga0180429_10000295_pt1 | contig 44742 bp, 35 predicted proteins | sample SS_ome_FD_132428 | JGI IMG/M metagenome (GOLD analysis project Ga0180429, IMG submission 132428) | Hypersaline lake sediment archaeal communities from the Salton Sea, California, USA - SS_1_S_1 metaG | ecosystem: Environmental > Aquatic > Non-marine Saline and Alkaline > Hypersaline > Sediment ... | reverse complement strand
CACCACGGTGACGATCACGGTCTGGGACAACGGCGGGTCGCCGCTTCCCGACGTCGAGATCACGGTCGACGGGTGGGGCATAGCTCCGCAGGTCGACGTCACCGACGGCGCCGGGCAGGCGAGTTTCACCATCACGCCGCCCTACGGCGAGGACCTGACGGTCGTCGCGAGCGAGATCGGCGAGACCTACAACTGTTTCGAGGACGTCATCCCCGTGACGGGCGCGCCGGCCCTCACGAGCCCCGACATCGACGCGAGCGTGGCGTCGATCGGGCTCTACGGCTCGCTGACCCCGCACTACGAGGGATCGATCACGGGCACGGCGGTCGAGACGGGTTTGATCCTCTCCGCGATCGGCTGCGGTATCGATGAGACAGCGGGTCCGTCGAGCGGGTCGACCGTTGAGATCCTCGCGACACCGACCTCGACGGGCACGATCTCGGCGGCTCTCGCACACAAGGGCTACCAGATCTACCTCGAGGACGTCGCGGTCAACGTGGTCTACGGGACCCTGACCGGCACGGTCTACGACGCGATGAGCGCCCCGATCGCGGGCGCGGTGGTCAAGGGCTACCCTGCCGGTTCCGACACGACCGGCGCGACGCCGGTCTTCTCCGACGTCTCTGACGGCTCGGGCGCCTACGACATGGGCCTGGACATCGAGGTGGGCTACTACGACGTCTACGTATCGAAGTTCGGGTACCTTACGGCGACGCCGACGGTCTTCGTCCAGTACGGGGCCAACGTCGAGGACTTCTACCTCGACTCGGCGCCCGCGGGCGTGGTGTCCGGCACGGTGACGGAGACCGGCACGGGTCTTCCTCTCGAGGCGACGGTGAAGGTCTACCGTTCGGACGACATGTCTCTCTACGCCGAGACGACGTCCGATCCGGGCACGGGCTACTACGAGGTGACCCTTCCGTACTTCAACTACCAGATGAACGTTCGGGCGTATCACCACATCCCTGAGAACAGGGGCATATCGGTGAGCACGCCGGCGATGACCGAGGACTTCGTGCTCGACGTCACGCTCGCTAACATCCTGGTCCTCTCGGACGGCGTGACCAAGGGCGAGACGTTCAAGGTCGACAAGGCCGGCAACGTCATCGACGTGATGACGGAGCAGCCGGTCAAGGCGATGAAGTCGGCGAGTCAGATCTCGACCGACCTGATCGCTCTGGGCTACGACGTGACCGAGGAGACGGCCGCTGGGTCCGACCCGGCGACCTGGCTCACGAACTACGACTTCATCGTGTCGGCGTCCGGCGACAACACCTCGCCGGTCGAGAGCGAGACCTATCGCGACGCGCTCGAGGCCTACGTGGCCGCGGGTGGGAAGCTGATCCTCGAGGGCGGCGAGATCGCGTACGACGCGGTCTCGTATCCCGGCTATCCGACGTTCGCGGCGAACGTGTGCCACGGCGCCGACTGGAACGCGGACTCGAGCGGGAATCTCATAGTCCTGGATGCCTCGCACCCGGTGACGTCGTTCCCGAACACGATCGGAACGATCACGTTCAGCTACTCGAACTACGGCGACCAGGACGCGACAGAGCCCACGGCCGACGCCGCGGGCGTCTGCGGTTGGTCGGGACAGGCCGGTGACGCCAGCGTGATCGTCTACGACGACACGCCCAACCCGGCAAGCGGCCAGATCGTCTTCTTCATGTTCGACTACCTGGCTGGAACGCCGGCCGACGTGATGGCTCTTCTCGAGAACGCGGTGACGTACCTCATGACCCAGGAGGCGCCGCCCGACGGCAGCATCTCCGGCCAGGTGTGCATGGAGGGCATGGGTGAGCACTCGGGCATCCTCGTTACCGCCACGCCGGGCACGGGTCTTACGGCTCTGACGAACTCGAGCGGCTACTACGAGATCGAGGACGTCTACGACGCGACGTACACCGTGACGGCGACCAAGGACGGGTGGTCGTCCGACCAGGTCACGGGCGTGGTGGTCAGCGGCGGTCTTCCGGTCGGCGGCGTCAACATGATGCTGTATCCGGTGGTCTCCCACGAGAGTTGCTCGACGCCGGGCATGTCGATCCCGGACAACACTCCGGCCGGCGTGAGCGACACGGTCACGTTCACCGAGGACCTCTCCATGAGCGAAGTCGAGGTCTTCGTGGACATCACCCACACCTACATCGGCGACCTTATCGTCGAGCTGACGTCGCCGGAGGGAACGACGGTCCGTCTCCACAACAGGAGCGGCGGCACCAGCGAGAACATCGTCGGTTGGTATGACGCGGAGCTGGACGTGGACGGCCCCGGCGCGCTCTCCGATTTCGCTGGTGAGAGCACGGTGGGCACGTGGACGCTGATGGTCAGCGACAACGCGGGTGCGGACCTCGGCACGCTCAACGAGTGGTGCGTCAAGGCCCTGGGCGGTTCGCCGACTGGCGTCGACGACGAGCTCGAAACGCCTTCGAACTACGTGCTCCGCGGCGTGAGCCCGAACCCGTTCAACCCGGTGACCTCCGTCAGCTACGGCTCGCCGACCGACGCGCGCGTCAAGCTCGCGGTCTACAACGTGGCCGGTCGTCTGGTGAAGACGCTGGTCGACGGCGAGGTCGGACCGGGCTACCACACGGTCGTCTGGGACGGCCGCGACGAGAACGGTGTCGAGGTCGGGAGCGGCGTCTACTTCTGCCGCATGGAGGCCGACTCGTTCAACGCCTCGACGAAGATGGTGCTTCTGAAGTAGAGGAAGCACTGGATCATGGAGGGGATCAGCTCAGGCCTTGCGGCTGACGCTGATGGCGGCGCCCCCGGGCCCTGGCCCGGGGGCGTCTGCGTACCCGGACACGAGACGCCAGCCGCTTGACGGTCATTCGGCAACGTGATTCAATGACCGGCGTCGGGTCTAGGGAGAGCAGAACGAGGAGTCGCCCAAGTGTATCGCAGCGGAGCCGACAAGGGTGCGATGACAGTGGTCGCGGGACGCGCGGCCGCTATGGTTCTTCTGTGCGTGCCCGCGCTGCTCTGCGCCGGCTGTCCGGCGACGGGGACGCCGCCGTCCGAGACTCCTGCCGGACGCGGGACTGTGGTTGTCAGCCCCGAGCCCGATAGCCTCATGGCCCCTTGGATACTGACCAGAGACGACATCCGACAGGACTCCTGGAGCGGGATGGGGGAGACGCAGCTGAGGCAGATGTCTCGGGGCGAGTACACGATCGAGTGGTCGCCCGCGAACGGCTTCGTTGAGCCGCCGCCCATCACGGCGGCGCACGTTCCTGAGGCCGACCTGACGTTCACCGGATCATACACGCCCGAGTAGCGGAAGGACGCCGGCGGCCCGTGGCCGTCGAGCCCCCTCGGGCTAGCGCACGGAGGAGCAGCGGCAAAAGGAGGACACATGCCACACCGCGAGAGGTGGGCGAGCAGGCCGGCGTTCATAATGGCAGCCATCGGCAGCGCCATCGGGCTGGGGAACCTCTGGCGCTTCCCCATGGTTGCCTACGAGAACGGCGGCGGCGCGTTCCTCATCCCGTACATCGTCGCGCTGATCACGGCCGGAATCCCGCTCATGATCCTCGAGTACGCTCTGGGACAGCACTTCCAGAAGTGCTCGCCTGGCTCACTGGGGAGCATCAAGCCGGGCTTCGCCGTGATCGGCTGGTGGGCGCTGGGCGTCGGCGCCACGATCTCGTTCTACTACGCGGCGATAATGGGCTGGTCGTGGGACTACCTCGTGTTCTCGTTCACGCAGCCGTGGTCGGGTGGTTCCGAGAACGCGGCCGAGTTCTTCGCGCACGTCCTGCGGCGCAGCTCCGGGCCCGGTGAGATCGGCGGCATCTCGTGGCCCGTGCTCGCCGGACTCGCGGTAACGTGGGCGTGGATCTACTGGATCATCAAGAGGGGCGTCCTCAGGGTCGGCAAGGTCGTGATGATAACCGTGCCCCTCCCGGCGCTCCTGACGCTCCTGGTCCTCATCCGGGGCGTTACGCTCCCCGGAGCCGTGGAAGGGCTGATTCACTACCTCCAGCCCGACTTCTCGGCCATCCTGTCGGGCAAGATCTGGCTCGAGGCATACGCTCAGGTCTTCTTCTCGCTGAGCCTGGGCTTCGGGATCCTGACCGCGTATGCGAGCTACCTGCCCAAGAGGTCCGACATCAGCAACAACGCGTTCATAACGAGCTTCGCCGACGCGGGCTTCGCCTACTTCGCCGGCTTCTCCGTGTTCAGCGTGCTGGGCTATCTCGCCCAGGCGCAGGGCGTTCCGATTTCTGAGGTCGTAGAGGGGGGTCCCGGACTGGCGTTCGTCGTCTACCCGACGGCCATCAGCCTGATGCCGGGGGCGCCGCTGATCGCGGCGGCCTTCTTCCTGACCCTTCTGACGCTCGGCATCGACTCCGCGTTCTCAATCGTCGAGGGAGTCGTCGGAGGGATCAGGGACAAATGGGGGCTGTCGCAGAACGCTACCGCGGCAGGCTTCTGTATCTTCGGCTTCCTGGTGGGGATCCTCTTCACGACGGGCGCCGGCCTCTACTGGCTGGACATCGTCGACCACTGGATGAACAACTACGGGCTCGTTGTCATCGGCTTCCTGGAGTGCATAGCCGTCGGGTGGTTCTACGGCACCAAGAAGCTCAAGGACTACATCAACGAGGTGTCGGACTTCCAGATCGGCTGGTGGTGGGACCTCTTCATCAAATGGATAACGCCGCTGGCCCTCGGCTGGGCCATCGTCGCGAACGTGGTCGAAGAGATCAAGGTCCCGTACGAGGGCTATCCCACTTGGGCGCTCATGGCGGGCGGCTGGTGCGTGGTCGCCCTCATCATCGTCGTCGCGGCGATAATGACGGCCATACCGGGGAAGAGGGTCGAGCGAGAGGAGGGGCTCTAGATGTCCGCATCGGCATGGACAACCAGCATCGTCGTCGCCCTGATTCTCTACGGCGGTTTCGCGTGGTGCATAAGGGTCGCCGTCAGGAAGGGGAGGGAGGAGCATGACAAGGCCTCCCGCGGAGGAGCCGGCACGCACTAGCCGTTTCCTCGAAAGGCAAAGGCGTGGCGCGGCGGCGGTCCTTCGCGCGGCCGCGCTCGTCCTCATCGTCACAGCCGCGTCAACGCCCGCGGCCGGGCAGTGGTGGACGGGCCGAGAGGCTCCTACGGAGCCCGACTATCCGGAGCTGACCGTCACCGTCGAGTGGCTTGGACGCAACGCCGGCGCGCGAGACGTCGTGGTGGTAGACGCTCGAGACGCAGCTTCCTACGCAGGCGGGCACATCTCCGGCGCTCTGTCCCTGCCGCCGGAGTCCTTTCCCGACATAGGTTCGCTCCAGGGGCTTGCGCGCCTTCCTGGCGCGCTCGGGGAGCTGGGCCTGACGGGCCGCGAGCGGCTCGTGTGCTGCGGCGAGAGCTCGTACTCGCCCGAGGCATCGACTCTCTTCTGGCTCATGGAGTGCGCGGGCGCGGACCGTGTGTTCCTGCTCGAGGGCGGCGTCTCCGGATGGGTGGCCTCAGGACGCGACCTGGTTCGGGAAGCGGCGGCTCGCCCGGCGGCCGTGTGGAGCAGACGTCCCTGCGCCGAGCTCATCGCTACTCGCGAGTACGTCCGCCGCGTCTACGGCGAGCCTGGCCACGAGATCGTCGACGCGCGCGGGGCCGACGCCTGGAGAGGGCCCGTCGGAGAGAGCGAAGGGGAAACGGAGACGCGAGCCGGACACGTTCCGCACTCCCTTCCGTTCGACTTCACGTCGTTCTTCGCGCCCGACGGCACGCTTCTACCCCAGGCGGACACGTGGCGCGCTTTCTCCCGTCTGGGGCCGAGGCCCGCCAACCCGGTCGATCTCAACGACGAGTTCATCGTTCACGGCTGGGGGAGCATCGCGGCTCCGGAAGGGGCGAAGCGACGAGACGAGGAGTGCAACGTCGAGTGGAGCGACGGCGCCGTAGGCTACTTCCTTCTGCGTCGCGCGGGACTTGCCCGCGTGAGGTACTACTCTGGTGGGTGGCGGGACTGGGCCGGCGATCCCTACCTCCCGGTGGTGCGTCTTGTGGGCGCGGAGGAACTGATGGAGCGCCTGAGTCGCGCGCGACGGTGGTTCCGACCGGGCGACCCGCCGGCGAGCTTCGCGTTCTTCGATGTCCGCCACCCGGCCGACCACGCCCGAGGACACATACGCGGCTCTGTGTCACTGAGGTCCGACTACTTCGCGGACTCGGTCGACGTTCGGCTCGAGCGCTACTGGCCGAAGATCGATCGGGAGACCGTTCCGGTCGTGACGTACTGCTACGGCGAGAGCTGCATCCGCAGCCGCGCGACCTCGACCGCCGCGGCGCGCGAGGGCTTCGTGAGGATCGAGCGTTTCCTCGGGGGGCTCGACGAATGGCGTCACGCCGGGGGAGAGCTCGTTCGGGGCGAGTGAGGGCGACGCGCCCCGGCCGCGCGTGGCCCGGTCGACTCTCGCCCTGGAAGCAAGTTGGTTAAGTCAGCAGACCAGAGAACCCGCCCGGCGTGCCGTCCGGGCGGGTTCGTTTCAGTCAGGCCTTGCAGCGAGAGCTTCTCGTTCACTACCAGAGGTTCCGGAAGAAGCTCTTGATTTTGCCCCACGTGTCCTCGTAGACGGGGCTCCCGCCGTTCGTGTGGATGTTGTCCCTGATCTCCTCGACGTGCCACTCGCCCTCGAACTCCGGCGGATTGAGGATCGTGACTATGTCGCAGACCTGAAGGGTGGGCGGCAGCTCTACGATCGCGCAGTACAGCGGGCTGACCACGTGGTACTCGGCCCGCTCTCCGTCGAGCCCCACCGGCTCGACTATCAGCTCATCGCGGGTGACGACGTTGTACAGGTAGATGGTGGGACCCGCCCACTCGATGTGCTTCCAGACTCCATCGATTTGAACGTTCTCGCAAACGTCAATGAAGCCGTCTCCATTGGTATCGTCATGGTCGGTCTGAGTGCTCACCGTGCAGGCGATCTCCGGTGGGCGAAGATTGTGCCACTGGGTGCCGTCGGGTGCCCACGGTATGTTCGACCGGAAGCCGCCCGACTCGTCGGCGTCGGGGACTCGCTCCCAGATCTCGAACTCAGCGCTGGCAGGCAGCGCAATCAGAGCCACGACGAAGGTAATGACAATCGCGCGCATTGTCCTCCCTCCTTCCGCGCGCCGCGTCCGGCGCGCCTTCGACCTTGCCCGGAGCCCTGGAAACAGCGGCACGCGCCCCGGGCGAGGCTTGACTGACTACGACTCAATGTACTCCTGAAGTTCCCGCGCGTCAAGCGGGAATCGGAGAGCGGACGAACCCGGACACCCCCGGACACCACCGGACACCCCCGTTGGGGTGGGCCGGCGTTCAGAGCGCCGCGGCGTTCTGCGCCGTTTCCGTTCCTGTCTATACGAAGAAGAGAAGCCCGAAGAGGGCGAGGAAGACTATCACGAAGCTGTGGTGGCTGCTGCAACTGTCCATGTCGATCTCCCGGTCGGGACGACGCGTCCCTGGCAGTGTCGGCCAACCGCCCTCGGTCGATCCATGGTCCAGTATCGCTGCTGCGGGGTCATCGGGCGGATGTGAACCATCTACCACGTGGGCCGTCGCGCAGTCAACGAAGAAAAACGCGGCGGCGGAACGGGATGCCGGAGGCAACCAGATTCCACCGCCGCCTGATGTTCTTCCGGTGACGCGGGGATTCCGACCCCCCGCTGAGCAGGTGCGCTACGAGGCGTCCGGACCGTTGGAAGCGCCGACCGGGCAGCTGCCGGTCTCGCTCCCCGGACACCCGCCGCTCGCGGCCGTCTTGCTCGGGCACCCGCCTGTCTTCTCGACGGTCTTGTCGGTCTTGACGACCTTGCACGTGCAGGACCCGTCAGGGTGTTCACAGGTGACGGTCTCGCCGTCCTTGTTGACGACGACCTTCTTCTCTCCCTCGCAGGTGACGGTGCACGTGACCTCTTCGCCTTGGCGCTCGCAGGTGACCTCGCACTCGTGCTCGCCATCGGCTCCGCTGCAGGTCGAGGTTCCCTCAGCACCGTCCGTGAGGCAGGCGCAGTCCACGCCGCATGTCATCTCGCCGTCTTCGGTGCTGCAGGTGACCTCGATCTCCTCGGTGAGTGTCGTTTCCGCCTGCTCGTCGTTCTGACCGCAACCAGCCGCGAACAGCCCCAGTGCGAAGATCGCCACCAGAGCGAACGTGAGTCGCATCGTCATCTCTTCCTCCGATACTGCCTTCGCGCCGCCCCTCTCGGAGCGGCGTGCCGGGGTCCCAGCGGTTCCCGGACCCATCTGTTCTTTGTATTACAGAGTCTAGCCAATATCCGGCCGCTGTGCAAGGAACCAGAGGTCGACAGGCAGAGGCCGGCCGAGAGTTCTCGGGCGGAAGTGACGCTACGGGACCGGGAGCGGCGCCGGTGAACGGTGCCGTAACTGCCTTGTGGGGTGGAACTTGGGACAGGCGGGCGGCGGGCGCCGTCCTGGGGCGGCGGATCGGGCGCGATATGGGCCGTCCGGCACGCGGAGAGTGAGAGTTGCGGCTGTCTAACACAATGTACCGCTTGGAATTGCAAGGGCCGGCCGCCCCGAGGCGCCCGCGGCACACCGCTTGCCATGTAGAGGATATGAAGAACGCGTCGGCCTCCCTCGATTACTACGGGATCCGCCGACCGGCGGCGGGCGTGCGGATGTGCGGGCGCCTGCTCCACCACTCTACAGGACGCCACGCGGGGCACGCGGGTCCAGGAGGCGACAGCTCTATGGAACTGAAGAGCTTGGGCACGAAAAGGTACGTAGGGGACAGGGTCAAGAAGGTGGTCCACGACAGGTGGCACCCGGACAGCGAGGGGTGCGGGCTTTCCGGCCTTGTACAGAGCGGTGATGCAGAAGGATTCGAACCGGACACGCTGGACACCGCGTTGTGGGCGGGCTACGAGTACTGCGAGGCTTGTTTCGACAGGACCGAACCCGCGCCACCGAACTCGTCCCCCCCGGAGTCCGGCTTCGGGAGCCGGGGCGGGCGCGACGGTCCCCCCTCCGCGTCACCCCCGGTTGCTGGAGAGCGGTCCGGACGCGAGAGCCGGCTCCAGATACGATTGGTGGAGGTGAGAGGGTAGTCCGGCGCGGCTGACGCAGGATGCCCCGCAGCCAGGCTGTGGCCTGGCGGCACGCGCGCCGCAGCGCGCAGAACCGGTCCCGAAAGGGGCCGGTTCGTCCGTACGGTGGCCTTCGTGTCACCCGGCTAGCCGTGCGCGCGGAAGGCTGCCGCCCGCCTGATGTGTTCCTCCGTGAGGTCGAGGAAGCCCCGTCCGCAAAGCTGCCGGACCGTCGCCTCGTAGGCCGTCTTCATGGCGCGTGGGATCTTGTCCACGTCGCAGATGCCCACGCTGATCGTTCTTGGCCTCAGCAGTATCGTCGAGAACCCGCGGCGAGGGTGGTGGCAGTGCAGGAGGTTGTAGTCGGTGATGGCGCGCGACTTGATGCTGTTCGAGTAGAAGATGAGGTCGAGCGGATGGCTCAGCGCTTCCTCTCTGAGCGCCCTGCCGCCGTAGCCGAGGTCCACCGCGATGGCGGCGGTCCGATGCCTTCCGAACATCGGCTTCGTGCGCCAGTCGTGATAGGCCGTGGCGATGGGAAGGTGCTCGACGGTCGCTCCGTCGATGTGGAAGCGACCGCCTATCTCCTTGGGGGGAAGCGTGCCCGGGATGGCCATCGAGGCGCCGATGGCGTCAGCAAGGCTGACGTCGGGCGTGTTGACCGCGGAGAAGACGCGCTTGGTAGTTCTCTCGTTGCGCGAGGGGTCGGGCTTGCCCGTTCCTATGTCGAACGAAACGCAGGAGAACGGGACGGGGAGTTCGGACATGGCCGGCACCCCGCCCACGTACCTGTCGAGCAGGTCGGTGAGGTATCCCTCGAGCCGAGTCGCCCCGTAGATGCCCGCTCGCTCGAACGACGGGGGAGCGACGGCGCGCACGACCTCTCCTGCCATCAGCCTCATCGCAGGGTGTCGCGCGGCGAATCCGAACAGGTCGTCCGGATCGGTGATGTCGAGCATCACGCGCTCCAGCTCCTCAACGCTGAGCCCGGCCGCCCGGAGTCCACCGATGACCGCGCCGGCCGAAGTGCCGTAGATCCTGTCGACGGGCACGTCCAGGAGTTCGAGTACCCTCAGGACGCTGACGTGGCACGGCATGGCCATTCCGCCGCCGGAGAGCACCAGCACGACACGCCTGCGCCGCAGATACCGCCGGATCGGCTCGAACCGCTCGAGCCACCGGTACATGTCCGGGCCGGTCAGCGTGGCGGCGCCCCGGGTGACGGGGTCCTGCGGCTGATCCGCCAGCGAGAACCAGTCGAACTCCCTCTCCCTCGGCATTGCGCGCTCCGTCGTCTACCTTGCCAGCAGTCCGTAGATCGCCCCGGTCAGTGACGCCATCGTCAGCACCAGCACCAGGTAGACGACCGTCTTCTTTGTGCCGACGATGCTCCTGAGTATCAGTATGTTGGGCAGCGAGACCGCAGGACCGGCAAGCAGGAACGCCAGAGCCGGGCCCTTGGCCATCCCTGCCCCCATCAGCCCCTGAACGATCGGGATCTCGGTCATGGTGCAGAAGTACATGAGACCGGACGCCACTGCCGCCACGAGATTCGAGGCTATCGAGTTGTCTCCGACCAGACCGGCCACCCACGCGGAGGGTATCAGCCCCTCGTGATCGGGGCGACCAAGAACCGCGCCGACTATCAGGATCCCAACGAAGAGAAGCGGCAGGATGTCCCTCGCGAGGTCCCAAGCGCCCTCGAGCCAGTCGTTCATCTCGCTGTTGCCGGTCGCCGCCAGGACGACGAGTCCTGCCATGCCGACAAGGAACGGGACCAGATGGTTTCCGGGCAACGCGAAGACCAGTATGGTGACCACCGCCGCGACCCCAACGACCGCCCACACGCGCACGTTGAACCAGCGGACCAGGTGCACACCCATGAGTAGCGACGCGGCCGCCGTCAGCGGCCACTTGATGTGAGCGATGGCGCCGGAGACGCCGCCACCGTGTCCGTGCCAGTTGGCGAAGGCCAGTACGGCGACCGACGTGACGAACATCGCCAGCCCCTGGCGCAGCGGTCTCTCCGTCTCCGGTGGCGGCTCCGCCAGGTGCTTCTGCGCTCTGGCTGTTTCTTCCTTGAGGAACACCAGGTGCATCACAAGGCCGATGACCACGCTGAACACGATGGCCCCCACGGCCCTGGCGACGCCCAGCTGCGCCCCGAGCACGCGGGCTGTGAGAAATATGGCGATGACGTTGATGGCCGGTCCGGCGTACAGAAAGGTAGTCGCAGGTCCGAGTCCTGCTCCTCGGGAATAGATGCCCGCGAAGAGAGGCAGGATGGTGCAGCTGCAGACGGCCAGCACGCAGCCCGAGACCGACGCGACGGCATACGACACGAACTTGCTCGCGTGCGCCCCGAGGTAGCGCATGATGGCGCCCTTCGAGATGAAGGCGGATATCGCGCCCGCGATGAAGAGGGCGGGGAGGAGTCCCATGAACATGTGGTCCCGGACGTACCACTGTACCAGGGCGAGAGCCTCTGTTGTTGCGCCGGTGATCCGCGAACCGTCCATCGGGACGAAGTAGAACACGATCAGGACCACGACGGTGGTCACCACCAGCTTCCAGTCGCGCTTCCAGTCCAAGCGCTACTCCTGTCCTTCGGGCGCCCACGGTCGAGCGCGCAGGAGTTCGACCACCCAGGCGGCGGTCAGTCGATAGTAGACGTGGTGCCCCCGTCGCTCACTGTCGACCAGCTCGTGGCCGGCAAGCAGCGAGAGGTGCTTGGAGACGGTGGACTGGTCGAGGCCCGTGGCCTCCGCCAGATCGCACACGCAGGACTCGTTCCGGGCGAGGAGGTTCAGGATCACGAGGCGCGACTCATGGCCGAGCGCTCTGAAGAACCCGGCCTGCCGCCTCAGCTCCCGGCGGTCGATAGCCTCGTTCGTTCGCCTGGCCTCTGACATCCTTCACGCTCCTTCTCCAGACTCCGTGTTCATCCCCCTTCTTAATCATATTGCCATTTGCGCATATATGCAAGCACGACACAAGGCCCAGACCGCGCTTGAATGCCGGTCGCGAGCCAGCTATTCTGGCCACCTGTCTTCCTAACTTGCCAACTGGCGCGTTGCTAGAGGATTCCACGCGGGGCTTGTTGGAGCAGGGGCCTGCACGGACGACCGCGGGCCCGGACGGCTGGCTCGGCCCGCGGCGCAGACACGGAAAGGCACGACCCATGAACCGGATATTCGGCAAGACGCGGCTGCTGGAGTCGCAGATCGACGAGTACCTCAACCACACGAGTCAGGTGGGACTCCTGTTCCTCGAGGCGATCAAGGACTATCTCGAGGGCAGGCAGGACGAGTTCGAGTCTCGCAGGCAGCAGGTGGGGGAGCTCGAGAACCAGGCCGACGAGCTGAGGCACGAGGTAGAGCGGATGCTCTACGTGGAGACGCTTATTCCGGAGTCGAGGGGGGACGTGCTGGGTATCCTCGAGCACACCGACGAGGTCATCAATGCCGCGAAGGTCACCCTGGCTCGCTTCTCCACAGAACGGCCGGACATCCCTGATGAACTCGACTGCGACTTCCTCGAGCTTGCCGACTACGGCAGCCGCGCGGTGCAGGAGCTGGTCATGGGTATTCGCGCGTTCTTCCGAACCGGGTCCGTGACGGACTACGTGCACAAGGTCGGCTTCTGGGAACGAGAGGCCGACACCGTGGCCGAGCGACTCCGACGCCGCATCTTTGACGCCGACGTCGAGCTGGCATGCAAGATCCACAGGGGCAGCTTTGTCCGCCACATCGACACCGTCGCGGACGAGGCCGAGGACGTCAGCGAGCGACTATCGATCTCCGCCATCAAACGGTCTATCTAGATGATCCTGCTCTTCTTCTCGAGCGCGCTCTTCCTCGGGTGGTCGCTGGGCGCCAACGACGCTGCCAACGTCTTCGGCACCGCCGTGGCCACGCGTATGGTCAGGTTCAGGACGGCGGCCGTCTTCTGCGGCGTCTTCGTCATCCTGGGCGCCGTAGTGTCGGGCGCAGGCACGACTGACACCCTCGGCGAACTTGGGGCGGTCAACGCGCTCGGCGGTTCGTTCATGGTCGCACTGGCGGCGGCGCTCGCCGTCATGTGGATGACGAAGGCCGGCCTGCCCGTGTCGGTCTCACAGGCGATCGTCGGCGCGATTCTCGGTTGGAACGTCTTCACGGGCTCGCAGACGGACGTGGGTTCGCTTGTCAGGATCGTCTCTACCTGGGTGTTCTGCCCGTTGCTCGCGGCGGCGTTCGCTGGGGTCTTCTATGTGTTGGCCAGGCGGATCATCGACCGATGGCCCGTCCACCTGCTGGAGCTGGACGCGCTCACGCGAGCCGGCCTCATCGCTGCGGGAGCGTTCGGGGCCTATGCGCTCGGGGCGAACAACATAGCCAACGTCATGGGCGCGTTCGTTCCCGCACTGCCGGCGCACTCGATCTCCGTCGCCGGGTGGTTCACCGTCGACAGCACGCGGTTGCTCTTTTTCGTTGGTGGTCTGGCGATCGCCGTCGGCGTCTTCTCCTACTCACATCGCGTGATGATGACCGTCGGCCGCGGGCTCTTCCGGTTGACGCCGGTCACGGCGCTGGTTGTGGTTCTCGCGGAGGCCATCGTTCTCTTTCTCTTCGCCTCGCAGTCGTTGGAGAGCTGGCTGACCGCGCGAGGGCTGCCGACGATCCCGCTCGTGCCGGTTTCGAGCTCACAGGCCGTCATAGGCGCGGTCGTCGGGATCGCCGTCGCCAAGGGTGGCCGCGGAGTTCGCTACGCCGTGCTCGGCCGGGTCGCTGGCGGGTGGGTCGTCACGCCTGTCATAGCGGCGGTGCTCGCGTTCCTCGGGTTGTTCTTCCTCCAGAACGTCTTCGGGCTGGTGGTGGCTCGCCAGGTTCCGTTCGAGATCAGTGAGGTCGTTCTTGAGCGACTCTCGGAGGAGGGCGTGGCAGACCTGTCTCTCGAGCGCATGAAGGGGACTCGTTGCGAGAACGCTCGCGCGTTCAGGGCCGCCCTGGTGGCCTCCACCGACCTGACGGGCGACGAGCTCGACGTCGTCATGGAGTTCTCCGAGCGCGACAGCTTCTTCATCGAGCCGAAGCTGATACCCCGGCTCGAGTCGTCCGCGCTGTCCGAGGAGCAGGTCGAAGCGGTCAGGGACCTGTCCTGGAGGAGCTTCGCGCACGGGTGGAGGCTGCACGAGCGGCTGGCGCGGAGAACGGAAGAATGGGAGATCCTGCCCGACGAGCCCGAGAGTCGCGACCACAACGAGGCCGTTCGGAACGGGCTCCGGCTGGTATTCGACACCTTCCGAGTCCCGCTCTCGACCGGAACCTAGACACCTTCCGCGTGCCGGTCTCTACCGGAACGTAGACACACCTACATGAGGAGGAACCGTATGCGCTCGACAGCGGCAAGAACCGCGGTCACGGCCGCGCTCGTTCTGGTCCTCGGCCTCCTGGCCAACGGCACCGCTTCCGCCGGTTGGCAGGAAGAACTGGACGCGCTCCTCGGAGCCGACTCCGGCGAGGTCGAGTCGTTGCTCGCGTCGGTCGTGGAGGCGGCTCCCTCCTGTCAGGACGCCGCCGACAGGATCGCCGCGATGGCCTTCCCACCTGCGGAAGCGACGGGCGAGCCCCAGTTGCGAAAGACCGTTTGCATCGACACGGTCGAACGCCCGTGGGTGCTTCAGGTCCCGTCCGGCTACGACCCGGGGACCCCGACCCCGCTGCTCGTTGTCTTGCACGGGGGCGTGGGCCGGGCCGAGGTCGCAGAGGAACCGCTGGAGTGGGTCGAGGGACACGACCTGGTGTCGCTCGCGGAAGAGCGTGGTTGGGTCGTGCTCTTCCCGTTCGGCCAGGTGGGCGCGACCTGGTGGGACGAGGTGGGGATGGCGAACATCCGGAACCTCGTCCGAGCGACCAAGCGTGAACTCAACATCGACGACGACCGCGTGTGGATGGCCGGCTTCTCGGACGGGGCGTCGGCGGGATTCGCGCACGCGATGCTCGCGCCGAACGACTACGCTGCGTTCGTCGCCCTGAACGGTCACATGGGTGTCGCCAGCCTCGACGGCGAGCAGCCGAGCTACGCCGTCAACCTGTCCGCGACACCCCTCTACGCTACGACCACGTTCGATGACGAGCTCTATCCGTCGGCCAGGATGCGCGCGACGATAGAGATGGCTCGGGCCGCCGGAGGGGACATCTACTACCGCGAGTTCCCGGGGAGACACGACTTCGACGGCATCGTGGACGAGGTGCCCGCGATGGGCCGGTTCCTGGCGCGGCACGTCCGCGACCCGTTCCCGCACCGGCTTGACTGGGAGGCCGGCGACACCGGCTTCGGGGCGTGTCGCTGGTTCGTCATCGACCGTATCACGACCGACGATCCCGCGCCGTGGCACGTGGACCACAACGCGTCGCTGCTCGACGACCGCATCACAATCGGGTTCCAGCCCGACTACGACTTCGACGGCAACGGGATCATGGTCAGCGTTCTGTCGGACGGCGACTACCCGGCCGGGCAGATCGGTCTAAAGGCGGGCGATGTCATCGTCAAGGCGGACGAAGCCAGGTTGGACAGCCTGCCGGACCTCAACGCGTGGAAGGAGACCGTTGAACGAGGAGACCCGTTCACGATGACGGTGCTTCGCGAGGGTGAGGAAGTGCTCCTGAGCGGCGAGCTGCCCGACCCTGAGGGCTACTTCATCTTCAAGAGGGAGGCGCCTTCAGCCCGTGCACGTGTCGACTACTCCGCGAACCGTATCACGGTCGAGGCGTCGCGACTGGGCGCGTTTCGCATCCTCGTGCATCCCGACATGTTCGACCTCGACCAGGAGGTGGTCGTGGTTGTGAACGGCGTTGAGGTGTTCCGGGAGATGGTCCAGCCTGACCTGGAGTTCATGCTGCGCGGCTACCTCGACAACCGCGACCGCAGTCTGTTGTACGTTGCGGAGGTTGCCGTAGAACTGAAGTAGTTCCAGCATCGGGGCGCCGCCATCCCCCCGCGCGCAGTTCCTCGCGCAAAGCGCGAGGGTGTCTGAGCACGGGGGGATGGCGGCGTCCCGATGCTATCGGTGCAGCAGGGTCTTCAGGACATCCGCGAGTTCCGCATACTGCGGCATCGAGTTGTAGATCTGAGCCGCTACCCGGATGATGCTTGCGGGTCCTGGCGGATGCGCGAGCACCGGAACCTCGAAGCCGTACTCCTCGCGCAGCACCTTTTCGATGTCGTCGAACGCGAGGGCCGTGGTCTTGAAGTGGAAAGCGCCGGGTCCCAGCGGCACGCTCGCCAGCGTCCCGATCATCCCGTCCGGACACGGCGGGTCCACGCCGACGGCCTCGCAGATCAGTCCTCTCGCGTCCAGCGCGAGCTTCCTGTTCCTGTTCATCAGCTCCGGCCAGCCCCCGGGCAGGAGCGACCCCATGAACCTTATCGACTCCGGTACGCACAGGTAAGCCGTCGGGTCGTCCGTCCCCGTCCACCCGAACTCGAGCTGGAAGCGCGACCTGTCGTCGCGCGTTGAGTTGGCGCCGTGGCTGATCGTCAACGGGCGCACGGAGGGCTGGAGGTCGCGGCGGACGTAGAGGATCGCCGCACCCTTCGGCGAGCATAGCCATTTGTGGCAGTTGCCCGTGTAGTAGGCGGGGTCGATCTCCACGATGTCGAGCGGCACCATGCCCGGGCCGTGAGCGCCGTCGACCAGCGTGTCAACCCCGTGTTCAGCAAGACCGCGCACGATGCGTGCTACCGGCATGACCATGCCGGTCAGGCTCGTGATGTGGTCCACGAGGGCGAGCTTCGTACGATCGGTCACCGCGCCCAGCAGGGCGTCGACCACGAGTTCCGGGGATTCGAGCGGGAAAGGCACGTCGACGACGACGACCCGAGCGTCCCACCGCTCGGCCACGAAGTCGAGCGCGTTCCTGCACGCGTTGTACTCGTGTGAGGTGATCAGAAGCTCGTCGCCGGGCTCGAGCTGCATTGACCTGAGGACCGAGTTGACTCCGGTCGTCGCGTTCGGAACGAACACGAGGTCGTCCGTGTCCACGCCGACGAAACGCGCGACCTCCTCTCGCGCCGCGTCCATCCTCGGTTCGAGATCGCGGTGCAGGAACTCGAGCGGCTGGCGCTCCAGCTCTACCCTGAGCTCGTTTTGGAGTTCCATCACGCGCGTCGGGCACGCGCCGAAGGACCCGTGGTTCAGGAAGGCGACCTCGGGGGCGATCCCCCAGTGACTCGCGAACTCCGAGGCGCCCGACCTGTCTCCTAGCGCCCGGGCGCCCCGCACCTCTACTGACACTTCTATCCCTCCAGCTGGGCTATACGGTCCTGCTTCTGCTTCCACTGGTCCGGATCCCAGTTGGGCATTCCGGACCTCTCTATCTCTGTCAGCGCCTGCTTGAGCATCCCGGTCCCCGTCTCGCGCTCGCCGAGAGCGATCGCCATCTCGCCGAGGTCCCAGCGAGCGAATCCCATCCACTCGACGGCGCTGTCGTCGCCCTCGGCGTTGAGCCTCGAGGCCCACTCGAGCACTTTGAGCATCTCCGACTCGGCCTCGCGCATGCGGTCCTGCTTCATCATGACGTGCGCGACGGAGTAGTCGGCGATGAGCTTGGGCAGCTCTCCCTCGCCCTTGTAGTGGTACTCCCGCGCCTTGACCAGCGCGTCGTACGCCTCCCCGAACATCCCCTCGTCGTAGTAGTTCCAGCCGAGGTTGTTCCAGAGCGGACCGAGCCAACCCTCCATGCCACCCTTCTCCGCCATCTCGATGCCCTTTAGGGACCAGTCGAACTTCTCGTTCTTGTCGCCGGTGATGGCGATCATGTGGGCCGCGTCCACGGCGCGGTCCCACAGCTCGTGGTTCTCGCAGTAGTTGAACATGTCTAGGAAGGTCGCCGTTGCCGTCTCGTTGTCGCCGCCCTTCCATTCGAACCGGCCGCGCACGCCGAGATACCTTGACCACGCCCTGGGTTCGGAGTCGATGGCTCTGGACGCGGCCCTGTCGAGCCACGGTCTTCCCTCGTCGGCCCGGTCGGTGATGAGGTAGCTGCGCGCTCTCATGGCCGCCGCCTCGACAAACAGAGAGTTGTCGCCCGAGGCCTCAGCCTCCGTGGCGACTTCCTCGAACATCTCGCCGGCGCGCTCGTACTCCCGGCTCTTGAACACGCCGTCCGCCTCTTCCAGCTTCGCCTTCAATTGGGTGTCCTCCTGCGCCTCGCCGGCGCATCCGACAACCGCGACGAGAGACGCCGCTGTCAGCATCAAGATCCACATGGCACGCATGTAGCTTCTCCTCCCGGGCGTGTGCACCGCGCCCGCGTCCTTCCCACGACCATCTACTCGGTCACAGTCCTCTCCGGAGTGTAATCCTCCACGACCGGGAAACTCCCCAGGTCCTGCTCTATCGAGGCCCTCAGGAAGGAGTCCACCCACCAGAAGATGTCGTGTCTCCTTATCCCCCTGCGGAGCATGTGCATTCTCCTGTGTCGCTCGTCGGCCGGCATCTCCAGCGCCGCGTGTATCGCCTCGGCCATCCCCACGATGTCGTAGGGGTTCACGACGATCGCTCCATTGTGCATCTCAGCGACCGCGCCGGCGAACTCGCTCAGGACCAGGACGCAGTTCTCCTCGAGGCTGCAGGCGCAGTACTCCTTCGCGACGAGATTCATGCCGTCCTTGAACGGCGTCAGCAGCGCCACCTCGGAAGCTCGGTAGTATCCGAGCAGCTCGCGGCGGTCGAGCGAGCGGTAGATGTAGTGTATCGGCACCCAGCCGGCGCGCCCGGTGAACTGCCCGTTGATCTCGCCCACCAGGCGTTCTATCTCCGTCTTCAGCTCCTCGTATTCCGGGATGCCCCTGCGACTTGGCACGACGACCTGAACGAGCGTGACCTTCTCGCGGTGCTCGGGGTGCTTATCGAGGAAGCGCCGGAAGGCCCTGAGCCTCTCCGGTATGCCCTTGGTGTAGTCCATGCGGTCGACGCCCAGGATGATCTGCCGCTCCGGCAGATTCTCGTGGATGTTCCAGGCGGTCTCAGCGACCTCCCTGGACCTTGCCTCCTCTTCGAACTGGCGGAAGTCGATGCTTATCGGGAATGCTCCGGCTCTAACCCCCATGTGGTCGGTGTCTATCTCGCAGACCTGCCCGCGGCCGCCGTGTGTGTCGACGTCTCCGACGAGCGCCCTGAGGCACTGCACGAAGTTCCTTCTGTCGCGGAGAGTCTGGAATCCAACGAGGTCGAAGCACAGAAGCCCACGCAGAAGCTGGTCCCGCCACGGGAGCTTGAGGAAGATGTCGAGGGGCGGGAAGGGGATGTGGAGGAAGAAACCGAGTCTCGCGCGGCTCCCCGTCTTCCGCAGCTCCTCCGCCATCAGCATCAGGTGGTAGTCGTGGATCCATATGAAGTCGTCATCGTCGGTATGTTCGAGCGTCACCTTGGCGAACTTGCGGTTGACGTCCTTGTAGCACTTCCAGTACGCGGGATCGAAGTTGCACCGTGTCTGCAGGTCGTGGAAGAGCGGCCAGACGACCTCGTTGGAGAATCCTCGGTAGTAGCACCCGACCTCCTCGTCGTCGAGCGAGACGGGCACGAAGGAATAGCCTGGAGTCCTCGAGGCTTTGTCCAGCGCCTCCTCGACCCCCGGCCCAAGAGCCGTGCCGGGCCAGCCTATCCAAAGACCGCCGCGGTCCCGCAGCACCGGCGCCAGCGCCGTGACCAGGCCGCCGGAGCCGGGCTCGGTCACCCACTTGCCGTTCTCCTGCGAGAGCACCACGGGAAGTCGATTGGATACGACCACAAGGCGCCGCACCTGCTGGTCGGCCGCACGTTCGTCGGTCATCGCGCTGTCGTCGCTATCCATGTGTCCAGGAACTCCTTGACTGCGAAGGGATCGTCCAGCCTCCCGCGCGCTCTGGTGGGAACGCCGCGAGGTCCGACCTTTATGCCGACCCCGCCGTCCGGCAGGGCAGCGAAAGCGTCCTCGTCCGTCTCGTCGTCGCCGACGTACACGCAAAGCGCTGGTTTCCTGTGGCCCTCGAGCAGCCTTTCGAGGGCCGTGCCCTTGTGTATAGCCTTGAGCCTGAGCTCTACGCCCCCGGAGAAGCTCCTGACCTCGAGTTCGTTCTGTTCCGCGTCCTGTCGCCACGCCTCCGCTACCCGCTCGTGCAGCTCGCGGGCGGCGGGTTCCGGCATGCCGCGCGTGTGAAGCCCGACACTCGCCGGCTTGCGCTCGATCCGTGCGTCCGGCGCGATTGAGCGAGCCTCGCGCTCGGCCGTCTCTAAGCGCTCCTCCTGTCCGCTCGACAGCTCCTCGCGTTCTATCGAGCCGTCCTCGAGGAGGAACTCGAACCCGTGGCTTCCCACCATGGGTATCCCGAGGTCGCCTACAAGCTCCAGGAGCTCGCTGAGAGGTCTGCCCGTCAGCATGGCCAGCCTCGTCGCACCTGAATCGCGTATGGTAACGAGGTCCTCGATGGCACCCTCGACCGGCACGGCGTCCATTCTGTTCCTTCGGAAGGGCGCGAGCGTTCCGTCGTAGTCGAGGACCAGCCATGTCTCCGATGCGGCGTCGATTCGTTCCCAGAGATCCGGCACGCCGTCAACGGGTGTCCGCGGAGGACTCGGCTTCAAACGGAGCGTCCTTTCTCCTCAGGCCAGCTCGATCCTGTCTTCCGCCCTGTTGGCCAGCGACACCATCACCGTCAGGTACTCCCTCAGGTGCCTGGTCAGAAGGAAGTTGTCGCGAACGTACTCGCGCGCAAGCGCGCCCATCCTCTCGAGGCGCTCCTTGTTGTGAAGGAGGAACCGGATCCTCAGAGCCGCTCCCTCGGGCGTAGATACGAGGTAGCCCGTGTGGCCGTCGATGATCTGGAGTCTTATGCCACCGGTGTCTCCACCGATGACCGGCTTCCCCTTCCACATCGCCTCGGACACGGTCAGCCCGAACCCCTCACGCGTCGACTTCTGTAGCACGATGTCGGCGGCTCGCTGCAGGGCGTTGATGGTCATGTGGGCGTCAGGCGGCAGTGTGAGAACGTGGATGTCCGGGTCGCCCGCGGCGGCCTCGCGCGTCTCGGATATGACCTCCGATGCCTCGGGGTCGTCGTCCGCACCGCCGCCGGCCAGCACGAGCTGAAGCCCGGGGCTGAAGCGCTTGGCGAGTCTGTAGGCCTGTATCACCCCGACCGGGTCCTTGAACCTGTCGTAGCGCGAGACCTGCAGGATCATCTCCCGGTCCGGGTCGATCCCGAACTCCGACCGGACCTTCTCGACGTCCCTCTCCTCGAGCGGCATGTTCTTCTCGCTGAGCGGGTCGATACTCGGCGGGATGAGGTACTGCGTGTGCGGCAGCCTCTGCGCGAACGCCGCGAGTGAGAAGATGCTGGCGTCGTAGTCCGCGACGAAGGGAGAGAGGCTCTCCCAGACGCCGGGTTCCGGGGCGCTGACGTCGATGTGGCAGCGCCATATCCACTTCCCGTGCCTGTTCGGGCAGTACTTGAGAAGCGGGGCCGGTTGCGGGTCGTGTATGAACACGACGTCCGCCGATTCCAGCACGTCCCGCATGCTCTCCGCGTTCGACCTGTTGATCTGGTCGTAGTGCTCGAGCTCGTCCCTTGACACAGTCAAGCGTGCACCCTGCAGAGCGTTGTGGAACGTCTTCGTTGTCTTGAAGAAGTCCGCATCCCCGGAGATGACCTCCCAGCTCGCGTCGATGCCCAGTTCTCTCTTGAGCGGCACGAGCTTGGCCAGGATCTCAGCCACCCCTCCGCCGACCTTGGTGGAGTTCACGTGCACGACGCGCATGCCCTCGAGCGGGGAGGCCAGCTGCCTGAGATGGTCGACCACCGAGGGGCCGGCCGCGTCTGCGTACTGTGCGATGAGACTGATCACTGGCGCCTACTTCCTGAAGAACCTGCTGAAGGTGTCCGCAAGCGAGTCGCGCGTCTCCGCCAGGGTGACGAAGTAAGGGTCTATGCCGGCGAGCCTCTCGGTCAGTTGGGCGTAGCCATCGCGGTCGATGTCGTTGAGCCACGTTGTGAAGTCGTCAACCGCGCCGGGGGTCCGTCGTCGCGCGTCTATGAAGTGATAGAAGACGCTCGTTCGCGTCATGTTCTCGAGGGCGGCCGGAAGCTCCGACGGGTCCTCGAGAGAGTTGCTCGTCGAGAACACGACGATCTGGGAGCGGATGAAATCGAAGAGACCGTCGTCGGGAGCGACGACCGGGTTCGCGGTCGCCTCGAGCTCAGAGTCGATCACGTCGAGGACATGTTTTCTGAGATCGTTGGTGTCCGGGTGGTCCTTCGGGTCGATGACGCTCAGTCGCTCCGCGAGGGCCTTGTTGTGCAGCGCGTGGTCGACCCACACGGCGAACCCGTTGTGATACCTGGGGTCGTCGAAGGTAGGTCTGAGGAGGCCGCCCCAGAAGTGGTAGTAGATGCAGTCCACGTCCGCGTCCGCTATTCCGTCCCTGAGCTCCTGAAGGTCCCTGGCCCTGCGCCCCGTGGCGATCGCCACCAGGGCGCAGTCCTTGACCGCCAGTCTGCCGGGAGGATTGTACCGATCCGGGCTCTCCGACATCTGTCTCCATTCGTGTGGGTGCGCTTCGCCGAGAAGCACTACTCGTCCTCGTCGTCCGCCTTCTTCCACTGCGTGGCGTCGCCGCAGTTCATGCAGGCCGGAAACTCCTCGCCCTCGTGGAACTCGTGTGTGTGGACCCCGCCCTCCGTGTGGCAGATCTCACAGATGTACTTGCCTTCCTCTTCCACCTTCTCGCCCTTGTGATAGCTCTTCTTCTCGTCCATCGATCCGACTCCTTTCGGGCGCACGAAGCGCCTGCTGTGGAACAACCGCCTCAGTTCGTTCGATTCCTTGTCGCCTGCCCGGTCACTCGTCCAGTCTGTGAATGTCAGGCTTCTCTCGCGCGCGATCTTGCCGCCCTTACGCTCCGCGGGGCCTCCGTCGCCACCAGCGCGCCCAGTATGAGCAGCACCACGCACGACGTGCCCAGCGTCACGTTGACCGCCCCGCCCTCAGGCGGGAAGAAGAACCGCACTCCGTTCCAGACAAGAGCCGCCATCGTCGTGCACAGCATGAAGATGGCTGGGTAAAGCGTGTAGGCGGAGGGCTTTCTGATGCCTATGAGGTAAGCGGTGAGGATGATCAGGGTCAACGCCGCCACCAGCTGATTCGCGGAGGCGAAGACCGGCCACAGCACCGACCACTTGCCCGAAAGCCCCAGGAAGAACGCGCCGGCGACACCGACGAGCGAGGCGACCGCGCGGTTGCGGAAGACGGGGACCTTCTCTCCGAACAGCTCCGAAGTTATGAACCTCGTGATTCGGACCGTTGTGTCGAGTGTCGTCATCACGAACGTCTTGAGCATCGTGATGCCCACGAGCGTTCCGAACCCGACGGTCAGTATCGGTCCGGTCACGGAACCGTAGCCCGCTCCGAACGCCTTGATCGGTCCACCCTCGCCGAGAACACCGAAGAAGCTCATCGGGTCGCCCTCGGGCGCGGCCCACTTGAGGCCTGCCGCCACGCAGACGATGGCCAGCGTGGCCACCGCGCCCTCGGTCAGCATGGCCCCGAAGCCCACCATCTTGCCCTCGGACTCCCGGGAGAGCTGCTTCGAGGTCGTGCCGCCGGCCACGAGCGAATGGAAACCAGAGATCGCGCCGCACGCGATCAGGATGAAGAGCATCGGCCACAGGGGACCCTGCGTCGCCGAGCGCCAGCCGGTGAAGAAGGGCGCGTTCATCGCCGGACGCGACACGACCAGCCCCGCGAACCCCAGTGCGACGCCGACTATGAGGACCCAGGTGGAGATGTAATCGCGAGGTTGCAGCAGCACCCACACGGGCAGGATGGACGCCACGAATCCGTAGCCTATAAGAATGGCGAACCAGGTCCGGAACGCCGCTGTCTCTCCGAGCGGGAGTGACAGAGGGAAGTGGTAGCCGAGGACGATGGACACGCCAAGCAGCGCGAGCGAGACGACGGTGCCGAGTGGAACGGGCAGCTTCGCCTTGTAGGTGGCCCAGCCGAACAGGGCTGCGATGGGCAGGATCGCGAAGGTCGGTATGACGATCTCGGGCGTCGTCATCAGCGTCTTGCTGGCCACCACACCGAAGACGGCGATGATCAGTATCAGGGCGAACCAGACGAACAGCATGAAGAGGAGCCGCGCTCGGGCTCCGACGACGTCCCTGGCTATCTCCGGCAGGGACTTGCCGCCGTGTCTGACGGACACCATCAGCGCGACGTAGTCGTGGACCGCCCCGACGAAGACGACGCCGAGCGCGATCCACAGGATGCTCGCGCCCCAGCCGAACGCCGCCACCGCGGCGACCGGTCCGATGATGGGGCCGGCGCCCGCGATGGACGAGAAGTGGTGGCCGAAGAGCACCAGGCGATTGCCCGGGCAGTAGTCGACGCCGTCGTAGGCGGTGCACGATGGCGGCTCTCGGCCGTCGTCGGGTCTGACGATCCGGCGGTCTATGACGCCTCCGTACCACCGGTAGGCGACAACGAGCCAGACGACTATGATGGCCGACAGAAGCAGGCTGTTCATTGAGAGCGCCCTCCAGAGTGATGTGGACGACGCCCATGTTATCGCGTAGACGGCCGGCGTGCAACCACCCCCGAGCGCCCGATGGGCTCTGCCGCCGGCGCCCGCGTCCGCCGTGGAGGTACACGCGCGAGCCCCGGCGCTGAGGCCGGGGCTCGACAGGGGGACGCGATCGAGCTTACTCCTCCGTATCCGTCTCCGCCCGCGCCTGCATTTGCGCGGCAGGGACGATCTCCTCGCCGTCGTGCACTGAGACGCGGTCCCGTCCGGATTCCTTCGCGTGATACAGAGCGTTGTCGGCGCAGGTGACCAGTTCCTCCGCGACCGACGGTCTGGCCAGCGGCCAGGCGGCCGCTCCGGCGCTCATCGTGACGTGGAACACCTGGTCGCGCCACTCTATCGGGCGCGTCTCCACCGTGCGGCGTACGCGGTCGGCGAGTTTCGACGCGTCGTTGAGTCCCATGCCGGGCGCGACGATGAGGAACTCCTCACCACCGTAGCGGCAGGCGACGTCGCCGGACCGCACCGACGTCTCTAGCACGGACGCGACGGATCTTAGCACCGCGTCGCCGGCGTCGTGCCCGTAGGTGTCATTGACTGTCTTGAAGTGATCGATGTCGAACATTATGACGGAGAGCGGCACACCGTGGCGCGTCGAGCGCGAGAACTCCTCGCGGAGCCTTCGCATGCCGAAGCGTCGGTTGAGCAGGTGCGTCAACTCGTCGAGGGCCGCGAGTTCCTCCAGCTTCCGGTGAAGGACGGCGTTCTGGACATAGGGCGCCGCCCCGGTTCTAACGGAGTCGATCAGCAGCCGCTGCTCGCCGCGGAGCTCGCTGGTCTTGCACGCGAGCACGACCAGCCCGGTCATGCTCTTGCGGTCGGAGACGAGAGGGGCTATGAGAAGGGCCGTGGGCCTGAACGAGCCGAGCGGGCAGGACATGGAGAACCACTCGAGGCCCTCTTCGTCGGGTATCACCCACTCCATACCGCCCGTGGAAAGGGCCCTCTGCACGAGTCCGTTCTCGAGACCGATCTCGCGGGGCACCTCGTCGGTGAGATCGACCCCGTAAGAGCTCACAAGCTCGAGCTTGGACCCCGTCTCGGCGTAGAGCAGCCCGGCCCTGGCGCTACAGAACGAGGAGAGACCCTCGAGCACTGTCGCGGCGACCTCGTTCATGTCAACCGTTGACGAGAGCGTCGCAAGCAACCTCCGCGTCGTGCTCTCGACGCGCACCCTTCGTCCCACCGCCTCTGTCATGCTGTTGAAACACGTGGTGACGTCGCCTATGAGGTCGTTGCTCGTTACCTCCAGCTGGCAGTCCCTGCCCCAGCACTCGTCCTCGTCGGTCGCGTTCTCGACGGACTCGTTGATCCGCTCCATCCCGTCCGCGAGCTTCGATATCTCCCTCGTCACGACGATGTCGAAGAGCGTGAAGTTGGCTGCGCCGACCGCCAGACCGGCGGCCACGCACATGACGACGAACACGGGCATCATGTCCGCCTCCACTCCGATGAAGTAGTCGGTGAAGGGAGGGAAGGCGATGCCCACAAGGACGCCGAACGCCATCATCATTATGAAGAGCCGCTTGAACACGCTGCGTCGGGGGAGCTCGGAGTCCCCCATCAGAGATCGTCTGCCTCGGTCCGCCACGTAAATGACCCCCTGTTCGGAATCGACTCAGTCGATTCAAAAGGAGCAAGGAGCGTACCACGTGTGAGGGCGGGTCAGAGCGGTGGGCGTGGCAGGGTGTCTGGCCCGCTGCCTCGGAGGGCGCCGCAGAGGTCACCGTACAAGAAGAAAGCGCCCCGCAAACGCGGGGCGCCTTCCGTCAAACGGTGCTGCCCAACCGAACTACCTGTAGAGAGCCTTGACCGCGCCCCAGGTCGACTCCTCGACCGGGGTCGGGTCGCAATGCTCGGTGTAGCCCTCGATGGTCAGCGAGTATTCGCTGCCGCAGAGGTAGCTGGTGTCCCACGAGTCCGTCGAGACGAAGATCGCCATGGGACCGTAGGGCAGGAACTCGGTCAGCGTGGTCGGGGTGCACTCGGCGGCCGTGGTGTAGCTGTAGAAGGCCGGCGAGGCGCAGGTCTCGATGCCCTGGACGAATCCGAACAGGACGCCGAATTCGGCCTCGACCGTGATGCTGATGGGAACGCCGCCGCACGGGTAGATCTGGTACCAGTCGGTGTCCCTGTAGTTGATGCCACCGAAGTCATACACGCCGCTCGTGCCGCAGACCGTCATGTCGCCAACGGGCTGGATCGAGAACGGGAAGCCGGTGCCGTTGCAGCCACTGTTGTACAGGTCGTCGTAGCCGTCGAAGCAGTCGACCTCGCCCTCGGGAACGCCGGTGCAGATAACGTCGCACGGGATCGGGCAGTCAACCTCGGTCATCTCAAGCACGTAGTCACCGCAGGCGCCGCCGTAGCCGTCGATAACGATGTAGTAGACGTTGCCGGCGGTCAGCGCGACCGACGCGATCCACGACGTGTAGGACACGGGCGGATCGACGCAGTCGAAGTTGTCGTCGTTGCAACCGTCGAGCGGCACGTTGCCGACCACGTTCTCGTACACGTAGACCTTCGTGTCGTAGAACGAGTTGCAGAGGCTGATGCTAACGCACATGTCTTCGGCGGGCGTGTACGCGTAGACCACGTCGGGCGAGGTCGAGCCCGTGTAGGGGCAGGCCTCATCGTAGTCGTCGACGTTGTCGCAGGTGTTGCCCGTGTCGTTGAAGGGCAGCGCGTAGATGACCCACGCGTCGTCGACGGTTTCGCCGCCCTCGCGGGCGTCGGGCTTGCCCTCGTCATTCGTGTACACGACCTTTGCCGGCTGGTTCTTGGCCAGGTCGGCGCCAACCGCGACGGCACTGAAGACGAACAGGGCAATGATAACGAAGGTAGCGACCTTCATGCTCATTCCTCCCACTAGGTAGGTAACAGGCCAACACTACTCCAACAGAACAAAGGGACCTATCGCACCCTCCTTTCCGAGTGGATCTGTTGACACCTGCCATTTGGACCGATGTCACGGTCGTGGCGAAGGCGGGGTTCCGGGTGCAGTTCTCCCGGGGCCTTCCGCACGGTGACCGTGTTTGCCCACGCGCCCAGAAGTCTACAGGCTGAACAGCATATTGTCAAGAGGTAAGCTGGTCCGAAACTCACCGACCAGGCGCGGCGGCTTCGCGATTGCTGACTGTTTGTTCACATCTGAACGAGATCTCGGTGGGAGCACGGCCTCGAGGTGTCGACAGGGGGGCGCCGTTCTAGCGGAGCACCGCCGCGCGCGGTGGCGCGCGACCCTGTCGACCGGAACCGGCGGGCGTGCGGAATATTGACAAACGCGTCAGGAAATGGTATTCTCCCGGTTGGACTCTGCAGCAGGAACCCCACCATTGAGGAAGTGCCGGCCCGCCACCGGCTCTTGAGGTCCCGTGCACACGGGCCGGAGGTGGCGCGGTCGAAGCCGATTGACCGGACCAGTAACAAGATGCCCCCCGAGGAGGAAGATCATGAGCGCGAGGAGGTTGCTCGCACTGCTTGTGGTCGTTTTGCTGGGCCTACTCCTGGCCAGTCCCACCGCGTTGTCACGCTCGGAGTTGCCACGCTACGACGTGTGCGACTACGGAGGCCCCGCGTACGCAGACGACGAGGACGACAACGACGACGACCCGGACGAGACTCCGAACGGGTTCGTCGGTGACGACGACAACTGGGACAAGCGCGACCAGGGGAAGCACCACACCGCGCACGCCTTCGGGGCGAGCGGCGGTGCCAGCAGTTCCGAGGATGAGCTTTCACGGGTGGAGGTCGGTCTGGGCGTCAGGCTCGCGCTGCTGTTGCAGCAGTGGGTTCTGAACCAGTACGCCCGCTGATCCCCGTACCGGAGGACAACTTGGCTCGGAAGCGACCGGAGATCACGCCCGAAAGCAGGTCGGCAGGAGAACGAAGCGGCGGTCGGGAGTCTGACTCTCGCACGTCGGCAGTCTCCGCTCTGCGCATGGGTGAGTTCTATCTGGGGTCCGACAGCTTCTCGGACGCGATGGAGTACCTCCTGCGCGTGGAGAAGGAGGAATCGCGGTCGACGCTCACAGACGCCGAGGTCGCTGCGCTGTACGCGAGACTCGCTCGGTGTTGCCTGGGACTCGGCAGGCACGAAGACGCCATGGACTACGCGGCGAAGTCGGCCGCGTCCGCGTCGAGGGCCGGAGACACGGTCACCGGCGCAGAGGCCGATGTCGTAGTGGCGAGGACTGAGGCCAAGAGCGGGAGGTTCCGCAAGTCGCTCAGAGCCGCCGAGAGGGCGTACGCGGTGCTCAGGAAGATGCCGGACAGCGCACTGCTGGCAGAGGCCAGCAAGGCGCTGGGCACCGCCCACGCCGAGCTCGGCAACATGACCGCCGCCAGGGACTGTCTTGTTGACTGCCTGGTGTGCAACAGAAGACTGGGGAACGAAGAGGGAGTCGCGGGCGCTCTCAACAACCTCGGTATTCTGGCCAAGCGCTCGGGGGATCTTTCCTCCGCCATCGACTACTTCGAGAGAGCGCTTGAGATCGACCGGAGACTCGGCAGGCCCGCCGCGGTCGCCAGACGCCTGAACAACCTGGGCCTCGCGCTCTACAGGTCGGCCAGGTGGACCGAGGCCGAAGAGCATCTGATGCAGGCCTGGAAGATCTACACTGGCCTCGGCGCGACGCGCGACATCGTAGCGGTCGAGTCCGCCCTTGGCAACATCCGACGTGTCAGGAGGGATTGGAGCGGCGCCCGCGCGCACTTCAGGCGGGTGCTCCGCGTGTCCCAGGAGAACGGCTACCGCCGGGCCGAGGCTCTCGCGCTCGAGTTCCTTGGGGACCTCGAGAAAGACCAGGGCCACTACGAGGATGCGCTCCGGTCTCTCAATCAGGCGCTCTCCTGCGCGCACCGTCTTTCGTCGATGAGCGACGTCATCGGTGAGGTGCTGCGGAGACGCGCCGAGGTCTTCCTCGCACTCGGCAGGCTGGACGAGGCCGAGCGTGACTGCAACGCGGCGCTCGACCTGTGCAGGCGCATCGGGGACCGGCTGGAAGAGGGCTCGACGCTCCGCGTGCTGGCAGCGCTCTCGTACACAAGGGGGAGGCGGACCGCCGCGCGCGTGCTCTCGTCGCGTGCACGGCGGGTGCAGTCGCGGACCGGAGAGACCTTCGAGCTCGCCATGACGGCTCTCACCGACGGCGTCGGCATGGTGGTTTCCGGACGCATCGGCCAGGCGGAACTGGAGTTCGTGGAGTCCCGCCTCTTCGAGGCGGAGCAGCTCTTCGAGAACATGGGCGCCACCTACTGGGCCGGGAGGTGCTCGCTGGCCCGAGCAAGAGCGCTCCGGGCAGCGGGTGCTGCGGGCAGGTGCCGTGGCTGGATAGACAAGGCCCGGGCCGAGCTCTCGCTGGCCGGCGACCCCGCGGGCATCAGCGAACTCGACGCGCTCAGGCGCGAGCTGGACGCGGAACTCGCCGCGTCGACGGCCACCGCGCCAGGCAGGTACGCGGTGCTGGCCGATTCGCTTCCGCTCCTGACCTCCAGCGAGCGCGACCCGGGCGCGTTGCACGGCTTCGTGTCCGCGGTGGCCGACGAAGTGGGCGCCGACCGCGCTGTGGTGTTCCGACTCGAGACGGAGGGACGCCCGGCTGTCGTGACTTCGGTCGGACGTACGGGTCGCCGTCTCGCCGAGGTCAGGCGCTTCGTGCGCTCCGCTGTGGACTCAGGCATCGACCGCCCGCTCGTGGCGGCGTCAGGCTCCGGGGAGACGATCCCGACGAGAGTAGCCGCCGTCGCTCTGATCCCGTCGGACCCGGTCGGCGGTCAGGGGTGGCTTCTCTACGCGGACCGGTTGCACGGCGATGGAGCCTCCGCTTTCAGCGAGGCCGATGTCGAGTTCATGGGTGCGTCGGTGATGTTGCTGTCAGAGGCTCTCACCAGAGGCGCCCGCGCGATGGAAGAGACGGGCTCCAACGTCACCGGTCCGCGGTTCGCGGCAGGGTTCATAACCCGCGACGCCGCGACGCTCGGTCTCATCCAGGGGATAGAGCGGGTCTGCGACAGCAGTATCCCGGTGCTCCTGCTGGGAGAGTCGGGCGTCGGCAAGGACATACTCGCCCGAGCCATCCACGAGGCGAGCGGAAGGACGGGTCGCTTCGTGGTGCTGAATTCGGGGGCCGTCCCTCAGCATCTGCAGGAGTCAGAGCTTTTCGGGCACGTCAGGGGAGCGTTCACCGACGCCGACCGCGACCGCGAGGGGCTGATCGAATCCGCCGCCTCCGGGACGCTCTTCCTCGATGAGATAGGGGACATGAGCCTCGAACTTCAGGTCAAGCTGCTGAGGTTCCTTCAGAGCGGTGAGTACCGCCGCGTTGGTGACACCGCCGTCCTCCGAAGCGACGCGAGGGTCGTGTCGGCGACGAACAGAGACCTCCGGGCAGGCATAGAGACCGGTGACTTCCGACGCGACCTCTTCTACAGACTGAGCGCCTACACGGTCGACATACCGGCTCTCAGGGAGCGCCCGTGCGACATCGCTCCACTGATGCACCGATTCCTCGAGGTCTACTCGAGGCTCGAGGGGAAGCGCGTGAGGGGTTTCGACGACGAGGTCGTCACGCTCTTCCAGCACTACGACTGGAGAGGGAACAACGTCCGCGAGCTGGAGAACGAAGTTAGAAGGGGAGTCGCCCTGTGCGTGGACGGCGGCACTATCGGGCTCGACCACGTCAGACCGGACCTGGTGGCCAAGCGTGAGAGCCTGATCGAGTCCACGAGGGTTGCGCCCGGTGTCACGCTCTCTCTCAAGGACGAGGTCGAGGCTCTCGAGCAGAGCCGCATCCGCGAGGCGCTCGAGCGTCACGGCCGGAGCAAGCGCGACGCGGCCGACGCCCTCGGTCTCTCTCGGACCGGTCTCTACACGAAGCTCAAGAAGTACCGGATGGAGTAGGCGGGTGGTCCCGGCGCGCCCTACCGGGCGGCCCCGGCCGAGCCATTGTGCCAGGAACAGAGCGGGCCCCTTGCGGGCCCGTTCGGCGTTTCATTGCACATGGAACACATCCTGTTCGTGGTGTCATGTCGTCATCAATCCGACGTTCTGTCGTGATTTCGACGTTCTGCTAATTTCCCGTTGCACAAGAGGATAGCCTCGCCTTCGACCACGAGACAGAGAGAGTGTGTCGCGGTCCCTTCGAAATGCCTACGAGACGCCATTCGGCACGTACGCTAGTGCGGCTCTAACAGCCCACCATTTGAGAGCTTACGGCGACACGCGAAATCGCAGCTCCGGGTGGCTTCCGGCCGGATTGGCACGCTCTATGCGGAATAGGACCCCGGAGCGCCCTTGCGCGGGGGTCGGTCCGCTTGTCCACAGAACACGATCACACGTGGAGGGCGCGCTCAGGAACGACCAGCCGGGTCCCGTCGTGTAGGAGCGGCGGTCCGGCTGAGAGAGAGGCTGCGGCTGACGCGTTGCGGCCGATGCGAGAAGCAGGATCAGAAACTCAGGGAGGAGGTGGTAGCGCGGGAGGAACCCGACCCGACTCTGGTGAAGGGGTTCCCCAGGTGTTGGGCTAGTTATCGCGGAGTCCCCTCGGGTCCTTCGTGACCATGCCGCCCGCGGGAAGGGCCCGTCCGCCAGCGGGTCTCTCCAGAAGCGGGGCGGCGAGGAATCCTGACCCAAACGGTCAGTACGATGGCGGGCCCGTTGGCTTCTTGCTGTTCACCCGGTAGGGGGGTGCGTTCGAGCAGCGAGAATGCCTGCGGGCCCGTCGTGACGTACACCTTCGCCCTGTGATATCCTCTTGCGTGTGAAGAGGTCCTACCTAGACACCGAGTCGTTCGTGGGGGGAGCGCGGGAACTCGTCTCCTGGTCGGAGAGCCTCGACCGCGAGGTCTTCACGCCGGGAGCGACTGCCCTTCTTGTCGTCGACATGCAGGGCTACTTCCTCGAGCCGGAGTCGCACGCCTACCTCCCGAGCGCCGAGAAGATCGTCCCCGGGCTGGCTTCGCTGTCTATGGTCTTCCGGGAGGCCGGTCTGCCCGTGTTCTTCACGCGCCATCTCAACACCGACGAGAACGCCGGCGCCCTCGGGCTGTGGTGGAACGATCTCATCCGTACCGAGAGCCCTTTGAGCGAGATAACGCCCGCACTCGACACGTCCCTCGGTACAGTGATCGAGAAGAGCCAATACGACGCGTTCCACGGGACTGGGCTGGAGGAGCTCCTCAGGGGGCGAGGAGTGACCCGCGTCGTTGTCACCGGGGTCGCGACGCATCTGTGCTGTGAGACCACGGCGCGGTCGGCGTTCGTCCGTGCGTTCGAGGTGACGTTCCCGGTGGACGGGACTGCGACCTACGACGAGGAGCATCACCTGGCGACTCTGCTCAACCTGACTCACGGGTTCGCCACCGCGGTCTTCGTCGAGGATCTGGCGGAGCGCGTGCGCGGCTGACGCTGGAGGTACGATGGCCGGACGCTTTGAGGACGTCGCAGTCGTGGGTGCCGGGCCGGCCGGAGTGGCCGCCGCCGTTCAGCTGGCGCGATACGGACTCCGTCCGGTCGTGTTCGAGAGAGACGTGGTGGGCGGACTCCTGCGGACCGCCTGGCTCGTCGAGAACCACCCGGGCTTCCCCGGGGGGATCCGCGGTCCGGAACTGGCGGGACTAATCGAGGAGCACCTGCGCGCGTCCGGCGCGGAGCTGGTGCGAGAGGAGGTCGTGGCGGTGAGCCCCGCCGAGGATCTGCTGGAGGTGCGGTCCGAGGGAGAGACGCTTCTTGCTCGGACCGTGATAGTGGCGTCCGGCACGCGGCCCCTGGCGCTAACGGACCCCGCGGTTCCCAGCGATGCGTCCGAGCTGGTCTCGTATGAATCTCGCGAGCTGTGGGGAGAGCGCGACGCGGCGATCGCGGTCATCGGAGGGGGCGACGCCGCGCTCGACTACGCCATAGGGCTCTCCGGGGAGAACGACGTCACGGTTATCGTCCGTGGCGACGCCCCCAGAGGACTTCCCCTGCTGGTCTCGCGGCTGGAGGGGAGCCGGCGCGTAGCGATACGCACGGGCGCGAGGGTCAGCGCCATCACCCGGACGAACCGTGGACGCGTCGCACTGACGGTGGAGTGGCGCGCTCCTGGGTCGTTCGAAGGAGATTCCGAAGGCTCGGAGAGCAGCGAGGAGTTCGACCGTCTGCTGGTCGCCGTGGGGCGCGAGCCCGAGGACGGGTTCCTCGATCGGGACATTGTCGAGCGCCGCGACGAACTGGCCGCCGGCAACCGCCTGCTCTTCGCGGGCGACGTGAGGAGCGGCGTCTTCCGTCAGGCGTCGATAGCGGCGGGGCTGGGCACACTGGCGGCGATGAGGGTGGCGCTCGCGAGGAGCGCGTGGCGGGCGAGTCCGGGGACGGAGCATTCGTGAAGATAGTAGCGAGAACAGGCAGAGACGACGTGGCGGTGGCCTACGTCGCTGAGACGTCCGGAGGCCGGCTCGTGGAGTTCACAGAAGCCGTGCAGCCGCCGCTTTCGCGTGAGCAGAAGTGGGTGCTCATCGTCTCGAGCCTGTACGGCTGTCCCGCCGGCTGCGCCTTCTGCGACGCCGGAGGGCGGTACGAGGGCCGGATGTCCGCCGGCGAGATCCTCGAGCAGATCGACTTCCTTGTCGACGGACGCTACCCGGACAGGCGCGTAGCCTGCGAGAAGTTCAAGGTCCAGTTCGCGCGAGTGGGCGAGCCGTCGCTCAACCCGGCGGTTCTCGACGTGCTGGAGGAGATGCCGAGGCGCTACGACGCGCCGGGGCTGTTGCCCTCGGTCTCGAGCATCGCCCCGCGGGGATGCGACGCCTTCTTCGAACGGCTGCGCGAGATCAAGTCACGCCTCTATCCGGGCGGCAGGTTCCAGCTTCAGTTCTCGATACACACGACGGACGTTCGCCTTCGCGACGAGCTCATCCCGGTGAAGAAGTGGAGCTTCGACCGCATAGGGGAGTACGGCTCTCGCTTCCGGGAGAGTGGCGACCGGAAGGTAACACTCAACTTCGCGCTCTCGGCCGGCGCCGCCGTCGATCCCTGCGTGCTGACAAAGCACTTCGACCCGGACGACTTCCTCATTAAGATCACACCGGTGAATCCCACGCACCGCGCCGCCAGCTCGGGGCTCGTGTCCGCCGTAAGGCCCGGTCGGGAAGAGGCCGGGCCGGAAATACGCGCGCTCGAGGCCGCCGGCTACCGTGTGCTGTTGAGCATCGGTGAGGTGGAGGAGAACCGCATCGGAAGCAACTGCGGGCAGTACATACAGAGGCACCTCGAGGCCAGCAAGCGGCTCGAGGGTGGCTACGGGTGCGTAGACGAGGAGCTGGGGGTCGAGGCGTTCGCGGTCCGGTCTGCAGCGCCGCCGGCCGCCTCTTCAGCTGGAGCGGCTACCCCGTCGCGCGGGACGGCAGTCTCGGTACGCGGAGCGAAACCCCCGTCGCGCGGAGCGACTTCTGAGGGTCCAGCGGACGAATAGCCGGACCGCATGCGGGTATGTCACACAGGAGGTGACGCCATGGAATTCGAGATCTACTGGCTGTGGTTCGGGCTCGCCGCTCTCTTCATCGTTGGTGAGATCTTCACGGAGGGGTTCTTTCTGCTGTGGTTCGGCATAGGCGCCGCGCTGTCAGGCGTGCTGGCAATGCTGGGTGTCGGACCCGCGTGGCAGTGGGCGGCCTTCGTCGTCGTGTCCGGTGTGCTGCTGGCGGTCTCGCGGCGGTTCGCCGACAGGTTCACTCACAAGCAGCCTCCCGGCATCGGGGCCGATCGACTGATCGGAAGGAAGGGCGTCGTTCTGGAGGACATCGACAACCTCCAGAACGTCGGGAGGGTACGGATCGACAAGGAGGAGTGGCGCGCCGAGAGCGCCGACGACGCGAAGGTCGCCGTTGGAACGCGCGTAGAGGTGGTGCGCCTGGACGGGACGCACGCGGTCGTGCGACCCCTGACCGAGGAGAACTGACATGGTAGCCATCTTCATCATCGCGGCCGTCCTCATTCTGGTCCTGGCGTCTCGGGCCATCAGGATCGTCAGGCCATGGCAGAAGGGGCTGATCGAGCGGCTGGGTAAATACCAGCGGACGGCAGACAGCGGCCTGTCGCTCATACTCCCGTTCATGGAAAAGATGATCAAGGTCGACATGCGCGAGCAGGTCGTCGACGTGCCGCCGCAGGGCGTCATCACGAAGGACAACGTGGTAGTCGAGGTCGATGCCGTCGTCTACTACGAGGTGACCGACCCGGTCAAGGTCACTTACAACGTGTCGAGCTTCTACCTCGCGGCCACGAAGCTAGCACAGACGAACCTGAGGAACCTGGTCGGCGACCTCGCGCTCGACGAGTCCCTGACGTCGAGAGAGATCATCAACACCAAACTCCGCGAGATACTCGACGACGCGACGGACAAGTGGGGTACCAAGGTGACACGCGTCGAGCTTCAGCGCATCGAGCCTCCGGCGGACGTCACCGAGGCGATGCACCGGCAGATGAAGGCCGAGCGGGACAGGCGAGCGATGATCCTTGAGGCGGAGGGCCACAAGCAATCCGCAATCCTCAAGGCCGAGGGCGATGCCGAGGCCGTGAGGCGAGTCGCCGACGCCGAGAAGTACCGGAAGCTGACGGTTGCCGCCGGAGAGGCCGAGGCCATCTCCACGGTCTACACGGCCATCCACGACGGACGTCCCACGAACGACCTAATAGCGATAAAGTACCTGGAAGCGCTCCAGGCGATCGCGGACGGCAAGGCGACCAAGATCTTCCTGCCGCTCGAGACCTCCGGCGTGCTCGGCAGCATCGCAGGCATCGGCGAGCTGCTGAAGGGCAAGGTGTCCGACTCGGTCGCGCCGTTCGGCGGCGGGACAACGCCGGGTGAGGGGTCCGAAGGCTAGCGGGCCGGCGGGGTGTTCTGGGCGGTCGCGGGACGTCCCGAACTGAACGTCTGCTCACCGCACACGTCAACCTGCGAGCCATGGGGCCGCCCCTTGCGGGGCGGCCCTCTGCTTCATGGGCAATCTTGCCACACGGCAAAGAACACTTGACATATTCCTGCCCGCGCCTCACAATAGACACTGGATGCGGAGTATTCCACCACTGCGACACACAAGGCTGGGCGCCGTACGCGGCGTCCGTGCCAGGGAGGTGCATCGTGAAGAAGTGGAGCGTCGTGTTGGCTCTGCTCGCTATCGTCCTGTCGTCGACGGGCGCATCAGCGACGCTGCTGCTGTACGAGGACTTCGAGGACTACCCTGTGGGGTGGGAGTTCTACGGCGAGGTGATGGGAGAGCCGCTTTCGTTGTGGCACGGCGAGACGCTCAGGTCCGTGAGCGGCAACATGAGCGCCGCGTACAACACGGGCATGTTCATCGACCCCTACTACAGCGTCGAGATCGGTCCGAACTGGGGCATGTTGCTCTCGCCCTCGCTCGACCTTACTGACTACACCGGCGTGATGCTCGACTTCTACTCGTGGGTTTCCTCGGGCGTCGATGAGTTGGCGATCGCCTTCATCGGGGTCGGCGGCGACGAGTACCCGTTCCCGCCGATCAACTGGATCACTCCGCACGAGCAGTGGAACCACCTCTTCGCCGACCTCTCGCCGCTCGGTGGCATGTCGGACGTTCGCATCGGCTTCTTCTATGAGAACCTGACCTACGATGGCTGCGGTTGCTTCGCCGGCGAGGGCTGGTACATCGACGACGTAAGGGTTCGCGCCTGCGGCGGCGACCCCGTTCCGGAGCCCTCGACCCTCATGCTGCTCATGAGCGGACTGGCGGGCGTCGGCGTCGTGGCGAGGCGCAGGTTCACGAAGTAGTCAGCGTTGCGCTCCGAAGGGGCGCGCGAGACAAGATCTCAGAGGGCTGCTGCCCAGGTGCAGCGGCCCTCTTTGTTGTACGTTACCCATCCACCCGACCCGAACTTGACGGCTCGGGGGCGCGTGAGTAGAGTTCGCCCATGACGCGGATGCTGGCGATAGTCAACACGGGTTCGGGGCACTACGATCCCGGCAAGGTCGGAGCCGCCATCAAGAGAGCGGCGGCCGCCGCAGAACACACGCTCGAGTTCCGCGAGGTCGACCCCGGGGAGTCGGTTCCGGACATCGTGCGCGGCGCCCTTGCGCGCGGCGTGGAGATGTTCGTCGCAGTCGGTGGCGACGGCACGGTCTCCGCTGTCGTCGAGGGGCTCGACGGCGCCGAGGCGCCAGTCGCCGTTGTGCCGGTGGGCACGGGCAATCTGCTCGCGCGGGACCTCGGCCTTCCTCTCGACCCGGTCGAGGCGGCCGAGCTCATCGCGGGCGAGCACGACCTCAGGACGATAGACGCGATGCGCGTCGGGGGGCGGATGTTCGTGCTCAACGTCGGCGTTGGGATAAGCGCCGCGACCGTGCGAGACACGCGCGACGAGGACAAGAGGAGGTTCGGCCGCGCGGCCTACGTCGGCACGGGTCTGCGCGAGATGATCGGGGTGAGGCCATGCAGGTTCACAGTGACTGTCGACGGCCGCGACACCGTGCTGAGAGCCACCGAGGTGATGGTGGCGAACTGCGACTTCATCGGCGACCTGCCCTGGCCTTGGGCGCCGGAAATCCGTCCGGACGACGGAAAGCTCGACGTCTGTCTGGTCCTGGTCCCCACTGCGGCGGAGTCCATCCGGTCCGGATGGAGGGTCCTGCGCCGGCGCAGGAAGCTCCTGCCGAACGTGCGCTGGCTGCGCGCTCGTCGCAGCGTGAGAGTCGAGTCCAACCGCGCGCTGCCCGCGCAGGGCGACGGCGATCTGATAGGCGAGACCCCCGTTGAAGTGGCCGTCGTGCCCGGGGCCGTGCGCGTGATAGTGCCGAAGCGTCCCCCCGAAGGAGCAGGAGCTTGATGCGTTCCGCGAGCCGCCGGCACTCCGGTACGGTCCGGGGTCTGCGGCTTCCCCGCAACGTCTGGGCGGTCACCCTCACGAGCTTCCTGACGGACGTGTCGTCGGAGATGCTCCTCAACCTGCTTCCGCTCTTTCTTTTCAACGTGCTTGGAGTCAGGACGGCGGCGATCGGCGCCATCGAGGGTGTCGCCGAGTCTTCGTCGAGCCTACTCAAGATGCTGTCGGGCTGGTTCTCGGACCGCATCGGCGCGAGGAAGCCGCTGGCCGTCCTGGGCTACGGGGTGTCGACACTCGCGAAGCCATTCCTCTACTTCGTGTCGACGTGGGGAGGCGTGCTCGCGGTGCGGTTCGGGGACCGCGTTGGGAAGGGGATACGAACCGCCCCCCGGGACGCTCTGGTAGCCGACAGCGTCGACGAGTCCAAGCGTGGCATCGCGTTCGGACTGCATCGCGCCGGCGACACCGCGGGCGCGGTCGTGGGGATCGGGGTCGCGCTTCTCATCATCCTTGCCACGAGGAGCGGAGCGGTCGAGCTCAGCCGTGAATCGTTCCGCCTGGTGGTGCTGGCGAGCATGGTCCCGGCGGTCCTCGCCGTGCTCGTGCTCGCGCTTGGAGCGCGGGAGACGAGGGTCGGTGGCGAGAGACGGAGGCCACCGAGACTGTCTCTGGCAGGTTTCGACGGGCGTTTCCGGTACTTCCTGTTGGTGGTGGTGCTCTTCACGCTGGGCAATTCATCGGACGCTTTCCTCATCCTGCGGGCGCAGAACGCGGGGCTCTCCGTCCCAGGCGTCCTGGGCATGATGATGACCTTCAATCTAGTATACGCGCTCGTTTCGAGCCCGGCGGGGGCGTTGTCGGACCGCTTCGGACGAAGGCGGTTCCTCGTAGCGGGGTGGGCTCTCTACGCGGTGGTCTACCTGGGATTCGCGCGGGCGACGGCGGGCTGGCACACGTGGGCGCTCATGGGCGTCTACGGTTTCTACTACGGGATGACCCACGGGGTCGCGAAGGCGTTCGTCGCCGACCTGGTGCCCTGCGAGGCGCGGGGAACGGCCTACGGCGTCTACAACGCGGCCGTCGGTGTGACGGCACTGCCGGCGAGCATCATCGCCGGCCTGCTCTGGCAGGGAGTCGGGCGGTGGAGCGGGTTCGGGCCGAGCGCGCCGTTCCTGATAGGTTCGGCGCTCGCGCTGCTGGCCGCTGTCCTGCTGGCCGCGATGAGGCCTGCGGCGACCGCCTGCGTCACCGACTGACGAAGCCGATGAGCACGCGTCCCAGATGCGTGTTGTCGATCATCCCGCCGAACGCGTCCGCGCCGGGGCCGTAGGCGAGGACAGGCACCATCGCGGCGGAGTGGTCCCCGCAGCCCCAGTTGGGTCGAGTGACCTCGTGTCGCTCGAGTGAGCCGTCGAGGACGGAGTAGGCGCCCGTCTCGTGATCGGCCGTGACCACGACGAGCGTGCGGCCGTTCGCCTCGGCGAAGTCCATCACGACCCCCACAGCGTCGTCGAAGTCGACGGTCTCCTCCACCATCCAGTCGTGGTCGTTCTCGTGTCCGGCCCAGTCGATCTGCGAGCCCTCGACCATCAGGAAGAAGCCCGTGTCGTTCTTTGAGAGAATGCTCAGGGCCTTCCTCGCGAGCGCGGCGAGCGTGGGCGCGCGCGAAGGTGCGGTCGGAGGATGGCCCGAGTGAAGCAAAGCCGCGGCCGCGCGTCCTTCCGGCAGCGCGCGGAACTCCTCCAGCGTGAGGGCGACGGGCATGCGCTCGCGCAGTTCCTCGATGAGGTTGAGCCCATCAGTTCTGGTTCCGCCGGGCTCGTCGTCCGGGAGGAAGTAGGAATAGCCTCCGCCGAACAGCACGTCGACACCGCTCGACGTCATTTGCCGGGCGATCTCCTTCTGCTTGCTCCGACTGTCGATGTGCGATGCGAAGACCGCCGGCGTCGCGTGTGTCACCGAGCACGTAGTGACAAGACCGGTCGCCATGCCGCGGTCCTCCGCGTGCTCGAGGACCGTCTTCAGCGGCTCCCCGTCCGGTGAAACCGATATGGCCCCGTTGTACGACTTGTACCCCGTAGCCATCGCCGTGCCCGCGGCCGCTGAGTCGGTCACCAGCCGGTTGCTCGCGAACGTCGCCATCATCCCGCCGACGGGAAGACGTTCCATGTGGAGGTCGCCGCGCTCGATCATCGCGGCCGTCAGGTGGCTGGTGCCCATCCCGTCGCCTATCATCAGAATGACGTTGGTAGGTGCCTCCGGCTCACGTATCCGGCGTGCCGGTACTTCTACGTCGTGTGCGTTGACGATGAACGCGCACGACGACAGGGCCAGTGAGAGCAGGACGACAAGAGCCGCAGCTGAGGCGGTTCGCGCGCGCGTTCCGGGCGTCTTCATGGCGGTTCTCTCCATACTCCTGGATGTTCGCGACCCGGTGCGGGCCGCGCGGTGCCTTTCACTGTCCCAATCTAGCGCACGAGAGCAGCATCCTCAACTGCCGATGCGTGGGTACAGAGAAAGGGGCAGATCTCAGGACCTGCCCCTCAACAGATGGCGTGTTCGCGGCTCATGCGCCTGGAGTGCGGCTACTCGCCCAGCGCCAGCTTCCCGCTCTTGAGCAGCTTGAGGCATGCGTCGACGGCCGTCGGGCCGTAGAACCTGCCGCGGTTGGACCTGAGTTCCTCTACGGCGGTCTCGATCGGCAGAGCCGGTCTGTACGGGCGGTGCGTGCACATGGCCTCGACGACGTCGGCTACAGCCACTATGCGCGCTTCTGGCAGGATCTCCTCGCCGGACAGCCCGTCGGGGTATCCGGACCCGTCAAGGCGCTCGTGGTGCTGCAGGGCTACCTGCGCGACCGGCCATGGGAACTCGACCGTTCGGAGGATCTCGTATCCGACGGTGGGGTGGGTCTTGATGATCCCGAACTCGAGGTCGCTCAGCTTGCCGGGCTTGCTCAGGATCTCGCCCGGCACGTGGATCTTGCCGATGTCGTGGAGTTTGCTGGCGACTCGTATGCCCTCAATGCGGTCGGCCGGAAAGCCCATTTCACCGGCAATGGCGCAGGCGATCTCTGCGACTCTCTGCTGGTGTCCCGCGGTGTAGGGGTCGCGCGCCTCACCGAGGCGCGACAGTGCGTCGACAGTGCCCTCGACGGTGGACCTGAGGCTGTCGAAGCTGGACCGAAGCGCGTCCTCGGCGCGGCGACGCTCAAGAGCGCTCGCAAGCGCGGCGGCCAGCGTTCTCAGGAAGGTCACCGACTCGGCCGATCGCGTGCCCGGCTGGTGCCCGAGTACCCCGACGAGCCCGGTCAGCTTGACCCCGTCCATCATCGGCACCGCCAGGAACGACTCCGTCTTCGTCGATTCGAGGAAGTGTCGAAGCGCCCCTGCCTCCGGTGGGAGACAGGAGGGCGCGTCGGCCCGGACGAGCCCCGACTCCTTCGCGGTGGCCACAAGCCACGGCAGCGTTGCTCGGACGACCGCGGAGAGCTCGTAGAGGAGTGGCGCGGTCGCTTCGGCGCACCACTCGTGGACGTCGAGAGCGGCGTCACCCGGCTCTGCCAGCCACATGAAGCAGTGCCTCGCCCGCAGCATGACTCCCGCCGCGGCTAGCGCCTCGCTCACGGCCAGGTCGGTCTCTTCCGCGTCGTGCGTGATAAGGCCCGACGTGACCTCGGAGATGGTCTCCTCCATCGCCAGACGGCGGTTGACCTGCTCCTCGGCCAGCTTGCGACCGACCGCCATCGCGATGTTGTCCGACACGAACGACATAAGCTTGAGGTCGTAGGGCGTGTAGGGCGAGACGTCCCTGTAGCTCTGAACAGCGACGACACCGATGTCCTTCCCACCACTGCGCAGGGGGACGCCCAGCCACGCGGTCGACGGCGCGCCGATGAGCTCGATCTCTCCGGCGGCAAGCAGCTCCTGGTAGCGCTGCTCGTCCACGAGGATGGGCTGGCCGTTCCGGCGAACGTAGTCGGTTAGGCTCTTGCCCAGGAACGTAGGGCCGAGCTTGGTCGCGTCGTCGTACTCGTCGATGTGGTACGGGAAGCTGTAGGCGCCCGTGTCCTCGTCGAAGACCGCGACGTAGAAGTTGGTCGTGTCGATCAGCCTACCCAGCTCGCTGTGAATGGTGCCGAGCAGGTCCTCAAGGCTCTCCGTCCTGTTGACCGCCTCCGCTATGGAGAGAAGAACGCCCTGCAGCTCCTTCGATCGGCTCTCCTTGGTGACGTCCTGCATCAGCCCGATGAGGTAGACGGGCTTTCCCTTGTCATCGAACTGGAGCTCGCCCCGCTCGTGCACTACCAGCGTGGTACCGTCGGGGCGCACGAGCCTGTGGTCGATGCTGTAGCGCCTTCCGGTCCGTATCGCCATGTCGAGAGCGCTCCTCACACGTTCCCGGTCGTCAGGGTGCACGGCGGCGAGGAAGTTGTCGTAGTTGGCCTCGCAGTCGTCGGGCGTCCTGCCCAGCATTCGGTAGACCTCGTCCGACCAGAAGCGCTTGTCGGACGCGATGTCCCAGCTCCAGTTGCCTATCCCCGCGATGCGCTGGGCCTCGGCGAGGCTCTCCTGGCTCCGCAGTAGTGCTTCCTCGGCACGGCGGTGTCGTATGATGCCCGCGACCTGACGAGCGATGCTCGTCATCCGTCCCATCTGGATGTCCGTGAGCGGGGTCTTGCCGCCGATCGAGATGATCCCCAGCGGCTCTCCTTCAGAGATGAGCGGCAGGAAGGTGAGCGCCCTCACCCCCAACAGCTTCCTGATGACCGGGACCAGCTTGAGGGCCATGGCGCGCGGCGCCATCCCGACGTCCGACGCGGCGATAGCCTCTCTCAGAAACTCCTCGACGCCCTTCTCGCCGTCGACGACGACGGCCGAACCCGACTCGATGGCTTCCGCGCAATCGGCGCAGTCCGACATGCGTATCCTCACCGTCGGTTCGACGGGCACGCCGGTGAGGTTCTCTATCTTCTCGAGAACGCCCTTCTTGAGGTTGATGCCTTCAAGCAGCAGCTCGGCGCCGGTCTCATCCAACAGGTAGAGCGATGCCCCGTGGTCCGAGAGGTCCTTGCGCGTCCCCAGTGACAGCAGTCTGGCGATCGTGCGGAGGTCGTCTCCTCGGTTCGCCGACTCGCTCAGCGTGTTGAGCAGCGTGAGGTCCTCGGTCCGCCACCGTATGCCGTCCTCGGCCGCCTTCCGCTCAGTGATGTCGATCCCCGTGCCGATGACGTACATGACCGTGCCGTCCGGGTTAGGGATGGCGGTGTTGGACCAGGCTATCAACCTTGGCCCCGCGTTCTTGGTGAGCCACAGGTTCTCGTGTCGGTTCGGGTAGTCGCCGGAGCGGAGGCTCTCGAAGACCTCGCGGACGCCTGCTGCCTCGTCCGTCGGCAGGAGGCAGTCCCAGAGCGCCTTCCCGGCGACCTCATCGAAGGAGTAGCCGGTCGTTCGCTCGCACGCCTGGTTGAACATCACGATGCGCCCGGACTGGTCCATGACCACGATGAGCGCGTCGATCACATCGAGGATCGCCGGCGTCAGCTCCTCAGGGGCGCCGTTCGGCGCAGGCTCGCTGAGGCTGGGTTCGTTGGAGTGCACGTCGACGCCCTGCTCGCAGGTGGCCGAGTCGAGTGTCGTGCCGTCCATGTCATCATTCGTTCTCAGAAAGCGCAATGGCGTCCTCCGGTCGATTCGGGTGGGCGCACAGGCGCCCTGTCCCGCCCACTTGAGCGAGGGCGGGGAGTCTTCTGCATGTCAAGAAGCAGGAAGCGTGCCCGATAGCGGACCGGCCAGTCGTTATTTACGACTGCGGTTCACCTGAGAGCCGGTGATACGATGACTGAGACCTCGTTCGGCAACAGGGGAGGACGGAAACGGCCGGACACGCCGTCGGGGTGAAGTGGCCGCTACCCGGGACGAGGGTCGGAGCGGGCCGAGACTGGGCGCCGGCAGCACGCGGGACGGGGCGGACCGTGTGGCCCGCCCCGTCATCTGGATCTGGTCCGCCACGCGGCGTCGGTCGTCAGCGCTTCTGTTCCTTCCTCGCCTCCACGATCTCCTCGGCGAGCGCGTAGGGGACGGCCTCGTAGTGCTCGAAGTGCATCGTGAACTCGCCGCGACCGCTCGTCGCGTTCCTGAGTTCCGAGGAGTACCCGAACATCTCCGCGAGCGGGACGCGAGCCCTCGTGATGCTCGCCCTGCCGCGTGATTCCATGTCCACGGCCTGGCCACGCTTGCTGCAGAGGCTGCCCGTGATCGGGCCGGT
>Ga0180429_10000293_pt1 | contig 44830 bp, 35 predicted proteins | sample SS_ome_FD_132428 | JGI IMG/M metagenome (GOLD analysis project Ga0180429, IMG submission 132428) | Hypersaline lake sediment archaeal communities from the Salton Sea, California, USA - SS_1_S_1 metaG | ecosystem: Environmental > Aquatic > Non-marine Saline and Alkaline > Hypersaline > Sediment ... | reverse complement strand
CCCATCCTGACCGCCACCAAAGTGAAACCTCACATGCTCGATGCGGGACCCGACGAGCAGGCGGTCATCCGGTGCCGAACCGGTCTGCCCGCAGTCCTGGTGGACCTCCGAATCGTGGATCCGGACGGAAAGGACGTTCCCCATGACGGTAACAGCACAGGGGAGGTTGTGGCCCGAACCCCCTGGCTCACCCAGGGATACCTCAAGGAGCCGGAGAAAAGCGAAGAACTCTGGGCCGGTGGGTGGCTCCACACGGGTGATATCGGTTGGGTAGACCCGGACGGATACCTGCAGATCACGGACAGGATCAAGGACGTGATCAAGACCGGGGGGGAATGGGTTTCCTCCCTCGAGCTGGAGGACATCATCAGCCAGCACCCTGCGGTGAGCGAAGCGGCGGTCATCGGCATCCCGGACGAGAAATGGGGGGAAAGGCCTTTGGCCCTGGCCGTGCTGAAGGAAGAGTTCCAGGGGAAGGTTCATGAGGAGGAGCTCAAGGCCTTCTTCACGAAGTTCTATGAGGACGGAACGATCCCCAAGTACGGGGTGCCGAACAGGATCGTCATCACCGATTCGATTCTCAAGACGAGCGTGGGCAAGATCAACAAGAAGGATTTGAGAAAGACGTACAGTTAACCCCACTCATCCACTCTTTTCTGAGGGCCGGTTGGATGCTGGACACGTTCAAGAAGCTGCCCGAGAAGAAACAGACACAAATTCTGGACTCTGCAGCCCACGTCTTTGCCAGAAAAGGCTACTACGCCGCAAATGTGAGCGACATATGCAAGCGGGCACGTATCTCGAACGGGGCCTTGTATAAATACTTCAAGAACAAGGAGGATCTCTTCGCCACAGCCTTGGGCAGGGTCGGGATCTTGTTCGAGTCGATCGAGGGACAGTATGGGGCCGTCAGGAAGTCCGTGTACGATGTGCTCCATGATATCCTGAAGGATGTGATCGACGTTACCTCGAAGAACCGAAACTACATCGCCCTGTATCTGGAGCTTGCGTCCCCTTCTCTGAAGCACTTCTCACAACTGCTTTCCCATCGACTCGAAGAGCCGTCCCGGGACTACTGGACCTACCTCGTCGAGGAAGGAAAGAAGCGAGGGGAGATCGACAAGAAGCTCAACAGCCGGATGGCAGCCTACTCCATAGACAACCACGTGATGATGTTCATGTTTTCCCTTGTGTCCCCCCACTATCTCAGGAGGTTTGAGAGCTATTTTTCTACGGAACTCAAGGATCTGTCGGATGAAGAAAAGGCAAGGGTGACCATTCGGTCTCTCAAGAGGCTGCTCACGTGAGGCTCGACGAACACCGGCGGGTCGGATTCACCCCGAAAATCACCCTTTCGGGGTGATGCAATTTCACAGAGAAAGATGAGACTCTAGCACAACGGCCGGTTACCGGCCGCGGGATGACCAAGAAACAGGACTCTCGAAGGGAGGTTTACAATGCAGAAAGCACTTGGAATTCATCATGTAGGGTTCGGCGTGAGAGACCTGAAGAAGACGAGGGAGTTCTACGAGGAGACTCTCGCCTTCAGCGGGATGCTGGAGGAGTGGGAATATTCGATCAACTCCATGGCCGACACGTTCCGGAACTCCGCCCACAACTTCGAGGGCTGGATGCCCTTCCAGGAGGCGGGCGGGATCATCATCGAGCCGATTCTGATGAAGTGGCCCACCCCGAGGCCGATTCGTCGCAACCCCCTGTATGGCGATATCGGCGTGAACAAGCTGACCATCGCCGTTTCGGACGTGACCAAGTTCGTCAAGGAATACGAAGACAAGGTCAGTTTCTGCGGGAAACCGAAGAAGGTGAAGCTCCCCGGTCTGGGGGATTACCAGTTCGTCTATGCCAAGGATCCGGACGGGAACCTCCTCGAATTTGCGACCTGGGATGGGGCGAAGGCGGAGAACGGCACCTTTGGTGGGGCCCAGATCCTCGGCGTGAGCGTGACGGATCTCGAGCGCTCCAAGGCCTTCTACAAGAAACACTGCGATCTCGATGTGGTGGTGAGCGAGCACACCGCATTCTCCGGTAAGGTGGGGGAGGTCTCGGGAAACAAGGGCACCAAGGTGAAATCCTGCCTTCTCGACTGCAGCAAGCGCGAGGCAGGCGAGGGAGGGATGCTCGAGCTCTACGAAGTGTCCAACCCGCGGGGCCGCTCGATCCCCTTCGGCACCCAATGGGGCGACTACGGCTACATGGAGGTCACCCTGATTTCCACGGCCAACATACTGGATCTGCAGAACTACTACATCGAGCAAGGCCTGGATGTGGTGCAAAGACCCACGAACTTCGGGACCGACGAGGAGGGGACCGTGGAGTACTGGTTCATCTACGTGAGGGACCCGGACGGCATCTTCATCGAGACCGTAGTGGTGAGGCCCTTGCAGTAACGAACACGTCTCGCAGGAGGAGTTTCTATGTTCTCTTTAGAGGGAAAAGTCGCGGTCATAACGGGTGGGGCCTCGGGAATCGGTAAGGCCACTGCCTTGCGATTCTCCAAGGCGGGCGCCAAGGTCGTCCTGGCGGACATCCAGGATGCGGGCGATGTGGCCAAGGAGGCCGGCGGCATCTATGTCCGGACCGACGTGACGAAAGAGGGTGAAGTGAAGGCCCTGATGGAGAAGGCGGTCTCCGAGTGCGGCAAGCTCGACATCGTCTGCAACAACGTGGGCGTCGATTTCGGTGCGCCGGTCGAGGAGATGAAGGAAGAGGACTTCGATCGTATCATGGGCATCAACGCCAAGAGCGTCCTCTGGGGGGTCAAGCACGCAGCCCCGCGCATTTCAGACGGCGGGTCGATCATCAACACCTCTTCTCTGGCAGGCCTGATCGGGTTCCCCGAGTATACGGCCTATTGCTCGTCCAAGTTCGCCATCGTGGGGATCTCCAAGACCGCGGCCCTGGAACTTGCGCCCAGACGCATACGGGTGAACTGCGTCTGCCCCGGCTCGGTAGACACCCCGATGATGCAGGTCGAGTCGGCCCAGGCCGAGCTTGCCCTGGTGCCCTACCTCTATCCCTTGGGCCGAATGAGCACGGCAGAGGAGATAGCGGCCCTGTTTCATTACCTGGCCAGCGACGAGAGCGCCATCATGACCGGCCTGGCCATCCCGATCGACGGGGGGTACTCGGCCGGGTTCGGCCTGCAGCTCATCGAGCCGCTTCTTGAGTCTTGAATAAGGAACTGAAGTTTTCATAGGCTATCGTGCAATCAATTGAGAATTACGCTATAATATGCTCAGGTTTTTGATTTAAATCGACAATATTCTGAAATAGACTGGCGGGAATCATCCCCCCGGAATCCATCCGTTCCGGGGCCTTCGAAGATGACGAAGGAGAATCGATCCATGACAAGAATCACACGAAACGGCGCTCTATGGAAGGCCCTTGGCCTGCTCTGTTGCGCGGTCCTCCTCCTGCCGGTGAGTTCCTCGGCGCAACCGGAGTTCGAATCGCACGACACGCTCTTTGCAGTGAGTTTCCCTACCGAGAAGGATGGATGGGCCTGCGGGCGATTCGGTACGATCATGCACACGTCGGACGGTGGGCAGACCTGGAGCCGCCAGAACAGCGGGACCACCTTCACGCTCTCCGGCATATGCTTCACGGACGCGAAGAACGGGTGGGCCGTGGGCAACGCCGGGACGATCTTGCATACGAGCGACGGCGGCGAGACCTGGGAGAAGCAGAAGAGCCCGGTGGACTATTTCCACATGGATGTAACCTTCTTCGACGGGAACAAAGGATTCATCGCCTCAGAGCGTACGCACATCCTGGCCACAAAGGACGGCGGCAAGTCCTGGACGGTGCAGTACAGCGACGAGGACTACATCCTGAAGGCCATTTCCTTCTGCGATGAGGTCCATGGCTGGGCCGTGGGGGAGGCGGGCTACACCTACCGCACTGCGGACGGCGGCCGAACCTGGGAAAAGCAGGCCGGCCTGTACGACATGGACGAGTATGGGTTCATCGTTTCGGATCCCACCCTCTTCGATGTGGTGGCCGTGGATCCACAGACGGCGTGGGCCGTGGGCATACAGGGTGTTGCCAGGAGAACGGGCGACGGCGGTGCGACCTGGGAACGGGTGGATATCGGAGCGGGCAAGGCCCATCTGTACACGGTTTCGCGGCTCGCAACGGGAGGCCTCATGGTGGCCGGCAAGGGGTTGTGCCTGGTTTCCGAGAACGGGGGAAAGGCCTGGCAGGAGCCGAGCTTTGAGCCGAAGATCGACTACAGCTGGCTCTATGATATCGGGAATGCCGGGCCAGGATCGATGTTGGTCTGCTGCGGAGACGAAGGGGCGATCTTTCGCAAGCCTTCGGGAGGCGCCTGGCAGAGAGTAGCCTACTGAAACCCTTTACGATAATTCATTAGATGGAGTCCCGCTCATGACAGTGGAAAGACGTACCGTTCTCGACCGGTTCGCATGGTTTGTCACCTCCCACCGGGTGCCGGTACTGGTTCTCACGTTGATCGTAGCGATCGGGTTCGGCTACGGGACCACGAAGATGAAGGGGGAGGTGATCATTGAAGAGCTTCTCCCTTATGCGCACCCGTATTTGAAAATCATGGCCGAGTACGCGGAGGTTTTCGGCAGCGGCGGGACCTTTGTGGCTATCGCCATCGAGGCCAAGGACGGGGACATCTTCAAGAAGGAGATGCTCGAGAAGATCAAGCAGATCGATTTCGAGGTGGCCCTGTGGCCCGAGACCTACCGGATCCTTACGGTTTCCATTGCGGGCCGCTCGACCAAGGTGGTCCGGCCGGTAGAGGACGGGGAGATCCGTACCGAGCCGCTCATGTGGCCCGAGGTGCCCAAGACCGAAGAAGATGTGGCCCTGCTCAAGAAGTACGTCTACTCGGACCCGAACCTCCGGGGCATCCTCGTGTCTCGGGACGGCACGTCCGCCATTGTACTCACCCAGTTCAAGACCGACATCTCCTACGAGCGAGCCTTTGAAATCCTCTCTGCACTGGACGACAAATACACGGACGAGGAGACCGAGATCTACCTGGTCGGGTTCCCGGTGCTCATGGGCTGGATTTACAGCTACAAGGCCCAGATCATGGCCGTCATGGCCGTGAGCGTGGTCGTCATGGTGGCGGTCCTGTTTCTCTCCTTCCAGAACCTTGTGGGCATGGTGGTTCCCATGCTCTTTGGGCTGATCAGCACGGCCATGGGCCTCGGGTTCATCGGCTGGACAGGGATCAACTTCAGTCCGCTCCTCTACGTTCTGGCCTTCCTGGTGGCGGCCCGGATGGTGAGCCACTCGGTGCAGATCACCCACCGGTATATGGAGGAAATGGTCGATTGCGGGGACAAGGTTACCGCCAGCTACGAGACGACCCGATCCATGCTGGTGCCGAACTGGGCAGGGGTAGCCACGGACGCGGCCGGCTTCTTCATCCTGATCCTGGTGAAGATCCAGCTCATGCAGATGGTGGCCATGTTCATGACCTTCTGGATGCTCACGGTGGCCCTGTGCGGGATCGTCACCCCGATCCTCTGCACCTACATGCCGCTCAAGCGGGCCAGCGAGGCCTGGGTGCGGAAGAGCCAGAAGATGAGCTGGCTCGACCACGTATGCGTGGGGGCTGCAGAATTCTCCATAGGCAGGGGAAAGCTCCTTGTGGGGGGCGGCTCCCTGGTGGCCCTTGCCTTCTGCATCTACCAGGCTTCGGGCCTGAAGATCGGTGATTCGAGCCCTGGCTCCCCGCTCCTGTGGCCGGATCATCGGTACAACCTGGATCAGGCCTGGGTCGACAAGACCTTTGACGTCTCCTCAGAGGACTTCACGCTCTACTATAAGGGGGAGCGGGACTCAATTTACGACGACCCCCAGGTGTTGAACACCATGGAGGCCTTTGACCGGCACATGCAGAAGGCTCTGCCCGACATCTACAAATCCTCGGACTCGGTCCTCGGGTTGATGAAGACCTTGAACTACATCCTCCACGAGGGGGACGAGATGTGGCGGGAGCTGCCCTATGACTCCGAGAGGATTACAAACCTGGTTGGCTGGACCCGGGACCAGGTGGATGTCTACACCATGAGCCGGTACTTCGACCACGACATGAGCAAGACCCAGATCACGATCTACTTCTCGGACCACACCTCGGACAACCTGCTCCGGATTCGGGATGCGGCCCGCGAGTTCTTCGACAAGCACCCGATGGAGCGGGACAAGGGGGCCTTTGACCTCGCGGGCGGCAGGATCGGCATGGAGATGGCCACGAACGAGGAAATGAAGCGCATGCACGCGAGCATCGACGGTATGGTGCTGGCAGCGATCTTCCTCCTGTGCTCCTTGTTCTATCGTTCCCTGGTTGCGGGCATGATGTTCACGGTACCGCTCATTCTGGGCAACATGGTGGCCTTTGCGTATATGGCCTTGACGAACATCGGCCTGTCCATCAACACCCTGCCCGTGGCCGCGGTGGGCGTGGGCGTGGGTGTGGATTTCGCGATCTACATTTACAACCGTTGCATGGAGGAGTTTGCCCTGGTGGGGGGAAGCGGTGATCTGGGAGACAAGAAACGCTGGGACGACGCGATCGTGAAGGCGGTGAGGACCTCGGGCAAGGCGGTAGTTCTTACAGGACTAACTATGGTACTGCCGATTACGGTCTGGTACTTCATTTCTGACTTGAAGTTCCAGGCGCAAATGGGCATTTTCCTGGCCATGATCCTGACCACCAACGTGCTGCTGGCCATTACCCTGCACCCGCTGATGCTCGACCTGATCAAACCGAAATTTATCACCCGGCGGGCGGCAAAGCAGGCTGGGTGAGCACCGTTATTCCTGCGCAGGCAGGAGTCCAAGTAGACAATGTCACGAGAAAGGAGGTGATGAAACTCATCAGATGGAAGGGGGGCAAAGATGGGTACGAACCAACCAAAAAGGAGGGGGTAACCAAGCCATGAGAAAACCGATTGTACCGATCATCTTGTTGATGGCGTTGTTTTCCACGCTGATGGTCTCCAGCGCCTCTGCAAGGACACTCTCACTTATGCACAAACCCCTTACGGTGGGCGCTTTCGTGTCGCAAACCGTGCAATTCAACCTGAAAGGGGACGACTTCTACGACAACGAGGCGGACGTCAACCAGCTGCTCTTCAATTTCTTTCTCGAGGTGGACTATCGTCCGCACGAGGACTGGATCCTGTATGCCTCCACCCTGGTGACCTATGACTTCATCTACCCGGTCAAGTCGGATGATGACACCTGGGACGAGAAGAAATTCGTCAATTCCGCCGAAACGATGAGGCTTGATGACGAATACTGGCAGCTCCTCAAGGAAGTTCACGTTACCTGGGCGCCGAGGGGTTTCTTGTTCAGGCTAGGAAAACAGATCGTGTCCTGGGGGGAGGCGGACTTCTTCCGGATCATGGATCAGATCAACCCCATCGACGAGCGACGTGGCTTCTCCGACGTGGAGTTCGAGACCACGATCATCCCGATTTGGCTGCTAAGGACCGAGTACTGGCCGAATGTGCAGACAGGGTGGCTCGAAGAGTTGGGCTTCCAGTTCGTCCTGAACCCGAACGCCGACTGGATCCCGAATCAGGGCCCGGGTATTGGTAACGAGGTAGGGGGAATCTGGGCGCCGGCAGAAGAGCTCCCGAACCCGCTCTTCGGGCTCGACCCCATATTCAGTCCCACGACCTACCTGGGGGCTGCAACGGAAGAGTATGGCGAGCCGGATGACTGGGACACGGACTACTTCGATTATGCCCTGCGCATGAGCATGATGATCTCCGGGCACATCGTCACCCTGAACGGCTACTACGGCAGAGAGAAGTCTCCCGAGGCGTTGTTCACCGGTATTGAGATGGTCGACCCGGTGACCCCGGCCTTCGACATAGCGCCGAATGGAACCACCATCCTTTACCCGATTTTGGTGGGCGAGTATCCGCGCAAAAAATTCATCGGGGTGACGTGGACCGGGGACCTGCCCTGGTCTGCCAGTGCCCTGGGAGGGGTGAACCCGACGATCCGCACCGAGATCCGCTACCAGTTCGACAAGCTCTTTACAGACTTTGACCAGACCGCCTTCTTCGAGTCGAATTACCTGGATTCGATGATCGGGATCGACTGGAAGGTGAAGTGGAATCTCCTGAACCCGAGGGCCTACTTCACGATTTCACCCCAGTTCTTCTGGAATCGCGTGATCAGCTACGACAATGTGAAAGAAGAATCGGGAAATCCCAACGCGACGGTGCTCAATCACATCGACCAGGACATGTTTACCGCTACGCTGTACCTGGCCACTTCGTACATAAACGGCAAGCTCGTGCCCGAACTCGCCATGGCCTACGATATCAACAACCTGGCCTGGCTGATCATCCCGTCCGTGAGCTACCAGTACAGCAACGCCTGGCAGTTCAGCTTGAGTGCCGCATATCACGAAGGAAGGAATCGGAACCAAAGCCTCTGGTACTTCCGGAACAAGGACTATATTGCGTTCAAGATCAAGTACAACTGGAATTGATGTCCAGGGTTCCGAACAAGAACCCGGTTCCGCTTGAGCGTCATCTAACGATCCAGAGGACCAGGAGAATAGAGGAAAAGGAGAGAGCAATGAAAATGAGATGGATGACTGTCCCCCTCTTGCTTGTGTTGTGTCAGATCTGCCTGGTGCAGGGCGTACAGGCACAAGACATCGATTCGTCCGCTTACGAGAAAATTAAACCTTACAGAGCGCCGGTGGCCGACCTCTTGAAGTACAAGGCCATGTTGGACGATCCCAGGCCGTTCTATACGGATACCGGCTTCTACAAGAAGTTCATCCCGGACGACGCCTGGAAACTTCTTGCCTTTGATGAGGAGAAGAGCCGGCAGGCCTGGGAGAAGTGTGTGGGCTTCAAGTCGCCGGACCTGGTCGGAAAGATAGCGCCGGAGATCAAGCCCGGCAAGTACACCATGGCGGACAAGGAGAAGTACCCCTGGAAGGAGCTGATGCCTGCCACGCTCTACCAGATGTGGAACGAGCCGGGCACCGAGGGGCTGCCCAACCACATGGGCTATTTCACCGAGTTCGAAGTCGTGCCCACCCAGCAGGTATGGTATGCGCTGCCCGTAGGCGAGAGAAGCCCGCAGAACACTGGACAGGTCAACCAGGACGAGCAGGGGTACATCGACATAGACTCCTACAAGGGGGGGGTGCCGTTCCCGCGGCCCTCGGGCCCCCACAAGGGCATACAGCTTCTCTACAACTGGATGTTCAAGATGTATACTTCCGACAACGCCCTCGAATACGACCTGACCCTGGGCATGAACAGCGGCTGGAACATCGATCACCACGGTGTAGCGGACTACCTCTGGCTTAGACTCGCAGGACGCAGCATGTACCCGCCTTACGGGTGGTACGATGCGCGGGCCGAAAAGATGAAAGAGCTGCTGGTCCAGACTTACACAGTTGCCCAGCCACGGGATCTCTTTGGGAACGTCTACTACTTCGTGTTCTACGGTGATGCGAGGAAGGATCCCAACTTCATGGCCTACGTGAACCTCCTCAGGAGGGTGCGCAAGCTCTCGAGTTCGGACAGGCAGGACCAGGCCGTGGGCCAGGATATCTGCTTCGACGACGCGGCCGGGTACATGCAGGCCATCAGGCCGGACCGGTACCCGTACGAGTACAAGGTCGTTGAGGAAAGGGAGTTTCTCGTTCCCGCCATCACGACCACGGGAAAGGCCTGGTTTGACAGCAAGGAGAAGTACAAGTGGAAGGACCTGACCCTTGAGCGCCGGCCCATGCACAAGCTGGAGATGATCCAGCAGGACCCGAACTACATCTACAGCAAGCGGGTCTACTGGGTGGACAAGGAAACCTTTCTGTTGACCTACGGCGAGTGGTTCGACCAGAAGGATCGCTTCTACCGGAATTTCCTCATACAGTGGGGGTTTGTCAAGCCTTTGGGCTACTTCAACATCTTCAATGTCACCAACAGCGACTTCATCGATGTGCACTGTACCATGACCCGCGGGTTGGGCTATCCGGCCCTGTGGCTCACACGGCAGGACATGAGCCTGCGGTCGCTGATGAAGGCCAAGTAACCCGATGGCGAGCTGTTTTACACGGAAGGTGTGAAGAGGAACGCCCGGGTGCAGCCACGCAGGCGGCACTCGGGCGTTTCATTCTGATTTCCTGTTGACAAGAGTCGATGGTTTTCGGTATGTAGCGGAGAGAGAGCGGTCGCTCTCTCTTTGCCGGATGGCTTCCCGCCTTGCGGAAGCTCACTGCGGGGAAAAGGCCCCTAGCTCGAAATGTCCGAAGAAAGGTGTCAGGAACCTTTTCTTCTGGCCCTTGCCCCCATGCCTGCCCTTGAGGCAGGGGCATGTGGGTAGTAGAATTGAAAGAACCCCTGAGGATAGTGCAGTCCCGTGCAGTGCGCCCTCGTATCTCCCCAGGCGGTTCAACAGCTAGACCTGAGGAAACTCGCACCGGATTCATGCCACGAAAAGGAGAAACAAATGCTCAAGATGGACAAGAACCAGAAGCTGACCGAGAAGTTCAATCAAGTTTTTCCGGGCGGACACAGCAACTTCCGGGTTCCTCTTGAAGCGATGGAGAACCGTATATTCGTCGAACGGGCCGAAGGGAGCCACGTCTGGGACGTTGACGGAAACGAATATATCGATTTTCAGGGCGCCATGGGCCCCAACCTGCTCGGCCATCGTCATCCGGAGTACGTAAAGGGCCTGAAAGACCTGCTCGATACGTCTTCTACTTGCGTAGGCTCCGGGGTGCTCCATACGCCCGAGGATGTGGAGGTGGCCGAGACGTTGATCCGCCTCATCCCGTGCGCAGAGCGGGTCAAGTTCTGCCTTTCCGGCAGTGAGGCCGTGCAGATGGCCATCCGCCTCGCACGCGCCTACACGGGCAGGCCCTATTTCGTCCGGTTCGCCGGCCACTATCACGGATGGTTCGACAACATCCTGGGCGGGCTGCTCGACCCGAATCCCTCGGCTGAGCCTTTTGCGGTCTACGATCCGAACTCGGACCCCTGGGATGATCTCGCCTTTACCCACGGTAGAGGCCCTACCGCTGACAAGGAGTCCTTCCTTCTGCCCTGGAACGATCTCGATGCCCTGGAGGCAACCATCGAGAAATATGGAGACCAGATCGCGATCATCCATTTCGAGGCGGTTGTGTGCAATCACTTCAACCTGCTTCCCCACCCGGGCTACCTGGAGAGAATCCGGGAACTCTGCACAAAACACGGAATCGTGATGAGCATCGACGAGGTGATCACCGGATTTCGGCTCGGCCTGAGCGGAGCGCAGGGGCGATTCGGCGTTACCCCGGACCTGGCGACCTTTGGTAAGGCAATGGCGGGCGGGCTTCCCTTCTCCGCGGTGGTGGGCAAGGCCGAGATCATGGATCAACTTCGGGATCGAGGCGTGCTCGGGCCGGGCACCTTCAATGGGTACCCACTCGGGATGCGTGCCGCCCTGACAACCCTGAAAATCTTGGAGAAGGACGATGGTGCCTGCTACAAGGAGATGGACAGGGTTCAGAAGATGCTGGAAGACGGCTTGCAGGAGATTGCAGGCAAGCACGGAAAAACGCTCCGGATTCAGAGCGAGCGGGGCGTGTTCTTCACCGCCTTCGGCATCGACAAGGACAAGGTTCTCTACACGGAGGAAGAGCTCATGACCATCGATCTCGAAACCACGCTGGGTTTCTGGGCTGCCATGGCCCAGGAAGGGATCCTGGTCCTGGCAGGTGGAAGGTGGTACATGAGCATCGCTCACACCGACAAGGACGTGGAGACCACCCTGCAAGCCGCCGACAAGGTGATGGAAGCACTCTGATCGCCGGAGGAGGTTCCAAGTGGCAACGGAAATCAAGATGCCCCGTTTCGGCATGACCATGAAACAGGGTAAGCTCGCCAAATGGTTCAAGCAGGAAGGCGATACGATCGAGAAAGGGGACTCCCTCTTCGAGGTGGAGACCGAGAAGATCACGAACACGGTCCAATCGGTCGCCTCCGGGATCCTCTTTCAGATCGTCATACAGACGGGTGAAACCGTACCGGTAGGTGCCGTGCTCGCCATTGTCGCAGATGAAGGGGAAACGCCCGAGCGGATCGAGGGCATCAAGGTGGGCGAGGTGGAGGACGTGGAGGCGGCGCCTGCAGGAACGGCGGCCCCCGCAAAGGTGGAAGAAGCGCCGGCCGGGAAGAAGTACGTTCTCGCGAGCCCTGCGGCCAAGCGACTGGCAAAAGAGCTGGGCGTGGACCTGGCGAGTGTTCCGGGCACGGGCAAGGAAGGGCGGGTCACCGAGGATGACGTGAAGAACTTCCACGAGGAAGGGCCGCCGGCCCCGAAAATCACGCCCGTGGCTGCAGAGATGGCAAGACAGGCGGGCCTCGATCTCGCAACGATTGTGGGGACCGGGGAAGGAGGCAAGATCACCAAAGAGGACGTGGAGCTTGCCATCTCGTCGCCGACAGCCGCTCCCGGGGTCCCTCCCGCGCCTCCCAGGTCGGTACCCTTCGCCGGCATGCGCAGGGCGATCGCGGACAACATGCACGCCAGTCTGCAGAATTCGGCCCAATTGACCCTCATGACCGAGGTCGATGTGACCGAAATGGTCCACTTCCGGGACCTGCTGCGGGAGGAGTACAGGAAAGACGAATCGGTTCGTATATCTTATAATGATATAATCATATATACCGTTGCACGGGTCCTGAAGCGCTTTCCCTACATGAACTCCACGCTCGTGGGCGAAGAGATTCTCCTGCACGACCGTGTGGACATCGGGATGGCCGTGGCCCTGCCCGACGGGCTCATCGTGCCCAAGGTGCGTAACGCAGACAGGAAGGGGATTCTCGAGATCGGCCGGGAGGCCCGGGAGGTTGCCAGGAAGGCGAGGGAAGGGGCCTTGTCGATGGACGAGGTCACGGACGGCACCTTCACCATCTCGAACATGAGCATGCTGGGCGTGGACGGGTTCACCCCGATCATCAACCCGCCGGAAGTCGCAATCCTTGGCGTGGGCAGGGTCATTGAAAAACCGGGGGTGAACAACGGGCAGATCGAGGTCCGGTCGTACATGACCCTGAGCCTGACCATCGACCACCGGGTAGTGGACGGTGCCCCGGGCGGCGAGTTCCTCCAGTCCCTGGCCCGGCACCTGGAACAACCGGCCTTGCTCAACGCGTGAGAGCTGCAATTGGCCGTTGGTGAAAGGCACCAGGAAGCCGTCATTCCCGCGAACGCGGGAATCCAGGAAGGGCGCAGGTGAGGGAAGCGACCCCAACCGACAGAAATTGCGAGGAGGCTAATTGATGCATGACGTAATCGTTGTTGGATGCGGATCAGGCGGCTATGCGGCTGCGATCCGCGCTTCGCAGCTCGGAGGGAAGATCGCGGCAGTTGAGGCCGCGGACATCGGCGGTACCTGCGTCAACAGGGGTTGTATCCCTGCCAAGGTCTGGCACAAGGCGGCGTGGATCCTCCAGTCAATTCGGAAAGGGGCGGACTTCGGCATCGAAGCGGCCGAACCCAAGTTGAACCTGAAGAGCACGGTGGAGAGAAAGAACGGGGTTTCCGCCGAGATCCGCATGGGAATGGAGGGCCTGCTGGCGAACAACGGGGTCGACCTGATCCGGGGCCGGGCCGTGTTCAAAGGCCCGCAGTCGGTCGAAATCGAGGGGAAGACCTATGAGGCGAAGAAGTTCATCATGGCCACCGGCAGTGCCCTTGCATTCCCGGACATTCCGGGACTGAAAGAGGCGGTCATGACGACCGACGATGTGCTCGACATGACAAAAGCCCCTGCCTCGATCCTGATCTGCAAGGCGGATTTCATCGAAGTGGAGATGGCCAACATCCTGAACACCTTCGGCTGCAAGGTCACGCTGGCAACCGAGACCCCCAGAATCCTGCCCCGGGAGGACCATGATACGAGCCAGCGGGTTGCCCAGGGCCTGCGGGAACAGGGGGTGGAGATTGTCACCCGCGCGAGCCTTGAATCGGTCAAGAAGAAGAAGGGCGGCTTTGCCTGCCAGCTTGCAGGGCCGAAGGAGCGAACCGTTGAGGTTGCCAAGGTCCTGGTCTCGTCCCGGACACCGAACACGGCCGACATGGGCCTGGATAAGCTGGGCGTGAAACTCGACGATGCCGGCTTTGTCGAGGTCAAGGACACTCTGGAGACTTCGGCTGCGGGAGTCTATGCGATCGGGGATTGTACGGGCGGCTGGATGTTGAGCCATTCGTCTTCCTCCATGGCGGTCACGGCCGCAGAAAATGCCATGGGCCAGAACGGGAAGTTTCCGTTTCACCTGATTCCCAGAGGCAGCTGGACAACGCCGGAAGTTGGTGCGGTCGGGCTTTCCGAGGAAGAGGCGGAGAAACAGGGCTTGGAGATCGAGATCGGGATCTTCCCGTACTCGATCAACGGCCTGGCCGCGGCTCGCAACGAGGTGGACGGTGCCGTGAAGATCGTCTCCGAGGCGAAGTACGGAGAGATCCTGGGTGTGCACATCGTCGGAGGCGGCGCCACTGAGCTGGTGGGCGAAGCGGTCCTGGCCATGCAGCTCGAGTGCACGGCCCGTGAGTTCGCTCGGAGCATCCGGATCCATCCGACCTTTTCCGAGGCCGTGGTGGATGCGGCCCGGGACGCGGAGAAGTGGGCATTGTATCTGCCCAGAAGGTAGCACATGGTTGAAGGTTCGAGCACGACCCCCGGGACCCTGGAAATCCAGGACTGGGGGACTGTGGAGTACGAGGAGGCGCTTCGCCGGCAGCGGGCCGTGGCCGAAGAGCGAATTGCCGACAGAGTCCCGGACCGGCTCATCCTCGTGGAACACCCCCCTGTTGTTACGATCGGAAGAAGCGGGAGCGAGGCGGACCTGCGTCTTCCGGAGGAGGCGCTGCAACAGCAAGGAATCGGTGTCAGTCACGTGGAGCGGGGAGGCATGGCCACCTTTCACGGTCCGGGACAGGTCGTGGCCTATCCGATCGTAAGACTCTACGAGCAGGATCTGCATGTCTTCCTCCGGGGTACGCTGGGCGCCATGGAAGATGTTCTCGCCTCCTACGGTCTCAGCCCCGAACGCAAGAAGGGTGAGCCGGGTCTCTGGGTGAAGGGGGCCAAGATTGCAAGCATTGGGATCGCGGTCCGCAAGTGGGTCTCCTTCCACGGCATCGCGGTGAACGTAAATACGGACCCACAGTGGTTCGACTGCATCGTCCCGTGCGGCCACCCCGGCGAAAGAATCACCTCCATCAGGCAGGAACTGGATCGTGTGATCGATGTGAGCGAGGTGAAGCAGCGCTTCGTCCAGGCCTTTGCAGACCGGTTCGGCTACAAAGAGATTTCCGATGAGGACGTAAGCCGTTCCAAACACCCCCCCTGGTTGTGCCTCAAAGCGGCAAATCCGGACGTGGTGGGCAGCATGGAAGAGAAGCTGCGCGGCTGGAACCTGGGAACCGTATGCCAGAGCGCCCATTGCCCGAATCTCGGAGAGTGCTTTTCCAGGGGCACGGCCACCTTCATGATCCTGGGAACCGTTTGCAGCCGGCGGTGCCGCTTCTGTGCGGTCGACAAGGGGAAGCCCGAGCCGGTGGACCCCGGGGAACCGGAACGGGTGGCACAGGCAACAAAGGCGTTGGGCCTCACCTACGTAGTCGTCACGTCTGTAACCCGCGACGATTTGCCGGACGGAGGGGCCGGTCACTTCGCCGAGACGATTCGATGTATACGAGAGCAGTGCCCCGAGGCAAAGGTGGAGGTGCTCGTTCCCGACTTCCAGGGGGCCGAGGCCTCCCTGCAAACAGTCTGTGACGCTCAACCCGACGTGTTCAATCACAACGTGGAGACCGTGCCCCGGCTGTACGAAACAGTCCGGCCCCAGGCGGACTACCGGAGATCCCTGGACGTCATCGCCTATGCTGCGGAGAGGGGACTCCCATCCAAGTCCGGCCTCATGCTCGGCCTTGGCGAAACCTTTCGCGAGATATGGGAGGCTCTGAATGACTTGAGACGAGCCGGCTGTGCCTACCTGACCCTGGGGCAATACCTGGCTCCTTCCAGCGAGCACGCTCCGGTTCAGAGGTATGTGCCACCTGAGGAATTCGAAAGATGGGGAGAGACCGCCCGGGCCATGGGCTTCTCGGAGGTGGCTTCCGGCCCCCTGGTGAGAAGCTCCTACCGTGCGGAGGAGTTGTTCGAGAAGGACACGACAACCAGTACTCGGTTTCTTGAGGAGAAAGAGAGGAGGGCCTAAGGCAATGAGTCTCACGAAGAAGAAGATGGTCGATCTCTACACCATCATGCTGAGGATCCGGGACTTCGAGGAGAAGATCGAAGAATTGGTCATGACCGCCACGATCGGTGGGTTCGTTCACCTCTACGTAGGACAGGAGGCGGTTGCCACCGGGGTCTGCGCCACGCTGACGGACGCAGACTACCTTACCAGTACGCACCGGGGGCACGGACACATGATTGCCAAGGGCGGAGATGTGAAGCTGATGATGGCAGAGCTCTTCGCCAAGAGCACGGGGTACTGCAAGGGGAAGGGCGGATCGATGCACATCGCCGATCTCGACCTGGGTATCCTGGGTGCCAACGGGATCGTGGGGGGTGGTCCTCCCATCGCGGTGGGTGCTGCCATGGCGGCCCAGTACAAGGGCACGGACAGCGTGTGTATCTGCTTCTCCGGTGATGGCGCATCCAACCAGGGAACGACCCACGAGGCGATGAACCTGGCAGCCGTCTGGAAGGCGCCGGTCGTGTTCGTGGCGGAAAACAACCACTACGGCGAGTTCACCTCCCAGGCCAAACACCAGTGCATCGAGTCGATCACCGAGCGTGCCGCCGGATACGGGATCCCCGGGGCGATCGTGGACGGCAACGATCTGGTGGCTGTATACGAAGCGGCCGCAGAGGCGGTGGGTCGGGCCCGGAAGGGCAAGGGGCCGACCCTCCTCGAGTGTAAGACCTACCGTATCAAGGGACACTTCGTGGGAGACCCGGAAGTCTACCGTGAAAAGAACGAGGTCGAAGGGTGGCAAAAAGCGGACAAGGATCCGATCCTGAGGCTCGAGAAGAAACTCATCGACACCAAGGCGCTGACCAAGGACAAGGTGAAGAAGATCCGCGAGTCGGTTCAGAAGGAGATCGATGAGGCGGTCAAGTTTGCGGAAGAGAGCCCGGAGCCGGACGTGAGCGAGCTCATGGATGGCGTGTACGCCTGATGAAGGACGGACGGGATACCGCTTGTGGCAAGTTCTGTGCGAACAAGAGCATGTTTTGAGATAGGAAGGAGACCGGCATGACAAGCATGAATATGGGGATGGCCGTCAACAATGCCCTCAGCCTCGAGATGGAACGGGATCCGAACGTCTTTCTCCTGGGAGAGGATATCGGGTATCCCGGAGGCGTTCTGGGCGTGACCGCAGGCCTCCAGGCCAAGTTCGGCGAGAAGCGGGTTCTGGACACCCCGATCTCGGAAAGCGCGATCATCGGAGCTGCGGTCGGCGCCGCAGCCGCCGGCCTTCGGCCCGTGGCGGAGCTGATGTTCGTTGATTTCATCGGGGTCTGCCTGGACCAGCTCTTCAACCAGGCGGCCAAGATGCGGTACATGTTCGGCGGCAAGGCAAAGATCCCGATGGTCCTCCGTACGTGCTGTGGCGCAGGCATTGGGGCGGCTGCCCAGCATTCCCAGTCGCTCGAGGCCTGGTTCATGCACATCCCCGGGCTGAAGGTGGTGTTGCCCAGCACGCCTTACGATGCAAAGGGGCTCCTCATCTCCGCCATCCGGGACGACAACCCGGTGGTCTTTCTGGAGAACAAGGTCCTGTATCAGATCCCAGGGGAGGTGCCGGACGATTCTTACACCGTGCCCATCGGGGAGGCGGATATCAAGCGTGAGGGCAACGACGTAACCGTGGTTGCTACGGGACAGATGGTGATGCGGGCCCTGGCGGTGGCCGAGAAGATGGCTGCAGACGGCGTGAGCGTGGAGGTCCTGGATCCCCGAAGCCTTTGCCCTCTCGATGAGGATGCCATTCTGGAGTCGGTGAAGAAGACGCACCGCCTGGTTATCGTCCATGAGGAGGTCAAGTTTGCCGGATCCGGGGCAGAGATAGCGGCCACGGTGGCGGAGAAGGCTTTCGACTACCTGGATGCGCCGATCCTGCGCGTGGCCGCACCCTTCTGTCCCGTGCCCTTCTCCGGAAAGCTGGAAGCGGAATTCGTTCCCAGCGAGGAGAAGATCACCGACGCGGTGAAGGCGGTGATGGAAGGGTAAGGACAGGGGACAGGGATCGGGGATCAGGGGACAGGCCCAGCCACCCATCGCCGCGGGGGATCCTATTATGACCGAGAAGCCGCTCTTCAAGAAGATCATGCAGATCGGGCTGGTGGTGAAGGATGTGGACGCGTCCGTAAAGAAGCAATGGGACGAATTCGGTATCGGGCCGTGGGCCATCTACACCTTCGATCCCTCCAAGGTCAAGAACCTGACCGTCCGGGGAAAGCCGGTCGAACACGCCATGCGCGTGGCCATCGCCATGATCGGCGACCTCATGTGGGAGTTGATCCAGCCCCTGGATGATAAGAGTATCTATGCCGAGTTCCTGAAGGAACATGGCGAGGGAATTCATCACATTCTTTTCGATGTAAATGACTTCCAGGGCGCGGAAACCCACCTGCGGAACGGGGGGCACGAGTTCTATCAAGGGGGAGAGATGGGCGACGTCCGGTATGCCTATTTCGATACAAGAGAGAGCCTGCACACCGTCGCTGAAATCGCCTCCCTGGGAGACGAAGGGCTGCCACCCCCGGAAGCCACCTATCCGTAAACTCTGTGTCCCGGATCTTGCGCGGGGACCCCGGGTCGATGATACAATGCAAGGCTGGTATCGGAAGCCTTGCGGAGGTTCACCTCGGGCCGCAAGATTCCATCCGTGATTCAGAAAAGGCCTTCGCCGCTCCGCTTGCCTGATCATCTTTTCAGCGTCCGACAGGATTCCTTCTACCCTTTGGAAGGGCGACGAATAATGGAGAATTTCTATTTGGCCGTCATTCCCGCCCCCGCCTGAAGACTGCGGGGGCAGGCGCCGACGGGAATCCAGGGGTTGAGCGGGGATACTTCTGCATCGCCGATGAGAAGCTTGCGAAGCTGTGGTTAATCGGGCAGGGGCACGTGACAGACAATGCCGATGGAATCCAAGACCAAGGAGGGAAAGCAGGATGCAGATTCAGGGATACAATATGCCGGATGATTTGTACTACGAGGAGCATCATTTCTGGGTCAAGGTGGAGGGCGACACGATCGTGATGGGTATGGATGATTTTGCCCAGGACCTGGCCGGGGACGTCGTGTATGTTCAGCTTCCCTTCGAAGGCAAGAAGCTCACCACAGGCAAGAACTTCGCCCGCGTGGAATCCGGGAAGTGGGTGGGAAAGGTGTACGCCCCGGTCAACGGCGTGGTGGCGGAGAGCAACGAGGAGTTGGAGAGCAACCCGTCACTCATCAACGAGGACTGCTACGGCAAGGGGTGGATGTACAAGATCACGCCGAACGACATGGCCGAAGTGGAGAACCTGATCAAGGGTGAAGAGGCGGTGGAGAAGTGGCTCCTGGCGGATATCGAGAAGTTTAAGCAGGATTGATAAAGGGGTCGGGGATTCTGAGGCGAAAGGCGAAAGGGCAAAGGCAAAAGGACCTCCCCCCGCCCTGCACAAGGTAGTTCTCCCTGGGTCCGCCGTCATTCCCGCGCAGGCGGGAATCCGAGGGTTGCACGGGGAAGGGAAACGCCCCAATCTCGGACATTGCGAGGTCGTACCATGAGTCGAAAGAATGACCGATTGACGGGACCGCCACCCCTGTCCGGGCAGGACAAGACTCTGTATAACAAACTCGACGAGGAGACGACCCGTTTCCTGCGTGCCCGGTACAACCGGATCACCCGATGGGTCATCGCCGACCTCCTGCAACGGAGTGCCTCCCGAACCCCTGACAAACCCGCTCTCATCTTCGGTGACACGGTTTTGACCTACAGCGAGCTGGAAGAAACCACGAATCGGGTGGCACACGCCCTTCTGGATCTGGGGCTCGAGCGCTTCGACCGGGTGGCGGTTCTGGCGCACAACACCCTCCACCACGTCCTCACCTGGCTCGGAGCGGCGAAGGCCGGCGGCATCTACCTTGCGGTCAACTATCTGCTTCGGGGGAAGGACATCGCCTACTGCGTGAACCACTCGGAATCCACGGTGTTCATCGTGGAAGACGCACTCCACGATCTGGTGAAGGATGTTCGGAAGGAGATGCCCACCGTCCGGAACTTCATCTGGTCGAACCAGGGAAGCGGGACGGACGCCCCGGAAGACTGGATCGATTTCGATCCCTGGTGCAGCAACCAAGCTTCAACAGAGCCGGGGGTGGAGCTGCACATCGAAGATCCGGTGCAGATGACCTACACGAGCGGAACGGAATCCCTGCCCAAGGGGGTTGTACTGACCAATCAGTCCCTGATGGCTCAGTACATGGGCTGCATTCTGGAGGGGGAATTCCGGCAGGATGATGTCAGCGTGAACGCCATGCCGATCTTTCACTGTGCCCAGCGGGACGTCTTCATGACGCCCATGTTTTGGGTGGGCGCCACCAACGTGATGCTGCCCGTGGCCGAGGTGCCGAAGATCCTCGAGGCAATCGAGTCTCATCGTGCGACCATGTTCTTCGCGCCGCCCACGGTCTGGATCGGGATGTTGCGCCACCCGGACTTCGAGAAGAGGAATCTCTCTTCCCTCCGGAAGGGATACTACGGCGCTTCGATCATGCCGGTAGAGATCCTGAAGGAGATCCAACAGAGGCTTCCCTCCTGCCGGCGACTTTACAATTTCTACGGCCAGACCGAGCTTTCCCCTTACCACACCCTGCTCAAGCCGGAGGATCAACTGCCCAAGGCCGGTTCGGCCGGGCAGAGCGGGATCAACATGGAGACCGCCCTGATCGACGACGATGGAAGCCACGTCATGGAACCGAACGTGCCGGGCGAGATCTGCGGCCGGGGCCCTCACGCGATGCTGATGTATTTCAAGGATGCGGAGAAGACGGAAGCGGCCATGGAGGGCGGGTGGTTCCATTCCGGGGACATAGGTGTCTACGACGAAGACAAGTACGTGACGGTCGTGGACCGGAAGAAGGACATGGTGAAGACCGGCGGCGAGAACGTGTCGAGCCGGGAAGTGGAAGAGGTGATCTACAGGGTTCCGGGCGTGTCCGAGGTGGCGGTCATCGGTCTGCCCCACCCGAAATGGGTGGAAGCGGTGACAGCGGTCGTCATCCCGAAGCCCGGCGAGAAGCTCGACGAAGGGGAGATCCTGGCCCAGTGCAAAAAGGAACTTGCCGGGTTCAAGGTCCCGAAGGTCGTGGTCGTCGCGGACGAGCTGCCGAAGACGCCGACCGGAAAGATCTTGAAGAGAGATCTTCGCAACGCCTACGCCGACAGGATGAAAGCATAGCATCATGAAGACATTTCGGCTCCTCGACACGCCGCCCATGACGGCTGCGGAGAACATGGCCCTGGACGAGGCGCTCCTCGAGTTGAAGGGCCGGGGGCGCACGCCCAACACGATTCGTTTCCTCCAATTCTCTCCGAGAGCCATCCTCGTCGGTTTTCACCAGTCCGTTGCCGAGGAGGTTCGCACCGAGTACTGCCGGGACCAAGGCATTCAGATCAACCGCCGGGTCACGGGTGGGGGCGCCATCTTCTTCGACGAGAGCCAGCTGGGCTGGGAGGTGATTTGCGACAAGGGCTTTTTCGGTCTCCCCTATGCAAACGACAAGTTGTCCAGGAAGCTGTGCGATCCGGTCATCAACGCCCTGGCCCGATGGGGGATCCAGGCCGCCTTTCGGCCGCGGAATGACATCGAGATCGGGGGACGGAAGATTTCCGGTACGGGTGGCACGGAATCCGACGATGCCTTCCTGTTCCAGGGAACCATACTGGTCGAATTCGATGTGGACACAATGGTCAGGGCCCTCCGAATTCCTGTGGAGAAGCTCGAAGCAAAAGAAATCGAATCCTTTCGAGAACGGGTCACTTGCCTCGCCTGGGAACTCGGGCATACACCGCCCCTGGGGGAGATCAAGGATGCCGTGCGAACCGGATTCGAAAAGGGGCTCGGGATAGAGTTGAAGCCCGGTGGGCTGACCGAGGGGGAGGAAAGGCTTTTTCAGGAGAAGCTCGAGTATTTCCGGTCCCAGGAGTGGATCGATCAAGTGAAGTGTGACGTTCCGAAGGCCGAGGCCGTCCAGGCAGCCTACAAGGCTGAGGCCGGTATCGTACGGTTCACCCTGGTGATCGATCCGGAACGGAAACGACTGAAGGACGCCTACATCACCGGAGATTTCCTCTCCTTCCCGAGCCGAGCCCTCCATGACCTACAATCCGTGCTCAGAGGAGCCCCCCTCGATTGTGACCGCGTGCGGGGGATCATCCAGGACTTTTTTGATCAAGGGCGGATACGTGTTCCGGGGATGAGTTGCAGAGACTTCTTGAAGCCCCTGGATGATGCCTTCGAGAAGATCGCCGTGCTGAGTGTTCGCGATGGAAACACACAGGTGTGACATTCTGGTTGTGGGCGCAGGCCCTGGCGGGTCATCGGCCGCCCGTGCAGCCGCCGCCGAAGGGCTGGAGGTCCTGGTGGCGGAGCGCAGGGACACGATCGGCGTGCCGGTGCAGTGCGCTGAATTCATCCCGGCCCTTCTTCTGCGAGAGATCGATGGGGCACGCGATTTCGTTGTGCAGTCGGTCAGCGGAATGGAGACGATTCTCCCGGATGGCACGATAAAGATGATGCGATCACCCGGCTTGATGATCAGGCGGGACTTCTTTGACCAGTGCCTTGCCCGAACCGCGAGAGAGGCAGGGGCCAGGTTCCTCGCCTCCACCCGGGTCCTGCGCATGGAAGAGGGCGAGGTGGTCGTAAGGAGCAAAGGGAAGGCCGGGGAAGACAGAGTCGCGGCCAGGGTGATCATTGGTGCGGACGGCCCCCACTCCACGGTGGGCCGATGGATCGGGTCTGAGAATCGTAACCTGATCCCGGCCGTGCAGTGGAGGGTTCCCCTGACGAGCCCCATGGAGTGCACGGAAGTGCATTTCCTTGAGGAGCTCTACGGGGGATACGGCTGGCTCTTCCCGGTGGGCCTGGAGGCAAATGTGGGCCTGGGAAGGAAGCGAGGAAACGGCCACGGCGAGGGAATCGGCAAGGTGCTGAAGCGCTTCGTTTCTCGATTGGCGGAAGAGGGCAAAGTCGAGCCGCGGCCGATCGGGACCACGGCGGGTTGGATCCCTGCCGAGCCGGTCCGCAAGGTGACCCGGGGGAATGTCCTCCTCGTCGGCGATGCGGCGGGCCACACCCACCCGATAACGGGCGCCGGTGTGTCTCAGGCCGTGATCGGGGGACGGATGGCCGGTAAATGGGCTGCCCGGGCGGTGGAGGCCGGAGATCTGAGCCTGCTCGGCGCTTACGAAGAGGAGTGGCGCGAGCTGTTCGGGGACGCCCAGGCAAGAGCGCACCGCCGCCGGAAGGAGCTCGAACAGAACTGGGATGATCTCGAGACGGTGGTGAAGACCTCGTGGATCGCTTTCCGGGAGTATTATGCCGGACCATGAGGCCGTGTTATTGCAGGGAGGGGAATCGACAATGGCCTCAATGGAAGAGAGATTTCGGGTAGCTCGACAGCAGTCCTGGGAGACCTTCGGAAAGAAGCTGACTTTCTACGTTCCCGGGATGATCCGGTGTGACGGTCTCTGTGGCAAGTACCAGGCCCTTTCGATCACGGGAGAAGAATGCGCCCTTCAGTGCGCGCACTGCAAAGGAGAGCTTCTCCGTTCAATGATTCGGGCCACCACGCCTCGGGCTCTGGTGGATCAGTGCATTCAACTCGCCGAACGGGGAAACCACGGAGTTCTCATCAGTGGTGGTTGCGACCGGGACGGGCGCCTGCCATGGCCCCCCTTTCTCCCTGCCATCCGGGAGATCAAGGACAGAACCGGACTCCTCGTTTCGGTGCACAGCGGCCTCGTGGATGCGCCCATGGCACGCCGGCTCAAGGAGGCGGGCGTGGACCAGGCCTTGATTGACGTGGTGGGAGATGACGACACATATCGGAGCGTGTGTCACGTTCCGTTTGGCGTCTCCGAGATCGTGTCGAGCCTGGAGGCCCTGGAGAGCGCAGGGCTCGAGATCGTGCCCCACGTGGTGTGCGGGCTGCACTTCGGAGAGATCCGGGGGGAAGCAAGGGCACTGCAGATCATCTCGCGGTTCGACGTGAGTCAGCTCGTCATCGTGTCCGTCATGAAGTTGCCGGGGAAGTCGGACGCCCGCTTCGGCCCGGTCCGGCCTGAAGCCATCGCGGAGATCATCGCCGAGGCCCGCGTACGGATGCCCCACGTCCCGATCAGCCTGGGGTGCGCCCGGGAGCGAGGGAATCGCAGACTCGAGATGCTCGCCATCGACGCGGGCGTGAATCGCATGGCCCTGCCTTCTGATGAAGCCGTGGAGCATGCAAGGGACTACGGCCTCGAGGTGAGGTTCCAGGCCACCTGCTGCTCGGTGTCCAGAGATTTTTCAGCGGATGTGTTGCACTCGAGACCAAAAAGGGATCAGGGATCAGGGGTCGGGGATCAGACCCCTCCCCAAGACACACAAGCCGCCAGAGATGCGCAAGATGAACGAACCATCCGATAAGAATGCCCCGCAAAGCCCCGAGTACGTGCGGATGAGCCTGGCCGCGGCCATGACCCTTGGGTTCAAGAGGGGGCTCTTCTACAGGAACGCGCGGCTTCACTGCATCAATCTACTCCTTACCTACCCGCAGGGGTGCATCGGGAGATGTGCCTATTGCGGGCTCTCCGGAACACGCTCGGGTGATTACAGCCGAAAGAGCTTCATCCGGGTTCAGTGGCCCACCTATTCGCTCGAAGAGACGATCGAAAGGATATCGACACGCCGGGACAGGGTGAAGAGGATCTGTATTTCCATGATCACCCGAAGACGGGCGGTGGAGGACACGAAAGCGATCTGCCGTCGCCTTCGATCGAGCTTTGACGTGCCGGTGAGCCTGTTGATTTGCCCCACGCTTCTCGACCATCAGGATCTCCTGGACTTCAAAGAGGCAGGGGCGGACAAGATCGGCGTGGCGGTGGACCTGGCAACGCCCGATCTTTTCGATCGCTTCAGGGGCAGCGGCATGAAAGGCCCGCACAAGTGGGAGACATACTGGAGCTGTCTGTCGGATTGCCTGGAAGTCTTCGGGACAGATAACGCGGGCGCGCATTTCATGGTGGGCATGGGTGAGACGGAAAGGGAGATGTGCTCGGCCATCCAGCGGGTGAAAGACATGGGCGGCGGAACGCACCTGTTTTCGTTCTACCCGGAGGGGAACTCCCTGATGGCCGATCATCCTCTTTCCGCAATGGATACGTATAGACGGATACAGCTGGCACGGTATCTGATCGATCAAGGAATCGGCCGGGCCGATCGATTCAATTATGACGATACCGGGAAGATCCGGGGGTTCGGCCTCCGCCCGGACGACCTCGACAGGGTGATCGACACGGGCGAGCCGTTTCGGACGAGCGGGTGCGTAGGCCGGGACGGCCAGGTTGCGTGCAACCGGCCCTTTGGGAACTCGCCTCCGGGCCCGGACATTCGCAACTACCCGTTTCCGCCCACAGCCGAGGATGTTGCCCGGATTCGATCTCAGATGCTAGGTTGTGGGGGAGAAAGGGGCCGCGAGATGGGGGACAGGCACGGATCCTGTGTGAGGACGAGATTGAATCCAACGGAGAAGATCGGGCACGGGCACGGGCACGCACGCGGGCACGGAGACGGGACACAGAGTGGGAACTGACAGGCATATAGGGGGGAATCAACATGAGCAAAGAGGAATGCACACCGAGGCAGAGGGTGCTCGATGCGATCAATCACCGGGAGCCGGATCGTGTTCCCTTCGCCCTTGGGTGTTCGCTGGAAACCGCGATTACCCATCAGGCATATGATCGTTGGGTCCAGTTCCTGGGGTTGGAGGAGGAACCGGACGACACGCTGCCCAACCTCTTTGTCGACGGCGCGGGCTTCAAGCAGATCCCGGAGAACATCCTGCAGCACCTGAAGGTGGACACCCGGGGGTTCCTGCTGCAGCAGCCGTCAGAGCCTCCCCTGGAGATCAGGCAGGAAGGGAACACGCTGATCTTCGTTGACGACTGGGGGATTACGTGGGGCCAGCCGGAAACGAGCCTGTACATGGATCCCATCGGCCATCCGCTCGAGGGGGATCTCTCGGACGACAGGCTCGACCGCTACAAGTGCCCGGATCCACAGGATGAGGGCCGGTTCGCCGGGATTGCCAAGGAGGCAGCACGGCTCCGCGAGACAGGAGCCGCAGTCATCATGAGCGCTTATGGGCTCGGTCAATGGGATTACATACATATGCTCTGTGGCATGGAGCAGTCCCTGATGGATCTCGTGCTGAAGCCCAGGGAGATGGAAAGGCTCCTCGGCATGATCCACGAGGTCCAGATGGGATACTGGGAGAAGGCTTTGGAGGTCGTGGGAGACAACATCGACATCGTTATGCACAGCGATGACATGGGCATGCAGAACAGCCCGATGATGTCACCCGACATGTACCGAAGGTTTGTGAAGCCCCTGCACGAAGAATTGATCAGCATGGTCAAGAAGAAGGCCAAGGGAGAGGTCAAGTTTCTGCTGCACAGTTGCGGGAGCGTTCGTGCCCTCATCCCGGACTTCATCGACGTGGGCGTGGACATACTGAATCCGATTCAGGTGAGTGCGGCCGGCATGGACACGGCTGAACTGAAGAAGGAGTTCGGCAAGGACCTGTGTTTCTGTGGTGGCGGAGTCGACACACAGGAGGTCCTGCCCCGCGGTACTCCGGAGCGGGTCCGGGATGAAGTGAAACGCCGGCTCGACGATCTGGCCCCGGGAGGGGGCTTCATCTTTGCTGCGGTCCACAACATCCAGGCGGACGTGCCGCCCGAGAACCTGCAGGCCATGTACGAGGCGTTGCAAGAGTACGGGAAATACTAAGGAGAATTCGTTGAGCGGTGAGAACATCTGTGTCATTGCGTGCGGTGTGCTGACCACCGATGTCCGGAAGGTTGCCAAGAGGCTGGGCGTGGAAGTGGACTGTCGGTTCCTCGAAGCGGGCCTGCATGAGAGGCCCTCGGATCTTCGCCGACAGCTCCAGGAGGCGATCGATGAGGCTTCCTCCTCCGGGAAATACGACCAGATCGCCGTCGGCTACGGCCTGTGCGGACGCGGAACGCTCGGGATCGAATCCCGCGGGGTTCCCCTGGCGGTCCCAAAGGTTCACGATTGCATTGCCCTCTTTCTGGGCAGCGACAAGGCCTACCGGGAGCAGTTTTCCCGATATCCCGGAACCTTCTACATCTCTGAAGGCTGGTATCGGGAAAAGAGCGAGCCCCTCACGCAGACGAAGCGCTGGGCGCCGCTGGGCGAGGAGAAGGTGAGCTACGACGAGCTGGCCGAGAAATACGGTCCCGAAGTCGCAGACCAGCTCTTCCATCTTCTCAACAGCTGGCAGCGCAACTATCAGAGGGCCGCCTTCATCGATACGGGTGCCGAAGACGCCGAGGCCTGCGAGCGATACGCCCAGGCGATCGCCACCGAGTTCGGTTGGAAGTACGAGCGAATCCAGGGCGATCTCTCCCTGCTCGAGAAGCTCCTGCAGGCGGACCGGACCACCGACGAGATCCTGGTTGTGCCCCCGGAGCATAGAACAGACTTCGATCCTGTCTCGGGCACCTTGATGTCCCATCCGATCTGGATGCCGAAGCAGGCGGCTCCGGCGCCCAGGAAGAGGGTCATCGCGGCCGACCCGCGTCCTTCCCCGGACACCCGAAAGGACCGGCCCGGGAGAATCGGCCTGGGAGTCGACGCGGGCGGCACGTACACGGACGCGGTCATCTATGATCTCGCAGCCGGAAAATTGCTCGACAAGAAGAAGGCGCCCACCACGAAGTGGGACTTCACCGTGGGCATCGGCGAGGCCCTGGCAGACCTGGACCCGAACCTGCTCGAGTCCGTGGAACTGGCCGCCCTGTCCACGACCCTGGCGACGAACGCGATCGTGGAAGGGAAGGGCCAGAAGGTCGGTTTGCTCTTCATGCCCCCTTACGGTCTGTTCAAGCCGGAGGACATCGCCTACGAGCCCAAGGCCCTTATCTCCGGCCGTCTCGAGATCACGGGGGAACAGATCCAGCCCGTGGACAGCGAGGAGGTGCGCCGGGTCGCGAGGGAGATGGTCGAACGGTTTGAAGTGAGGGCCTTTGCCGTCTCCGGTTTTGCAGGGGCCATCAACCCGGAGCACGAGTTGTTGGTCAAAGAGCTGCTGCGCGATGAGACCGGCCTGTTCGTGACCTGCGGTCACGAGCTGTCCGACATCCTGGACTTCCGTACGCGGGCGCGCACCGCGGTGATGAACGGAAGGATCATTCCCCTCCTGGCCCAGTTGCTCGAAGACCTCGAACAGGTCTTGCGACGCAGGGGGATCCGGTGTCCGGTCGTGGTCGTGAAGGGGGACGGAACCCTCATGAGCAAGGAGACCGCCCTGGAGAGGCCGGTCGAGACGATCCTGTCCGGCCCGGCGGCCAGCGTGGCCGGAGCGCGCCACCTGACAGGGAGACAGGATGCCATCGTCGTAGATATGGGGGGCACGACCACGGACACCGCGATGCTCAGGGAGGGGCAAGTCACTGTGTGCGAGAGCGGGTCCTACGTGGGTGGAAAGAAGACGCACGTCAAGGCCCTTCGGATCCGGACCGTGGGACTCGGTGGAGACAGCTTCATTGCCTGGAGCAAGGGAGGATTCGAAATCGGTCCGCAGCGCGTCGCCTCCATGGCATGGTTGGGCTCACAGGGGCCCGGAGTAGATCACGCCCTGGATTTTCTGGTGCGGCGCCTGGACGAGTACAGGGGCTCCACGAACAAGATGCAGATCCTGGTCCGGCAGGGCCATCAGGACGGCCTGGCACTGACCGCACGGGAAGCGGACATAGTGAGATTGCTCGAGGAGCGGCCCTTCTCCCTGCAAGAACTTGCAGAGCGGACCGGTCTGTCCCATTGGAGCTTCGTGCCGATTGCCCGCCTCGAGGAACACTTCATGGTGCAACGGTGCGGCCTGACACCAACAGACCTGCTGAACGGCCGCAACGAAACCGCCTTGTGGGACGTAAAGACCTCGATGAGGATGTGCGAAATCTTCGGCGAGATCACGGGGATGACACCCGAGGAGATGATCCGGTCCCTTCTGAGTGAAATGGTGAAGAGGCTTGCCCTGGAAGTCTTCAAGCGGCAACTGGATGCGGAAACCGACCCGGATCGCATGGAGGATTGCGAGGTCTGCCAGGTTCTGACAAGGAATGTGCTGGGCGGCGGAAACCGGGACTACAGCCTGCAGATGAGGATGCACAAGCCGATCATCGGCATCGGGGCCCCGGTTCACCTGTTTCTTGGCGAAGCGGCATCGCTCCTGGGCGCAGAAGCGATCCTGCCCGAACACGCCGATGTGGCCAATGCGATCGGCGCCGTCACAAGTCATGTGAGGGTCAGGCGGCAGGTCAAGATCAGACCGAGCCAGGCAGGGGGCTTTGTGATCGAAGGGTTGCCCGGTGCGAAGCGGTTTCTGGACTTCGACGAGGCGATGAGCCAGGCGGAGGAAGGGCTGATCCGGCTGGTTCGAGAACTCGCCGTCGCATCCGGGACGACCGAGACCTCGGTGGAAATCGATGTGGACGACCATATCCACACGATGGCGAGCGGGAGCCAGATCTTCCTGCGGCGCACCCTCTCGGCCGAGCTTACCGGAGAGCCGGATCACGTCTCCCTCGAGAGGGTGTCGAAAGACAACCATTTGCCGTCATCCCGGGAAAGCGGGAACCCCTAGCATCCTGAGACCAATGGATTCCCTTCATGCTGATCCGAACCAAGCTGAACATCCCCCCGATTCGAACGAGGCTCCTCGCTCGCGATCGCCTGGTCCAAAGGCTCCAGGACGGGATCGACAGAAGATTCACCCTGATCTCGGCGCCGGCCGGATTCGGCAAGACCTCCCTGGTGTGCCAGTGGATCGAGCAGCACAAGGTGCGGACGGCCTGGTATTCCCTTGATGAGAACGACAATGATCCAAGTCTCTTTTTCAGGTATTTCCTCACCGCCCTTCAGTCTCAGGACAAGTCTCTGAATGCGGCCTTCAAGCCCCTGCTTCACGGTCAGAAGATGCCCCAGGGCAGGGATGTGATGGCTCAGGTTATTCACCATCTCGAAAAGGTTCCTGCCAAGGTCTTTGTGGTCCTCGATGATTACCACACGATTCAGTCCAAAGCGATCCACGAGGCAATGCACGACCTCCTGCAGAACATCCCGCCCCAGATGCACATCTTCATCACGACACGCCACGACGTCCCGTTTCCCGTAGCTCGCCTCCGGGCAAAGGGGGAGATGACCGAAATTCGGGCCACTGACCTCCGATTCACCGAAGAGGAGGCGGAGCGGTTCTTCCAGGAGGTGATGCGGATCGACCTGCCGTCAACCGAGGTGGACCGGTTGTGCGAGAAGACCGAGGGGTGGATCATCGGTATGCGGATGGCAGGCCTGTCTCTCCTGCAAGCGGAGGACCAGGACAAACCGGCGGCCGGCTTCAGCGGCACCGACCGGTTCGTCCTCGACTATCTCACAGAGGAAGTGCTCGGGCGTCAGTCCGAAGAGATCCAACAGTTCCTCGTCAGGACATCCGTCCTGAGGCGACTCAATCCGGATTTGTGCCGGGAGGTCGCAAGCATGAAGAACGCGTCTGCGCTGATGGATCATCTCCAGCGCAAGGATTTGTTCCTCGTTCCCCTGGACAGAAAGGGCAGATGGTACAGATACCATCATCTCTTTGCCGAATCTCTCCAGCGTCGCCTCGATCATTCCGAACCGGGGGCTGCAGGTGACCTTCACCGGAAGACGGCCATCTGGTATGCAAGGAACGGCTATCCGGAAGAGGCCTTCCAGCACGCCTTTGAATCGGGGGACCAGGGGTTCGCCGCCGGCCTCCTGGAAGACCATCTCTTCTCGTATCTGATCGAGTACGAATTCGCCGCTGCCCGTAGGTGGCTGGAGAGGATGCCGGAGGAGATCGTCCGGGAGCATTATCTGTTGATGCTGTACCGGGCATGGGTGGTCTTCCTCCAGGAAGAGAATGAACCACTGGATGCCCTCTTGAGGGACCTTGAAGAAAGCCCCGCGCGGAAAATGAAGATGTACGGAGAGAGCAAGAGGTCGAATGCGGAGGACCTTCTTCTGGCTTTGCGCATTGGGTCGCTTTTTTTCAAGGACCTTTCGAACGAGACCATATCCGCAGCGAAGGAGGCACTCACCTTCATTTCGCCGGGGCGAGACCTGACACGCGGGTTTGTCCGATTGATTCTCGCCCTGGCGAACATAGAAAAGGGCGACATCCAGCCGGCCGCCGAAGCGGGACGATCTGCTCTCAAAGATCTCGAGGCCACCCGGAGCCCCTATTTTACGGTACATGCCCTCGCTCTCGAGGTGGATGCGGCCCTCCTGCAGGGACAGCTGCGAAATGCGGAGCGGATTCTTTCGGAGGCCTTGGACTCCGTACGCCGGGACGGACTCCCCATGAAGGCGGGGATCGTGGAATTCCACGGTCGGCTGGCCGAGATCTCGTACAGGCGGAACGATCTGGACAAGGCCCTGGAGCTTTCCGAACAGTGCATCGAATACGCGAGGCCCGCCTCCGACATGGGTCCCCTCCTCCAGGGGTTGTGCATGCAGGCCTTCATTCAGGAGATACGAGGTCATTCGAATCGTGCGCGGGAGTCGATGGAGGAAGCCATTTCCCTTGCAAGGGGTACTCGATCACGTCTTCGAATGGCACATACCGAAATCGGTTCGCTCCAGCTCGCGATGTTACGGACCGATCTCGATGCGCTGGCCGCCTGGGCGTCGGCCCGGAAACTCCGGATCGATGAGCCCTTCTCTCGTGTGTTCGAGGACGAATGCCTGGTCCTGGCAGGATTTCATCTCGCGGAAGAGCGATGCGAGGAGGCTGCCAGGCTCCTGACCGAACTCCGCCCCCGGTCCGAGAAAAGGCAGCGCTTCGATTCGGTGCTCAAGATCGATATTGCGTACGCTTGCGCGCTTCAGGCACTCGGTGAGCATCAAGAAGCCTCGTTGGTCCTGAAGAAGGCAGTGGAATTTGCCCGACCCGAGGGCTACGTTCGACTCTTTGTCGACCATGCCCCCTATCTGTACGATCTGTTGAAGGAACTCATGGGTCGTGGAGAGGGCCCCTTGCGCGGATTCGTCAAGAGCCTGCTGAAAGCCTGCAGTGTGCCGAAGCCAGGCAGTACTGCCAAGGAGCGAGTACAGGTAAACGAAGTCGAGAGCCTGACGCCTCGAGAGGTTGAAATCCTGAGGATGATCTCGGCCGGCATGACCAACAAGGAGATTGCCGGGAACACCTTCGTGTCGATCAACACGATCAAGACGCACATCCGGCACATCTTCGGCAAACTGGGCGTTACGGATCGGGACGAAGCAATCCGGAAGTCCGGGGAGCTCGAAGGCCTCTGACCTTCAAAGAATCACCCCGAAACCGACCCAAAAAAATCACCCCGACGGGATGATGCGAAGTTCCTTCCGCCGGGATATGATGGATCCAACCAGCTGGACAGAAGGGCATCGGCCTGCACGATCTTCGTTTCGGTGACTCCTTCGAACCATTTGACCTAAAAAGCTTTTTTGTCATAGGGCAGGAAAAGATGGGTAGAGGAAAGGATCGTTCGGGCGGCCTCTTTGTGATTCGGGCGCGAGGAAGGCTCGATACGGAGTGGATGAATTCCCTCGAGGGCTTCCAAGTCGAGGAGAGGGGCCGGGAAGTCGTCCTGACCGGAGAGATCGTGGATCACTCGGCCCTGGTGGGGCTGATGGACAGGTTGTATATGCTGGGCCTTACCCTGGACTCCCTGGAACGCGTGAAGAAGACCGGGTAGGGGCAACCCCAAAAAGCAAAGGAGGATGGCACATGAGTCAGGAAGCTTACACCTCGAGGCAAAGGGTGATTGACGCGATCAATCACCGGGAACCGGACCGGATCCCGTATCAGTTGGGCTGTTCCCTCGAGACGGCGATCACGGTCGAGGCCTACGATGCGTGGATCAAGCTGCGGGGTTTGAAGGAAGAGCCGGACGACACCCTGCCGAACCTCTTCTACGAGGCGACCGGTTTCAAGCAGGTTCCGGAAAACATTCTGCAGGAATTCAAGTCGGACACGCGTGGGTTTCTCCTCCAGATGCCGGACGAACCGGTGTCCGAGATCACCTACGAAGGCACCACGATGGTCTTCTTTGACGACTGGGGGATCAAGTGGATCAAGCCCGAGGGCTCTATCTACACGGATCCGGACCCGCACTACTTTCCCCTCCAGGGGGAGCTGACCAAGGAGGCGCTCGACAACTACGCCTGGCCGGACCCGTACGACGAAGGCCGTTTCCGAGGGATCGCCAAGGAGGCGAAGCGGCTGCGCGACACGGGGTGTGCGGTGCTCATGAGTGCTTACGGCCTCGGCCAGTTCGACATGCATCACCTGCTTCGCGGCATGGAGCCGGCCTTGATGGACTTCATCCTGAACCCAAAAGAGACCGAAAGGCTGTACCAGAAGATCACGGAGATCCAGATAGGGGTCTGGGAAAAGGCACTGGAGGTCGTGGGCGACAACATCGATATCTGCATGCTCAGTGACGACCTGGGGATGCAGAACAGCCCGCTCATCTCGCCTGACATGTACCGGAATTTCATCAAACCGGTGCACAAGGACCTGATCGACTCGATCAAGAAGAATGCAAAGACCGAGATTCAGATCCTGTTGCACAGCTGCGGAAGCGTACGGGCCATCATCCCCGACTTGATCGAAACCGGGGTGGATATCCTCAACCCGATCCAGGTGTCAGCGGCCGATATGGACACCAGGGAGCTGAAAGAAGAGTTCGGCAAGGAACTTTCCTTCTCGGGGGGAGGGTGTGACACCCAGGAGATCCTTCCCAGGGGGACCCCGGACCAGGTGAGAGACGAGGTCAAGCGCAGGATCGACGATCTGGCGCCGGGCGGCGGCTTTCTCTTCTGCCCGGTTCACAACGTCCAGATGGACGTCCCGCCGGAGAACCTGGAGGCCATGTGGGAAACCATGTTGGACTATGGTAAATACTAAGAAGGCCCGAACGAAATGAATGAATAAGGAGTGAGAAATGGCAGATCTCGTACAACTCTCAGAGGCTCTCCAGAAGATGGACATCCCAGGGGTGAAGATGCTTACCGAGGAGGCGATTGCCGCGGGGATCGATCCGCAGAAGATACTCTCCGACGGCCTGATCGCGGGCATGGACGTGGCGGGCGGTAAGTTCAAGCGGAACGAAATATTCATCCCCGAGATGCTGGTCATCGCAAAGGCGATGAACGAGGCCCTGGCGATCCTCAAGCCGAAATTGATCGAAGTGGGCGCGAAGCCGGTCGCCAAGGCGGTCATCGGAACCGTCAAAGGCGATGTGCACGACATCGGGAAGAACATGCTCGGCATGATGCTGGAAGGGGCCGGCCTTGAAGTCACCGACCTGGGTTACGATGTCCCACCCGAGAAGTTCGTGGAGGCGATCAAGGACGTGAGTCCTCAGATTCTGGGCATGTCCGCGCTTCTGTCGACCACCATGGTCGAGCTGCCGGTCGTGATCGACGCCCTGAAAGAGGCCGGTATCCGTGACCAGGTAAAGGTGATCGTGGGTGGCGCCCCGGTCACCCAGAAGTACGCGGACGACATCGGCGCGGACGGCTACGGAGACGATGCGGCCACCGGCGCAGAGATGGCAAGAAAGTTCATCTGACAACCGTTTGTTTTCTAAGACGAAACGTCACGGCTGTCTCCCTGTTTGACACGAGGAAGGGCTGTCTTCTATAAGATACCCTGATGTGCACCCACAGACAGAAGGAGACAGCCGTGAAAAGACTTCTTGTTGTTCTTCTCGTATCCCTTCTCTGCTGCATGAGCTGCGGCAGTGATGATTGCCAAACGTGTCCGAGCCCTCCGAAGCCATCCGGTTCTCCACCGGTGATTTCCAACCTGCAGTGTAACCCCTCCTCGGCGGGCGTGGGACTGGGGGGAGGCGCGATTACGATGGACTGCACCGTGTTCTTCCGAGACCCGGACGGGGACCTGGAACTGGTCCTCTTCAGCTACCTGGACGGGTGTGGAGAAGACCCCGGGACTCTTGCCATTGATGTGAGGGCTCAGGCGGGGGTGCAGGAGGAGGGAACGATCCAGCTGCAGAATCTCCAGGTCAAGACCAACTGTATTGCCGATACCTACACGTACGAATTCATGGCCGTGGACAGTGAGGACACCGAATCGAATGAGTTGATTCTCCAGTTCGTCCTGGTCGAACCCGCTCCCTAGCAGCTCACCGGCCTCTTAGAAGTCTATGCCGATGCCTACGGTCAGCTTTACGTCATCCTGCTCGGGGATCGTTCCGTCCTCGTTCGGCTGCGGGCTCTGTACGCGATCCCAGATCCAGGAGACGTCCAGGTCGAAGATCTTGGTAATCTCTATGGAGAGGATCACTTCGCCGTGCATGGTGGTGTTTTCCGGTTCCGGCACGGTGATCCCTGCCTGGTACAGGAGATCCAGGTCCACATCTTTCAAGGGATCCGTCTCGATACGAATCGTCGGGAGGATGGACCCACTGCGCTGTTCCTGATCCTCCCCCTGCTCCACGGAGATGAACCTTGTGTACTGGTAACCACCGGCCAGTTCGAGATCCATTTCCATCTTCTTCCTCTTTACGGCGTGGTAACCGATACCTGCAGAGGGCGTAGACTGAATATCGATGTTCGTGAACTTGTCGTGGTAGAGAATGAGGGATAATGGGGTGATGTAGAAGCGAGGGCTCACAAAGAGGTCGACTTTAAAGGTCGTCCTGTGATTGTTTACAGTCTGCTCGCCATCTACCTCCCCGACGGCTCCGTTCAAGTCGAGCCTGACCCTGGTGAGTGCGTCTCTGCGCCGGACAAAGAACTGATAGGTCAGGTCGGTCTGACTCGTGTTGCCGCGCCGGAAGGCAAACCCGAGGCTCATCTTTCCGTCCCACCGGTCCCTCTCGCGTTCCCCGGCCGGGACGATCGACATCAGTTCGGCACGCTCGAGGACCCGGTCTTCACCATTGATGGAAATCAAGACTTCTTTATCCGTAATCAGTGCGGTCCCGATCAGGGTCGTCCGATTGTTGAGGACATAGGTGTAGTTCCGGGATGAACGAAGCTCGGCTATGTCTTCCCAGTCGAACTCCAACTCGTCCATTTCGTCGCTGTCGAATTGCAGCTTGTCGTTTCGCATCGAGAGGAGGTCGCCTTTGAGCCATTCCCCTGACGTGAGCCGAACCCAGTCGTATTTCTTGCGATCGTAAGCCGGGGGCACCTGGCCGGGCCTCATCATGGGCGGGGCCATCACATCCGGGGGAGGCCCTACCTCCTCTTCTTCTTGGGGGATTTCTTTTGAAGAATCGGGAGGGGATGCGTCCTGAGCGCTCGCGGCCGTCCAGGTCAGGACCGTGAGAAGACTGGCGAGTACCGTGAGTGTATACAGGAAAAGAGCATGACGTTTCGATCGCAACATGGGCCGGTCCGGATCAAGTAATTAGCAGGAGAAAAGGGTCTGACGGGGAAATCTAGCACGTCGTTGCCGAGTCTGTCCAGCCCCTCCCGGAGCGCTTCACGTCCCGGTGGGTGGGACGCGGGGCCTGACCCCCGATCCCTGAACCCTTTGATGCTGTCCGGCCCTCCGTTGCCGCAGGGTATAAGCTCTTACTTGCAGTATTTCTGGAACCCGCCCAGGGTGAAGTCGTTGAGATCCACGCTGGCGAAATAGACGTACGAATTCCGGTGGCTGATGCCTTCGATGACCGTGCAGTGGTCCGTGCGGTCGTCCACGACCTGCTGGGTGCCCAGAGTGAGGATCTTGACGCTTCCGTTTGCGCTCTCGCAGGGAATGTCGCCCTTCAGGTACGTCTTCCAGTACTGTCCGCTCCGGTCGTGGATTACCTTGTAATTGCAGCTGAAGGTCTGTGCATCGATCCACATGTAATGTGTGCCGTAGTTGTAGTAGCGGTCTTTCGGCTTCATTTCCACGATGTACACGGGCCGCTTCGCCCAGGTCAGGTTCGTTGCCGCCCAGGCCTCTCCCTGCCACCCCTTCTCCCTGTAGCCGTGGCGGATCTCCTTGATGTCCCTGGAGGTTGCCCATTCATCCTGCTCGGTCCGGAGGATGCGGATCGGGTCGGCGTCGTACCAGCGCACGATCGCCTCTTGCTTGCCCAGAAACCTCCATTCGAACGCCGATACCTTTCCATCGTACCCGTTGGCGTCATCCACACAGACATCCGATCCCACGTAGGCGTCCGATCGGCTCGCAGAGCTCATCCTTCTTACCCTCCGGACGGCCGGAATGTACCCGAATGAGCTGTCGGGCTTCTCCGCCTCCAAATAGCGCCAGAGCATCACGGCCGTGCCGGCGATATCGAATGGTTCGAGAACGAGCAGGGTGGCCAGTTTCTCGATTCGATGAGGATTGCTGCGCACCCGTGCGCCGGGCCACCCGTCCATGGCGGCCTGGTTCCAAAGGCAGGCCACCTCTCGCTCGAAACCGGAGCGCCCGACCCACACGAGGTGATAGTTTGCCCGGATGTCGCCCACGATATACTGCATGTAGTGGTTGTTGTGCATGATCTTCACGGCCGCCTTCGGATCGTTCACGTCGACGTCCGGAAAGGGGAGCCCGATGATCGATTCCGGAGGCCTGCCCGTATCTGCATGTACGATGCCGTTGTTCGGGTCCACATGGTATCTACCCTTGTTCTTCTCGAGCGCCTCCATGGCGAAATCTGCGTAATAGTCGCCAAGGTCGAAGTTCAGGTCGCGCGCTTCGATCACCCAATCCCCCTTCTTCACCCAGTCCAGGACGGAATCGGGCACGAGTCCCTGGACCTTTTCCCAGTTCGTGCTGTCGACGATGTCCCCGGAGGAGACATCGGACAGGGCAGCCGGTGCCAAGCACACCATCAACAGAAGGGTCGCCAAAATCACGATGAAGTTTCTTTGTGCTTCCATTTTCAGGACTCCTCTAGAATGTCTTATTCGCCGACGGAGAACCCTATACGGACAGGTCCGCACTCGTATCTTACTTGCCCCATTACATTTTTTTCGGTAAGAGAAGCAGAAAACTTGAGTGGTGGGAATTGCCCGGCCTTTCTTCCAGCGGGTCGCTTCCCTTGAGCTTTTCGCTTCCAGTGAATAGAATCCTTTGCGGCGTCGACATGACTGCCGTGCTCGATATTCAACGTATCACCCCACGCGACCCTGGCTGCGGACATATACATGCGTTGCGACAGGTGGATTGCGAAGAAGAGTGGTCCCCGACAGGTGCGGACCCTTGCCTTCCCCGCGGCACTCGCCGCATGCCTCGTGGTGTTCGCTGCCGTCCTCCCCGTATCTGCGAGAGAGAAGACGGACGTGGTGATTCTCAGGAATGGAGATCACCTGACAGGGGAAATCAAGGGACTTCAGTACGCCAGGCTGAGCTTCAAGACCGATACCATGGAAACGGTCTCGGTCAAATGGGAAGAGGTGGCAAGGATCACGAGTGAATACTCCTTCGAGTTCGAGCTTGAAGACGGACTCAGGTTCTTTGGGAGCCTGGGGGCCCCCACCGAGCCGGGAATGCTCTCGGTCGTCGGAACGGAGCGGACTGTGGGCCTGACCATGGATCAGGTCGTGAAAATCCGACCGATCAAGGATAGATTCTGGAAGCGGATCGATGGTTCCCTTAGCATCGGGCTGAGCTTCACCAAGGCGAGTGACGTGCTGCGGTTCAGCTTCAATGCGGATGCAAAGTACACGGAACGCAAGAACATCGTGGACCTGACCTTGAACTCCATCGTCACCACGCAGAACGAGCAAGACTCCAGGGAGAATACCAGCCTGAATCTTCGCTACAATCGTTTGCTGGAGAACAGATGGTTCCTCTCCGCTTTTACGGGCCTCCAGCGGAACGACGAGCTGGGCATCAAGCTCCGTGTCCTGGGCGGAGGGGGTGGAGGCCGCCTGCTCGTTCAGACCAACCGGATGGTCCTCCCGGTCCTGGCGGGTTTCAGCCTGAACCAGGAATGGGCGGACAGCGACGGGGGGGATTCGTTCAATGCCGAGGGCCTCTTCGGCTTTTACTGGAGCCTGTTCATCTACCACAAGCCGAAGACCGGCCTGTCCTTCGACTTCACCACCTACCCGAGCATGACGGAGAAAGGCCGGGTCCGCCTCGATCTCGAGACCCGGCTGAGGCGCGAGATCATCAAGGACTTCTTCGTGGATCTCTCCTTCTACCTGAACTACGACAACAAACCCCCCAGCGTGACGGCCGCCACGACGGATTATGGATTTGTTACGTCAATGGGATACTCGTTCTGACGGCCGACTGCCGAACAACAGGCTCAAGGCCTTGTCGGGCCTTGCTCCCTTGCCACCTGCACCAACCTCTCCAGCACCTCGTAAGGCTGGGCCCCGACCACGGACCGGCCCGCGGCCAGAAAGGTCGGTACCGCCGTCACCCCTACCTTGTGCGAGTAGTCCCAGTCGTCGTCCACAGAGGTCCTGTACTCCCCCTGGACCAGGACCCGCTCCGCCTCGTCCGGGTCCATGTCGAGTTGGGAGCAAGACTGCCTGAGGACCGCCACGTCGGAGATGTCGAGTCCCTCGGCAAAGTAGGCCCGGAAGATCGCATCGTGAAACGCCTCGCCGTGGCCCTGTGCTTCGGCCCACTTGCCCAGCTCCGTGGCCCGCCGGCTGTTGTATACGCGGGTTCGTTCCGTCAGGGGAAGGCCGAGTTCATCTCCCGCCTGTTTCAAGCGGCCGAGCATTGCCGGGATGTCTACCGGCTGGCCGCCGAACATCTCCTCCAAGGTCTGTCCTTCATCCGGAGTCTCGGGGTGGAGAGGGAAGGCGATCCATTTGACCTGGATCCCGTATTCTTGTCTAAGCTTTTCAATACGCCCGGTACTGAAGTAGCACCAGGGTCAGACGTAGTCGGAGAAGACCTCCAACACCAGGGGCTCTTCCATGGGTCCTACCTCCAGGTTATCTTCGGTGTTTCGCGTTCGGGTAACCGATGCCTTTCGCTCCAATGCTTGATGCACACTATTGCCCGGATGCGCCGAGTTTATCCAGGCTCTCCATGATCCGGGGCAGGGCCTCGGCCGCCTGGGCCCGGATGGAGATGTCGCAGGAAGGGGTCAATTCGGATTCCTTCCAGTTGATCTCCAGCAGTCGGGCCCCGCCGGACTTGGCCACCCCGGGCAAGGCGGCTGCAGGGTAGACCAGCCCCGACGTGCCCACGATCAGCATGATGTCGCAGGCCTCGACCGCGGATGTCGCCTCGGGCAGGGCCTGGACAGACTCGCCGAAACTCACGAAATCCAGCCGAGTCAACCCGCCGCACTCACATCTCGGAAAGACCTGGGCAAATGCGGCCAGCGAGAACTCCCTGATCTCTTCCAGGGCCTTGCGGGCCATATCGAACATGGCCTCTCGGCTCAGGTTCTGCTTTGTCCCGCAACTCATGCATCGGAGCCTGAACAGGTTGCCGTGCAGTGCGTACACGGTCTTGCTTCCTGCTTCCCGGTGCAGGTTGTCCACATTCTGGGTGATGAGGGCCGTGACATGACCCATCTCCTCGAGTCGGGCCAGGGCCAGATGGGCCGGATTCGGCCGGGCTGCTTCCAGGGCGGAGAAGAATCCCCCGAGAATCTCGTGCGCCTTGTCGGGGTGTTTCGCCAGGACATTGAGCATCCCCTGGGAGCCATAGCGATCCCAGAGCCCGCCCTCGTCCCGATAGGTGGATATGCCGCTTGCAGCGGAAATGCCGGCCCCGGTGAAGGCCACGCCCTTCCGTGCCGAGAGGATCATTTCCGCCGCACGTTCAATGTCAGACATTACCGCTACCTGTTTGTTGAAGCACGAATATCGGAGAGTATAGAGGGAGTAACCGCTGTGCGTCAAAAGAGGGATCCGTACCTGAAGGGCGGGACCGGTCGCTTCAAGGTCTGGCGCTGTAGAAGATCTCTGCCATCAAATCATGTCCTGTACAATTCAGATGGCCGCAATCACAGAAGAGAGAGCATTCGGAGGGATTGGCTGGAAATCCATGAAAGTGATCGGCGAAATGAATGCCGGCGGCGGCCCCTCCGAGGTCCTGAACCATGGCAAACAGGAGGAAAGAAAACTCTTCCAGGACTTCGTTGAAGCACTCGTTTATTCGCCAGAGCGGATCCGCCCCCTTGTTCTCGACTCCCTGCTTGCAGGAAAACGAATGGTCGGCCAACTCCTCGACGGGGGGAAAAGAGCCTACGACAATGTCCTGGATGCCGTTCTCCATGTAATGGAGAATGAGGAGCCTCACGTTGTCGACCGTGTCGGTCAACAGGGTTGCCTCTGGGTCGATCTGACAACCCGTGCTCGGTCGAGGCGCCTCTTCCGGATGATCGAGGGCATGGTGTATGAGGTCGACACCTCCCATGATCAGGTAGACCCTTTCCGCGTCCGGGTTGTTGGCCAGGGACTCATCCAGCCAAACGTATCCATTCTCCACCTGATCCGAAACGGTCAGTGCGGCAAGAGAGAAATTCGCAACCTGTTCCCCTGTCAGTTCTTCAAGCCGCTGAACGAACCCGCATTTCTGAACACCATCCTTCTCATAGCACCACCCCCCAGCCGCGCTACTCGGGCCTAACAAGACGTATTTCTTGTTCGTGTTTTCCTGCGGGTTGTTCGGGTAGACGCAGTTGGCAAAAGCCTCCTTCTGCGTGAAACACTCGTCTTGCGAGCAGGTACAGGAAAGCTGGCCGCTCAGCAGGATCAGGCCGCAGGCCAGGAAATACAAGGCGATGGAGATCCTTCTCCGGAGCATCGTCTGATTCATACAGACAGTATGTGAAAAAGAACGCATCATTGTCAACCGAGAGCAGAGGGGGTGGGCATTTCTTTTCCTATTCCTCATCGGTGAATTCCCATCTTCTTCTCCTTGAAGAGTTCCGTATTCATCCTCAACTAACTGAAAAATAAAAAGAAATTTCTTTGAGCCGTGTTGCGCACGGTTCTTGCAAAGCTTCCTGGCTATGGCTGGAAGGCTTCTTGTTCCACGCTCGGCCCGCAGAGGAGGCGCCCATGAAGATCTGGATCATCGAGCCGCACGATGCGTGTGTCACGACTCGTCTGAAGGATCAAATCAACCGCATGGGCGAGGAAATGGGAGGTTCGCTTCCCATGGCGTCCGACGATCGGATCCGTCGGGAGAAGAGGCTGTTTCCCAGGATGCCCTGCTTCCTGCTCGTCGACTACGCCACGCAGGGTTGTGCGTACAGGGCATTCGTCCGGAACATAAGTGCCGACGGGCTGTTCATCGAGTCCCTGCGGCCTGTTCCCCCCGGCCCGGACATCTCCCTGGTCGTCTCGTTTCTCGACGATCAGCATCCCGTCAAGATCGGCGGGGAAATCGTCCGGACCAGTGAACAGGGGCTCGCGGTAAGATTCGATCCCGTGGCCGACTTCCTACCCGACAATCTGCCCTTCTGAAGAAGAACCTCTCTCCGCCTACCTGGAAAAAGGTTCCCGGCCCCTCTTCTGCTTTTTGGAAGGTTCTAAAAGGGGACCTCTCCTGCTATAGTTCGGATAGTCGAGGATGAACCTTTCTCCCGGGAGAGGGCCTTCAAGAAGTGGCAAAGATCGGCGAGGTGATTCTCAAGAACATCCGGGCGCGGCCGGAGGCCGTCCCCAACGACGGAAAAGGCCGTGTGCGGTTGGAGGCCCTGGTCTTCTCGACGCAGGAAGAGGCGCGGATCAGGAGTGTCTCGATCGATCTCTCCTCCCTGGGCGGGAACCCGGATGAGCCGATGAGATTCGCGAAGTCCGAGGGGATCGCAGGGACGTACGAGGGCCTCTACACGAGCACCTTCCAGGTGCCGCGGCTGGCCGACCCGGGCCGGCACCCTATTCCTGTCACGGCCGTTGATTCCGAGGGAAATTCGGGCAGGAATCTCGCAGACCTGATGGTGCACTACAAGCGTCCGGCTTACAGGGGCTCCATTCTTTCCCCCTCTTCCCAGAAAGCCCTGGATGAGGTGAGCGCGACCCGCGCTGTCCGAGGCAATCGTATCGAGCCCCTTTTCTCGGGCAGCGATGCCATGGAGGCGCGGATCGATCTCGTAGGGGCCGCGAAGCGGCAGATCAACCTCCAGGTGTACACGATGGCCATGGAGGGGCTCTGCGGGCACCTCCTCGAGGCCGTGCTGGAGAAAGCGGCGCAGGGCGTGGAGGTCAACGTCCTGGTCAACATGAATTCCCAGCTCGCGGTCTCTCCCTTCACACTCGTGCGCGTAGGGCTCCACAGGGTGGGGAGGGAATTGCAGGGGCTCTCGAAAAGGGTGGACGAGATCCTGGAGGGCAGGCAGGGTCTCCGGGAAATCATGCGGGATGTCCAGTCGACCTTCGAACGATTGGCAAGCAGAGATGCAGGGGTGAACGCGATCCTGGTCGGAGAGGACGCCATCCTGGGTGTGGATCGGAAGAGCCCCCCGCGCGGCATGCGGTCCCGGAAGTGGCTCGATCAACTGGAGCGCGATCACGCACGGCTGTCCCAGAGCGAAACGGGGCTTTCGGCGAAGATGCGAGTCGGTGTCAGAAGATACACGGACCTTCCCTCGCTTCCCGGGCTGACCTACGCGGTGCACGAGAAGATGCTCGTCGTGGACGGAACCCGGGCCATCGTGGGGGGGCGCAATCTGGAAGACCGGTATTTCGCGAACTGGGTCGACCTGGATGCACGGATCGAAGGCCCGGTCGTGCGGGACATCCAGGAAGGGTTTCTCCGGAACTGGGATTTCTTTGCCCGGAATCTGGGAGAAAAGGCCTCGCCGTCCAGGGTCTTCGGGCGTCAGCGCAGCCACGGGAACCGGCAGGCCCGGTTCGTTCAATCCCGACCCTGGCTGGGAGAGTATCATGTGATGGAGACGGTCGTTACGGCGATCCAGTTGGCACGGAAGCAAATTCTCATCAGCTCGCAGTACCTCGTTCTGCCCGAGAGTCTCCTGCTGGAGGCCCTGACCGAAGCGGCCCGAAGAGGCGTGGAGGTGCGGATCCTGACCAATTCCTCCCTCACCGGGCAGGAGGTCGGCTTTTCGGCCGGGCATTCGATCACGTTGCGGTACTGCGGACCTCTCCTCGGCGCGGGGGTGAGGATCTATGAGATGAGAGGCTACGAGGATGAGAAGGCACCCCAACCGTACCTTCATGCCAAAGAGTTCTACATCGACGGCAAATGGGCTGCGGTCGGTTCCTTCAACCTGTCCATGAGAAGCTGCTTCATCGAGAGCGAGAACCTGATCCTGATCGAAGACCCGGACTTTGTCGAGGTGTGCGAGGAGGCATTCCTCGATCGGTTGCGTCGGGAAGCAACCGAGATGACCCGGAAGACCCTCAGGGAGCAGAAGGAACGATTCAAGGCGATGATGGCCGTAACCGACTACCTCGACCTGTTCTTCTGAGACAGATCTCTAGCCGATCGACATTACCCATCGGGCAAGCTGCGCCAGCAGGAAGGTGGCGGTGAGCCCGCAGCACCACAGAGCGGTAAACCAGAGCCACTGTCTT